>CEUS01182227.1_pt1 | contig 323363 bp, 263 predicted proteins | sample 427031 | NCBI WGS metagenome assembly CEUS01 (sample SAMEA2622837, study PRJEB7988) | marine metagenome | biome: marine biome (ENVO:00000447); feature: marine epipelagic mixed layer (ENVO:xxxxxxxxx); material: "saline water (ENVO:00002010), including plankton (ENVO:xxxxxxxx)" | depth 140 m
TCGTGAAGAGAGGGTTTTTTGTTGCTTATAGAAGCAGCGTTGTTTGTGTTCTCCTGTGATAAACAGGATAAACACGGCTGTTTAGATAGTCAGGCTTGTAATTAGTGAATCTGATTTATCCTATTGGTCTTTTCTCCGTTTTTTCTCATCTTCTTCTATTTATATAGATTGTTAATTAATAATCCACCCAAACGGTAAGCGGTGGGTTATTGTTTTCCTGATGCTGACCAGCCTGCATCTCCGTAGCGGTCTAAAAGTATTGCTGCACCATCTTTTCCATCATCAGGTGATACACCAAAAGCACCTACCATGTTGCCTCCTGAATTAGATATCGTTAACATTCCTCCTGAATGGTCACCAGTACCAACAAAAACTGTTTCTTGCCCATCATTAAAAGTTTTAAGAAAGGCACCTTCCAAAGAACTATCTAAATCAACTCCAAGAAAGGTTGTTGGTTTTCCATCTGAATTCCAAGTTCTGAATGCTTTAGAATCAAGACTACTTGACATACCATCTGAATCGCTTAGCATTAAATATGGCCCAATTTTTCCAACACCAAAAATGGCTCTTTCTTTATAATCCTTAAAATCATCTCCTCTATCCCAAATTCTGAATGTTTTAGAATCAAGACCACTTGACATACCATCTGAATCGTTTAGTATTATTGCTCCTGAATTATCAATCGCTCCAAGTAAGATTTTAATTTTCTCATCCGAATCATAGGTTTTAATAAGACCATGACCTTTTACAGCAGCTCCAAGGAAGACTTTTTCTGTCTCATCTGCATCAAAAGTTTTAATAAAACCACTGCCATTATGTGCAGTTCCAAGAAGGACTGTTTCTTTCACATCATCGTTGTAGGTTGAAATAGAACCGGGTAAAATGATTGTACCATATTCTCCATCTCTGTTGGAAATATAAATATTACCGCCAGAAGTTGACCCGCTTAAAATCCCAACGGCAACCTTCCCATTCTTATCTATTATTTCAATGGATCCGCGTGTACCATCATCCTTTGTCATAACTGTTATTGAATTAACCACTATATCTCCCAAATTCTTATCACTCGCTCCCATAAACATAACCGCACTCACCACAAGGCAAGCACCTGTGAAAAATCCTGTAAAGTATTGTTTCATTATTTACTCCTCCTTTGATTGTTGAACAAATTCAGTTTCCAACTTCCATTGATCTTGATTTTCCCCATATGGACGATAACTTTTACCAGTTTTTGTATCAATTAGTCTAGTGTTCAGCCAACCATTTATACCTCTGTGATCAAACTCCAATTCCAATTCATATCTCCCAACTTGTCCGTGGTAGATTATTGCACCTGCTATAATACAGGATGATATAATTAATGAAATTCCTTTGATATATTTATCCATTGTTGACTCCTTTTAATCTGTATTATTTATAATTATTGTTTACGCTTTAATTCAGAAAAAAATCTTTTAAAATCACCGTACAAATTTTTAGTTGCTATCTCTAACATAAAAATATGGTTGCCCAAAACCCAATTTGAATGTTTCATATTATGTAAAAATTTATTATGCTCAGTTCTTTCTGTTTTAACTGTCTGTTTGTATTCACGAATCTCAGCTTGAGTTTCACTACTTATTCCTCATCCTCGGCAGTCACAGAGAATACTCCAAACTGGCATCTTTATTTCGTTTAAACTTGCAAACCGCATCACCCATTAGTGAGATATTAAATATTAAGAGTACTTTCTAATGATTCTTTAAATTCATTTTCGTTCTCGTTATTATAAAAAGGAACACCTGTTATTAAATACTTATCCGAGTCAATTTCAAGTATCTTTTTATCTTCTCTAATTTCTTTTAAAAAGTCCTCTTTCCATTTATCGTGAGCTTTTAAATAATTTCCTTTGGGTTCAATAAATACTTGATAAGTCAATTCGTCTCCTGATTTTTGTTTGCAGAATAAAACAAAATCTGGTTCAAATGCTCTACCTGATTTATCAAATATTTTCAACTCTCTTTCATTACGGATTAAGTAAATATTTTCAAAATTCTTTTCTAACTTCACAAAACGTTTTGCAAACATTTTAACAAAATTCTTTTCTTCACTTGTCCCATAATTTGCATTATAAACATACCATCGTGGCTCACTAACTACATCAAACTGACCGTCTGCTCGTTCGCTGTCTTTATAAACTTTTATCTCTTTGTCTTTAAATACTTCATGAACATATTTATTGATATAATCAGAACCTTCATATTCTGTTAAGTTTGATTTAATTTCTGCTTCAATGGTTTGCAAAAGTCTTTGAATTGTAGATAAATAATCAAAGTTTGAGATATCAGCAAGTCTTGCTTTTGTTCCATTAAAAGTAATTTCTAAACCACTCAAATAATCATCACTTAAAATGAAGTTAGATAAAGATTCTACATTTGGAAAATACCGCACTAAACTGTCAAAATGATAAAATGGATTTTGAGTCAGTGCATAACGAATAATTTGTTTTGCAATTTCAGAAACTTTAATATCTTTTTGTTTTATCTTTTCTGTATGATTCTCTTTTCCTTCGTTAGTAAAAACACCTGACATTTGTCCTATTCCTGATGAAAGAGTAAATGTAAAGTTTCTTTTTTTAACACCTAAATCAGCAAATGATTTTACATTATTATAGCTTTTCTCAACTTTTTTATTGTAAATAACTTTCCCTGTTTTGTAAAAATCAGTCTTTTTAAATTCAAATTTGAGTTTAAGTTGTTTGGTTTCCAAATTGTCTTCATCTTCATAAATTCCAGATTCAACAAGTGCCTTTTTTAGTTCTGAAATATATCGGTTATCTTCCTTTGTATGATAATATAATTCTTCTAAAATTTTTAAATCATTAGTAGTATCATCATATTTTCTGATGTATTGATCTTGTCCTTTTTCTAATGTGAAAGGAAAGTATCTTGCACCTCTACCAATTAATTGAGCTTCTGAAAGTGTTGTTTTGCCAATTGTTGTATTTGAACCGCCTGTATTTTGTCCTTCATACAAACGAACAATATCAAATAGGTTTAAAACGTCCCATCCTTCATTTAATTTCTGAACAGCAAAAACTGCTCTAATCGGATTGTTTTCATCTTCCAATGTGTTTAAGCGAATTTGGTTTAATTCTGCTTCTTTGTCATTGTTGGCACTTATACAATTTTCTTCTTTAAAATTTGATTTAATTCTTTTTACAATTTCTGATGATGAAAGATTTTTTCTTTCAAAAAATTTAAATGCTTTTTGAACTATAGAAACGGTTGAAGTCTTTTGAATATTCTTAACCATTTCTGTTGAAAATTCATCAATCAATTTATGAAAATTGAGTTTGTTCTCTTGAGATTCTTTAATGGTTTTCTTTGCTTTGAAAAGAATTACTGGTTTTAAATTAACATCTTTTGATGTTGCTAATTCTTGACGATACAAATTCAAAATCAAGGCTTGTATTATTCGCTCTTTCTCATCATATAGCGACCTTATTAAATTGATTTCCTTTGAATACTTATCTATTCTAAATTGAGCAAGGTCGTATTTCTGAATTACTTTATCCTGATATTTCTGGGTAATTTCTTGGCTGTCATAATCTAATGTTGCAGTAAACTCCAATAGCAAATTATCAAAATTCTGTTTTAGAATTTCAATTACAGTCCCTTCCCAACTACCAAATAAATCTCCGTTGTTTTTGGTGGCAGAACTTAAATGATGTGCTTCATCTGCAATTAGAGCAATTTTCTTTTCCTTAAAATCTTCATAGGTTACGCTGTTTTCTTTTGTGTTGGTTAAATCAAGATGTAGTTGCTGTATTGTGGTAAATTTGATGTTAATATTCTCTTTGTCTGCTTCTTCAAAATTATCAACTTCTTTTATTAATACTTCTTTACCATCAACAACTAATCTTTTACTAAATAAATATTTAGATGCTTGTGGATTTAAAAAATTATCTTTTGTTTTATTTATGATATTGTTTGAATTGACAAAAAACAAAAAATTGCGATAACCTGTTCTAAATAGATAAAGCATTAAGCCAGCCATTACCAAAGTTTTACCGCTACCTGTTGCCATATTGTAAAGCAAGTGATAAGGTTTATTTGGTTTTCCTTCAAAATCTTCTAAATCAGAATAGATAAATCTTTTAAACGATTCTTCTTGGTATGGACGAATATCATATTTTAAGTTGTCCGAAATGTAATTTGGAACAACAACTTGTTTAAGTGCCTTTCTTGCAAAAGGATTGTCAAATATGCTGTATAAAAATGCCATATATCAATCTCTATTATTTTAAAATATGTAAAAGATCTTCTAGACTAATCTTTTTTGTTTTAAAAGAAATCATTTTACCCCAATCACTAATATATTCGGAATTTGTACAATTAATCCTATCAAAGTTCTCGATATAGAAATCATTATTATCAATACACAAAATCATTAACTCTATACCATTAAATATATCATTAATAATTTCTTTAAATGATATGCATTGTCCAACACCTATGTACCCAATACCTTCTTTTACAAAATTTTTTTCTTCAATAAAAAGCCTGTTTTTTGTTAAAAAAAAATCAATATCTGTCAATGCAAAACCTTTCCCCATTTTTTCTCTAAAAAACCTACTTAATGGTGTAGACTCTTTACTTCCCATTGCATAAGATTGAATAAATTTACATTCTGTAATATCGATTATTCTTTGTTTAAAATTTTCTAATGATACAACCCCTTTTTGGTCAGTTTTTATATTATATATTTCTACATTTTTTTCTTCGCTATCAAAAATTATATTTATTATAGAAATATTGCTATTTAATCGATTTAACAACTTTTTAAATTTCTCATCATAAACACCTTCAATTATTACCAAATATCGAGTGTTTTTATTTCTATTTATTGCTTGTCTACAAGTCACAACCCAAATGTTTGCAACAAAATCTATTGAATTTTCAGTTAAAATATTTTTCAATTGACTTTTTCTTGAACCAAACTTTTCTTTTTTTACTTCTTTAATAAGTTTATCCTTTGTATTTATAAAATTCCATAGAAATTTGTTTCTCCTCTTGGCTTACTTCAAAATCTTTATCATTAATTGATGAAAGATTTACATACAACTGGTTTTTATCTAACAAATCAATAAGGTGCTCTTTTTGTTCTTTTAATTCTAATTGTTTAAACTCTTCAATATGTTCATCTTGTTTTTGAATATCAACATTGTAGTTCAAGAAAGATTTTGCCTTCATCCGCTCCCATATTTTCAATAAAGATTTATTGTCTTTAGCTTCTTCTATTTGTTCTATGAAAGTTTGATTGTATTTTTTGAGCTCTAAGTAGATAAAATTATCAGTAATATTATTTTGTTTTAAAACTTTTTGATTTCTTTCATTACAAATATCAATATGCTCATCTAACTGTTCGATAAGAATAAATTGCCTTTGACCTTTATCTATTTTGTTTAGTTCTAAAACAGCGTGTCCAGTAGTTCCACTGCCAGCGTGAAAATCTAAAATTAAATCATGAGGATTCGCCATTAATTTAATTGTATCAGACACTGTATATAATGACTTCGGGAAGCTAAATCCCTTTCTGCCAATTATTTTTTCCAACAATCTTATTCCTTGGTGATTTGCATTATATTTCTTGTCACTCCAAACTGTTGGTACTTTTTGTCCTTTATCAATTCTATATTTTTCAAGTATATTAATTGAACCATCATCATTTTTTTTAGCTACTAATTCGTCTAAAGATAATTCTGTTGATTTCTTAGATAATTTCCAAGTTCGCTCTTGGTCAGACGCTGTAACAGGAAAAACTTCAATGTAATTTTCTTTCTCTTCTAAAGTTATTTTATTATAATCAGGGCTAACAAATATTGGATACCAGAAGGATTGTTTGTTTATTCTTAAACCTGAATTTCCTCCACCTGTACGTATGAAGTTCTTTAATTTATATCTGCCTTTTGAATCTTCTTTATCATATGTTTTTATGAATTCATCGTTGAGCACTACATTATTAAATTTTGCATATTCGATATTTTTAGCATAAATAATCATAAAGTCATTTACTGTCGAAAAATATTTTGCTTGATTCCTACCCATTGGATTATTAACTACTGAGACTATGCCTATTCTATTTTCTTTTCCAAATATTTCGTCTGCAAGTGTTATTAAATACCCTAATTCATAATGATCTATTGCTATTGCTATAAATCCATCACTTTTTAATAGGTCTTTTCCAATGATTAATCTATTTTTCATAAATGTAAGCCAAGTAGAATGATTAAAAGTATTATTATAAGTGAAAATATTTGCATCACCACCAGTATTATAAGGTGGATCTATATAAATCAGTTTTACTTTCTCGAAAAACTCCTTTTTTAAAGAATGTAGGGCTAAAAGATTATTGCCTTTTATAATTAGATTGTCAGTTATAGTGTCTTTTGGTAATCCTCTTTTTTTGTTTAATTCTGCATCTTTTGTAAAACCTTTAAATTTTTGTTTTCCATCTTTGTCAAAGCTTTTTGCATTGGTTAAAATTTTGGGTTCAAGCAGTTGTGTAATTTCATCTTGAGCAAGTATTTCATTAAAAAATATTTCTTCTCGTTTATCTTCTTCTCGGCTTTGTCCTCCTTCCAAAACGCAATCTTTAAATGGCCAAACTAAGGCAACTTCATTGCGTTGTTTTAGATATTTCCCATCAATAGTAAGTCCGACTTTGTTTTTGTATTGAGTGTAACTACTGTTTAGATAATTATTCTGTTCCAAAAACTGCACAAACAAATTTTGTTTAAAAACTAATGTTCCTTTAATATCAATAAAGAATTTTTCTTTTATATCTTTATTATCAAGTAGCAGTCCAATTAGTCTGGCATTAAAATTCTGAGCTTTATTTATTACAACCCATTTCTTTAATTCTCCGTTGTCAGTAACAAAGCTGTTCTCTTTTTTAAGTTGTTTTTCTAATATATCAAATAGTGTCATACTTAAGAACCTGTATTAATTATTAAATTGTTGTATTTAATCATCTATTTCTTCCTCATCCTTGAATCTGCTTCACCTGAGGTAACCCATTGATCTATCTCATCTTTACGAAACTTCCATAAATTACCAACCTTATGAGCAGGTACATCTTTTTCAGCAAGCCACTTGTAAAGTGTCTCTTTCTTGATTCCAAGGTAATTGGCTATTTCATCAATTGAATACCAGCGATCTCCTGTCATAATATGACTCCTTCATAAATATTTTTGAACTAAAAAATATACGAACCAAAAGGCAAAAATTTTGATCGTTCCGCAATTCTAATATAAAATATTCGGTTGGCTTTTAAAAATTTTTAATTACGACTAACTAATATATTAATAATAAAAAGAGTTCGCTGAGGATACCGTCCGCCCCGCTGAGAAAAATACCAAATACCTCTCAAGAAAGCCCCGTTTTTTAGCGGGGCTTTTTAGTATCAAATCTTATCAGAAATAATCACAAATATACCCTAATATGGGACACAGATTTGTGGGACACACGCAGTTCTTGATAAAAAAGTAAAAATAAAATAGATTCCATTAATGAAACGCCTTTTACTTATACCATTAGTATTTGATTTAGAATGTTTATTAATATCGTGTGAGTAACTGATTACCTTAATTTATTAAAGCGATTAAAAGAATTTAACATTAATGAAAATTGATAGTATAGATCGTCAGATTTTGATCAGTCTACAGCAAAATGGTAGAAAAACAGCTAGTGAAATAGCTAAAGAATTAAATTTAACTGTTCCTACCATTACGGAGAGAATAAGGAAACTTCAAGAGGGATCTGTTATTCAAGCTTTTCAGGCAGTAATTGATTCTCGATCAGTGGGTCTGGATGTAACAGCAATCATCACGGTAATTTCATCTTCATCTAATAACTTTAAAAAAGTTATCGAAAATGCTAAAAAAACTCCGGAAATAATCCAATGTTTCAGCACCACAGGAATGGGGTCACTCATGCTGTGGATCGCAACAGAAAATTCAAAAACTTTGGAAGAGTTATTACGAAAAATCCAGAGTTGGCCCAATGTCACTCGAACAGAAACCCAAGTAATATTATCTAAATATAATATCCGACAGAAATTACCTATAAAATAAAGTTGTTTTTTATAATATGTAATTATTTTGTCTAGATTATTTCTTAAGACGAGTTTAAATAATTATATTTTTCTATATCTTATAATACTAGCTATAAATATTATCAATTCAATAACGTTTTACAATTAACATTAATAAAATAATAATATGTATTATATAATTATTTATTGTAATATATCATTATATATTAATATTATTAAATAAGTCATTTAATGAAAATTGATAGTACAGATCGGAAAATTCTAAATATCTTACAGAAAGATGGTCGTATAGCTGCAAGCCATATAGCAAATGAGCTAAATATTTCAATACCAACTGTCACTGAACGAATAAAAAAATTACAAGAATCGGGTATTATCCAGGGGATCCATGCTGTCCTGGACCCAAAAAAATTAGATTTAGATGTATCAGCAATTATTACCGTTATATCTGAATCATCAGTGCACTATAAATCGTTCATAAAATCTGCAGAGAAAACACCAGAGGTTATTCAATGTTTTAGTACAACTGGAAGTGGATCTCATAGTTTGTTAGTCGTAACTCGTAATTCCCACACCCTTGAAGAACTATTGCGCAATATTCAAAGTTGGCCTGGAGTCGCACGTACAGAAACACAGATAATTCTTTCATCATTTAAGTTGATGCAGAATATTCCAGTTTAACAATAAACTAAACCATAGGTAAAAAGGAGGGACCACATTGAGTAAAGTAAAAGTTGAATATATATGGATGGATGGACATGAGCCAACTCAAAAACTTAGATCAAAAACAAAAATAATTTCAGGTGAGGTAAATTCCCTTTCTGATCTTCCAAACTGGGGTTTTGACGGCTCGAGTACCAATCAAGCTGCAGGAGAAGATAGTGACTGTATGTTAAAACCTGTTTATTATATACTAGATCCAATACGCGGAGGAGACAATCTGCTTGTCATGTGTGAGGTTATGAACGCGGATGAATCTGTTCATAAATCAAATACAAGAGCTCATTTACGAAGCGTTGCTGAAAAATATGCTGACCAGGAATCTTGGTTTGGGATTGAACAGGAATATACATTCTTCCAAGGACGTGTTCCTCTTGGGTGGCCGGAAGGTGGATATCCTGCTCCGCAGGGACCATTCTACTGTGGAGTTGGTGCAGATGAGGTATATGGTCGTGATATTGTTGAGGATCACTTGGAGTTGTGTATTGATGCAGGTTTGGAAATTTCTGGTATCAACGCGGAGGTAATGCCGGGACAGTGGGAATATCAGGTTGGACCTTTAGGGCCATTGGATGTAGCCGATCAGCTATGGTTATCTAGGTGGCTGTTATACCGGATTTCAGAAGATTATGGCGTGAGTGCTACATTACATCCCAAGCCGGTTAAAGGTGATTGGAACGGTGCCGGAGCACATATGAACTTTAGCACAAAAGCTATGCGTACAACAGGAGGCTTAAAAGTAATTGAGGCCGCCTGTGATGCCTTAGCAAAAAAACACGATGAACATATCGCCATTTATGGAGCACATAATGAAGAACGCCTCACAGGGTTACACGAAACCTGCTCCATCAAAGAGTTTCGATATGGTGTAAGTGATCGCGGAGCTTCAATCCGTATCCCCATGACTACAGCTAATGACGGATATGGATATCTTGAAGATCGGAGGCCCTCCGCAAACATGGATCCCTACAAGGTATGTGCTGCACTAATTGAAACCACCTGTGGCTAAATAATATATTTTAAAATAGGACGTTATCAGATCCCCTATTCAAAATCGATATAGAATATAATATTTTTTATTATTCTGACTGATATATATAGGTGATAAAATCAAAAAAATGTACAGTATTAGTAAATTGGACTATAGTAGTATTTTAGTCTAAAGGGTAACTATGCTTTACTATAGAACTACAAAAAAGCAGACAATATTATTTATTAATAACATATCTCTATTTATTTAAAATAAATATGTAGGTATGCTATGGAAAACGTCGATTTGTTTTAGATCAATTTCCCTAGTAAACCTATAAGGTCCACTACTCGGTTGGAATACCCCCATTCATTATCATACCAGTTTAGAGTTTTCACAAAATTGCCCCCAATTACACGTGTAAATGGCGCATCAAAAATAGAGGAATGCTGATTTCCAATAATATCTGTAGATACAACTGGTAAGGTAGAATATTGCAATACTTTTGAAATGGGGCCATCATCTGCAGCTGAGAATACCGCTTCATTTATTTTATCAACTGTAACCATCTGTTCCAATCGCACATTAAAATCTACGACAGAGCCATCAGGGACGGGCACTCGCATAGCTATTCCATCCAGCTTCCCATTGAGCTCTGGCAACACTTTACCTACAGCGCGAGCAGCACCTGTTGTTGTAGGGATTACATTTTCAGCAGCAGCACGGCTCCTGCGCCAGTCAGAGTGAGGGACATCCGCCAATCGCTGATCATTGGTATAGGCGTGGATTGTATTGATTACTCCTAACTCAATCCCAAATGCCTCATGGAGTACTTTTGCCATAGGTGCTAAACAATTTGTAGTACAGCTGGCATTGGAAACGATGTGATGGTCCTTTGTTAGCCCATATTCATTTACACCCAACACAACTGTATAATCAATTTCATCTTTAGCGGGAACAGTCAAAATCACCTTTTTCGCTCCCGCAGAAATATGATCTTCTAATTGAACTCTTTGTCTAAATATCCCTGTAGACTCTACTACAATATCAACTCCTAAATTATTCCATGGTAATTGCCTGGGTATTCGTTCTGCCAATAGCTTCACCTTCTGATTACCTGCGACTAAGACATCTCCGTTTAGAGAAACATCCCCAGGAAATCTACCCATGACGGTATCATATTTCAGTAAATATACAAGGGCACCCTTATCAAAAATATCATTGATGGCTACTATTTCAATTTCCTTGTTATTATTCAGAACGCGAAAGACAGACCTTCCAATTCTTCCAAATCCGTTTATAGCAACTCTAATCAAAAAAGATCTTCCTTGGTATAGAGTTCAATTGTATCCAAAATTCGTTTAGAAAAACCCCAACCGTTATCATACCAGCAAATCGTTTTCAATAAAGATTTCGAAGTAATCATGGTAGCCTGAGCATCAAAAATCATAGTTTCATCACGGCCAATCACGTCACTGGAAACAATAGGATCATCCGTGTATCCCAAAATTCCATTATATGTATTTTCTGACTCTTCTTTAAGAGTCTGGTTTATTTCCTCTGTAGTTGGCATCAGTTCAAGTTCTGTAGTTAGATCGACGCATGATCCATTTGGAACTGGAACATTAAATGCGATCCCATCTAGTTTTCCTTTGAATTCTGGCATCAGTTTCTCAACAATCTCAGGAGCGCTGGTGGTATTAGGAATAATATTTTCAACTGCAGACCGGCTTCTACGTAGATCCAAACCTATTGCATCAGCCAATGGCTGGTCAGATGTAAACGCATGCACTGTAGTCATCATTGCTCGTTTTACGGTATAGTGCTTGTTTAAAATTTTTAGCATAAGAGCTAACACCTGAGTAGTAGTAGAAGTAGCAGAAATTATTTTATCAGATTTTGAAATAGTGTCCTCATTTACACCATGGATGACAATTCGATCAATTTCATCTTCGGGTGTGCGGGAAACAATGACACGCTTCGCACCAGCTTGAATGTGTTTATTTAATTCACCACGCTTTAAATATTTACCTGTAGCATCAATGACTACATCTACATCTAACGTGACCCAAGGAACTTCTCCTGGTTTATTCCCTGGGAGAATACGTATTTTTTTACCACAAACAACAAATGAATCTCCATCTAACTGTATATCATCATCTAAAACTCCATGAACTGAATCTCGGGCCAATAGATAGTGCAACGCTTCCACATGGCTATGTTCACTAATAGCAACAATGTTAAAACGAGGGTCTTTGTAGGCCAATCGGAAAAGATTTCTCCCGATACGACCAAATCCAAAAAGTGCAATGTTAATGGGTTTATTAATATCCTGCTCTTAGTTTAAATATTTAATTATATGTTAATATTTAGATATTAATATTAAGTATTCAATCAATATAAACAAATATATTTAGTACAATCATGTTGATTTAACTTTTGAGGTGAAAGCAAAAAATAATAATGGCTATTGCTTCCAAAATGTAAGCCAATGACCATATTAACCTAACCCTCGCATATAGTTTTGTCAAAACATGTTTATTTAGAAGCTATGAAATCTTTAGTAAATCACCTTTAAGTACAAATTCTAACGAAATCACTTATTATTATTTAAATTTTAGCAGTTGCCCAAAACAAATTTTTACGAATAATTACACATCATAAAAAAAATATTGAATAAAAAAAATATACTCTTTACATCAATTTAATTGATTATTTAATATCTACACGACTTTTTAACACATCAAGAAAGGTAATATAATATGAATAAAGAATCTTTTATTGAACAAGTAGACGCCCAAATAGAAAAATATCATTTATTAAAACATTCCTTTTACCAAGCATGGAATGCTGGAGAATTAACTTCTGAAGTGATTCGGGAATATGCTGGTCAATACTTCAAACATGTTTCAGCATTTCCCAGATATATTTCTTCCATTCACACCAACTGTGATGATATTCATGTACGGCAGATCTTACTAGAAAATCTAGTTGATGAAGAAATGGGAGAAGAAAACCATCCAGAGCTTTGGATGCGTTTTGCAGAAGGAATGGGAAACACCCGTAAAATTGTGTACAATACCGTTGCCATTAAAGAAACACAAGAACTGGTGGATACATTCATGAAGCTTTCTAAAGAGAAACGTTATCACATTGGTCTTGCTGCTTTGTATTGCTATGAGTCCATGGTACCTGAAGTTGCTGAAAATAAAATCGATGGACTAAAAACATTTTATGGTATAAATGATGAAAATACACTGAAATTTTTTTCTGTCCATATTCATGCCGATAAATGGCACCGTGAGGTTATCCGCAAATTGATCGCTGAATTAAATGACAATGAAGAGAAACAGGCTGAAACATTGGCAGCGGTCAGTGAAGCACTCCGTGCTTTGAATAATTTTCTTTCAGGTATAGAAAGAGCATATTGCTAAAAAATAATCCAAGGAAGTAAATATATATAAAGTTATTTCCTGTGATCTTGACAAAAAGTATTTGTAAGAATAATTAGGCACTATTAATACGCTTGGTATTATACCTTCCTACCTTTACAAGACAGTGACCACATGTTCAAGTCTCATTGACCCTGCTCTTTAAAATTCCGTTTTTTTAATCGAGGGAGGGGGCTTCATAACACTTAAATGACAGGAACAGACCATTAAGGTAATTACCTATCAAATAACTTTCTTTTTTTTTGCTTTAACAACCACTCATATATATTATCATTTTTATAGGTCTGAGTCCACGAATCATGACCAACACCATTATAAATAGTTAGCTTTGCTTTACTATTAGTTGGTTTTAGAATATCGAATATTTTAGTCGAATTATCTACTGGAATGACTGTATCAGCGTCTCCATGAAAAAGCCAAATTGGCATATCAATTAATCTATCAATCATTTTTAAATCTCCGCCACCACAGATTGGAATTATACCAGCAAATAAATCTGGTCTCTCTATTGCAATGGCTATGGTACCAAAGCCACCCATACTTAAGCCGGTTGCATAGATACTATGTTGATCAATATTATATTCAGATCTGAACTTTTCGATTAGCGATATTAACGATTTTACAATAGCTGAATCTGACCACCATTGGTCAGATGGACACTGGGGTGCGATAGTGATAAATGGAAACTCTCTCCCCTTTTTGATAAGTTTTGGGATACCATGTATTTCAACAAGATCAATGTTTTCTCCTCTCTCTCCAGCCCCATGGAGAAAAAGAACTAATGGGTATCTCTTATTTGAATCTTTATAATCTTTAGGTAGATATAATAAATAATCAAGTTCTACTTTTACCATTACATTCGTTTCAAAGTTTTCGATAGATCTTTTACTTTTTTCTGAAAATAAGATTGATGAAACTACTAATAATTTAAAAATGAATTTAAATTTTTGCATTTTTATTAACTTATGGTTTATATCATTATTACAATCCACCTCATCTATATTTATTAATTATGAGGTAGGTAAGGTAATAATAATTTTTCCATAACTATTTCTTGATTCCATTAACTTATGGGCTTTAGGTAAATCAATAAAATCAAATCTATGCCCAATAATCGGTTTAATCCTATGTTCAACCGTAAAGGAAACCAATTCATCCCAAGCCTCATTTAACAGTGATTCATCTTTAAGAAGATAACCTAAATGAGTAGCTCCAAGACCTGTAGATGATTCTGCGAGTTGATTTACTTTTGAACGGGGAATATCTTTCCATGTTCTAAACCATGAAAGCGGATTGAACTTGTTTAAATTCAAACTTGCAAATCCCACTACCACTGTTCTTCCAAATGGATTTAAAAGATTCATACTCTTTTTAAAAACATTTCCCCCGACAACTTCCAGGACTACATCAACCCCTCCCTTTAGTTTTTGTCTAATAAATTTTTCAAAATCTTCTTCTTCATAGTTAATGGCCATTCCTATACCAAGATCTTTAAGCATTTTTATTTTTTTTTCTTTACTTGCAGTACCGATAACATGGCATCCATAATTTTTTGCAATCTGAACTGCTGCAGTGCCAACACCTCCTGCTGCTGCATGGATTAGAACCGTATCTCTTGGATCTAATCTCGCTATTTTCATTAATGCCACCCATGCAGTTAAATAATTAACCCCGAATGCCGCATTTTCATCATCAGAAAATGTAATTATTGGAGTGAGAGCTTGCTTTTCCGGAATTACTATTTTTTCAGCATAAGTCCCATATTGACAGCCAACTATTACCTTTTCACCAACTTTTCTACTTTTAACAGATTCACCAATCAAGTCTACAGTTCCAACTGCTTCCATACCAAGTGTATAGGGTAGTTTAGGTGCCCATCCGTATAACCCCTTTCGTGATTGCACTTCTGCATAGTTCAAACCGATTCTATGTATTTTAACTCTAACCTCTTCTGAGGCAGGAATCGGTTCAGGAGTGTTCTCAATCTTTAATACATGGGGCTTTCCATATTTTTTTAATACATAATTTTTCATTTTTAATTTATTTGTAATAATTCAATTTATCTTATTCCCACTTTTTTATAAAGTGCTATTGCAACATAAAACCCCACAAATGTGGGGTTTTATAAGTGATATTTTTTTCAGAAGATCATTGTGGTGGATTCATCTCATCCATCGTAAAGAATTCATGATACTCAATGTATGGTTCCACCATTTTTTTAAATTTTGGGTCTGACGCTCGTTTCGCCATTGCCGCCATATCAACATCCTTCATGATTATGATTGCAGTATTATCATTGGCCTTACCATATAGAAATTTGCCATTATTTACCTGCTGCTGATTATCTTCATTAGAAAGAAATAACTTTTCCCAGATTTCATAATCACATTTTAAATGAGCTATTGATGCCATATTTACTTGTGCCATATTTTTTCCTTTACTTTTTTATTATTTATATTATCATTTTATATCTATCAGTTCAAACTAGGATTACACAAACAACTATATATCCATCACACTTTTAAATAATAGGACCAGAAACTTAATCCTCTGATTTTCTTGAAAGAGTGTACTGTTATAATACAAAATAAATAAAATAATTACGGTTATTATTTAGTTATAATATCAATAAATTCATATCACACAATAGAATATCTATCTTTCAAAACAAATCACTAGGTTAGAATAACATATGTATAAATCAAATCCAACTCTAAAAATTGTTTTTATGGTATTTGCACTGAACCTTATTTTTTTATTTCCAGCTTGTGATCAAATACTTCAACCAGAATCAGCTGAACTTATTGACACAGACAATGATGGATATGATGACCGGGACATACTATTTCTTCAAAAATTAATTGACAACTCACAAGGATATGGTAATTCTCCTGACTCTAATATGGACCCAACTAGTATTGGAGATCAGATATGGGTAGACGGCAGATTAAGATCTATCATCCATAGCGGTGGGTCAGGAGGATTTTGGCTCTACAATGATATCCCAAGTGAGATAGAGGGGGCAGAATATTTAAATAAAATAAAATTAACAGAAAATTATCTAACCCATATTCCAGAGGAAATAAAAAATATGTTTAGGCTAACAGAAATTAACTTAGAGAAAAATAGATTTGTAGGAGCCGTTCCTGAAGAACTCTGGAAAAATAAAAACCTTACGTCTCTAGCTATCAACAATAATAGTTTTTCTTCTTTCCCCGGCTCACTGTGTGAAGCTCTTGAAAATATCAACTATTTTTTATTTACCTATAATAATTTTTGTGATTTTCCAGATTGTATTACTGACCCGGGTGTTCAATCCTGCAACTGCTTTGATTACCAAAACATACCTCAGGAAAGCATATGTTTGGATCCATCCATTACATGCAATAAATTTTTAGATGAAATAATTTTCAGCTGTGACCTTAGACAAATTTGGGGTGATGAAAACTTTAATATTCTAACATCTTTGGGCTCTGATGCGTGCCTAGAGTGGAGCGGTAACTGCTCTGAGTTTGTATCTGATACAACCTTTGTAGATAATCAGCTATATATAGATGTGTCTGGTACAAGCTTAGATTGTAGCGATGAAAATTCATACCTTGAATATCTGGACTGGCTAGGAGATGGAACCTGCGATGAAGAAGGTATAGTAAACTTTAGCTGTGGACAATTTAATTGTGATATGGGAGATTGTGGATTATTAAGTCTAAATGGCAATTGCTATTGTCTAAGAGATTGCTCTGGCAATTGTAAATTTAATGAAATATGTGGATTATACTACTCTCAATATGGATATGATTGTTGCATTGATGATGGTAACTGTGTAGATATGACTGGCGATGGGATGATTCAAGATGCAATAGGGGATGGATATTGTGACGATGGCTCTAGAGGAGGATTTATATTTAATTGTCAAGAGTCTGATGGATTTGAATTTAATTGTGATGGAGGTGATTGCGGAGTCTGGGATGAAGAACTAGGCGAGTGTGTAGTCCCTGAGGGGATGACCTTAAAAAGAAGACCTGAGTTTTACAGTGAGATAAACAATGAGAATTAATATGATCAATAAAACAATATTCTTTTGCACACTTTTTTGTTGTACTCTGTTCGGGGGTTCAATTTCAGGAGTGATCCTTAATGAAAAAGAAGAACCTATGCCAGGTGCCAATGTACTCATTCAGGGTAGTAGCATTGGAGCAACAACAGATATAAATGGAGAGTTTCAGATTCAACGCCTGGACGTAGGTAAATATGATTTGAGAGTCGACTATATCGGTTACTATGGACAGAGTGTTGAGTTCTATATTTCTAAGTTTGAAATTGGCGCGGAGGAATCGGATAAGCAGGGGAATATTGAAAAGCTTGGAATAGATGCTGAAGAGAGAGACAATAAAATATTGAAAGGTTCAAATATTTCAAACGTCATGATCAAACTAGTCCCTAAGCTGTTGGACTATGATGAAGTCATCGTGTCAGCATCAAAGTCACAGGAGAAAGTGTTTGATGCACCTATAACTGTTGCAATGGTAAGCCAAAGGAAGATAAAAGAATTCTCTGGAAACGATATTGGTCACGCTCTCAGTAAGGTTAAGGGAGTTGACGTTTACCAGGCAGGTAACGGCAGAACCAACATTAACACACGGGGATTTATGGCAGTGTTCAATGGCCGTTTTGTAACACTGTTAAATGGAAAGAAGTTTTCTGACCCTATCTTCAGAACTGCATATAACAACACCTACCCAACAATAATGGAAGATATTGAACGGCTGGAGTTGGTCTTTGGTCCAAGCTCTGCTCTCTATGGTCCGAACGCTCACAATGGGTTAATAAATATAATACCTAAGCACCCAAATGAGAAACCCGGTTTAGATCTATCTTATACACAAGGCTCCTCTGGCTTTCAGTCTCAGAGATTGAGATATGCTAAGGCAGGAGATGTTTTTAGTTATAAAATAAATTTAGAGAACAGTCAATACAAAGAGTGGGACTATGATAGAGTTTATGCTCCTAAAGATATTCATAAAGATAATAGAATTTTATATGGAGAATATTTTATTGATGAGAACAATAATGGTATGATAGATAGTGAAAATTACTATGATGCGGACCATAACGGTATTTATAATGGTACCAGCAGAGATGGCTATGACTCATATGATATTGAGCTGGAGTGTTTTTTGAATGGATGTGCTATTGATCCAGTAACAGACCTACCTACATACGTTTTGGATGAGTACGGAATAGAATATGATTCTGAAAATCTAATTTCTGTTGAAAAGGGAGATGTTAATGAAGATGGTGAATTTACATTTTTGGAAGATTTTGTAGATTGTGGTTATGATAACAGTGGAAATTACTTATGTGAAGGAGATGAAGGGTGGCAACCCGAATATGGTGATGGCATGTATTCTGGTCCTGAGGGAATTAATCTATTTGAATCTGATTTTGAGAAAGATATCTATACAAGGAAATTATTATCATCATTCTATTATCAATTAAATAGCAAAACTGAGATATTATTTGAACCCTCACTTATAAAACAAAAAAATTATATCCCATATGATATGGGATATTTATTTACAACTACCCTTTACTCAACTATCTCTACAAAGCTCTTACGTCCAAATTTTTCTGCTTCACTCAACTTTGATTATACGGATGGTGATATTATAACCAGCGAGGAATTATATAATGCAGCTCTGAAATTATTCAATGGTGATATTGATAGATCTGTTGATCTGCTTTCAAAAGAACCGTTCTTAAAAAAATATAAAACTGTTTCAACCTACGGAGACTTTTCAGGCTCAAAATATAATCTGAATCCATACACAAAATCTCTTATCTATGGGATGGATTTTAGATATGATTCTCCGAGAACAAATCGAAGTATCTTGAGAGATAGAGGTTCGAGCCAAAAGTTTGTTTTTGATGGCTCACCTTTACCCGACTCAACCGTTGGTGAAGATATAAATATTTTACAATATGGAATGTATGCTCAGCACTCAGCAGACTGGTCAAATGATATTGAAACAGTCCTGGCACTTAGAGTTGATAAACATTCCCACTATGATGATTTTTATTTAAGTCCACGAATTGCGGTTAAGTGGAGCGGATTGAAAAACGCTAACATCAGATTGACCTATAACCGTGCCCACCAAGTCCCGTCTCTATTTCATTTGTTTGGACATATTTACCAACAAAACGTTATAAACCTCCCCGAAGATTTAAGTGGGAATCTTTTTCAGGGAGATGATCCAGACACTTATGATATATATGGCAATGTTATTACTGATGATGGTAGTCGAACAGTAAATCGTCCATATGTTCCCTTATTTGCGGGAAACGGAAATGGATTTACACTTGATGATACGATTCATATTGACCCGCTTAAGGTAGAGCTTGTCGATTCATATGAATTTGGAATAAAAGGTATTCCGATTAAAAATATGTTTTTTGAATTGAATCTATATTATTCAAAGTTTAAAAATATGATCAGCACTACCCAATATATGCAAACAATATTTACATATGATCCCCCATACCATACAAACCAGTTGACCCATATCGGTGAATCTGAAACAGACAATAGAGATATTTTATTTACCTATGTAAACTTAGAAGAAATTGAATATTTAGGATTTGATATATCAATGGAATACCAGTTAAATAAAAAAACAACCTTGAGCTCTTCCTACTCATATTATAACACGCTCGACCTGATTAATAAACAAAAGGAGACAAGCTATATTGGAAATGACTGGGCTTGGGCTGAATATATTAATGGAAGTAGAGGTATGTCCCCTTACGATATTATGCATTTCAACGCACCCGTAGAAAAATACACGCTTGGCGTCTCTGTCAATGACCTATTCGTTCAGGGCCTATACTTTGAATTATCTGGAAAGTACAACTCACAGTTTAATTTTGAGAGCGGTGGATGGGTTTACTCAGATGACGAACAAAATCAGAGCTATCTTTTTACCGGGTGCGGCTGTGAAGGATTTGCAAATCTTTTTTATGAAACCCAGCCCCCACTTGGAGGAAATATAATATATGACATGAAACTAAATTATGATATTTCTCAAAATCTGAAGTTAAAGATGTCGATAAATAATCTAACAGATGAAGATGATGTTAGATTGGTTGGTTCTCCTAAATCTAGAAGATTTGGTTTACTGGAGTTGAATTACCGTTTATAATCAGGGGATAACTCTTATTTGTGTTTTTATGGGGGTGATAATAATTAATTTGAGATAATAGATAGGGATCATTAAAACACCACTCTATATTGAATACCTATACTTCTTCCTTTTTCAGGTATTATCAGCTTTAATCTTGAAAGATGATTATAATATTCTTGATCAAAAATATTGTCTACTTGAAAAAGTATTTTATGAATAGCCTCTGACGATTGAAAAATGTAAGCCCCACTAATATCAATAAGAAAATATCCGTCCGTTTTAGTCTCAAACTCACCTATCCTAGACTGTGGAAACACTTTTTTAAATGTTAATGATGCAAATATAGGGTTCTTATCTATCTCTGTTGTAAACAGAAATTTATCCGGCGGCATATATGAAAGAGGTCTATTACCTGAGATATTCTCTCCTCTTAAAATTGAAATACTACTAAATATTTTGATCGCTCTTGTTAGTTTATAGTATCCCTCTGACTCAAAACCATATATAAAGGATCTCAAACCCTGCATTTGATATTTATAAAGCCAACCGCTTGATCCAGCACCCCATTCAATGAAATCTACACCTGCACATGGATGATCTTCACCAATAATAAATTCTTCTTCACAATCTCCTATTTTAGAACTAATGTGGTAATTAGGACTATAATTTCGATAACCGGTCACTCTTAATTCACTTTTATCTGTTTGATAAACTGAAGATGCCTCTAGGCCAATGGTCTTCTCCAGTCCCAAATTAGGCTGACCAATTTCATAAGAATAAGTACCCAGATGGGGACCGTCTGAATATAGATCTTCAATGCCAGGAGCTCTACCGGTAACCATAGTACCAAAAGAAAATTCCCAATTCTGCCAGTTTCGAAAAATACCTATGCCAGCTGAAAAAATGGGGAAGTTGCTCTTTACAATCTGGCTACTATCTATGTTTGATAAATTAGAGGTTGTCTTTGGAATCACCGAAAGATATTCTGCCCGCGTTGAAACTTGTAAAGTGAAATCTCGTATTTCTCTTTCAATCAATCCATATAAAGCTATGTTCAATTCTTTTGTATCGGGTGTCCAGTAGAATCCCCCAGCTTGAAAATCCCGATGTTGGAATAAGGACCCAATATGCAGTTGTGGACCCTTGAATGTGCTTTGCAACGAAAATATCTTTTGGTCTAAGATCACAGATGGGTATGAATTATTATTTTCTGATTCAGTATGCTCATAGATTATGTACTGCTGATCGATATCTAATGTCTGAAAACCCATAAACGAAATATCTTTATGGAAATCAAGCTTTTGAGTTCTTTTTTTCAAATCAATATCAACCCCATCAATATGTCCTTCAGGACTACCAGGGATACCGTAATTCATATAAAGGTCTGTATAAGAAAAAGTTGAACGATTATCTTCACCAAAATAAGTATAACTACCCATCACTTCATTATTTGACAGGGCAGTGTTTACTAAAGTTCCAATTGGAAATGTTTGATCACCTGTACTGCGGTGTAAGAGTGAAAATCTCAGTTGGTGTAGATGATTAAGAGGCAGATAACAAACAACATTTCCGAAAAAACTAGAATTGGATGATTCTGTCCCTAGGATGGTCCGTAAACTCGTTTTGTTAAATCTTGCATCTGATTCAACTTGCCTGGACACATTAATAACACCCCCAATTGTATTAGAACCGTAAAGTAATGTCTCTGGCCCGCGAATGATCCTTACTTTACTATAAGCAGCCATATCCATACTGACGGTATGGTCAATTGATGTATTGGAAAGGTCACCAGTCGTTATACCATCTTCTGTTAGCAAAAATCTATCACCTGAATATCCTCTTAAAACCGGCTGTATGGTCCCCTGTCCCATGGATCGAATAGCTAAACCCGTTTCTTTTTCCATGGTCGAGGCCAGAGATGACTTTAGATTTATATGATACTGATCCCCTATAAGAGAAATATTTGATGAAAAACTTTTAGGTTGAAGTTCATGATGAGCATCAACAACTATCTCTTTAACTTTTATAGTATCTATTAACATAGATATTGTGCCCAAGTCATACACATTCTCACCTAATACTAAAGATCTATTTATATCCTTAAATCCAATCATAGAGATAGTTATGGATATATCTCCATTGGGCAAATTATTTAAAATAAAACTACCGTCAACCTGAGAAACTGTACCAATAACAAGCGCTTCTGAATAGATATTAACACCATGGATAGGTGTTTGATCTTCATCATTAACAACCACTCCTATAAGAGATGCTTCCTGAGATAATAATAGCCCAAAAAATAACACAAATATGAATGATTTATAGATTAGATTGCCTTAGAGTTTTTAACAACCTTCATTATATTCTGGTCACTGATAAGTTTAGAATTTAATAGTATTTTAAATTAAGGGTGGGTGTTAACATACCATATCGTAATCTTAAGACCACGATATTTCTAGGAGGCAGTGATAAGCACCCACCCATATTTTTAAAAAGCCCACTAAGGCCGTAATGGCCCTAATTAACTGTTACAGGCACGTTGTTAGTCGAAGTATAGTCAGCGTGTCCTTCATGCATAAGCTGAAGTTGAAAACTAGTTGAACCAGAGCTGATTCCAATGATATGGATAGCCATTCCATGCTCTTCATCATGGTCATGATCACCCTCTTCTTCATGGTCTTCCGCTTCTACAACTGCAATACTTGAGTTGAAACCAGAGACCTCTATTTCATCTTCATGATCTTCCTCTTCCTCTCCTTCTTCATGTTCGATTTCATCTCCATCATGATCAAGAAAATGAACTAAAAGTTCAAGAGTATCGCCGACAGCTAATGTAACTGCACCATTCATAGCACCCTCAAATTCTCGGTAAAACTCTGTTCCGCTCTCATCTTCAAGAACAAAACCTTCTGCATCAGTATGTACCTCATCATGGTCATCATGATCATCATCTTCACAACCTGCTGTGAATAATAACATACTTGTTAATAATAAAATAACGTGCGGTTTTATATCCCGCAAAAATAAAAATTGCATAAAACGGTCCTTTAAAAAAGTATTTTAATAATGTCACACTGCCAAGGTGGCAGTGTGATTTAAATGGTAGTTTTTATTAAAGGAGATTTGGGGGAGGACGGCTGTATAAGCTAAAATGGATCAAAGTATTTATAATACTTTCATTTAATCCATAGTATGAAATTAAATAATGATCGTATGTCAAACTCCCATAACTTGGACCAATCAGTTTGCTATTTTTAGTCAGACATTTTTCACATTGATGAAATGGATAGTGATGATCTTCATTATCACAACCTATCTCACATATGCTATAACCTTCTACAGGAGTATGGTTATGCAGTTCAACATGTAGACCCCTTGTAAAAACAAGAATCGATAATCCAATTGAAAATAGAGTTTTTAACATAAAATTAGACTCGAATTTCTAATATTTTTTATTTTTTATACAAGGTTTTTACCATATTATTTCACTATCTGTACTGGCTACCATTTGAAATAGTTATGCTCCCAGCCGTACTTGCATAGATCCAGTATCCATGGCCGGGAGTTAATTGATATGCATTTATGTATGTTTGATTGAAACCATAACAGGTGCCCGGAACAATAATATTTTCTGGATCGAAAATTCCAGAGAGATCAACCTCAGAACTGATCCCGCTCATTAGATTCCATCCTGTATTCAATTGTAGAGTCAGCTGATTTACTGTTGTTCCAGATAACTGAGTTGTTCCCTCATTTTCAAAGTGAAGCCAGTAACCACTACCCATCTGGAAATCTTCTTCTTGAATATATTGTTCACCATTATAGGAATAGAGAGTTCCTGCAGTTGACTCAGGAAAGAGCGACTGGTAGTTGGTATCTTCAATCTCAAGAGGTGACCCAACAAGATTCCATTCGGAAAAGTATTCAACAGAAGCCAACAATTCAAATTTTATCCTTTCAATATTAAAGCCGGCTTGGACAATCTGAATCTTTAAGAATTGTTCTCCATTTGAAACATCAACATCTGGAATCAAAACATTCTGCCAATTATACCATCCTCCAGTACTAGGAACATCTATAACAGAAAGATTTGTTCCATTCAGTTGTACAAAAAACAGTCCTCCGGATGATGGTGCAGCGATCTTTATTTTTAAATCATATGTACCTGGGATAACATTTTGTATAGTATATCCCAACCACTCTCCTACATCTGTCCATCCTACAGTATAAGGTAATCCCTCACTGCCATTGGCTTCTATATCAACCCCATCATTCCTAAATGACCATCCTTCATTGTAGTTGCCATCTCCATCATTTAAATAATCACTATCTGTATATGATAGACCCCATGCACCAATATCATACTCCGCTGCCGGAATGGTTCCGGGAATACTATGGTCAGAATAAGGTTTAGAAATTTCACCATATTCAGGATCGGTCAGAGAAGCAATAACCCCTGGTAAAGAAATACAGTTCTCAAGCTTTAAACTATTAGCCAAACTAATAAGTGCAGCCTCTGCGTAAACAGAGGAGGGTTGAGAACCGCTGCCACTCCAATAGTTTATTAGAGTCTGATATTGTGGTGTGACAATAGCAGAAAAAGGACTTGTTATTTTTTCTACTTTCTTATGTGTCCAAAAATTCCATCCGATATTATTTTCTTCCAATAGGCTGAAAACCTCATAATACCACTGATTAGAATTTTCACCAGACTCGCCCATCCAAAGGGGGATATTATGTTGACCACTCATACTAATGTAAGACTGAATGGTCGAGAGAGAGGTCTCTCCCCAATATTTATGAAAAGAGTAAGACATATTATCATCCCAAGGTGGCGTAAGACCCGAGAAATCTGTGCCATACCAGTTGCCTTCAATATAGACAATATGATTACTGTCCACCTCTCTAATTGCATCAGTTATATCTATATACAACTGCCTGAACTCTTCTAGACTCACACCACTTGGTAGCACAGGTTCATTGATCAGGTCGTATCCACCAATTAGTGTATTATCAGAATAGTATTCTGCTATTTCACGCCATATCTGGATTGTTAATTCTTTATTTTCTTCTTCAAGCCATAATCGGGCAGTCCCATCACTATCACTGATAGGGCCTCCATTTTGACCCCCTGGAGCACAGTGCATATCAAGAATGATATACATATTATATGGTTCACACCAGGTTATCAATTCATCAATGATATCATAGCCAATAGGTGTCTCTGAACCCGATTCGTTGTAAAACTGTTTATAATGAAAAGGTATTCTTATATGATTAAACCCCCACTCTGCTATCTGATCTATATCAACCTGAGCAACATAGCTCTCTCTATATAGAGCCCAAAATGATTCTGCTATTTCAGCGCCGATTAATGATTCTACATGCTCCTCAATCTCTGTTGGAGATTCAAATCCCTCTATCCAAGCTTTGTTATGCAACATATATCCTTCTGGAACTAGCCATCCTCCCAAACCAAAACCTCTAAGCAATATAGACTCACCATCTCCTTCAACGATCTGCCCATCTTCTACATGCAGAAAACCCTGTGCAAAGAGAATATGAAAAAGGAATGTTAGTCCAATAACTATTCGCATCTCAAAATCTCCACATAATTAATTAATGTAATTATAAAATGAGTCTTTAAACAAATTAGTTAACCCATTTCTCATGTTTGACCCAATCAATCTCCATTTCCCATTTTCCATCCATACGTTCATTGCTAATTTTAGCATAATTTAGAATAGCAAACATCGGTTCAAGTAATTTTTCAACAATCCCAACGTTACGCCCAACTTCGATACCATTAAGTCTAAAAACTAAGTCACTATCTAACCATTCAACAGAATACTCATTATACTCAGTTAGGTTTGATGATGAATTTACTTGATTGGTCCACCAATCTCCTCCATCATCGCAATTACCTAATGGCAAGATACTGCGACCAACGTAGCCTGATTGACCCCCGTGCTGACCATGATGCTCCATGATATCAATTTCACCAGATCCTGATAATGGCCAACAGACATTTTCATCCGGCTCTTGAACTGGGGGTTCGTTATTGCGCGCACCTAGAAGCCACCAAGCTGGGAACATGCCTACCTCACCTGCCTTATTTAATTTGATACGAGCAGTCCAGCGACCACCGGTAAACTCTTGAAGATTTTTAGATGTCAATCGAGCTGATACATAACGTGTCGCAGGATGATATTTTCCAAACTTTGAAACATTATCTAAACATTGCCTTTCATGGTCTAAACTAATAAGCCGTAACTTTAATGAACCGTTACTAACTTCACGAGTATTGAATTCACCATCCCGAACGTAACACTGATCTTCCTCATTCACCCATAGTAGTTGATCTTGCCAATTTTTTTCATTAAAAAAATCAAACTGATCTATAAAATCAGTAACCCATCCTTTTTTGATTATTTTTTTATCATTTTTTACACATGATAAAGGCCCTAAACCAATAATCAATATATAAATGATTATTATGAATATATTTTGCTTCATTAAGATAGCTTAGTAATTATTTTGTTCTTTTCTTTAAGGGTTTTTATAAGTTTTACTACTCTTACAAATACCACCAATCCAAAAACAAATCCAATTATTCCTAATGCTTCCATATTATTTCCTTTCTTTAATTAATAATTATTCTTTTACCGCTTCCATAAATCAAGAGGAAACGACCACAAATTAAACCTTGTCCCCTCAATCATTATAGATAGATTTATAAATAACAGGCATTTGACCTTTCCATTTTTCCCATAGATTTTGGTCTGTAATGAGTTTATTCATAAAAGCAGCAACATTAACTCTACTAACTTTACCATCATTAAAAATTGCACTGCTAACTGGAGAAGGATGTATTCTATACTCTGTTACTTCTTGTTCATCGACTAAACCGCTAGGACGAACTGCTACCCAATCAATAGTATTGTCATCTTGACCAATTTTAGTACGCAAAAAATCAGCCGCTTCTTCATTATCAATGTGTGGTGGTAATAAAATACGGAGAAGCCAGATTACACATCTTTCGGCAAATGAAATTTTTTCAGTTAAATCACGGTTTCTATTTGCTACAGTGTTCATTAGTATATATTTAACTGTAGTTTCAGGCTCTCCTACCTTTATTGCAGTGCATAATCTTTTGGTTGCATCCGTTACAAGCCTATGAGGTTTCCCAAATATACCTTTAAAACTCAGGTTGTGGCCAAGGCATGATACTATTGCGTTACACCCTTTTACATGTTTATTTAATTCGGGTATGCTAAGATCTAATATGCTTGCCTGAATAATAGATATATTTGTATGGTTTTTGATGGATTCTGGAATATTATTCTTTGAGCGCACAATTATTTTAACAACCTGTCCACAATCAAGTAGTTGCTTAACAAGTAATCGACCCGTTGTTCCACTTGCCCCAACAACAAGAACCGTTATTTTATCATTTACTTTCATTTTCTCCTTTTGTTAAAAACAATTAATAATTATTTTTTACTTTAGCATAAACTAATGCACAATAGCAATCGCTCAATTCGATAAATCTATCTATATCTCGGTTTATATAGGCAGATTGTTCCTCGTATTTATTATACGTTTGAATATATCCATTTTTATTTGAGAAGTGCCATCTTGCGTACAGCTATAAAGGTGTCCGCTTTAATCTGATAAATATACAATCCTGCAGTTACCGGTTTTCCTAAATTATCCGTTCCACCCCATGTGACAGATTTATATCCAGGATCTTCATATCTATTAACCAAGGTTTTGACGGTTTGACCTAAAAGGTCATATATTATTATTGATACATTGGAATGCTCAGGCAGCTCGTAGCTTATTGTTGTTTTTGGATTAAAAGGATTTGGATAGTTCTGAGATACAGAATAAAGCAATGGAATTTCTGTAACCTTTTTCAAGGTAAATCCAGATACATCTTCAGAAACAATAATTTCTCCACAATCTGATATTCTGTTTTCTTGAATTCCAGTCAAAATCCAGTTAGAATTATCTTTAATATCATAGTGAATCACTAGCAGGGGAGAGCTATTCATTATTTCAATTATACCTGAATTCTCAGCTACTCTCATATTGTTTGAAAATCGCACATCAAATGCACCTTCCGGCGGCTTTGGTGGCAACTGATAGTTGAGAACTTCTTCTTCCGGTATGGATACACCGAAGTAAAGATTCCTTCCGTTGATACTGAGTATGTTTGCTCTTTCTGTATGATCTGTAATTGTAGATAATGTTCTTGTAGAATTAGTGTTTGAGATGGTGATAGCACCATCTGCGTTTGCATATATCCAATATGCCTCTCCAGGTTCAATCATCTCAGCATTAATGTATGCTTCCTGAAATTCATAGATTGTCCCTTCCACAACAATATTTTCTAAATCGATTATCCCGCCAATGGAAATCTCATCTGAAATACCTGAAATTAGATTCCATCCCTCTTTAAGCTCTATGGTCAATTCAGCAATAGATTCCCCCTGAATGGCAGAACTCCCTTCAGCATAAAAATTTAACCAATATCCTGTCCCCGGAACCAGAATATCCTCATTCAAATATGTCTCGTTATAACTATATAGTGAACCAGTTACAGACTCAGGGAAGACCTCATTATAGTTCATATTCTGAGTTATGAGAGGAGCCCCTATCATATTCCATCCAGATGTGTGTGTTAGCGTAATCATAGGTGCTATCGACTGCTCATAGACTCTCACGTAATCAACCTCTAATCGCACTGGAAATATGCTGTCATCAATTCCCTGCTGACCACCCCAGGTACCACCTATTGCTATATTTAACAGCAGGTGAAATCTCTGATCAAAAGGCCAAGTTGCGTAATCTCCCGCTTGGTCATTAGCATAAGTAAAATAATGTATACCATCCACATACCACTTAAGATAATCTTCATCCCATTCCAAAGTGTAATCATGAAAATCTGAGGTCGCGCCATCTGTATATATGGATGAACTTGGAGGAGGGATACCATTCCACCAATTATAATCTTCTGTATGAGCTGTTCCATGAATCACATTAGGATCAAAACCAACATGTTCCATGATATCAATTTCGCCACTGTAGGGCCATCCACCATATACCCAATCTGTTGGTAACATCCATATTGCAGGCCATGTGCCTATACCACTGGGCAATTTGGCTCTTACTTCTACCCGTCCGTATGTCCAATCACCTTGGTCCCTCGTAACCATACGTGCGGAAGTATAATTTGCTCCACCATAATTCTGTTGGAGAGCCTGTATAACTAATTTTCCATCCTCAATAAAGGAATTACTAGAGTTACTTGTGTAGTACTGAGCTTCTCCATTTCCCCAGCCCCAGTCGCCAGTACCTATATCATAGCTCCACTTGCTTTCATCGATCTCTGTTCCACTGAACTCATCGGACCACACCAATAACCAATTAGTTTCAGGAAGATCATCATCAATAATTTCGAGATTAAGGTTATCGAAAATAACATCGGAAACAACACCGCCAGATTTGATCAAAAAATAATAAATCCCCGTTTCTTGGACCGTAAAAAAACCTGGAGGAGAACCAGGGCTATATGAGTTTGAACCACAGGAGTTGGAAAATTCTGTATCCCAGTTCCAAGGGGCACCCGCACCGCAGTGCCAAAAATGCTGTTCCACGATTATATTATTTGTCCCTATATCCACTCCATCCTGAGGTTCATATTCAAGAATAGAAATTTCTACCCAGTTTTGATTGCAGCCAATTCCCTTGAACAGACCTGATACCTCATACAAGATGTTCTCTTCCAGATTGATTGGTTGATACACACCACCATTACCCCAGTTCGAAGCGTGTATTCTCAATGCCTCGCCACTCCCTCCTGCTGGTCCATTATCTGTGTAATTAAGGTTAATTTCAATATCACCACCCACAATCCATGTTGTCCAGGCAGAGTCTTCGCCATCAAAGTTCCCGTTTTCAAATGCATTTAAGTATTGAAATGATGAAATGATTAACGTAATTATGGTTTTTTTCATATAGATGATCTGAATCCTTGTTTTATAATAAGTTTGATAAATAATTATTGTGAAGTAGTAGTTAATGAAAATATTTGCTCAGCAATTATTCACATACTGAACACCTACTAAAACAAATAGCCGGAAGAATCATATCTGCTTCTCCCACAGAAATTGATCTGTTATTATGTTGATCTGCACCACAATTATCTGGCACAGATTCCCATCCCCCTGACCAACTACTCGGATAATACCCATTTCTATATTTATATGTATAATTTGAATTTGGCGGTAAGTTCAAAGTAATCTCCCATATTGTTGTATCCTCTACAGATTCCATCTGAAGTCCCCCAGGCTGGCCTGAGCTTATATTTCCACCTGAAAGCCAGATACCTGTTCCGCTTGTGCTCTGGTGTTTCATATCTACTTGAAAAGTTACATTCACATTTTTTAGAGATTCACTTTTTTTAAAAACTCTGACATAATCTACTTCCATTTCCATTGGGAATGCATTGGGGTCAATACCCTGAATTCCACCCCAATCTCCTCCAATGGCAAGATTAAGGATAATATAGTGGGATTTATTAAAGGGCCATTTATTTTCATCGCCACCGCCGTCATTATAAATAAAGAAAAATGGCTCACTATCAATTAAGTATCTAATATAAGTACTGTCCCACTCTAAAGAATATAAATGAAAGGAATCTGTAGCTGTTGGCACTGATATATGACCCGACTTTTGAGTGTTTAACATATGATTATAATCTGTAGTGTGTATTGAGCCATGAATATTTCCATCGTCAAACCCAACGTGCTCCATGATATCAATTTCTCCACAATGTGGCCATCCAACAGAACTGATATTTTCACCTAGCATCCAAATAGCAGGCCAAGAACCGTTCCCTTTAGGTAGTTTTGCACGGATATCAAACCTACCATATGTCCAGTTTGCCTTCCCCGATGTGTTTACTCTTCCAGATGTGAAATCAGTATTGTAGTCGGTCCCGGTATAATCTGTACCTGCATAGCCTGGCTCAATTAAACCGCGGATGACCAGTTTTCCATTTCGAACAAAAAGGTTTGTATCCCGAGCAGTATAGGCCTGACTTTCGTTATTCACCCATCCAGGACGCCAGAGTAACTTATTCCATTTTTGAAGATCAATGACATCGCTGTCAAATTCATCAGACCAAACGAGTGACCATTGGCCTGAATTCATAGCTTCTGAGCTATCTTTTGGTTCTTCTACTTCTTGATCACAAGCAAAAATAGAAAAAATAACTATAGGGATGAAGATATAGTTTTTGAGGTTGAGCATATTTATTTGATCAAAATCATCTTTTTCATGGATTTAAACGAATTTGCCTCAAAGGTATATATATATACGCCACTAGGAACAGGGAGGCCTTTATGATTCATCCCGTCCCAGGTAACAGTATATACCCCCGTTTGGATATAGCTGTCAACTAGGTCAATAATTTTTTGTCCACTAAGATTGTAAATGCTTATGGCAATAGCGCTGTTTTCCGGTACAATATAATTTATGGAAGTTATGGGGTTAAAAGGATTTGGAAAGTTCTGTGAGATGGAAAATGATGTTGGTATGAGAGAGACTCTACTCAAGGTAAAATTATCTACAGAACCATTCAAAATTAATTGACCAGAATCCTCTAACTCATATTCTTCATTTTCACTTGAAATCAACAGCCAACTTTTATCATCATCTTCATTAATATTGATGGAATATGATATAAAAAGCTCTTGTGTGTTATTCATAACTTCTATGTTACCGAATGTTTCCACCAATTTTGTGTCACCTGAAAACCGTGCATCAAATGCCCCAAGTGGAGGTTTAGGCGGGAGTTTATAGCTGTTCCTCTCTTCTTCAGGAATGGATACACCAAAATAGAGTTCGCTATTATTGAAACTGATTTTATTTGCTATTTCTGTACGATCTGTAAATGTAGATATTGGTTTTGCAGTGAGGTTACTTAAAATTATGATGTTCCCATCTGCACTTGCATAAATCCAGTACCCATTGCCAGGAATTAATTGATCTGCATTGATATACGTTTCATTGAAACCATAACAGGTGCCCGGAACAATTATATTTCCAGGGTCAGAAATATTACCAACATTTGTTATTGCACTATTCCCACTGATCAAGTTCCATCCTTCTGTAAGGCTTACCATAAAACTTGTGAGGGGAGAACCGGTTAATGATGCAGTATCAGCTTCTTGAAAATTAAGCCAATAACCTGTTCCAGGCTCAAGCTCCATTTCCGATGTATAGAATCCATTAAATCCGTATAAAGTCCCCGCAACAGCATTAGGAAATAGCACCTCATAGTTACTGTTCTCAACCTCTAATGGTAACCCTATTATATTCCATCCGGTCGATAGATTCATATTTATTGATCCTTCATTAAAGCCCGTATCATCTGGTGTGGTTAGGCACAATATCATGTAACCATTATGAAAAACAACATTTTCATGGATAAAGTCAACATTGTTTCCATCAAATGTGTGAGTGGCCTTTCCCCATCTGCCTGTATCCCAATAGTCAAATTGATCTTCCCATAATTGGATGAAATTATTATCTGTACCTGTATTCCCAGTCCCGGGCACATAGGCACAATACTTGACCCAATCATAAAATGCATATACAGGTAGAATATCTGGGTTAAATGGCCCCACCCATTCTTCATAAATCGGTTGCCACATATTCATCATGATCTTCTGGTAATGATAAAGAGAATCTGCGTAAAAATTGTCAACCCACCTAATCACCTGTTCATCAGCAAAAAAAGCGACATAGTCCGGAGTCCACTCAATAGCATATGTGTGAAAATCTTCATGGGGGTTAAAATCAAGATTGACCAGATCAGGTAAGTCCCATCCATTCTGGATAATCAAGTTTGTTTGTGTTTTTTCATTATAGTTACCCAGCCACTCTAGGTCAATTTCATTCCAATGCTCTGAACCTGTAAGACCTTCTTCCCAATAATCACGGTAGGTGAAAAATGAACTGACCACACCGCTTCCTATCGCTGACTTCATTCTAACTTCAAAACGTCCGTAACGAAAACTTTCAAAAGTCCGCAACTCTCCACCACGATAGGGCTTAGCTAAAACCACACTTGAAATAAAAATAAATAATAAAAGCCTTTTCATCATCATCTAAAATTCCTTTTTTGACCATAATCCAATCTATTATCACTGGTATATACCGGAAAAGGGGGAACAACCTTTGGAAATGGAACTCCATGCTGAAAAACTGTCATATCTATATTTGTTAATTCAATAGATTCAAATAAATCTGTGTCAATTTTTATCTGGTCAGAATATATATTTTGGAGAGAATCAACTATAGAGTTTAAAGCTTTAGCAATGCTCTCTGCATCGCTGTTTAGCATATTTTGTTCTTCTAGTAAATTATTACGGTAAGAGTGTGCAGTATAAGCGTCATACCATAATTCTTTATTGAGTGTTACAGTATATGACTTATCATATCCTTTACTATAACAATATTTAGTAATCTCAATGTTCTGAATCAAATCTGCAATAGCATATTTTAGCTGTTCTTGAAATTGACTATGGCTGATTTTCTTTTTTCTAAATACAAGCGGATGTTGACTTAGTTTTTGGTGAAAAACTTTAATAGTCCATGGGACATTATCTACATGGAAGAGTATATCATCTTCTGTAAAGTTATCTTTTGGTATCTTTTTAAGGCTGTCTAGAAGGAGATCATACTCAGGCTCAACCCACAAAGATAAATTTAATTGTGCCTGTTTTATTGAGTCGGATTTTAAATAAATATTCATGACTCTTTCTGCGTATGTAGGATAAACACTTGGGTTTAATTCTAAATGTTTTCCTTTCATGATATATTTCACCCAATTTTTATATTTTTGTTCTGCATGATTTTCCTGTAATCTTTCACGTACATCGTTCACTCTCAGTGATATCTCTGAATCAGTGACAGCGGGCCTATCTGTCCAACCATTTACCTGAATCAATAGGTGTGTATTGTTCTCAGTGGTTAAAGGACCTATGATTGATCCTTTTTTGATATTTGGATTAAATATGGCTCTATGTAATTCCGCACCTTCTCTATCAAACCAATTTATTTGTCTTTTTGGTGATCGCGAATCATCCCAGATCATAGCATAAGCTGAATCTAGTGGAAGACCTCCTTCAGACAAATCTTTTATCTGTGCTGCAATATTTAGATCCGGTAAATGTAAATAGGTCACATCTACAGTTCTGCCGGCTAATTTATATGAAGATGAAATTACCGATGAATCCAATTCAACCTGTTTATAAAATTCCTCATAATAGTGCATTTGTCTCATGGTTTGCTCGGTTCGCCCGGTAATAAATGTATGAAATCGGATATTATCTAATAAATCAATTTTGTTTTTTTCAGCTTCAAATGAAAATAACTTTTCTGCGATAAGGGAATTTAGTATGATTTTTTTATGGATATAATTTGACTCTCTGCAATATAGAGGTCTAAGGGTATATTCTGACCGGTGGATCATATTTTGTTTGGTAATGATTCTCTCACCAACTTTGGCTATTATATCATATGGTATACTGGATTTTTCAACTGTACAGCTGACCATACTCAATGCCAAAAAAATAATCTTAAATAAAAATATTCGTAGTATAATCAATTTTTAAATTATTCAACTAATCACTTGATGTAAAGCAGTTTTGTGTTCGTGGAGCTAAAGGCTGAAGTGATCGAAAGAAAATAAACACCACTGGAAATATAATGCTCAGGCTTCCAGCGGAAGATATGTTCACCGTCACCCTGTTGCGTATATAATTTTTGGAATACTTCTGTCCCATCAATAGAAATTATCTCTAATCTAATATCACCAGAAATTGATATTGCATAGTGTACATTTATTGCAGAGTTAAAGGGATTAGGATACGCTGAGCTAATGAGTAATTTTTCAGGTATTTGATATAAATCATCAATAGCAGAGAGCGGAAAAATAGAATTCTGTTCAACAACAAGACCATTAACGAACGGTCCAGCTGTTACATAGCCGATACCATAGGCTCTGCTTGAAAAGTATAAATCAAGCTGATGATCAACAACTTCTATGTCATTTATAATAACGTCATAGGCATAATTCATCCCCACACTAGAAAACACATCTAAATTTTCAATTACCAAACTATCTTCTAACACCAGGTCATAGGTCCTCGCGTCAGAAGTTGAATAATAATTTTCAGATAATTTTAAACTAACGGTATAGGTCCCATTAGGGACTCTTACCTTATATCCTGCTGTTCTGTTTAAGCAGGTCTGATAAATAATATCATCATCTGTATTATCTATTGGCTCGGAAACACTTACAAAATTTCCATCGGTAAACCCATACTCAACATCCGGACCCCATTCCTGGTCAGGTAGATAATCACCATATCCCGAGCCACCATTGTTGATTTTTAAAGGAAATATAACTGGTGATGGCAAATCAATTTCTAGAGCTTGGACCCCTAGAGTATTGGGGGTTGGGTTATCATCAGAGATCTGTAAGACTACTAAGTTTGTACCTTCTGTGATACTATCGCTATCGGTATAAACATAAACAGTTCGCTGGTCCGGATCAAGCTGAACTGAGTCAATTCCGATGCCAGTAATAAAAATATTTTCAGTAGTAACACTCGAAGAGTTTATTTCTTCACTGAACCTGCACTTGATCATAGAACCAATCTGCCGGGCCCATAATAATACAGGAGGATTTTCATCAACATATCCAAGGTTAACATCATCGGTCATACATAAAACAAGCATACCACTATCAAATTCAATATTATCATCAATAAGTATAGACTGATTACCTCCCCATGTATGGTCATCGCTTTTTTCCCAACGGGTTGCATCAAACTCCGAAAAATTATCTTCCCACTCAAAAGTAAAATTATTATCAGTGCCGTAGTTGCCAATTCCTGGTGTGTAGGAGCCATACTTTACCCAGTCATAGTAGCTAAACCTTGGTAAAATCCGATCATCAAATGTTCCCACCCAGTCCGAGTAAACAGGCTGCCAAATATTCATCATTATTTTTTGCGCTGAATCCATTTCAGCTATATGAGTTCCGGTTTGGCGAAAAATTTCTTCTCCATCGATAAACCATGCTACATATTCCGGAGTCCACTCAAATCCATAGTCATGAAAATCAGTGTGCGGATTAAAAGCAACATAATGCTGACGGATATGACTTGCTTGCCCTGTTGTAATTATATTTAAATCAATGGTGTGATCAAAAAGACCCAACCATTCAATATCAATCTCGCCCCAGGGGTCTGCAGGATCATCAAACGTAAAAAATGATGAGACTATACCGTCTCCTTGAGCAGGTTTAGCTCGGGTCTCAAAACGACCATAAGTGTAACTATCTAAAGTACGATATTCTGCGCCACGGGTCTGGCCAAATAAAATTGGAGCTTGAAAAATGAAAATAAGTATTATTAATAAAAATATATTTCTATTAATCGGTAGGTTGGAAAAACCGTGCTTATTTGTGTTTACCCAACTACACGATACTGGATACATAAAAAACTAAAAATTCAAACCTATTGTCGTAGCATGTACGTTGCCCAAAATACCCATCGTCTTGTAAGCATAGTCCACTGTGAGCTTTCTATTGTTTAAAAAATTCCACTCAATTCCTAATCCTCCTGTAGGCCCAAATTGAGGGCTATCCATATACAAAGCTTTCTGACCAGCTCGAAAAATAATTGCACCATTACCAGGGAAACGTATTTTGTAGGCAAAACCAACGTTAATCGATTCAGAATTATTATTTGGGTGATTAGCATCAATTGCCAATGTCAATGTTGAGAAATTTGTAACTATAGGTTTAACAGCAATACCAATTCTGAATAACAGCGGTAGCTCCCACTCCTGTGTTCTAAACTGTCCAGCTACATCTCCATAGTTTCCCTCTTCATATTCAGATATATCAATAGGCTGATACAGATCTAGTCCGTCATATTTCATACGTGTGCCGTAGTTTGAAATACTCATCCCTATTACCATTCCATCTTTTCTTTCTTTCGTCACGCTGAAAAAATGTGTGTTCACCAACACCCCAAGATCAAGAGCAAATGCTTTTGCTGATGCGTGCCATATATTGGATTGGATCATTTTCATATTCGCTCCAAACGCAAACCAAGATACTATTCTACGACTGTATGAAAAAGAAAAAACCATATCATTAGCTGTGAATTTTTCCCCCGTTCCATCCTGATAATCCAGTGTGGTAACATCCATATCTCCATACCCTACCTGAGTTAACCCAAGACCGAATGTACCTATTCTTGGTACTGCTACTGCGCCAGCTACAAAGATGGTATTTATATCTACCACCCATGGCTGAATCATAAATTGAAAACCAACTCCTTTTAAAGAAGATAGTCCAGCCGGATTCCAATATATTGCCGACATATCATTGGCAACTGCAACGTAAGCCTCTCCCATGCTACCTGAAGCACTGCCAACACCAATTTCAAGAAAATTTGCTGAGGTTGAACCATAGCGGTGTATCTCATCAGAAAAACAGGGTTGATAGAGGGACGCTAAAATGATTAAAATATTAAAGAATTTCATTTTATCAAAGCAAACTTTCCGAGCTTTTCATCTCCTGTTACATTTGATTTAACATGATAAATGTACATCCCAGCTGCAACTTCTAATCCTTCCCGGGTAAGCAGGTCCCAATGAACAATTCCATTTTCTGCATTGTTATTCACTTCAATAACATCTACAAGTACACCACTGACTGTAAAAATGTGAATAGTACATTCTGCAGGGATGTGGGTAAACATCAGCTTGCGGCGCTGATTTAAAAATTGATTTGAAACAGCCTCTTCCATCATATTTGTCATAACATATGGATTGGGTACTACTTTAATATTTTTCATGACTGAGTCAACGGCAGAGCTATCCAGATCATCATCTGATGAAATCGAAAATCTTATTGTATCTGATTCATAAAATGGACGTTTCCAGTCTGCCTGATAAACATCACCACTGTTTGGATATGTTGATTCAGTTGCCAGTTGAAAATCAATTATAAATGCAGTGGCACGCCACCGGCTTCCAGCCGGAGCCCCTACTAATATTCTGTCTTCAAAAAGATCTAAGGTGTCATTAGCATTCACATCATGGACTATAACATCCATTAGTTCATATTGACCTGTAGATGTATCAATAAAGGAAGTGTTTTGTATGAAAAAATTTATTGCAGGTTCTGTTAATTTATTAGAAGAACTGATCGATACTCCATTTTCATCTCTCACAGTTCCGGTTCTAGCTATACCAACGTATGCAGAATCATCATCTGTGAAAACAATATTATATTTCCAGGGCATCTTGGGTCCTTCTGCAGTAGATGGTGTTACACGCATGATTCCATTACCGGTGATCCAGCCTGACCCCTGATAACTGTATTCTGGAGTTTCCACACCCGGATCTACTTCAACCTGCATTCCATCAAAAATATCTGTGAAAATTGTACCACCTGCGTTCAGCGTCCAATAATCGAGGGTATCCCTGTAGATAAGGTTGGTGCCAACATATTTAGATGGATTTTCATTATAAATAAGGATTGTGCTGTCTGTATCATCATATATAAAAATCTCATTAGTGATATATTCAAACCCATGCTCATAGTTACTTACCGTCGCAATAGTATCGACGCCAAATGTGAGAAAATATTCATGGTCTGCCTTCAGACTATTCCTCGCAAGAATTATGGGAGTAACATTACCTGAGCCCAATAGCTCTTTCTGCTCTACCTCAATCTCTGGGGGTATATAACCGGCAGCCAGCTGATGAGGGACAACAATGGCTACGTTTTTTCCAATGGAACGTACCTCTTCTGCTTCATTCAGCTCTATAACCACATTATTTTCAGAAGGTGAGATACCAGGTCCAATATTCGGGGCACCATAGTCATATGCCACCACAGCATAATAATAGGTTCTCCCATTCTGGACAGTATTATCCACAAAAATATGGGTAATCCCAGTATTATACCCGAGATTGTAGCCGGCACCGTTCACGAGTCCGAAATCTGTAAACCCCTGACACTGGTGAACCGCCCCAGTGGTTTGATTAGGGTTATGAGGCTCACTATCCTTTAGATCACACTGGTAAATCGGCTGTTTAAACATGGGTGTACCATAACCATCTGTAATGATTTCAGGGTCAGACATATATTTATCTGTCGATCTATAAATCTTATATCCTTCAAAGTCATTTATATTACCAACAAACGGGTCGCGTGTCTTTGTATCAGCTACATCATCCCAAGTCAGAATTACTTTTCCATCATCGGCAGTTGCGGTCAAAGTAGGCATCTTTGGTGGCTGGGCAAAACGGTAATCTTTCTCATAAATAACCTGTACTATCCTCTTTAGCTCGTAGAGTGCAGGAGCACTATAATCAGGAGCCACCAATCCCTCAATTGGATCATAGGAATGTAGCTCTGACATAGAGATACGTTCTACACGTCCCTGAAAAAGTGGAAATGGGCCGGAAGCAAAGACCTCCACCAGATTGGATATATTTGAGGTATATTCTTCTAGTGTATCTGCAGAGACCAACCCCCACATAGCCTGATCATTTTTAAACCAGGTAGTTTCATTGCTCGGGGCATGACTTGGAATTGGAAACATACGGAAAGACGTTAATCCTACCATATCCGACTCAGAAACATCTGTCGTGTTAAAGTTAGGCTCGCAGCCCACACCTTCCTGAAAATCGGGTCTGTGATTACATTCAGAGCCATCAATATCAGGGCCATTATAATTGATCTCACCGGGTCCTACGCCATCAATACCAATATCATCTCCATAATATTCAGAAGCTTGATACACACCATCTCCATTTAAATCTTCTCCATCTTCCCAGTCTTGGTCTTCATCAGCATCCCAATGGTCTTTTAGATCTTCAACAGAGAGTTTGTAAAAATCAAGAAATGAGTTTAAATCTGTGATCCCATCTGTAGGACCTATAATTCCGGTCGGCTCGTTATCTCGCTTTTCATCTGTCAAGCCATCATTGTCATTGTCAACATAGTCATACGCTAGACCGGGACTTTCTAGATATGCAAACCCCATCACCCCAGTCGGTAAACCACCTGCTCCAATACCATTGGTGTCCCAAGAATATGCCATATCCACTTGTTCATTAAAGTATCCCAGGTCGTCATCACCATCTCCACCAATAGAATTATCCAGCCAATAGCCAAAAGCAACATCTCTTAAATCGTAGTCAGAAATATTTGCAACAGAATACTCCCAGAATATTGCGTCTCTCGCCTGTGGGTTGTTCCATTGAAATCCCCTTACAGATACTCTCAATCCAAGACCTCCCCAGGGGGCACCAGATTGGATGGTAACATCAGGCCTTAAATCGCCAATATAATGACCGGGTCTTGGAAAATATTTTACCATATCCTCCGGCCCTAGATTTTCCTGATCTTGAGCATCATTTACTACATAGTAGGATTCCTGGTCTGCATAGATCACACCTCTTCCAAAGCGTCCATTCCACTCTCCTGGCCATTTAGTTTCATATCCTGTGGATGGCCAGCCGCCGGGAGGCCAAGAACTTTCTATATTGGATATTGCGGGGTACTCTCCTGTTTCATCAAAATATCCAAAAACAGGATAAAAACCCCACTCCACTGTTCCTGTAGGGTCCTTGTCCATTTCTTCCCGATAGCTGGTCTGTAAATAGTACAGCGTATGATGGTCAGTGGTATAAATATCTGCAAGGTCTGTCAGAGGGATTGTATCCAATGTGGTTGGATTTCCATCGTCCTCAATATAAACCTTTGCACCAATCAATAGTCCAATTCCATCTGTCATTTTTAATCCATTGGGATTGTTGGGCCATTTAGAGACATTTACCCTTGGCCAGTCGGAGAGCTCTGTTGTGTTACGAAAATAAATAAAAACACGGTTCCCTGTCATATAACCTTCCCTCTCCGCAGCAATGTCTCCGGCAGAATCCTCTGGGCCTTGATATGGCTTACCCTGCCCTATCAACAAACAAAAGGAAGTTAAAAATAGTACAACGGTAGTTTTAAAGGTTTGCTTAACCATTAAAAATTAATTCCAAGTGCAAGTTTTACTGCTCGTGGAGCGGAAAACATAGATGGGTTCTTTATCCTATCATTGAAATCATTAAAATCACTGCGATGACCAGCTAAATCTGTATCTCGTATTACTGCTGTGTATGCACGTCCGGTTTCACTGTTTACCCAATTCTCATTCAAGCGATCCAGAAGGTTATAAATTGTTAGATCAATTGTACCGTTGAAGCGTCCCAGCAATTTGATATTGTAATAAAGCGTAGCATCTACAGATGTTGTTGAAGGTTTGTAGGCATTATTTGGATAAAGGTTTATTCTGGAGAGTATACTTTCGCTCTGTGGAGAAAAAGTGTATGGAGAACCAGAGTTGTAGTAAGCGGTAACCGTTCCTCCGTAGTTTTTCTTAGAAAACATCACCGTACCATTGAGTGTGTGTCGCTGGTCCCAGCTCATGGGAATGAGACGGTTCACCGGGTCCATACTATTGCCGGCACGGCTAAAGGTCTGAGTGGGAGAATCAGCGTTTCCCCGTGTATATTGAAGGGTATAGTTCACGGTTCCTTTAATTGCTCCATACCCTAAATCGAGCTTAACCTCTAAGCCACGGGCATTGCCATAGTCCTTGTTGCTGTAAAGACCATACTCAATCTGGTTATAAGTGGATATGATTTTTGTACTGAGAAGATTGTATATGTCCCTGTAGAAAAGTGCCACATCCAAGCTGAAACCTCTGGCTAGCTCCTGCCATAATCCAAGCTCATAGGTAATTGTTTTTTCAGGCTTAAGGAGAACATTTCCCATAGTTGTCTCATAATCGTTGGGGCTAACTAAAAAACTGTGATTTTGGTACATCGCATAAAGAGGAGGCATTTGGAAAAAATGTCCATAGCTAAAGTGCAATACTGCCTGGTTCCCTAGCTGGTAAGCAAAGCCTATTCTTGGGCTTATCTGTTCAATAGTTGGGGCTTCAGGGTATGTGGATGTCATAGAATCTGGTAGAACAAGCTGATTAGCTGGATTCCGCCTATCTGAAGGATATCTACTGGCTGGATCAAAATAATCATATCTGACACCAAAGTTAATCACCATATCATCAAATTCCATTTTGTCCTGTATATAGGCGGCCATCTCTCTAGGGGTGACCTCATAAATATCTGCGTAAACGGTAGAGTCCCCAAATACTACTGGCTCATATGCAAGTGGATCTTCCACAAGCTGGCCATCATATTTATTTCGAATCTGCCTCCATGTATTATCCACATTGTGAGAAATACTTAACAATCCCATTTTAATGCTGTGATTATAGTTCGCCTGCCAGTTTAAATCAATCTTAACCGTTTCATCAATCATAGTACGCTCGGTATGATCTTTCTGTTGTCCACCGGTAAAAAACCCAGACCCATAATTATTTAAGTGAAAATCATGTATATAATTGCTATCAACTGGAGATTTATAAAGATAGACACCATAGTAATTTTCAACAGATGAGAGTTTCAATTCATAAAATAATTTAGGCGTGATCATATGATTGAGCTGCAGAGCTGTATAATGTGTTTTTTTAAAAGACCCTGCTCTACCATCCGGATTGTATTTAAAAGCATGATCATAGCCGAACCAACTGTCATCACTGTAGGAGTGTAGCGCTGAGATTCGAATTCCTTTAAATATATTAAAGCTTAGTTTTCCTAGTGCCGATAAATTTTTACTGGTGTTCATAGGAACATAACTGCTGTCGCCTGATTTTGTAGATAACCACTGTGTAGAATCATCAAGCCAGAATAAATTTATATCATCCACATTGAATATTCGGTAGCCATTCAAATGACCACGATTATCTTGTGTACGTACGTTGGTGAAAAAGGTGATCTTTTCCCCTAATAGAGGACCGCCCAAACTAAATTTTAAGTCCTGGCTTCTATTAAAGCTCTGACCAAGACCTATAAAAATATCTGTGTTGTTGGTAAAGTGAGAGGAGAGTGCTGAAGATACTGACCCTTCAAATGTTGACCCACCATCTTTGGTAATCACATTCACGACCCCGCTCATTGCACGTCCGTATTCTGCGTTGAATGTACCTGTGATCACCTCTAGGTCTTGTACTGCTTCTGGCTGAATATCGACGGTTGCATTTGAGCCTCCAAATGTTTCATCCACCTGAATTCCATCAACCATATAGGTTACTTCTGTGTTTCTACCGCCACGAAAATGACCATTCACTACACCGGCCTGCATATTTATCACCGACCCAACACTTTCTACCGCTAAGGCATTGATTTCATCACCAGATATATTTTTTATTGTCCCGGTTTGATCCTTCTTCTGAGCAAGTCGTGCTACCTCAACTGTAACCTCTTCACCCTCAATAACAGTTTTTTCCAATTCAATATCCAAAAAGGTAGAACGATTAGTGGATATTCTTACATCGTTTACCTTGACCGTTTTATAACCCATCATCATTATGGTGACAGTGTACTGATCAGGCGGTAAATTAATGATATGAAATTTTCCCTCCCCATCAGTAGCAGTACCATAAGGTGTGTTATCTAAAATAATGTTTGCTCCGGGTAGAGAACTTTTAGACTGCTTTTCTGATATAGATCCTGCTAATTTCCCTGTTGTCTGACCCAGTCCAAATGATGTCAGATTTATTAAAAAGTATATTACTATAAAAACTGAAAACTTATTCATTATTAATATTGATCTGTTAATCGGATAAACCAACCAATACTTTTTTCTGCTATATATTATATTTCTCTAGTTTCAAAAAAGAGGGAGACAATGCAAAAACTTAAAAGGGAGTAGATTTATATAATTTGAGCACTGCCTCCCTGAATTTGTATTTCTACTTGATGGAGATCATCTTTTTTACATCCCTGAAATCACCGGCGTTAATAGTGTAAATGTATAAACCACTTGAAACAGTTTCACCATTTATATTTGTTCCATCCCACTCTGTACGATGATATCCTGGTGAGTGAAAACCATAGACAAGATCTGTCACTTTCTGCCCCATCATGTTGTAAACACTTATAGTTACAAATGACTCTTCAGGTATCTCATAGTTAATAGATGTTACCGGGTTAAACGGATTGGGAAAGTTTTGTGATATCGCAAATTTCATTGGAACACTTGAGACCCTGCTCAAAGAAAAGCCACTGACATTCCCTTCTACAACAATCTGTCCAGAACCATTCAATTCATATTCTTTTCCATCATTTGAGGTGAGCACCCATCTCATCCTTTCTCCCGCATCAATATTCACTACAAAGGAAATGGCAAGATCATCAGTATTATTCATTACCTCAATAACACCTTCACCCTCAGCCACTTTCATATTATCAGCAAATCGCACATCAAAACTACCTGCTGGTGGTTTTGGTGGAAGCTGATAACTGAGCATCTCATCCTCAGGTATGGATACACCAAAGTAAAGAGCGCTGTTATTGAATATGAGCTTGTTGGCTTTTTCTGTACGGTCAGTAAATACCTGCGCTGTTCTCGCTGCGCCACCGCTTGTAATAATGATGTCTCCATCGCCACTCGCATTTATCCAGTATCCCTGCCCCGGTGCTAGCTCTGATGAATTGGCATAGGTCCCTGAAAACCCATACACTGTCCCCGGAACAACGATATCTCCCGGGTCAGAAATAGAGGAAACACTAGTAGAATAGCTGACACCGCTGATAAGGTTCCAACCTGCAGAGAGGCTGACAGTTACACTAGATATTTCTGAGCCAGTTATTGTTGTAGTACCTTCTTCCGGAAAGTTAAGCCAATAGCCATCTCCCGGCGTGAGATCAGTCTCCGATGTATATGTTCCGTCAAAGCCATACAATGTCCCTGACACAGCAGTTGGAAATAGGTCAGAATAGGAGCTACTCTCAGCTGATGATGGAAGCCCTACAAGGTTCCAACCTGCGGCTGTGGAAATATCCGTTGTCACCTCACCTCCAGATGGGGCGGTTTGATCGCCAATCCATGTGCTGGACCATACCGTTGGCGTTTGCCAGGCATTATCGGCGTTTGTAGGTGAACCGACAAGGTTCCCTTCCCATCCGTTACCATCGTTATCATGAAATGTAGGCTCAATCGGAATTCTCATCCCATTCACAGCGTTGAGCCTAAGGTCATCACCAAAGGCAATATCATCTAGAGAAATCCTTGCCTCTAAAACATAGTCCGGATTAAACCCTTCTTGGTAATAATTACCCTCTCCATTCACTTCCAGAACAGCTTGACCATCAAAGTCATTTATCACACCAGTTTCAAGGAAAAAGAATTTATAGTCAGGCTCCTCACCGCGCATCATTCCAACGTGCTTTGGACCGCGCTGATCGTAAAAACCGATAAACAGCTCAAACACATCATTTTCCCACCATCCTCCGGTGCCGTCACCAGGTTGATATCCATCATAGACATCATCAATCACATCAGCGGCAACATAAAGATAATCTTCATCTACGGCAAGCCAGATTTGACCAGAGAGATCATCATCACTATCCACACTCCCGACGATGCTTGGGGTTCCCCAGGAGTTGTCTGATGCTCCAAGGAAAAAGGGCGTTATACCACTGTCATACCATTCATCAAATTCACCATCTGCTACAAAATTCGCTGGGGCATCTAAAGATATCGTTGGGATACCCAGGGCTGTGTTTGTAACTGAGCTAGCTGACCCTCCAGGCTCACCAACATTGTTTGATGCATCCTTACAGGCTACAGCGTAGTAATACGAGACAACCTCATCTTCCAGCGGATTGTACAGATAGTGTACCGCCGCCTGGCTACCCTCTAAAACATTTGTTGCTATTACATCGACCGACGGAGATGTAACATCAGTGATTGGCTGTGTACTTGCATACACATTATATGTCTCACCTTCTTCACCGTTTATATCTGACCAGGTGACCAAATTGTAAAAGCCCGCGGGGATAGCCGATACATTTTCAACTGGCACAGGAGGGATAACATCCAACACGCCCATACTCAAAAGAAAAATATCATCAAACGCATAGTCACAGTTAGCTCCATCCCAGCGAGATGCAACTATAACAGCTGTAACCTGGGTTACTCCTTCAGGCATAACAAACTCTATGGAATGCAATCCCCACTCTTCTGTAATTGGCAAAAATACATCACCGGTTGTCCCCAAAACATTTCCGTCTGCGTCTTTACCCTCAAGCTTGAACGCTCCAAAGTCTCCATCGACCGGAGAAAGGCTCTTTGCATATCCGCTGAGTCGCCAGGTTTCACCAAACTGAGCAGGAACAATATCTTCTGAGAAAAATACTGCCCATGCTGCACCATTGTCAGTCCCCAATCGGGCATAGCTGCTACCGCTGTATGCCATTTCGGAGTCGTTAACAACCTCGGCGTGGGCCTGACCATCACCAGCGTGGTCCGTTCCCCAGCCAAAATCATCACCGGACTCATCCGCTGTTTCAAATCCAGGGTTATTTAGCGCATTCAGTGTACCGGTCAATCTGAAGTCATCAAGAACGATAGTGCCAGATGAGTAGTCACCATCTCCGCCACCGCTTATAGAAAATTCAAGATGAAAACCTCCAATAGCATCTATGTCAAGTTCTCCATTGCCAGCATCTCCAGCCCAACCAGTGAGATTGAAACCACCGCCGTCCCATGAATCATTTCTCAAAAGCGGAATCGTAATGGTATTCCATCCCGGGTCACTATCTAGGATATAGTGGAAAGAGTAATAATACTCTCCAAGTCCAGTATAGCTTGAGGGATCTGAAATATCTTTAAAATCACTTAGGTTCAATCTTAAATGCACCCTCTCGGCGAGAGTTTGAGCTGCTAAGTTATAATAAGAAAATGAAATACTCTCATAGCCGGTCCAGTCCCAGACTCCCTCTCGAGTGCTAGGCGCTCCTAAGTCATCCATTAAAACACTTGCATCAAATCTACCATCCCAGGAATTTGCCAGTGCCTGGCTTCTATCTTCCGATACAAGCTTAAAGGTCCAGAACACGCCCGAACCACACTCAATAACAAGTGTCATTACATTGTTATTATCTGAAAGTGTTGCACTATAAGTTATTGATTCGGGTACTGGCACATTTGGCAATTCTCCTTCGTTGTTTGCTTTAGGGAGGCCTAAATATGCACCCTCTCCACTTAACGTAACATTGCCTGTGGTCGGGTCATATGCCCATGTCGCAGCATTAGAACCATCGTGGGGAGCTACCGGAGCTCCACATGCGTCACCGCCGCCCTGCCAACCTTCAACCCAGGTTTCGTCACCTAAAACATTGCTAAACGAACCATCTGCACCAAAAACATAATCATCATCAAAATAGCAGGCTCTCCCTTCAACATCACCAGCAGAGTTTTGCCACCAGCTTCCATCATTGGGGTTTGGACCAACCATCATTGCTCCTGCCTCTGGGGCCATTTTCCATGTCCCAGCTAGAGCTGGCTCTGGTTCTTCCGGTGTGTCTGCAACAAGCTGAAAGGTCCAGAACACTCCTGTGCCCGTTTCGATAACCAAAGTCATATTACTCCCTGAAAGAGTTACATCATAGGTAATCGATTCCGGAGCCTCATCAGGAGACCCCAGCTCTCCTCCGTTCCAAGCCTTTGGAAGTCCCAAATATGCCCCAACACCATTGAGAGTTAATGTCCCAGCTCCACTATTAAAATCAAATGTAGCCGCATTTGAACCATCGTGAGGATAAACTGGCGCTCCACAAGCATCAGCGCCGCCCTGCCAACCTTCAACCCAGGTTTCATCACCTAAAATATTACTAAACGAACCATCTGAGCCAAAAACATAATTGTCATCGAAATAACAAGCCCTTGTGGTTAAATCCTCTTCAGAGTTTGACCACCAGCTTCCATCATTTGGAGCTGGCCCAACCATCATAGCACCTGCTATCGGGGCCATTCTCCATGTCCCGGACAGAACCGGCTCAGGCTCACTTGGGGTAATTGCCATGTGGTAGATTTTTGCATAGCCACCCCATGATTCACTGTTGTGTGCGCTATAGTCAAGCTGCATTGCACCTGCACCCTCATATAGCGGATCGGTAACATAAGTTGGATTAACAAAGCTCAACGAATCAGCAGCGGCTTGAGATCTCTCGTGCTGCCAGTAACTGGTATCCGCAGGTGCGCTGTCGAAGCTATCAATCACCTGCCCAGAAACATATAAAGGCACCAAACCTAAAATTAATATCGCTAACATTTTTTTCATAATAATTTCTCTCCTGGCTATTTAATTACCCTATTTCATGGTATTTATCTGCATTGATAATGGAATAAAACAGTACGCAATTATTCCAATGCCTTAAATAAATATAAAACATATTGCAAATCTTGTGCAATATTTTTTCTTTATGTTTCATATTTGTGTAAAATATTTGCATATTCATGTAATATTTTTTAGTTTGTACTCAAAATTTAGAGACAAATACAGTGATAATATGCGTGTAACCTTAAAACATATAGCTGACGATACGGGACTTTCAATTGCGACAGTTTCAAGAGCCCTAAGTCGTAAAAAGAGAACCTATAGCTCTAGCGAAGAACAGATTTATTCTTCAGCAAAGAAGCTTGGATACCCCTTTTTTAAAGATCCAGATATTACTCAAAATCTGCCTATAGCCTTGGCTATAAAACTATTTGAAGGTGAGTTCTATGCTTATTTATTAAATGGTTTTTTTCAGGCAGCCTTTCATTCTAATTCTAATATAAATTTACAGGTTATAAAAGAAGATGTAAATCCTGTTGATGAAATTATTCAACTCAGTAAAAACCATAGTGGTATTTGTTTATTTCTACCTTCAATGACCAGTGATGATTATATCAAAATAAAGGAAGCTGTTGGACAATATCCTATTATATCTCTTTTACCATCAAAAAGCCCAAAAATTGATACGGTTTGTTTTGATTCTTATAGTGGTGGCTACATGATGGCTAAACATTTTCAGGAACGGGGGTTTAAGAAATTCGGTTATATTGCCGGGCCTTCTACACGCGCAGATGCTATATTCCGGAAAAATGGGTTTTTAGATCATATTCATGAAAATGACGATTTGGAACTAGTGTGGAATTACGAAGGAGATTTCAGCACATTATCAGGTACAAATGCATTTGCAGCATTTAAAAAATCCGGCTTGAAAGATGTAGCTATTTTTGGTGGAAATGACTATGCAAGTTTTGGATTTTTAAAAGCTGCAAGTGAAAGTGGATACAAAATACCAGATGATTTTATTATCGGTGGGTTTGATAATGTATCCTTCTGTGAAAATTCCAGCCCAGAATTAACATCCATCACCACAGACTTTTCGGAGCTAGGTAAAAAGTCAATTAAGACCATTGAAAATATCATAGCAGAGAATGCAGATAGTATTGGGCAAATATCTATGATACCTGTTAAGATTATAATTAGAAACAGTTCTAATTCCACCAGTAAACCCTAGCTCTAAATTAAAGTGTTCATTAAGCCCAAACATATAACAGTTATGGGTTTCTTTTTTATCACATCTGTATCATATGCTAAATCTGAAACCAGTGATCCATTAGATAAATGGGATCTGATCTGGCAAGATGAATTTGATAGCTCAACAATCAATACTTCTGACTGGGGATTTGATCTGGGGACTGGAGCGCCTACTTTTGAAGCATTTGGGGAAAGCTCACCTGTATTTTCACCGGAAGATTTTCCCAGAGATAACTTTTCGGTACGGTGGGATGGATTTTTAAAAGTAAACTATACGGGAAGATACACATTTTATATTATTTCTGATGACGGCGTCCGATTCTATTTAAATGACAGTTTAATTATTGATGAGTGGCAACCACAACCTGCAACAGAGTTTACTGGTGAGTTAAACCTCCGTGAGAATCAAGAATATACAATTCGAATCGAATACTTTGAAGAAGGCGGCGGCGAAACGATGATACTTGGATGGGAAAGTGACTCTTTCCCTAAAAGCCTTATCCCCAGTAAAAATCTGATAACCGACACTGGAGAGCCAGGACTAAGGGGAACGTATTTCCAAAATAAATCGCTAAAACTCTCAAAAACGGACAAGCCGGTTAGCCGAATAGATAAAGAATTGAACTGGGTAACGGGCGGAGGTTGGGGAAACAATGAATCACAATACTATACAGATGCCCCTAACAATGTGAGAGTTGAAAACGGAAAATTAATTATTGAAGCAAAAAAAGAATCTTACAGAGGAGCAGAATACACCTCAGCTAGAATAAAAACAAAAAAAAGCTGGAAATATGGTCGCCTAGAGATAAGAGCTAAACTGCCCTCAGGCAGGGGAACCTGGTGTGCACTGTGGGCTCTCCCTACGGACTGGGTTTATGGGTCCTGGCCCCACAGTGGTGAGATTGATATATTAGAACATGTGGGGTTTAATGAAGGGGAAATAGTTAGCTCAGTTCATACTAATGCGCACGCTGGAGATTTGTATGGGACGGACCAGCAAGGCACAATTAAAGTTCCAAATTCTTGTAAAGAATTCAATAATTATATTTTAGAGTGGCACGAGGATGAGATCTCTGTATCAGTAAATGATAAGGAGTTTTTCAGCTACTCAAAGCAGAATAGTCCATGGCAAAAATGGCCTTTTGACCAAAGATTTCATTTAATATTTAACATTGCTGTTGGAGGCTGGTGGGGAGGCGCCAAGGGCATTGATGATAATGCCTTTCCCGCAAAAATGGACATTGATTATGTGAGAGTTTACACTCACAAATAGTTTAATAATATACAAATGATATTCACAAAAATACCTTTCTTTACAACTGTAAGTTTTTTTCTATTTATTGGATGCGGGAAAAATAAAGAAATAAACAAACGAGATGGACTGACCGTTTATCAGGAAGCTCAAATATCTTGGGTACGAAATTTTAATCCATTAAGTCCCGCAGGTTCGGCCCGATGGCCAACATCAGGAGGAATCTATGAACCGCTATTTATTTACAACTCCATGTCTGGAGAGTTTGTCCCCTGGCTTGCGCTTGATTATGAGTGGGAAAATGGTAATAAAGTTCTAAATATGTCAATCCGAAAAGGAGTAAAGTGGTCTGATGGAAAACTATTTTCTGCGGAGGACGTGGCCTTCACATTTAATATTAAACGTAAACACCGTGCTCTGGATACCAGGGACTCATGGGGATATTTGAATGAAGTTGTAGCAAAATCAGATACGAGTGTGCGATTTGAATTTAAGCGTGTTTTCGTGCCGGGTTTTGATGCAATTGCAACACAGTCAATTATTCCAAAGCATATATGGAATAAAATTGAAGACCCTGTAAAATTTGCCAACCCTAACCCAGTCGGAACTGGACCATTTACAGAAATTATTAGATTTGATAATCAATTATGGGAACTAGGGAAAAATTCGGATTACTGGCAAAAGGGAAAGCCCCACATAAACAAACTCATTTTTCCGACATTCCCCAGCAATGAGCAGGTAACTCTTGCTCTACTGAGCGGTAGCTTAGATTGGGCAGGTGCATTTATTCCTGCTGTTGAACGTGTCTTTGTATCAAAAAATACTGAAAATCACAAATACTGGTTTCCGCTAACGGGACATACTACTTTTCTGCATACAAACACAAAAGACCCTATTCTAAATGATGTGAGAATACGAAAAGCAATCAGCTATGCCATAGACCGCGAGCTAGTAGTTAAAGTAGGGATGTACGACTATACAGAACCAGCACATGTATCGGGGGTATCCGGCCCCATGTCTAAGTGGCACTCCCCACACATAAATCAAAAAGAAGACTGGACGATTTATAACCTGGAAAAAGCAAATCAACTGTTGAATGACGCAGGATTTTATCAAAAGAAATCAGGGCAAAGATCTAATGAGAGCGGGCAGGCCCTAGAATTTGATATTATCATTGTTTCGGGATGGAGTGATTGGATCAGATCCGCACAGGTTGTAAGTCAAAACCTTAAAAAGGTCGGTATAAAAGCTAATGTAAAAACCTACGATTTTGGGGCATGGATAAGCCGCATGCAAAAAGGGGAGTTTCAATTGGCAATTGGGTGGGCAGAAAAAGGCGCGACGCCTTTTCCGCTTTATAAAGGGATGATGTCCTCCGAATATTTGCAGCCAATTGGTGTGACTGCCGATGTAAATTGGCACCGCTTTAGTCTAGCAGCTGCAGATTCGCTTTTTAGAAAGTATGAAAGAACATCCGACCAAACAGAAATAAAAGAGATAATATACGAGCTGCAAAATTTATTTGTTGAGCATGCACCGTCAATCCCACTTTTCGCTGAGCCAGCCTGGGCTGAATGTAATACAAAATACTTTACTAACTTTCCTAGTGCTGAAAATCCATATGCCACCCTCTCCCCAAATTATTCTCCTGAACAGCTATTTGTTTTGGTAAACGTGCAAAATCGATGAACCAGTCACTAAACTACCTACTACGGAGATTAGGATTTTATCTGATGGCAGCATGGGCAGCATTAACACTTAATTTTTTCATTCCGAGGTTAATGCCGGGCGATCCAGCTGCAATTATTTTTGCCAGGTTTCGGGGAAAACTTAAACCTGAAGCAATACAGGCTCTCCGTGAAACTTTTGGTCTAACTAATGAACCTTTGCTGGGGCAATATTGGTCCTATTTGAAAAGTATGTTAATTGGAGATTTAGGTATCTCGATCGCTTATTTCCCTGAGCCAGTGACAAACATAATATCCAGCGCGCTTCTCTGGACAATTTTCCTTGCAGGAGTTTCTCTTATCATATCTTTTTCTATAGGAACCCTTTTAGGAACCTTTATTGCTTGGAACAGAGGTGGAAAACTGGACTCGATTCTCCCGCCTGTTCTTGCATTTATAGGGGCATTCCCCTATTTCTGGTTGGCCATGGTCGCGTTATATATCTTTGGCTTCGAGCTGAGTTGGTTCCCGCTCGGACATGCATATGGGGAAAATGTGACTCCAGGGTTTAACATATCATTTATTTTGAGCGCTCTGCACCACGCTGCCCTTCCCGCTCTCACGATGATACTGGTGAGCCTTGGTGGGTGGATGCTCTCCATGCGCAATATTATGATCACTACGTTAGGGACAGACTACATTTCTTTTGCACATGCGAAGGGACTCCCTTCCCTCCAAATCATGCTTCGCTATGCAGCAAGAAACGCAATCTTACCAAACTTTACCGGATTTGGAATGGCGCTGGGCTTTGTCCTAAGTGGTGCCTTGTTAACCGAAATTATTTTTTCTTACCCAGGTCAGGGTTATTTATTGCTTCAGGCAGTCCGCGCTCAAGATTTCCCCCTCATGCAGGGACTTTTTATGACAATTACATTTGCGGTTTTGGCTGCAAATTGGTTGGTAGATATTGCTATTTTGATATTTGATCCACGGACAAGGAAATAGACACACTATGAATCAATTACATGACAGTATTTTTGTCCGTTGGGTCACCGGAATTATTCAAAACCGGAAAGCAAAAACAGGCGTTGTCATCATTTTTATATTTCTTTTTCTTGCACTCTTGGGCCCTCTTATGACTCAGGACTCCACTGCATTTTTGAGTACACCGCTGTCACCGCCTTCCTCGGAGCACTTGCTAGGAACAAATGGCCAGGGACAGGATGTTTTAGCGCAGACCATCATCGGATCTAGGCAGACCTTACTCGTTGGTTTCGCAACTGGAATTTTGGTTGTCTTTATAGGTGCGCTTATTGGCGGTATTTCCGGATACTATGGAGGGAAAATAGATGATTTTTTGTCTCTTTTAATCAATGTGTTCCTAGTTATGCCTGGGCTACCGCTTATGGTAATCCTTGCCAGCTGGCTCCCGCCAGGACCGGCAACATTAACGGGTGTCTTGGTTCTCACGGGATGGGCCTGGAATGCACGTGTAATCCGATCACAGATGATGACATTCCGAAGCCGCGATTTTGTTTCTGCAGCCATAGTTAGCGGAGAACGTAATATTAGAATTATTATTGTTGAAATTATGCCAAGAATGCTTTCTCTGCTTGCGTCATCTTTTATAGGTGCATCTATTTATGCTATAGGGGCACAGGTAGGTTTGGAGTTTTTGGGCTTGGGCGATGTAAGTACGGTCACATGGGGAACAAACTTGTACTGGGCAAGTAATGACATGGCTTTACTTACGGGCTCATGGTGGACCTTTGTGCCAACTGGATTGAGTATTGCCATTGTTAGTTTTGCTCTAACTTTAATCAATTTTGGTATAGATGAGGTGACCAACCCTCGTTTGATTGCGGAGCGTGTCTGGCGCGCAAATATCCCAACAAAAAAAATCGTTAATGGTGTAACTCCTGTTGTAAAAAGTCATGAATAAACCCCTACTCTCCATAGAAAATCTTTGTGTCAACTATATCACATCGGGGAGACCAATAAAGGCAGTAAATAACGTCTCCTTTGAAATACAAGAAGGTGAAATTTTTGGTTTAGTGGGTGAATCCGGAAGCGGAAAGAGTACAGTAATTCAGGCAGTTCTTCGTACTCTTCCTCCCCCTGCAGTAATTACAGATGGTAAGGTAGTAATCAATGATAAAGATATTCTCTCTATATCAGACACTGAGGTGTTAAAATATCGTTGGAAAGAAATTTCTATCGTTATGCAGAGTGCTCTTAATGCCTTAAACCCTGTTTTAACTATAAGCGAACAAATCGAAGACGTTCTGAGAGAGCACAGCAGTTTGCAAGGACAAGCTATACAGGATCGCACTGAAGAACTATTGTCTTTAATTGATATTGACATCAGCCGGCTAGATAGCTACCCACATCAATTATCAGGGGGGATGAGACAGAGAGTCGTCATTGCTATTGCTCTAGCTCTGATGCCTCCACTCATTATTATGGATGAACCTACAACTGCACTTGATGTGATAGTAGAACGTGAAATCATCGCTAAAATCATAGAATTGCGGAAAAATCTTGGTTTTACAATCCTATTTATAACCCACGACCTCAATCTTTTGTTGGAATTTGCCGATAGGGTCGCGGTTATGAAAAATGGAAAACTAGTAGAAATGGATAGTGCACAAAATATCCGTGGCGGTGGTAAACATGACTACACTCAAAAATTAATTGGTTCGCTTCCATCTGCATCAGGCCCCCGGGAGAGAGGAATGCTTTCAAAGCCAGAAAATCTTTCCCTAGGGAGTCAACCCATTTTAGAGATACAGAACCTTAGTAAAAGCTTTATTGACTCTGGAATCTTTAATTCAACATCAATTGATGTTGTAAAAAATGTATCATTCCAAATCTATCCTGGTGAAATCATTGGTTTGGTTGGTGAATCTGGAAGCGGTAAAAGTACAATCGCAAAGCTAATTGCACGATTAATTAGACCAACATCAGGAAATATTCTTTTAAATGGTAACAACAAAAAAGTTTCTGAAGCGCAAAAGGTTCCCCTGGAATATAGAAAACAGGTTCAGCTGGTATTTCAAGACCCCTTTGGCTCTTTGAACTCGGTTCATACAGTATTTCATCACCTCGCCAGGCCATTGGTTAGACATCGCTTAGTAACCAAACAAAATCTTTTTCAAACAATTATAGAAAATCTTGAAACCGTCGGTTTAAAACCTGGAGAAGCATTTGCAAGAAAATTTCCTCACGAGATGTCTGGAGGAGAGCGTCAGCGCGTAGCAATAGCTCGGGCGCTCAGCCTAAACCCTGATTTGATTATAGCAGATGAACCTACTTCTATGTTGGATGTATCTATACGCATGGAAATTTTAGAGATATTTGCTCGTATGCGTATTGAAAAAAACCTTACAATCATATTTATCACACATGACCTAGCATCAGCTAGATACATTGCCGATAGGATATTTGTGCTTCATAATGGCTCAATTGTTGAAGAAAATTCTGCGGAGCAGCTTATACAGTCACCAAAGGAAGAATACACAAAACAGCTAATTAAAGCAGCCTCTCCAGGTTGGCTAGAGAGCTTATCATTAGACAATGGAGATATGAAAAATGCATAAACAAAATACATTTCAGAAAAATTTTATATGGGGAGCGGCCACTTCAAGCTATCAAATTGAGGGTGCACCTACAGCTGGCGGTAAGGGCCCATCTGTATGGGATATTTTTAGTCACAGCCCCGGTAAGATAAAAAATAATGATAATGGTGATATTGCCTGCAACCACTACGAACTATGGCCTCAAGATATAACCCTAATGAAGGAATTGGGTATAAATGCGTATCGCTTTTCCATCAGTTGGCCAAGAATATTCCCAACTGGCATCGAAAGTAAACCGAACCAATCTGGATTGGATTTTTATAGCAAACTGGTTGATGTACTTCTTGAAAATAATATCACTCCCTTTGTTACTTTAAACCATTGGGACATTCCTCAGGGATTGGAAGAAATCGGCGGCTGGCCTAATAGAGAAATTGTAAATGAATTCGTAAAATACAGTTACCACACGAGTAATCATTTAGGCGATAGAGTAAAATATTGGATCACACATAATGAACCGTGGTGCGTCAGCTACTTGGGATATGTGATAGGGCGTAAGCCACCCGGCCTAATTCAAAATTGGCCAAAAAGCTTGGCCGCTGCACACCATTTAATGCTTTCCCATGGAATGGCTATCCCTGAAATAAGAAGTAACTCTGATAATTCAGAGGTGGGCATTACTCTCAATTTAAACACTGCAGTTCCTGCATCAGATAGTAAATACGATGAAGATGCTTGCAGGTTTTATGATGGACAATTTAACCGTTTATATCTTAACCCGCTTTATAAGAGCGAATACCCTGATGATGTATTTGAATATCTTCGATCCAGAGATTGGATCTCTCAATCAGATCTTAATTTTATCAAGGATGACGATCTGAATATTATTTCAACCAAAACAGATTTTTTAGGAGTAAACTACTATAGTAGAGGAGTTATACGTAACGAAGAAATTGATGAAAAAAATAATCATACAAGAAATGTGGAGATAGGGGAAAAAACAGATTTTGGGTGGGAAATTTATCCGCCAGGGATTTACGACTTGCTTATTAGACTGAAAAATGAATACAGTGTAAATAACATTTATATTACAGAGAATGGATGCTCTTACGGCGATGGACCTAATTCAGAAGGAAAAATAAGGGACACTAGAAGAATTAAATATTTTGATTCACACCTTAAAGAGCTCAAAAGGTCTATTCAAGATGGTGTCCAATGCAATGGCTATTTTGCCTGGTCACTTATGGATAATTTTGAATGGGCCGAGGGTTTTAGCCAACGTTTTGGTCTGGTTTGGGTTGATTTTGAGACACAGGAACGCATCCCAAAAGATAGTTATTACTGGTATCAAAAGTTTATTTCATCAAATGGGATAGAAGTAAAATAAATGGTCGGAACTACAAAAGAAGCTATGTCTTTTTTCATCACTGCAAAGGACACAGGGCAAAAAATAGAGCAGGTTGATTTATCTTACTTGATTACAGATAAGAATAAAGAGTTCCCTACTATTAAAGTAAATAGACATAAGACAAGGCAAAAAATTCTGGGTTTTGGTGGAGCGTTCACCGAAGCATCTGCGAGTGTTTATGAAAAATTAGGAGCTGAAAAAAGAGCAGAAATTATTCAATCTTATTTTGGAATAAATGGGAACAAATATAATATGGGAAGAACTCATATCAATAGTTGTGATTTTTCATTAGGTAACTACTCGTATTGTGATACCCCTGGAGATATAGAGTTGAAAAAATTTTCAATATCACGAGATAAAAAGCTGTTGATTCCTTTTATAGCAGATGCTTTAGAGGCAACACAAATACCAATAAAACTATTGGCATCTCCCTGGAGCCCTCCTCCATGGATGAAAACGAATGGAGAAATGAACCACGGGGGAAAATTGAAAAAAGAATACCGACACGCCTGGGCTCAATACTACTGTAAATATATTAGTGCATATGAAAAAGAGGGTATCACAATATGGGGCATTTCTATACAGAATGAGCCAGATGCAAAACAAACCTGGGATTCCTGTCTCTACACTGGAGATGAAGAGCGAGATTTTATTCGTAACTATTTAGGCCCTGCAATGGAAAGAAATAATCTACTGCATAAAAAAATTATAATATGGGATCATAATCGAGACATTATGGTAGAGAGAGCCCGAGCTGTTCTCAGTGATCCTGAGGCAGAAAAATATGTATGGGGAACAGGCTTCCACTGGTACAACGGTGACCATTTTGACGCAGTGCAACAGGTTCATGATGAGTTCCCAGATAAAAAACTGATATTTACTGAAGGATGTCAAGAAAATGGCCCACATTTAGGATCCTGGGATTTAGGGGAGCGGTACGCCACTTCAATAATAAACGACTTAAACCGATGGACAGTGGCATGGATTGATTGGAATCTTATTTTAGATGAAAGTGGAGGCCCTAATCATGTTGGCAATTACTGCAGCGCTCCAATAATTGTAGATACCCAAACTCAGGACATCCTTTATCAGAGCTCTTACTATTATCTTGGCCATTTTTCTCGTTTTATAAAACGAGATGACAGAATCATTGAATCCAAAAATGAAACGAAAAACCTATTGGCACTTGCCTCAATCAATAGCTCTGGAAGTACAACAGTTGTAATTATGAATAAAAATAATTCTAAGGAGGATTTTAATTATATTGAAGGAGATAAAAACCTAAATCTATCCATCCCTGCTAGATCCATAGTAACATTGATAAGCGAATAAATTATGGATCAATCATTATATAAAATTGCCAACGTAGATCATATGGACCCATTCCTAATGAGTATGTCTAGCGGGTCTGATCATTGGATGTATCTTTCAAGTACAGGATGTCTGACTGCAGGCAGAAAAAAAGCAGAACAGGCATTATTTCCCTATGTAACCGATGACCTCCTCCATCGCAACGCTCACTTTACCGGTCCTGTTACTGTAATACGGATTAAGGAAGAAGAAAATTATTTGGTTTGGTCTCCATTTGCCCCAACTGGAAAAACCTACAAAACTCAGACAAATCTCTATAAAAATAGTCTAGGGAATATTATCATTTTTGAAGAAATAAACCATTCGCTTGGGTTAACCTTTCAATACAACTGGCAGTCCTCTATAAAGTATGGTTTTGTTAGAAAAACAAAATTAATCAATAATACTCAAAAAGTAATCAATTTAGAATTGATAGATGGGCTAAGAAATGTAATGCCTGCTGGCGTTGAGTTACGTACCCAGCAGGAGATGAGTAATCTGGCGAATGCCTATAAAGTATCTGAATATAGTCCGAGTACCGACTGTGCCCTGTTTTTTCTGAACGCTCTGCTAATGGACCGGCCTGAGCCGGGAGAATCACTATACAGTAATCTAATTTGGTCATATTATAATGGGAATAAGGAAATTTCTTTAAATGAAAAGAGTATCAATAGGTTTGCAGACAGTGGAAAATTAAATAAGGACCATCTGATAAAAGGAAAGCCCGGATGCTTTTTGACAAATATTGAAAAAGAACTTGGACCTGAAAATAAAATATATTGGTATACTGTTGCTGATGTTTATAAAACCCAATCTGAAATAACTCATTTGATCTCAGATATAAAGGACACATCAAATATCGAAAAAAAGCTTGAAAAAAGTATCCAAAAAAATCATTTACGACTAGAAAGTGTGGTAGGAGCCTCTGATGGGTATCAGTGTACCAATGAAACAATCAATGATTTCCACCACACAGCAAACTCCATGTTTAACCTTTTTCGGGGTGGTGTTTTTGCAAAAAATTATGATGTAGAGATAGAAGATTTTCTCAATTTTCTAAAAACCAGAAATAAACAAATATTTGAACAATATCAAAGTGCAATAAATACACTCCCGAACAATATTTGCTTACAAAAACTTATTAACTGGGGAGATCAAATAAAAGATACTTCCCTGAGAAGGCTCTGCAGGGAATACTTGCCACTTACATTGGGTAGAAGACACGGAGACCCCAGCCGCCCGTGGAACCGTTTTGAGATACGCACTCGGGATGAAAAGGGTAACCAGCTTTTTTATTATGAAGGAAATTGGCGGGATATTTTCCAGAACTGGGAAGCCCTAGGATATAGCTATCCACAGGCTTGGGAGTCTATGGTAGCAAAATTCTTAAATGCAATCACCGTAGATGGATTTAACCCCTATCGAATTACCAGCGAAGGAATTGATTGGGAAATAAGCAACCCCGAGGACCCGTGGAGCTACATCGGCTACTGGAATGATCATCAAATCATCTATTTATTGAAATTGCTGGAGCATCTCCAGAACCATGATCCCTCAACCATACAAAGTTTACTCAGAGACTCTATATTTAGTTATGCCAATATACCCTATCGAATCAGAGAATTCAATAAAATCATAGAAAATCCTAAAGAAACGATTGATTTTAATTTTAAACAAAATGAAGCCATAGATAAAATAGCTGCCGACATAGGCAGTGATGGCAAACTTGTCTTGAATAAAGATAACACAGTGTACCATTCTAATCTTGTTGAAAAAATTCTGGTTCTTCTCCTGGCAAAAATTTGCAACCTGGTCCCCGGTGGCGGCATTTGGCTGACCACTCAAAGGCCTGAGTGGAATGATGCAAATAATGCGTTGGTTGGCTATGGGACATCTATGGTCACGGTATATTATATAAAAAGATTTTTGTCATTTTTTGATTCTATTCTGAAAGATTCAAATATCAAAATAATTGATATTTCGACAGAGGTAGCCAACTGGTTTAATGGTGTCAATAATATTATCTCAAAATTCCATACTCAAAGAAATAATCGTGGCAGAATGGAATTCATCTCAAAGCTGGGTAATGCGTTCTCCGAATACAGATCTATTGTTTATGACAGAGGATTTAGCGGCAAAAAAGAAATAACTTTAGATAAAATCAATGATTTTGTAAATCATTTTATAAATGAATTGGATGACACTATTGAGCTTAACAGATATAGTAGTGGTTTTTTCCATGCGTATAATATAATTACCCTGAATGAAAATGAGAAATCAGTGGACATCAATCATTTGGATCTTATGCTTGAGGGGCAGGTGGCAGCATTAAGCTCTAAATCATTAAATATTGATGATTGTATCAAATTACTGGAATCGCTTTTTAAGAGCGACCTGTACCGTAGGGATATGAATAGTTTTATGCTATATCCCAAAAAAGATATCACACCTTTTCTAAATAAAAATATCATTTCATCAAAAAATATTTCTAAAAGCAGATTGCTCACAAAGATGCTACAAAAAAATGACCGTTCTCTTATTGAACAAGATGCGGAAGGGCTAGTTCGTTTCAGACCAGAGTTTAGAAACTCGTTCGACCTTAAATCTGAACTATTAACACTTAAAGACACTAAAAAATACGGCGGAATTATCACAAAAGAATATGATCTGCTAATGCAAATTTATGAAGATGTGTTTGATCACCATAATTACACGGGCAGGTCAGGAACCATGTTCTCATACGAGGGGATAGGATCTATTTACTGGCATATGGTTTCCAAGCTTCTTCTCTCAGTACAGGAAATATATTTTCAGTCCATACGCTTGAATAAATCAATAGAAAAAATAAAAACACTGGGTCGTCTGTATTACGATATTCGTAGTGGGCTCAGTGCCGCAAAAACACCGAAAGAGTACGGTGCATTTCCGTTTGATCCTTATTCGCACACGCCAGCTCACTCAGGTGCCCAACAACCTGGGATGACAGGGCAGGTTAAGGAAGAGGTACTCACACGGTTTGGTGAACTGGGCTGTTTTGTACACAATGGAGAAATACATTTCAACACCAGTCTTCTTAGGCTATCTGAGTTTCTTGATGAACCAAAATTATTTTCATTTTATAATGTAAATGCCGAAAAAAAAGAGCTAAATATCAATAACAATCAGCTTGCATACACCTACTGTCAGGTCCCAATTATTTATACTATAACAGATGATGAACCGAAAATAAAACTCACAGCTAAAGAAGGTGAGAGAACTCAATATTATAAAAATAAGATCGATTCAAAAATGAGTAGATCTATCTTTTCTAGGAGTGGAACAGTTGAACAGATTGATGTATCTATCAATGCAGAAATTTTGAACAAGATTTAAAATTAGAAAAGGAACCAAAATGAAAACTATTGTGATAATTTTATCCTTTTTAAACGGGTTAATTCTTGGTTCCGGTCTCCTTCAATTAGAAAATGGGAATATCAAAAACCCCACCGATAAAACGGTATTTCTTAAAGGCTGTAATGTAGGCAATTGGCTTATGCTTGAAATGTGGATGTTGAACTATGCTGACAGAGGAATTAAAGATCAATATGAATTTATTAAGACTTTAGAAGACCGATTCGGTCGGCACAAAGCGGAAACGCTGATGGACATTTATCGTTCTAATTGGATTAAAGACCGTGACTTCGACATTATAAAATCATTTGGAATGAACACAATTAGGTTACCCTTTGACTATAAGCTTCTTATGGATTCCAACTCAAAACCATTTCAGCTTAAAGAAGATGCCTGGGAATGGCTTGATCTTGCAATAGAGATGGCAAAGATGAAAGAGCTCTATGTAATACTTGATATGCATGGTGCTCCGGGGAGACAAAGCGGCATGGATCATTCCGGGAGAGTAGATTATAATAAACTTTGGTCCAATAAAAGTTTCCAAGAACAGACAGCCTGGCTTTGGAAAGAAATTTCAAAACGATATAAGAATGAATCAACTATTGCAGCCTATGACCTATTAAATGAACCTTGGGGTAGTAATGAAAAAGATCTTAAAAAGATTATAATAAAGATATACAGACAAATTAGAAAAAATGAGGATAACCATATAGTAATATTCCCTGGGCATACAAGCGGAATTGATTTTTATCAAAATATCAAATCCGTAAATCTGGACAATGTTATCTATACTATGCATTTTTACCCTGGTTTTTTTGGTTGGGGTTCTGCAACACCCTATGTTCATGCAGAATTTTTATTGGAAGGGCTTCCAGAGTGGACAGAAAAGATGCAATTATTTAAAAGTCCCCTTTTAATTGGTGAGTTCAATGTAGTGCTTAAAAAGGCTGGTGGGGGTGAAATGATGCGCAGATATTATGATTATTATGAATCTTTAAATTGGCCTGCTACAATGTGGTCTTATAAAGTCCTGGGCGCAAACGGTGGAGTTGGAGAGGGAACCTGGGGTATGGTAACAAACTCCAATAATCCAGTTGATATTGATCTAAAAACTGCAAGCTATGAAGAAATAAAAAAATGGTTTATATCTTTTGGGAACATGGGATATGCTATAGACGGAGATTTGAAATACTGGCTAACTACAAATATTGAGCCGGCAGTTTTTGATTCCTTGCCTCCAAAACCTCCAAAAATTGTGATAGCGCCTGAAAATGATATTCTACCAAATCCTTGGAAAGTGAAAGATATAGGAAAAGCTCTCAAAGGAGGACAGTTGATTGATAAAAACAGCTGGACTTTCTACGGTGGAGGTGATGACATATGGAACTCTAAGGATCAGTTTAGGTTTGCTTACCAAAAAATAAAAAATGATTTTGAACTTACAATTAAAGTTGATTCACTAAAAAATACCCACCCCTATGCCAAAGCAGGTTTAATGATTCGCAGAAACCTATATGATAACTCTGCTCATGGCATTATTAATTTTTTCCCAAGCGGAAATACAGAATATGGGTTTAGAGTTAACAACAGAGTGTCAATGCAGGCAGTTTCTGGACCCTCTGTTGACTGGTCTGATGCTAGATTGAAACTTAATAAAATTGGCAATATAGTGAACTTTTACGTACTCAAAGAGGATAAGTGGAGAAAAATTGGAGAAATGGATATATCAAAATGGGGGAAATCATTCTATGTAGGAATTGCAACCTTATCTCATGATAATTCACAGCTTACCAAGGCTCAATATTCAGATATTTTACTTGAAACATATTGAAAAAAAATTGGAATTTTTTTTATTGATTTTGTCCAATTCAGTGAGAAACAATTGTAATCTATCTTTAAGGAAAAATATAATGGTTAATTTTTTTAATAAAAAAATAATAGTAGTTTCAATTTTTATAGTTGGTATTCTTAATGCTGAAAATATCGAAGGTAGATGGCACCCAGTTGGATTTGAAGAAAATACATTGTACCAATTTGAAGATGGCTATAGATACACAATCTATAGCACCGATGGTACTTTTGGTGGTATTGAAGATGCTATCCCCAATCCTCATCCCTATGTGGTAGATGGAAATACTATTTCAATTGACTTACACTTTGGGAATATAGCGACATATGAAATGGATTTCAGATTTGATGGTCAAGTGGTTGATTTTTATTACGATGAGGACGATGACTGGGAAGGATTGCATTCCACTATGTTTAGAGAAGGATTTGATTATGATGATGAAGGTGGCGATGACGGCCCGCCAGAGTGCATTACTGATTGTCCAGATTTCGAATTGGTAGAAAATGGACCAGAAGATCCAGATTCATTTTGTTCTATTATTGCTGCCTGGGAAAATGATTCGTGTTTAGATGATTGTGAGGGTGAAGATGCAGAAAATGTGTATGAATATATTAATGCATGTATAGAGTGTCTTTCAAATGACAACTGTGATGAAATATTTGAAGATGATGAAGAATGTACTGACTATGCAGATGAATGGAACCATTTAGTTGATATTGATTCCCCCGAAGAATGTGAAACAGAAGCAAATAATTATGGATTTGTATATAATTGTGCAGAAGATTCTGACATGCACTGTGTTGAGCCTGGCTGTTATCAACATGAAGATCAATATGTTATAGAATGGCAAGGAACAGAGGGTGACTGTGTTGATGATGAAGGACCCCCAGAATGTATAATGGATTGTGGCGGATGTATAGAAGAAGACTGTGAAGATGATATTGAATTTTGTAATTGGCTAGTGACTCTCCCTAGTGATGAATGCACAGAGGATTGTGATGAGGAGATTTTAGAGGAATTAAATGAATATGTTGCTGAATGTGAAGAATGTTTATCGGATCCAGAGAACTGTGGTGATGACGATAATGTTACTGTAGATTATAATTCAGGATGGAATCTCGTAGGTCTCCCACTCGATGTAGAAGATTCAGGATATTCTGTTCTTTATCCTGAGTCTATAGAAGGAACATTATATTCTTTTAATGGTGGTTACAACCTTGCTACAAACTTTATTAATGGGGAAGGCTATTGGTTAAGATTCAATGAATCAGGGAGCACCACAATTTATGGCACTCCAATTTATGAACTTACGATTAGTCTTAATGAGGGATGGAATCTAATTTCTGGATTAATAGAAGATATATCTATCAATTCAGTTTCAGATCAAGACGGAATTATCATTCCAGGTACTTTATACGGTTTCAGCGGTTCATATGTGGAGACAGATGTCCTTGTCTCTGGAAATGGCTATTGGCTGAGAGCATATCAGAATGGCGAGGTTTCCTTAATTGTTGATGGTGGTCCACCAGAAGGGGTGAGTTACGGTAGTGATATACAACCAATCTTCGATGATAACTGTATAAGTTGTCATATTAATGGAGGGGCTTACTTTGGAGGATTAGATCTATCAACATATGAAAACCTCATGGCAGGTGATAGCAATAGTGGACCGGTCGTTATAGTTGGAGACGGTGCAAATAGTTTTTTAATTCAAAAATTAGAAGGCACCGGAGGTGGCGCACAAATGCCTCAGGGTGGAAGCCCTCTACCTTCAGAACAGATCAATCTGATCTCTCAGTGGATTGATGAAGGAGCTTTGAATAGTCGTGATAATTCATCAAAGGATAGAAATAACATTTTTCAAAGTGCGAATGTTCTTAACATAAATGGATTTGAATTATTTTTTGGATTAGAACTATCATCAAGGGAGAGACTTAGCTACAGCCTTCCTCCTAAACCTCCTGTAGGTTCTTTTGACGTACGATTCAAAGATGGATGGAGACATGTTAAAGATTTTGGTGTTATAGAGCTAATGCCTACCGCTGAGACACTTACTATTTCCTACGATATCCGAGTTCCTGCGGGAACTCAAAAGTATTGGACACTAAGGTCATCAGAAGGTGAGGAATTTATTCTGGAGAATACGGGTGTAATTGAAGTCCCATCTGTAGATAGATTTACTTTGGAGCGTATGAGCAATGTCCCTGAGACTTTCACTCTCCATCAAAACTTTCCAAACCCGTTCAATCCTATTACAACTTTAAGCTATGATTTACCAAAAGATAGCAATGTAAGACTTACCATATTTGATATGTTGGGCAATGAAGTAACTACTTTGGTTAACTCAAACCAACAGGCAGGCTTCAAGTCAGTCCAGTGGAATGCCACAGATCCTATGGGCAGACCTGTGAGTGCAGGTGTCTATCTCTATAAGATAGAGGCAGGAGAGTTTGCCCAGACCAGAAAGATGGTGCTGCTGAAGTAAATAACTATTCCCCTAAGGAATCTAAACTGGTCTAAGTAAGTCCAACTTATTGCTCCCGGCCCCGATGTAAAATATTCTTCCAAAAGTATTCTTGGAGATTAGTTCCGGAGTCCTGGTTATAAGTTAATAGTCTCTATGATTGAATAAGGAGGTTAAGCCGACTGTTATAAATATAAAGAGAATAGAATTCTTATATCAATTTGAACGGATAATCTAATCTCTGTTGAAAAGATATCCAGTTTTTTAAACATGTTAAACTAAAAGTTAAATAAAATATTTATCATTAATAAGGAATCATCAAAATCCTTGTGATTCATTCTATAGTTTGGTGCAATGTTTAACCCTTTAGCAGGATTATAGATTAGACCCAGTAATAAATATGGATCTGAATTTTCCCTATTATTATAGCTGTCAATGCGACCAAATAAAGAGGCCTTGTTAGAATATTTCCAAGTAACATATCCAGATATGATTGAACTGCTTTCATCTACTTTTATTTGATTGTACTCCAACCCACCTCTAAAATCATCTGATGAATATCCTGCAAACAATCCAATAACAGATGTAGAAGAATCCTTATGAAATGGTTCAAAAGAAAAAGCTCCACCATAGTTAAATCCGTTATTTTTTATCAAGTTTTTTTCACCTAAAACCATTTGAATAGATAGTTTTTTATATTTATCATTTTCTGAATATTTGTAACCTCCGCCATTAGTTAACAAAGTGCTCAAAGAAATACTCTGGCTTAGGTTCCGATTGTAGCCAATCCCAAGGTCGGCTGAACTTGAATACTTATTATGGTCCATTGAAGATTTTTCAATAAATCGATTCCCCCATGTCTTTTCTTGAACATCAAATATGTTCATTCCTATAACCCCGATGGACCACCTCCCTAGTTGGTTTTCCCATGATACATTCGCTTTCTTTAGATATATATACTTGGGTTCAGACTTATAATTCACATCCGTTTGAAGAGTAAAAGATAAATCCGAAGATACTTTCTTTTTGAAAGTAAAGTACGCTCTTTTAACACTAAAACCCTCCGTGCTTTCAGGAAAGTGTGTGTAATCAAAATATATTTTACTGCTTATACTCAATGACTCAGAAAATGAAATTGAATTAAGCAATATAGAAAACATTACAAGTTTTGTTAAACTCATTTAATATCTCCAAATAATTTAATCTGAAACTATTATTATACCGCTTGAACTGGCTTTAAGCCAATAGCCTTTTCCTACTAATAAAACCTCAGCTTCTTGATAAACTTGATCAAACCCAAAAATGGAACCCTCAAATATTATACCACCGTTATCAAATATATTTTCTACCATAACAGGTGTACTAATTCCTGTAATCAGATTCCATCCCTCGCTAAGACTAATGCTAACTTCTGAAATCATTTCACCGGAAAACTCATTGACAGTATTATTTTCGAAGTATAGCCAATAACCTCTCCCATTTTCAAGATTTGTCTCTTCTTCATAGACTAAATTATAACTGTATAAAGTTCCAATTACCGCATTAGGGAATTGGGTAAGGTAACCGCTATCGCCTACGGTTAGCGGCAAACCAACTAGATCCCATCCCTCAGCATATTCAGCAATTAGTTGTTCATTAAATAATAGTTTTAAGGCAACTGGACGGTGATCAGAAACATTTTGGTCATATGCAGACCAACCTCCTTCAAAATAGTCATCTATTTTTATGGTCTGGATATCAGAGCTGTTGTTTTCAAATTCATCAAACAACTCATTCGTTATGAGAATATGGTCAATGTGAGACGGCCAGGTGGGATAAGACCAGCCAGAGCTTGTCCCCTGAGCAATATCCATATCAGCGAATAGATAGTTTTCTGTATCATTTAAGATCATCTGAAATACATTATTTTCAGGGTTATCAGTTAAGATATCATTTAAGTCTCCTAAAATAATTACATTTTCATTTTGGAAGTTTGTATCTACATAATCTTTCAACAAGTTACTTGCGATATATCTACGTGTTTCCTCATCACCTGAATCATCGGAGTCTAAATATCCATCACCACAGCACTTAAAATGGTTATTAATGATGATAATATTTTCCCCCATAAAGTTCATATCCATAACCATTGGTGATCTAGGAAAGGGGCTCCAATATGGTGATGTGGTATATATCTCATAAAGATCATTAATTTCTATTACATCAGGTTTATATATATATGCTAGCCCTGCAAACCAGGATGACTCATAATATCCCTCATACTGATCAAGTCCGTCAATCATTTGATCAAACATATTTGTATTGTCAACTTCCTGTATAGCTAATACGTCTACATCGAGAGCTTCTATGATCTCAGTTACATAACCAACGGTGGCTTGACCATTTTTAGGAAACCACTCTATATTCCAAGTCAAAATCTCAAAAGTGGAGTCAGTCCCAAAATCCAGATCCTCAAGGTCCTGGCTACACAAGTTTGCCATTAAGAATAAAACAATGAATATTTTCATTGGTTTAAATTACCTCGAAGATACTTTTTTGCAAAAATAATCATATTGAGGTTACATTGATAATTATTAAGAATTGATAAACTCCTCTTTTTTTAAACCAGTTATTGTTTCTATACCCGAGATAAAACCCAAAAATCCTTTCCCTAAAATTAATGCGGTAGGTAATAAAACTGCTATATAGCTAACCCATGTCATTGTTGATACTTCATTACTAAATGAAGGATCGCCTGGGTTTGATTTAACAATTAAAAAAGCAAGGATAAACTGAATAATGGAGCTAACAAAAAAACCTGTGATGAGATAAAATCCTGTTTTTCTAACAACATTTTCAAATTCTTGTTGCCTATCGTCTTTGATATAGGATTTAATTTTTTCGATATCAAACAGAACTTTATTAAGTAAAATATTCGTGAAAGAACTTTGTCTATACTTACTCATTATTATAAGCATTAACCCAATGAGCATTGGCAACATACCCTCTTTCAATATAAACCATATTTTCGATAGTCCCAACCTCGCTCCAAAAATTCCAATTCCACCTGTTAGAAGGATATTGATAAAACCTAAAATTGATATAAAATTTATATTCTTTCGATTTAACAGGTCATAGATGAAATAGATGACTGGAAAAATTAGTGCAACAAAAAATACAATTGATGATATATCAATTATTGTTGAGCTCTGATTAGCCCAATCCTCAACATGATACTTTGTTAATAAATTATCAATCCATTTATTACCATTCTTCAATATTATTACAGGAATAAAAATATTAAATAGTAGACTTAAAAAAGGGTTTTCTTTTTTATTTTTAGCCATCATATCAAATAAATTTATGGATAAACTATGAAAAAAATATTCATTTTATCTCTACATACTCAGTTTATTGCTAAGCGGTAAGTTTAGTAATGGGTTCATGAGAAAAGTGCTTAATTATTTTTCCTATACCATAAAATCGCTTTGGCTTGCTCTTTTTTAATAAAGCTATCTTTAGCGTTATTATATTCATTACCGTCCTTCCAATCCTTTAAACTTAACTGTTTTTTTAAAGATTCATATTGACTTACAATTTCTGGATGTTCTCTTAAATAATCTCTAAAAATTATATGTCTGTTCCAGTCATCAGTCTCATACTCCCAAATGTGTATATGGGTTAATTTAAGTTTATTGATTTTTTCATGTGGTATTAAATCTCCCCTTGAATAAATATTTTGAAAATTTTTATCATACCTTTTATCTTTTAAACCTACAAATAATCTCCTGTTTGGCATTACAGAATTATAAATTTCATAATATATGTAATTATTATTGATCATTGGTTCTATTGTTTTATCCAAATCATACGAATTTTTTACCCCAACTTGAATATCAATAATTGGCTTTGCAGCTAGATTTGGAACGGAGGTGCTTCCTATATGTTCTATTTTTGGATTTAACTTTACAAGGATTGAACATAGGTTAGTTTTAATTTTCTCAAACTGCCATACCCATTCTTTCTTATATATTTCTATGTTGATTTTCAATTAACAAAATTGTATTAAATAAAAGTATATCTATAACTATCCGGTGGCAACTTTTCGTTCCCTTCTCTACTTTTTTTAGAGATATTGAATAATGTCAATAGCCATTAATCTCTTCTATTATATCATCTGTAATTAAGTTTAGATAATTTAAGGAATCTAAGTTTTCCTTTAGCTGTGATAGTTTCGAAGCTCCTAAAATAACTGAGCTGACATTTTTATTTTTCAAGCACCACAATATTGCTAATTGAGACGGTTTTATATTTATTTTTTTAGATAAATCATTTATTCTATTTATTTTATTAAAATCAACACTATCCATTGACTGAGCCAGCCATTCATATCCTTTTACTTTAAATCGAGAATTCTTAGGGACTCCATTACAATATTTTCCAGTCAAAAGTCCTGATGCTAGAGGAGACCATATTGTAGATCCTATTCTATATTTTTTGAAAATTTCTCTATATTCATTTTCAAATCTTTCTCTGCATAAAATATTATATTGAGGCTGTTCCATTGTAGGGCCCCTAAGATTAAATTTTTTTGCACACAAAAATGCCTCATTTATTTCTTGAGCACTCCACTCCGATGTTCCCCAATACATTATTTTTCCTTGTTGCAACAGATCATTCATGGCGTAAACCGATTCTAAAATTGGAGTCTCAGGGTCTGGCCTGTGACAAAAAAATAAATCTAAATAATCAACCTTAAGCCTCATAAGTGCAGCATTACAGGCGTCGTGAATATGTTTTTTTGACAACCCTTTTTGTGTGGGAAGGTCCCCTCCCCAGAATACTTTACTCGAAACTATATAGGTGTCTCTATCCCATTTAAGTTTTTTTAAAATATCACCCATTAATATTTCTGATTCCCCGTGTGCGTATGCTTCAGCATTATCAAAAAAATTAACACCTTTATCATAGGCATATGCCATGCAGCTCATAGCATCTTTTTCATTTAATTGATTTACAAAAGTGACCCAAGATCCAAAAGAAAGTTCACTTATTTTTAATCCCGATTCTCCTAATTTTCTATATTCCATAGTTTATTTTTATTTATACCTTCGATAAATTCCCCAAATAAAAACCAATACAGTTAAATACAATGTCAGCAAATTTATTTGCTATAGTTTCTATCGCAAATTGAAATGGAAGTATTAATTCTAATAGCTCCCAACCCAAAGAAATTAAAAAGAAGATTATCCAACTATTAAGCCAATATCTTCCAAGTAAAAAATATTGTATTAGGTGAATTATAGAATAAAAGTTTATCATTTCCACCCCCTCTTTTTTGAAAAGAGGAATGTCCTTTAATCACTTATTAAGGTAATGGAGCCAGAGCCATTTGTCCTGACCCAGTATCCCTCGCCTGGCTCGAGAATAATAGTTTCTATATATCCGCCATTAAAACCATAAAATGTTCCAGGAATTATAATACTGTCCAAATCCAAAATGGAAAATACGGATATATCTTCTGATAAACCGGAAATAAGGTTCCAGCCATCATTTAATTGGATAGAATTTTCATTCATAGAAATCCCTGAAATAGTATTACTGCCCGCGTCATTAAACCTCAGCCAGTATCCTTTCCCCTGAGTGAGACTTGTTTCAGGGTTATATCCACCATCAAAAGAATATAAAGTTCCTTCTATTGATTCTGGAAAAAGAACGTTAGATAAAGATTCTTCAACTTCCAAGGGCAAACCAATAAGATTCCAATCTGCCTGATATTCAATTGATATATCACCGTTAAACATTTGATTGTATAAAAACAAAAAAGCATCCGATTGAATTTGTGAAAAATACTCATTTGGTCCATTTAGCCAGTTCCCGTTAACAGTACCCCAATATTCATGGGGTTGCCCATCTTCACCATGAAATTCATTATCAAGACCTAATTCATTTAGCCTGCCCCGTATTTGGTTAGATCCATGTACAAACGGTAATAAAATATTAAGGCTAAACGGAAAACCGGAATTATAGGGGACAATTAGGTCATCAGTCCCATGAAATAAAATTACAGGAATATTATTTTCAGGGTCAATCCATTCTAAATCTTTAATTGCACCCCAGCAAGATACTAGTGCATTAGGTTTACTGTTATGGTCATAGGAGTTACCTTCACAATCTATACAGCCTAGATCCGGGTCATCTCCACCACCATAAGTTGACTCAGGCCGTTCGTCATCTTCAGAGAATGCTAAATGAAGTCCAATGAAAGAGCCGGCACTTGTCCCCCATAAAAAAATATTGTTTGTATCAATATTGTATTCACTGGAAAATTCTCTCAAAAATCTTACAACCGCACTGGCATCTTGAACGCCTCGATAGACAGCCCGCTCACCGCTATAACTACTTAGAATATTTAGGCCTAAACGATAATTAATACTGACGGCTACATATCCTCTTTTTGCTGCAGAAATTGACAGTGCTACCACATCATCTAATTCATTGTGACCTGAAAAAAAAGCTCCTGCATGAATAAATATAATTACCGGTCGATGAGTTTCTGTATCTCCTACCGGTTCATAAATATCCATATCTAGGTCGATATCATATGTATTCCATTCAAAAAGGAAAATAAACGGCAGATCAGGGGCATTTCCATATACTACATCCTCTGTAATAGTCACATTTTCAAAAACCTCATCTATATAGCGAATTGGGTCAGCAGATAGACTATTCAATATAGATATTAAAAAGAAAACAATGATTAAAAATTTATTTACAACCATTACAGAACTTAAATATTATAGTTCAGATTCCTTAATAAACTTTTTTTGCAAGGAGGTTGGAAACCTAATAGTTAGTTAGGGTAATTGATCCTGAATTATTTGCCCGAAGCCAATATCCCTTCCCCGGCTCTATATTTTCCGTGGTTGTGTATCCATACAAATCAAATTTATAAAGAGTACTAAATATGATAATTTCACCCGGGTCCAGTACCTCCAAAATATTTATAGAGGTGCTTATTCCAGATATTAGGTTCCATCCTTCATTAAGGTTAATTGTAAACTCATTAATTTGTATACCTGATATAGCGATGCTTCCTTCTCCATTAAATCTTAGCCAGTATCCCACGCTATTTAATAGGTTTGATTCAAGGTTGTAGCCATTATTAAAAGAGTAGAGTGTTCCTTCTATTGATTCGGGAAAAATAATATTGTATAAAGTATATTCTGTTTCAAGTGGAAGACCTATCAGATTCCAGTCTGAATTATATTCAATTGTAAGTTCAATATTTTCTTGCCCTAAAGTGTTGAAAGTATGCCACCCTGCATTTGGGTGGGAAATTGTATCACCATTTAAATTTGTTGCTGTAATAAAATACTCAATCAATGAATTTGAATTTAAGTTAGGAAAAGTTCCTGTATATATATTGTTTGATTCAGATTCTAAATTGAATTGATTAAATGGTCCATCTTCAACACTGTATTTCCAATTTATGACTACAGATTCTAAATTTGTATCAAAATCACCATAGTCAACAATCTCTGCTTGAACGTAGATAGTTTGATTGCTAGCTATATCTTCTGTTCTGATAGATTTATGTGATATATGCATCATACTAGGATCAAATACACCCATAGTTCTACAGTGTAGAGCATCTTCTCCATACCATGGGTTTCCAGTATCATTATTAAATCCTATTATTTCATAACCAGGCATTGCATCCTGATAAGTCTGCAAGGCTTGTATATCTTCAGGAATGCCATACTGGGGAACCAATACTTTGCCATTCAATATAAGTGAATTAGTATATGCAGCTACTGAATTTAGTTCCCACCATCCTCCATTAATTTCAGGACAATAGATTCGGTAAATATTAAATGGTCTACCATAAAAGGTATTTAGTTCATAAAATGAATTAGCAAAATTTTCTGTACAATCATATTCTGGGCTAGTTTCTGGTACTTTTTTAATAATAATTGTTTCAGAATTAACTAATTTTGCCATACAATCTATATGTTGAATGCTTGATACATTCGGATTATCAAAAATATGGTAATTAGATAAAAATAATTCATCACTTACAATTTGTTGAAAATCATTATTATCTATATTATTTTCATTAACCATTAGTTCTGTTGAAAAACCCATTCCATAACCATCAGTCATAAAATTTCCACCCGTAAAGTATAGTGGTAGATTTTGAATTTCCCAATTCATCTGATTTGCAAAATCTATATTTGTATTATCATCTTCTTCCCAGCCTCTTAATTCAGGAGGTAATGGCCTACTTTCATGATAAATATCATCCTCAAAAAAGAAATTTTCTTGACAGCCATTTTCTACAGGATAACCATTAAAATGTTGATTAACTACCTTCCAATATTCTTCACCAATAACAAACTGTGGCCCATAATCTCTTGTCCAATGACTATAAGTATCTGTATTAATGAAAACTACATTATCAATATTTACTCCCCAATTATTAAAGTTATTTGTTGCTTGATTTTCTTGGTTATTTGTTTCTACTAAAACATATAGAATATCATCACTTGCTAACTCAACAACTAAATCTGAAGGAATGCCTAAAGGCCATCTGATCATTGTTCCTATAGCTGGCTCCCACTCAGCAACAATTCTCTTATCAGGAATCTGACTATTGAGCAATACACTAAATGTAGTAGCTAAAATCAGCGATTTATTAATTATTATCCTCCAATTTCATTAAGAGAGACTTTATCAATAATATGAGACATCCGGAACAGATGGTAAATTCCAATTTATTACAAAGAGGTAAGTAAAGTAAATGTAAATATTATGGTACAGTAATAAGATTTGAATTTTATCTTTATGAATTAAATTACAGGTAACTATTAATAATAAATTCGCACGTATTTTTGCTAACCTCTTGATAAAATATAATTACATATTTCTGTTTATTCTCATTATCTCTTGTGGCCAAAAAAATGATAAATCTTCTAATTTGAGCGAAGGGGAAAGTGATACTACTATGGTTCAAAAAAATGGTCTTTTACAGATTGCCGGTAATAAAATTATTAATAAGCATGGTGAACAAGTCTCCTTTGCTGGAAACAGCTTTTTCTGGAGTAATGATAACTGGGGTGGTGAAAGGTTTTATAATTCATCAACCGTAAATTGGCTTAAGAAGGATTGGAATACAACGATTGTTCGAGCTGCCATGGGGATTGAAGATCCAGGTGGCTATTTAGATAATAAAATTGCAAATAAAAATAAAATTAAGATCATTGTGGAAGCTGCGATAGATGAGGGTATTTATGTAATTATAGATTGGCACTCTCACCATGCAGAGGACAATACTCAGGAGGCTGTGCTGTTTTTTGAAGAAATGGCAACATTGTATGGTAATTATGATAATATTATCTATGAAATCTATAATGAACCCCTTGATGTTTCCTGGAGCAACATAATTAAACCCTATGCATTAACAGTCATACAATCAATAAGAGCGATAGACCCAGATAATTTAATTGTAGTAGGAACACCTGAATGGTCTCAGAGGGTTGATCTTGCTGCAGCTGATCCCATTATAAGTTTTTCTAATATTGCATACACGCTGCACTTCTATACCATACACCATCAGCAATGGCTAAGAGACAGAGCTACAGAGGCACTAAATGAGGGTATCGCATTATTTGTAACTGAATGGGGGTCAATCGGTTATAGTATTATAGACCCTGAAACAGATGAGTGGATGTTATGGTGTAAAACAAATAAAGTTAGCCACTGCAACTGGGCAGTAAATGATAAAGAGGAAGAGTGGTCTATAGTTTTACCTGGAGCAAGCACATCTGGCGGTTGGACAGATGAAGATTTAACTGATGCGGGAAAACTATCCAAAAATATAATTTTAAATTGGATTTACTAAACTTTACTATTTCTACTTTATTACAAAGAGCTAAAAAGAACCTGTAAAAGATGGCTATTTCAAAATTATTTAATATTAACTATTCACAACTTTTAGGTAATTTTTACTATACAAATAATATATTGGTAAAATTCCGACAGAATTAATCACTAAGATTGCAAAAAACCATTTTTTGTCATTATTTCTTGCTGAAAGCCATAGTGCTTTATATTTCCAATATAATTCCCATATCGCTAAAGTAAAAATTAATAAATAGAACATCAACTCGATGCGAGCAGGGATAAATATACAGGTAATATGTTTTTCATTATCCGAATCTAATTAAACTCTTTTTTTTTAGCAATATATAGATTATTTCATCAGTATTATTTTTTGAAATCTATTTAACTTTAAGGTCTGTTTTTCCAAACTTCAAAATAGTGATCGGCTTACCAATTTATTTAAGAGCAACTTCTATAACTAAGTAAAAATAGTTTAAATTTAAAATTATGACTGCTGACCAAATTGTTATATCTATAATTATTATCGCTACCTTTGGGCTTTTTGTGTGGGGTCGATGGCGTTATGATGTTGTATCACTAGTTTCACTATTTACACTTGTTCTCATGGACAAAATTCTTGGAGGTGAGGGATCTTCACTGATTGAAGTTCCAAGCCAAGCCTTCATGGGATTTGGTCATCCAGCAGTAGTTACAGTTGCAGCCGTACTAGTTATCAGCCGAGCTTTACGAAATTCTGGTGTTGTAGATCTCTTGGCTCGCTATTTAAAGCCATTTACAGTTAAAAAAACTACCCACATTGCAAGTATAGGCGGAGTCATCGCGATCTTATCAGCATTTATGAATAATGTAGGGGCTCTAGCGTTGATGCTGCCAGTTACACTTAAAACAGCATGGGCACAAAAACGATCTCCCAGCATTTTATTAATGCCTATTGCATTTGCTTCCATTCTTGGTGGCATGATTACAATGATTGGGACACCGCCAAACATTATCATTTCCAATCTGAGAAAAGAGCAACAACAACAAATATTATCTAATGCTTTGGCCGATAGCACATCCCCGTCTGCAGTCTATTTTAACCAAATGAATATTGCACAAGAATCATTTAAACCTGCACCTTTCGGTCTATTTGATTTCACACCAGTAGGGGGAATTATAGCGATTTTGGGTGTGCTTTTTGTTGCATTGATAGGGTGGAGACTAGTACCTAGAGAAAAACAAATAAAACCAACCTCTAGATCACTTTTTTCATTGGAAAAATATGTTACAGAAATTCGTTTCCCTGAAGGGAGTCCATTAATTGGTGAATCTGTAGAAAAAGTAAATAGTGTAACAGGGGATAAATTGACTCTAATTCGTTATATTGATAAGAAAGGGAAAGTAAATCCACTTAATCAAACAAATAGAATAAAAGAAAACGACCAATTTCTTGCCATGGCAGATCCTGCTGATTTGAAAGAAATAATGGACGAATACGGTTTAAGGCTTACTAAAGAAATGCGTTACCGAATTGATTCACTAAAAAATGAGGATACGACTTTTATTGAAGTCGTAGTTTCCCCCGAATCCACGTTGGTAGGGCGAAAACGTAACTATTTACGAAAACGTACATCTAACCAGCTTGTTCTTATGGCTGTTGCAAGGCAAGATAAACCAATACATAAACGCTTGGGTATGGTTCAGTTTTGCGTAGGTGATGTACTATTATTACAGGGGCGAAGAGAAGAATTGAACAACAATGTGATTGAGCTTAATCTCTTACCGTTAGCTGAGCGAGAGATAGAAGTAGGTGTCTTCTCTAAAGTAAGCTATGCCCTTTTAATTTTTATTAGTGCAATTCTTTTGAGTATGCTATCTGTTGTTCCCACAACCATATCATTTATAGGTGCAATTTTGCTTTATGTTTTTACAGGAATATTACCTGTACGTGAACTTTATAAGAATATTGATTGGCCTATCATTGTATTGTTGGGTGCTATGATTCCCATAAGCGATGCTCTGCAAAACACAGGGACCACATCTTTAATTGCTGAGCAAGTGTCTATTCTGACTCAAGGATTCCCAACTTGGACCATAGTTGCATTGATTATGGTGATTACAATGAGTTTGTCTGATGTTATAAATAATGCAGCAACAGCACTTATTATGGCTCCAATAAGTGTGGGTATCGCCGTCTCATTAGGGGTAAATATGGACCCTTTTTTAATGGCGGTAGCTGTAGGTGCTTCCTGTGCATTCCTGACACCTATTGGTCACCAATGCAATGCACTTATTTTAGGCCCCGGAGGTTATCGTTTCCATGATTATTGGCGTATGGGATTACCACTAGAAATAATCATTGTCATAGCAGGAACACCATTGATATTATATTTTTGGCCGTTATAAAATTATAAACTTTTCACAATCTTTGACAACTTGGGCAGAAATGTGTACCTCTTTGCCCTACAAAGATTTTGCTTATTGAGGTCATACAGCGTGGGCATAATTCATTTTGCTTTCCGAACACTTTAAGAGATTTAGAAAAATTTCCTTTAGTATCATCACCAGGAGAATAATTAATTATTGTGGTACCATTATATTGAATCGCTTTTTTTAATATTTGCTTTATCGCACTGTGTAGTCTTTTGATTTTTATACTACTGATATTGCAACATTTTGTCTTCGGATGTATTCCAGCAAACCAAAGACTTTCATCTATATAAATATTTCCCAAACCAGCGATAAAACTTTGAGCTAATAGTTTAGGCTTTATCATGCCACGTGATTGCTTTAAACCTTTATTAAGGAAGTTCCTTGTAAAATTAGAGCTGAGGGGCTCACATCCTAATTTTGTTTCTAAATTGGATATATTATTAAAAAAATACCAGCGACCAAATTTTCGATAATCCTTAAAATAAAGATATTTTCCGTTTTCTAATTGCATGAATGCTGTAAAATGCTTGAGCTGGTCAGTTTCATTTATTTTTGTCTGGAGTTTCCCTGTCATCCTCAGATGAATGGAAAGATGACCCCTGTCCAGATCCATTATTATATATTTTCCGCGACGCCAAAGAGAGTAGATTGTTTGATGTTTGACTTTCTGATTTAATTCTTTTGATGAAATTGAATGAAAAACTTTGTGGTATCGATTTAATGGTTTAATCATTTTTATTGTTTGCCCCTCAAGGTATCCCTTAAAATGATTTACAACAGATTGTACTTCAGGTAATTCAGGCATAAAACATTGTATTGAACATTATTCGAGTTATTAAAAAGGTGTTTTTATCTCTGATTTTCAGTTTTAGAAAAGAGGATTGTTGGTATAAGCTAAGGAGCACTACAGCCCGTTAATTAAACTATGACACCAGATAGTTTTTTATAATTTTATTACCAATGAAAAACTGGGGTGATCTCTCCCCCAAACCTAGTTTTACTCTTTCTGCATTACGCATCATCGCCGAAGCTAAAATATCTACTCTTAGCCCAAATCCTTTTGATTCTAACTGTTGCTCTATCCATGTCTGCTTTCCCTGAAGCCTTATCAACATTCCCGGTTTAAAAACTGAAACACTTTTAAAAAAATAATTTGAAATTATGGTTTGTTCTTTTTGACCAATCGTTTTCATATATAATAGTGGATGAATCCAATCATTAGTCCATATCCTATGATTTGCTCCTTTAGCTGATATAAGTGACGCGTGAGGTATATGGGATTCTGAGGCCATCTTAGCTGCTTTTTTTGAAACACCTAATTCAACATCAATAAATTCCTTTGCACCTCCAGCACGCTTTCTTGTTGTCCCAATACAATTAAAAAACACATCATTATTTTTCCAATAATTTTCAGTGGTTGATAACTCTAAAAATGAATCAACAACGATATCAATTAATTTATCGTGTTTTTTCCCTTTCAGAACTGGTCTTCTTCCAATAGAGGTAACTAATTCACAATTTTGATTACTAATTAACTGACTGATAAGTTGCCTACCCGTAGCTCCAGTTCCTCCAACAACTATTGCTTTAAACATAAAGTTTAATATTTACAATTTTCAAGATTAGATAAAATTCAGTTTTTAATTACCCTACCCTTACCAGAATCTAAAGGAATAATCAGCTGGGCAGGGAATGGTGTAAAGAATGACTGCTGGCGCAGATATCTCTCATCAAAACGCTTTATCCAAGAAGAGAGAATACCGTTTAGAACATTAATAGATGTGAACTTGTTTTTATAGTCATTCAATAAAGATAAAAAGTGATCTCTTTCTGATTTGGAAAGTTTTTTTGAAAAATATCCAAATATATGCATTAACACGTTAGTGGTGGAATTTTTACTGGGCATTCTTTTAAAAATACGTAAAATATTCTGGAAGTAAAGATATGCTGTCTGATTTATTTTTTTTGCTTCCATTTGAGCTAACAGTCTTCCCATTTCTCTCGTGGCTTTTTGATTGTACATCATAAACAAATACTTGTGCCTTGTATGAAATTTAATAATTGATTTTGCATCTATCCCCTGACTCAACATACGTCTGAATTCAGCTATAGTAAATATACTGGTAAAAAAATGGCGCCTAATTTCAAAATTGGTTAAACGGCCTTCTTCTTCAATGGGAATTTGGTGGAACGCTGATTTCATGTTCAATGCAAAAACTCCACTTCTAGTGAACATCGTAGAAGATTTTTCGAGTTTTGAATATACTTTTACCCCATAAATCCCGCAGGATGGAGACTTTGATTTTAGTATAAAACCATCAATCTCTTGATTACCCCGTGCAAAGGTTTTTGCAAATAATTCCATCTTATAGGTATGATCATCACCGGTTTTTGGTTCCATAAGATGTGTTCCATTATTGGTATTAACGAGTCTAATTGTGTTGCGCGGTATTCCTAAACCAATCTCTACCTCTGGACATACAGGAATAAAACGAACATACTCCTTGAGCAGTTTTACTACCTCATCCTTCAGCTTGTCTCCATTATATCTGCAGGCGTCGAACTCAAGGCATTTGCTTACAACAACGGTTGGTTTGACCCAGATAGCATGTCGGTCAGTTTTCATTATAAGCTGTCAGCTGGCCAAATATAGGGTAAATCATTTTGTTCTTGCCAACCGTATTGAGAATAATAATTAAAATCTTTCCGCAACAAATTTGATCGATGGGAAGCATGAAAAAATTCATTACCTAACCAATCAGGTATGGTGTAGTTTCTTGGTACTTCATATAGTTGTATATTGTTTTTATACCCCCTTAGAATCCACTCATTAATCATTGAATTCGTATAAACCTTTAATGCATCCGGGTATGACGACCACATCTTTGTTGCGGGATGATTTATCCAACCATTGTAGAAATTTCCATCCAGTTTTCTTTCACCTAAAATGGCTTTTAATAGTTGCATCCCTTCAACACGCTGTTTCCCAAGCCTTTTCCAATCTAATGTTTGAGCAGATCGTATAAAATCAGGATAGGGTAGAAATGTTTGCACACTAATTTTTTAGATATGATAGAGACTCAGAATTAAATGGAATTGGGCTTATTGAGAACATATCAAATACATCTTTTGAAAAACAGATATTTCCCTCCACAAGCATTGTTAATTGATCTTTGGTAATCGGGAACCAGGCAAAACGTCCAAAAATAGAAGCCAATGATTTAACGGCAAACACTGGAGCAGGAATTGTCCATTTTTTTTTCCCATAAGCACTGGAAATGATCATAATGACTTCCTTCCAGGAGTATTCGTCTCCGCCAAGTTTATATACTTTATTGACTGTTTTTTTTTCATTAATTGATCTCACGAAAATAGTTGCCACATCTTTTGCGTGAATAGGTGATAGACCAAAGTTTCCCGCATTTAATAGATTGAGACCCGTATGAAAAATTGGTGCAGGAAATGGAAGGTCTAACATATCTTTTTTCAATTGAGTGCAAAATTCAGGGCGTCCACTGCCTCTAGGGTCACCAAATACAAGCGAGGGTCTAAAAATTGTATAGTTCAATTTTGAGCACTTCAAATATTCATCTGCCAAAATTTTTGTTTTTTGGTAGCCTGTACCATTCTTTTTCACACCGTTGGCAGACATGAGTATAAAACGCCTTACCTGTTCATCTTTGGCAATATCAATACAACGCTTTGCGCCTTCAAAATGGAGATTTTCAAATGTAATCCCCTTACTTGGGAACTCACGAATAATGCCGACATTGTAAATAACTGCCTCACATCCCTTGATAGTTTCTCTGATTGCAGATTCATTGTTAAGGTCTCCAAGGATCACTTCATTTTCTCCTCTCTGAAATAGTTTGGATTGACTTTCTTTCCTCACGAGTATTCGTGGAGTCATCTTTTGTACAAGTATTTCATCAATAATGTAGGATCCCACAAAACCGGTTCCACCAAATAATGCCACCTTCATGCTAAACTGACCTTTTTTGAATGGGATAATTGGCTATTATCGGTAGGTTTCGAAAAAATCTGATCAATCACATTTTTTCGGTGCTCAAAAATTCGCACAAGATCTCTCTTTATCCATAAGATATGTAACAACCTTCCCAATAGTCCAAAGGGAATGCTGTAAGAAACCGAATCATGAATCTCCACACCTCCGCTCACCTCTTTAAAGATATGGGTATGATGCCAAAGTGTGTAGGGTCCTTTTATTTGTTCATCAATGAACCTGTGTGGAGGTTCATAAGTAGTAATTAATGTGCGCCAATGTACGGGTATCTTAAACAGTTTGATCGTATAATCGATGACAGTACCTTGTTTCATTTCCAGGGGGAGTGGTGTAAGGATTCTAAAGTTTATTTCTGGCGGGGTGATCTCTGATAAATTCTCCGGCCTGGAAAAAAAATCAAAGACCTCTGCCAGCGAGCGCTTTATGAATTGTTCTGTTTTTATCTTATATATTTTCATAGAATAAAATTAAATCAATAATTATTTATAAACAATATCATAGCGAGCGTTATGAGCGTAATATTATTTAATAAACTTAAGTTTTAATTCATGCATATTATTAATGATAATCACTTTCTTGCCTAATATAGTTTTGAAGATACTCGAAGCATTACCGCCAACAATCAGCTTTATTCTTTGATTGCTAATAATATGTTGTAATTCATTTATTTCGTTAATAATCATTTCTTGATTGCTGTGATAGTTTGCAGAAATAATTAAATACCTAGGCCCAAGCCTCTCCAACAAGTCAACAATAGACTTTACCGGCACACTGCGTCCCATATTGAATACTCGTATTTCATTCAATTCGAGTATTTGTTTTGTCATGATCAGGGGTAATTCATGATCATCTCCAGTAACACTGAAGCAAATTGCTAAAGGTGCATCATCAGGTAAATCAGTGGTCAACGATTCTCCCAAGTCATATATTGCTTTCCGGACAACTTCAGAAGCGAGGTGCTCTTCGGGTATAGTGAGCTTTCTAGCCTCCCACAAATCACCGATGAAACGCATAACAGGAAAAACCAACTGGTCATAAATACTGTCTAACCCTACACCTTTTAGATAGAGACCGGTTATGATGGTACTTATCTTTGCCTGATTTGCTTCTATTGCAGCTTTAAAAAAAATGGGAATAATTTTGGTGAATTCAGCATGCTCTATATGATGAATTAATTCTTTATCTGCCAATCCATTGAGTTCTATCAGATTGACTTTTTGAATTTTATTTTTATTATTCTTTAGAAATTGGTTTATGTGACCTAAGGTGAACTTGCGGTGCCCACCCGGTGTTTGATAGCAGGGTAATTTATTCGCATCTGTCCATCTTTTTATGGTTGATACATTAACTCCCATGAGGAGCGCAACATCTTTTGAATTCATAAATTTCATGTTCAAATATAAATGAATATTATACGCATCACTAGAGCGATTTGAGCGAATTAATATTAATTTTGTATAATTGTTCTATTTTATTCTGATTAAAATCTCATTTTTCCGAAATGGCGGTATGGCCCAAGGTGAATTGTATTGGGCAACCATATACCTTCCCTGTGTTTCCAAACCCAATTCATCAACCTTTTTTTTTAATTTTTGCTTATAATATGACGCACGTTCTGCAGTGGCCCAACCTCCAAAGGATATGGACACTACTTTGGATAATCTTCGTTCTTCCAGTTGAACGCTCTGAAGATTAGGTCTAGGCAGTTTGTCAAATTGATGTCCCCTTGGCATCACAAAAAGTACTTCATGCGTTTCATCTTCCCTATCTAATTGGGTCGAAATAACCGGCGCTGTCATAGCAATTTTCATTTCTTTATCATTACCACCAAAAATGTAACTCGCAATTCGGCGGAACCCTTCATTGAGGGCTGGTTTGTAATGCTGTTTTACCTTTGTTACAGCTACAGTTATCGATTGATATTCACGGACCTCAATTTTTCCGTGTTTTTCAAGCAGCTTGTACTCAGGAGTTTCAATTGCCATAACCAGACCAATTGCCGTGAGAGATATAAATATTTTTTGCTTCATAAATATTTCCTTTATTCATTTAATGAATGGTACGAGAACAGAAGTTCTTTGCTTGTACTGCTGATAGGATCTAATGTTACCCCATTTTTTGTCAGAGCTGGCTTCCAGCAGGTTGATGCCGCTGACCTTGGTCAGCAAAAGAATTACAAACAATGGTGATATCAGAGTTGCGTATTGCCATCCTGATAAAACGGGAAATGATATAATGGCCATTCCCACCCAAATCAGGATTTCACCAAAATAGTTTGGATGACGAGAAATTGACCAGAGCCCAGTTCTTATAAATTGACCTTTATTATTTGTGTTATTCCGAAAGCGCCTTTTTTGCTCATCCGCGGTTACTTCAAAGGCAAATCCAATCAGCCAAATCATTAAACCAATCAGAAAATAGCCGTCATATATAAGAGGATGATTATTCAATATAAGCGTCAAAGCATTGGCAGTAGTCAAAAATACCCACAATGCGGACATACTGAACCAAACTAAAAATCTTAAAAAAGACTTTTTGACCTCATGAAAACGTTTGTCCTCACCAATCTGAAACACCCGAACAAACAAAAACAGTCCAAGTCGCAGTGCCCACACCGCAATTAACACTGCCACAACCTGGGAACGAAGATTCAATTCACCAGCGCTAAACACAGCAAGCGCAGTCATCACCAGGTAGGCAATCGTCCCTGTGATATCATAATATTTTTCTGTTTTGAACAGATAGGAGGGAATGAAGACAAGCCAATGGATCAGAAATCCAACGGTTGCGATCAGCATTAGGCCCGGATAACCAAAGATACTAGGGCCGTCTAGTGAACCTGCATGCCCAATTAAAAGGGCAAGTGAAAATAAAAATATGGATATGATTATATTGATCATTATTTCGCCTTATTGATTTGAATAATATCTATTTTTTGTATTGAAATAAAAGAATCATAATATTATGAATTCTCCTATTTTTGGAATTATAAAATGATTCTCTTTTAATTCATACTTTTGACGAGCAATCTTCAGTTTTTTTATTGGGTCAAAAATTGGTTCCGTAGTGAGCACAAAAGTTCCAAAATGAATACCTACACTTTTTTTTGAATCTACATCCAAGTGAATCTGAACCGCTTCATCGGGATTGACATGAAAATTTTTCATGAACCACCTTGGCTCATAAGCGCCCATTGGGATGGCCGCAAGATCAAAAGGCCCATAATCTCTGCCTATTGCCTTGAACTGCACATCGTTGTATCCCGTATCCCCGGCAAACCAAAATTTAAAATTACCTACTTCAATCCCCCATGAGGACCAAAGTGTATCAAAACTTTTAAATACGGTACGTTTGGACCAATGTTGCGAAGGCAAACAATTTACTTTTATCCCAGCATACTGATATGATTCAAACCAATCCATTTCAACGACTTGTTCAATACCCTGATTATTGAACCATTTCTTCAAACCCAACGGCACTGCCCATAAAGCAGAGTTGCCGATTCGTTTCACAGTTTGGTAATCAAGATGGTCATAATGATTATGACTTATTACAATAAGGTCAATCTTCGGAAGTGAATCAATCGAAATAGCTGGATTTGAATATCTTTTTGGACCTGCAAATTGGACTGGCGAGCATCTATCGGAAAAAATAGGATCTGTAAGGATATTTTTACCGTTAATATGTATAAGCGCAGTTGAATGTCCAATCCATAAGTAAAAATTTTGCCGATCTTTTATACGACCTTCTATTTCAGATAATTTAACAGTTTTTATCGCGATATTGTCAGGCGTCTTAGGTCGATCTTCACGCATCATTTTAATTAAATCAGATATTTTTTTATTTTGGGTTTCTTTGGAAAGATATGGGTTCGTAAAACCATTAAGAGTATGGTGAGGCTTGCTGTCATCAAAATATTTTTTGCTGCGATTACTTGATATTAGAATTGCTATTGAAGCAATTGCTATAAAGCTAATTATAAAGGATTTCACAAACTTTTTCTCTTGCTGTACAGATAATGAGAGATTCCCCATTCTTTGCCATTATACATGCCAAAAAGTTCTTCACAAGCCATGAAGAAAATACGCCATCTCTGGAACCACAATTTGGCTTTATCATTTCCATATGTTTCTGAAAATATATCGAGAATCATTTTTTTGTTTTTGTCCATTCGGATTAACCATGCCTGGGAGGTTTTTGCATAGTGAGTTCCCGAAATACGCCACACCTTTTCAATTTTTAGATGATCCTGAAAATGGAGTAATAAACGGTGCGACGGCATTTGACCACCACTGAAAAATTCTCTGGCCATCCAATCTCCAGAACCTTGATCTTCATAAGGATAGGCCAGAGAATTGTGGGAAAAAATGTGGATAAAAATTTTGCCGTCAGCATTAATAATGCCGCTAATACGTTTAAGTAATTCCCTGTAATTACGCATATGTTCAAACATTTCAATGGAGATAACGCGGTCAAATATCTTTTTAGTACTAAAACTATTCATATCGGCGGTAATAACTTCAACATTAGTTAATCCATCCTTCTTACATCGCTCTTGAATAAATTTTCGTTGATCACTGGAATTACTTACAGCGGTAATTCTGGCATTGGGAAGGTCCCTAGCTATAAAACAGGTAAAGGAGCCCCAGCCACAGCCCAACTCTAGAATGTCCATACCATCTTCAAGCTGGGCTCGTTGAAAAGTTGTTTCCAGCATGGCAGCTTCTGACTCGTCCAACGAATTGGTGCTGTTGGGCCAGTATCCAGAGCTATATTTCATATGATTACCAAGAACCTGCTCAAAAAATTCAGGGGGAACTTCATAGTGCTGCTCATTTGCTTTTTCAGGTACTAGAGCAATAGGACTAGCGTTAAGCTCATCTACCCATGCTTGATGTAATTCTTCCAATTTTTCTACACTTGTATTTTGTGAAACACTTAAACGTTTCTGATTAAGTCTTCGGATTCCAATGCGGATCAGGGAATCAGGTAGAGCACCTTTCTCCGCAAGAGATATAAGTGATTTTAACATACTAATATTCTACCTTTATATTTTGTGACCCTGATTTTGCAAAAACAAATTGGTAGTTACCAATATTCCTTTCCCTGAATCCTGATTCGCAATAGACAAAATAGAATTCCCACATGTTAATGAATTCATTAGAGAAACCCAACTTTTTGACTGCATCCAATTCCTTCAAAAACTTTGTCCGCCAGTTCTTGAGTGTGGTAGCATAATGCAACGTAATGTCTTCCAGGTGAGATAGGGAAAGGTCGGTGTATTTTTTCATCGTTTCGGTCATCTGTGAAATAGATATCAGGCAGGATCCTGGGAAAATATATTTCTTAATGAAATCAACCGAACCCTTATATCTATCAAATTCCTGGTCATTATAGGTAATGCCCTGCATAGCAAAGAGTCCATCTTTTTTCAATAGAGATGATACTTTTTTCAGAAAAAGTGGAACAAACTGATGTCCCACTGCTTCTATCATTTCAATGGACACGATCTTATCGAACTGACCGCTAAGATTACGGTAATCATCCTTCAATAAGGTAATTTTATGTTCTAGACCGGCCTGCTGGATTCTATATTTCGCCAATTCATACTGGGCATCCGATATAGTTGTTGTTGTGATGTTACATCCATAGTTCCTAGCTGCGTGGATGGCAAAGCTGCCCCAGCCGGTACCAATCTCTAGAATCGAGTCTTCCGGCTGAATATTCAGTTTCCGACATATGCGATCCAGTTTTTCCACGGATGCATCCTTCATGGTGCTATGTTTATTCTTAAAATATCCACATGAATAGGTCATCGTTTCATCAAGCCATAATTGATAGAATTCATTGCTCAAATCGTAATGAGCGATAATATTTTGTTTGCTCCCAGATAAAGAGTTTTTTTGTAACCAATGGATAAACAGATTTAGAGGCTTCGCCAATAGGGCCCAGCCAGAATCCAACCGGTTCATTACATCTTTATTACGAAATACGGTGCGAATCAGAGCAACCAGGTCATTGGCCTTCCAGTATCCTGCCGTGTAGGCTTCCGCAGCTCCCAAAATGCCGCCACTGCCTAGTAGCACATAGAAATCGGACGATAGAACATCAACTTGTACCATTGATTCCGATTTAGAATCACCAAACGAATAAACTTCTTTTCCATCAGTAAGCTTAATATGGCCAAATTGAATATATTTAAATTGTTTAAGAATTATAGATTTGAAAATAGCAGACAAATAATTTACTTTTTTGTTTGCTTTCAAGCTGTCAGCTACAATATCAATTCTCATTTTGTTTTCCAATAAATTTTTCCTGCTTCAACTTATCTGGATGTGTATAAAATTGAGCCCCCTTTAACCATAGCTTAGCAGCATTCCAATGAATTCTCCATACTACCCTCGCTGTTATAAATGGAAATCGTAGCGACTTTCCAATCAAATTTTTTACAGTCATCTCCCTCCGTTTCATAGATAAGGTGGCATCAAAAACTTTCTTCCCATCTTTATAATTCTTCATATTTACCAATAGGTTTTCGCCCGGCTGGGTAAACATCCACTCATAATCATGATCCATTCCCCAGAACGGGCTAACGTGAAATTCCTTTTTCATCTTGGATGTAAGATTTCCGTCGCCGTTCAATCGATCAGATACCATGTAAATATGCCTTTCCTGCCAAGGTGTATTGGTCACCTCTGCCATTACGAGCTCAACATCATCATCCTGTTCATTAAAACAATAATAGAAACTTACCGGATTGAAGCAATAGCCATAAAAGCGCAAGTGGGTAAGCAAACGGATGGGGCCCGTAATATTTTTCCCCATTTCCTTCTTGACCGTGGACCGCACAGCAGAATCCAGCGTCTCCTCTTTATCACCATGGTAATCCCTGCGGTAGAATGATACAATTGAAGGTTTATTTGTATTCCAAAACCATGATTTTTTAAGCATACTCTCCACCTTGGCAACATCAAAATAGGCCATGAAAATAGGATAGGTAAAAAAATGGTCAAAGGGAGTAAATCGTCGATGGCAGATGGAACCGGTGTAAATGTAATTACTGTTTGAAAGGTTCACAGGGTGACCCCAAAATGGCTACACACCTCCAATGCACTGACAACACCATCTTCATGGAATCCGTTGCGCCAGTAAGCACCACAATAATATGTATTTTTGACACCGCTAATTTCATGTTTCCTTTTTTGGGCTTTGATACCTTCCGGGGTGAACTGTGGATGATGATAATGCATTGTTTTTACCACTTTTTCATCATCCACTAGGTCATTATTATTCAATGTAACACAGTAAGTATTTTCGGAGTCTAGGGTCTGCAGCATGTTCATATTATAGGTCATGGCCATTGGCTTATATGGTTCCTGATCTAGATTATAATTCCAGCTGGCCCAAGCAAGTTTACGCTTTGGTAAAACGGATGAATCTGTATGTAGCAATGCATCATTGGACTGATAAGGCAATGCACCAAGAATTTCCTCTTCCTGCTTTGTGGAATCCGCAAGCAGTCTCAATGCCTGATCGCTGTGGGTTGCGATGACAACCGCATCAAAAATTTCTTCTTTATCAGCGACCTGAATTGTGATCTTGCTCTCTGATCGACTTATGGACTGCACCGCAGTATTCAACCTTATCCTAGAATCGAATTCTGCTATCATTTTTTTCACATATTCCTTTGAGCCACCCTTGATGACCCACCACCCGCTGCGGTTTTTTACCTCCATCAGGCCGTGGTTGTTAAAAAAACGAATAAAGAACAGCGCTGGCATGTCTAGCATAGACTGCGCTTTAGTAGACCAGATCGCTGACCCCATCGGTATGATATAATGATTGATAAATGATAGTGAATAATTATTCTGTTTTAAATAATCCCCAAGCTTTATTTCTACTGAAAGATCGGGCAGGTCGGCTTTCCCCTTTTTGTTGAACCGAAGAATGTCCCGCAGCATGATCCAGAACGAAGGACGTAAGTAATTCAAGCGCTGGGCGAAAAGAGATTTTAAAGAATTACCAGCATATTCCAGATTCTTTTTCACTGATTTTACACTAAATCCCATTATCGTTTTTTGCCGCTGTACTCCCAATTGATCTAAAAGCTTGATAAAATTAGGATAGGTAACTTCATTATACACAATAAATCCGGAATCGACGGCCTGTGTTGATTGCTTTGTTTTGATGGTATGCGTATGTGTATGACCACCGATATAATCATTTTTTTCAAAAACAGTTATCTCGTGCTTGCGGTTAAGTAGATAAGCGACAGTCAAACCAGATATTCCCGTGCCAACAATTGCTATTTTCACCAGCCTTTATTCCCACTCCTGCACTATTTTTTGGATCTTGGATATATCATAACCAATTACTGCCAATTTTTGTGTTATGTCTAAAAAAGTATCATCAGACAATATGGGTTCACGGGACATGATCCAGACATATTTGCGGTTGGGAACCCCAATAACCGTATAACTGTAATCATCATCCAGGTCAATGATAAGAAATGGCGCTTTGAATGGCCAGATAAACTGCATCCGCCACTCTGCATTTGTTTCAGTATTATATATGAACCCTGTTGGCTTGTACACTTTTTCCCTTCCACTTGGATTGTCTTGGAAAAAGGTAAAAGTGGTCTCAATTTGACCTTTACTATTCTGGCGGTAAGATTCAATTGCATTAGTGGCACGCTTTTCAATAAAGGTAGGAATGTTTGCAATCACGTACCAATCACCCATGAAGCGTTCAATATCTACAAAGGGTACTGTTTGCATTGCCTGCGCATTATTGCTATTATCGCTGAAATTGCAGGAAACGGTAAACAATAGGAAGATTAACAGGTTGAATGATCTCAAGCTCATTACTCAACCTCTTAAACCATTTTTTGAATTCACTTCATTCTCTACATCCCGCAATAATCCTACAATGCTGTTCTTATTGATCATTTCTATCACAAAGTCAGGAATGGAACCGCCGGGGTGCATAGTTAATATATACGCGATTTTAACTTTACCTGATTTTACAGGCTCCCACTTCCACAATCCAGCACCTTGTTTCAGGTAGGTGGCATTGTCAGATCGATTGAAATTTTTCTGATCCTGCTTTGGATCAAGCAGAATCCAGTAACACATCACATTGGAAGATTGAATATCAAACGGTTTCCGGCTCATGTAAAAAAAATATTCACGGTCATCAAAAAAAGGAATGTTTACTTTTATTTTTTGGTATCCGATCAGACTATCCCGGGTATGCTCAATAACTTTACTGTGCAGAGAATTAGAATTAGAAAGAAACGAATTATAACCACCAACATTCATAATAACTTCTGTGAAACACTGTGGTTCAATATTATAAACCTTTTCCACTTTAACGGCATTGAGTTTTGTTCCGTTAACTTTTTTTTCGCTGATATAAACTGAGTCACTAGTCTTTTCGATGAAATTCCAGTTGGAATTGGCATACAAAATTTTGAGCAATGACCGGTTTTGTGAGTCTATTCCTTCTCCAAAGGCGTTCGTGGCGAAAAAGATAGTGAAGACTATTATGTAGATATACATTTTCATTTTTTGACGACAATCATTTTATTCAAATAAAAAATGAAGGGTACTGTTATACCCCATACTGCGGCCAAAATAGTTATGGAAAAAAATGATATTTGAAAATCAACTGCTCCAAACTTTAGTCCTGCTATATATGATAATGGACCAAATATTGCACCTAAAAAAAATGAAAAAATCCATTTACCATCCAGCCATGCTAAAGAGTGATTAATAGTCGCAGAAAATCCCAACCACATTGCAATAATCCAAAACGGTGCAAAATATGAAAAAGTGAGTCCGTGATATGTTATCAGAGATGTTAATAAAAAAGCAGTATCCACTAGTGTCCCTAAGATACCAACGGTTTCAATGAAGACTATTTCACCCCGGTTGCCTTTATTAAGCGCTAGATGAGTTATTAAGAAAATGGATATAACTACCGGGCCTAGATAAGAATATCCATTTTGAACACCTAAGACACAGGCCCACCATCCCACTTGAAAACCGATGATATTAAACAATTTTTTAAAATATGACATCCCCATATTTTAAATTAAAAATAGATAGTTCACAAGTATATATTGAGCGTTTTGAGCGTTTTGAAAAATTTTATATTATTATATATTCATCTTATAGACTCAATAGGTCCTATCTTAAAAAATAATCTGATTAGAAAATATAAATTTTGAAAAACCGATTCTATTATTGCAATTTATTACTTTATATAATCAATTATCACATTCTTATAAAATTTTGGTTGTATATAGGATGTCAGCCATTATTTTTCCATAGCTTGAATTATTCGTTGGTGTTAGTTTGAATATAGGTACTCTTATTATTGTTTTTAATATTTTGATTTTTCAAGCTATGGTTCTTGGAATTAATATTGAATGTGGCTGTGGTCTAAAAGAAGGGCAAATGGTAGGCTACAGAAAACAATTTAAGAATTTCATGTTTTTAGTAGGTTGTACATTTATTTTTAAATCAAAAAATAGAATTTTATATGCAAAAACATTTCAATAGAAGAAAAATAATCAAGCTTCTACTTACCCTTGGTGTATAACTTTTTGGAGTATTATTTGGTAATAATAATATTATAAATAAAAAAAGGAAATCTATGAATGCTATAAAAAAAATCACTGACCTACCGGAAAGTGGTCCATGGCCAACAATTGATCCATTCTTGTTTTGTGTCCATCATAATGATATATACCCTAATGCAACAAAAGATTTCACACCAGATGCATCCCTTTATGGTAGAAATATAGGAAATGATTTCTCAAACAAAGAAGGATGGAATATGTATCATGGTGAATCAGTCCCCGGTTTCCCCAAGCATCCTCATCGAGGTTTTGAAACTCTAACGGTAGTTGATAAAGGTGTAATCGATCATTCTGATTCATTAGGGGCATCGGCAAGGTACGGCGATGGTGATGCACAATGGTTAACAGCTGGCGATGGAATCAATCATTCAGAAATGTTTCCATTATTCAATCAAAAAGCAAATAATACTATAGACTTTTTTCAAATTTGGATAAATCTTCCATCACATAAAAAAAGAGTGAACCCCAATTTTCAAATGTTTTGGGATAAACAAATTCCTAAAATAAAAATTGATGATAAAAATGGAATTACCTCTGCTGTTGAGTTGATTTCAGGAGAAATTAATGGAGTGGTATCTCCAAAACCTCCACCCAATTCATGGGCCAATGATCCAAGCAACCACTTTGCTGTCTGGGTTATTAGATTAACAAGTATGGGCTCATTCACTATTCCCAAAATCACTGAAGGAATAAATAGGAGTATTTATGTCTTCAAAAATAGTGATATTAAAATTAATGAAATTCCAATTAGATCAAACTCAATGATTGAGCTTTATCCCCAAAAAAACACAACCTTGAAAAATAGGGGAAATAATACAAAAGTCTTGATGCTTCAAGGGAAACCAATTAATGAGTCTGTTGTACAATACGGTCCATTTGTGATGAATACCAGATCTGAAATTGAGGAAGCATTTCATGACTATAATAAAACCGGATTTGGTGAATGGAAGTGGAAAACCTCAGACCCTGTACATGGGGGATATGAAGGAAAATTTGCTAAACTAATCAGCGGTAAAATTGATAAACCTTCTTAGTTTTTTATTTGTGGTATAATGGCGAAAGAAACTGTGCCCCTGGAGTTATCATCCAAGGGCATAGTTTCTTGATATACCAACTGGTTTGTGTTACAAACCTAGCTTCTTGCTCCGGAGGAGGGACTCGAACCCCCGACAAAGTGGTTAACAGCCACCTGCTCTACCAACTGAGCTACTCCGGATTTATAAAATATTCAAAGAAATAAGGGCGGTGAATTTAGATTAGTTTACAAACTCCTCAAAGCTACATTTCTTTTTCTGCTTTTAATTGCAATCCTTCCAAAAACTGACCATGATCTAAATGTGATGAATTAATATAAACCACTCCATCTTCATTATGAGGATTACCATAGACTGTATGCACTGACCTGAGTCCACCTAGCCACCACCTTGCATCTTGAATATATACAAGATCACCGGGATATGCTTTCATTGTTTCCATGTCATTCGTTGAAAATTGAATAATGTCATTATCGTTTTCCATTAATTCCCAGTTAACATTTACGGGTTTACCTAATTCTTCATTGGGCCTTGAACCTTTATATATTTCCTTAAGTTTAAGGACATCAAAAATAGTAAGCCCCTTTAATTTCTTATCTGAATTCGGTTTCGTAAAAAGAGTTACAATTATACCTACTCCAGCACAAACTACAATGTTATAAAGTGCTCCAATATAAGAGTAACCTCTGTTTGGCCTTAGCTCTATTCCGTGAGCAAAGGGACTGACCATCTCAGGGAAAATCTGTCCTAATATCATTAAAAATGCCCCGCCAATAAATGTTGCTATAATTGCTGGCGTTGTAAATCTCTTCCAGAAAATTCCGAGAAACACACCAACCGCCAATGGGGGAGTGAACGTAGCGTGAAACCAGCCGTTTGCTTCATAAATAGAATCAAAAGTATTAAAAAAGGGAACCATAATTACCGCTATGACCTTAACTCCAAGAGATGTCCACCTAGCAACCTTCAATTGTTCACCATCACTATTTTTCTTTTTTGATAGTGGTTTGTATATATCATTCACTATGATTGCAGATGATGCGTTTACTAATGTATCGGATGTGGACATTAATGCCGCACACAAAGCTGCAATGATAAAACCAAAAACACCCGGAGAGGAAATAATGTTTGTTACAGCAACAAATACATCATTGGATGCCATATCTACTGGAAGCGTACCTGGGACTGCATTGTTAATAGCTCTTCCTATCCAGCCTGCATTAGAAACAACTAATGCAGATATTGGTAAGATACAAAGGGCATTGAATGCCACAGCTTTTCGACCTTCATTAACGCTTCTTACCGCCATAAATCGCATAATTAAACCTTGATTCAAAAATAAGAATCCAACAGAACCTGCAATTCCATCCTGCCAAAAGATTCCAACAAAATTAAAGTCTGGGGGATGATTAAAATGGGCAAGTGGTAGTTTTTCAACAGGAGATAAGTTCGTCCAAAAGGCATGTAACCCAGAATGAGGAGTATGATCTCCTAAAAATTGTATTCCAAGATAAAAAAGCAGCATCCCGGCAAATATTAAAATAAATCCTTGAAAGAGATCGGTAAAAATAACCGAAGTTTGACCGCCAAAATGCATATAGATTGTTGTAGCAATTGCGATAAGGATAACTGTCACCATTAATGGAATACCAAATATTTTATAGAGCACTGTAGAAAGTGTCAAAAACTGAATAGCAATATATCCGATCATGAAAATAAGGGTCAAAATAGTTGCAAGATAGCGAGCTTTTGAATTGAATCGCCTCTCAAAGTATTCAGGGATAGATTTGATTCGCATATAATAGATTATTGGCAACCAGCCAAACATAAACAACGGAACAAAAAACCAATCATTCATATAGGTCATCGTTGATGAGAACCCATATTGATAAGCTTTTGTAGAATATTTTAAGAAACTATGTGACCCAACACCTGTCGCTACAATTGAAATAGAAATTAACCACCACGAGAATCTTCTACCTCCAAAAAAGTAATCTGAAGTAGTTTTACTGTATTTACCAAAATAGGCACCAAAACCCATTACTAAAGCAAAATAAGCAATAATAATGATACGGTCCAGTGATGTTCCAACAGCAATGTCCATTACTTGCTTCCTACAGCCAAAATTATAAATATCGCATGTAGACTAAACCAGAATACAAATCCGTATAATAATAACCAAAACCATTTTTTATGACGAAGATAGCTAAGTCGAAGAGCTTTGGTGCGTAATATAAGAAATAATCCAACAGTAAATACAATCCCTCCTACACCATAAAGATATATAAAAGGGAGCCAAGTTCGTGAGAATTCAAGCACTGTTTTTCCTGTCAAAATAAGGTTTCATTTTAGACCAAGATTCTTCCAAACCTTCCACCATTACCTTTGTATGCACAAGAACGGGCATAAAGTTCGTATCCCCATTCCAGCGGGGAACCACATGGAAATGAATATGGTCTTCAATGCCAGCACCAGCAGAGCTCCCAATATTTGCGCCTACATTAAATCCGTCTGGGTTCATGATTTTGGTAAGCACATCAACAGATTTGTCAATTTGTTCTAAAATTTCCAATTTTTCAGCTTGTTCTAATTGACGAAAGGAATCAATATGCCGGAAAGGAGACACCAAAAGATGCCCGTTTGTATATGGATATAAATTCATAAGGGTAAAAACTGATTCGCCTCTTGATAAGATAAGTTCATTTCGGTCATTCATCTTGGGTTTATCACAAAAGATACATCCTTTTTCATCTTTTTTACGAATATATTCAATACGCCATGGGGCCCATATTCTTTTCATATAAAGCGGTTAATAAGAAGTGAAAAATTAATCTTAATAAATGAGATATAGGAAAGCTCAAAACACATTCTGTATTTAAATCCTTTCTCCCGCTCTAAAATTTCTAAATATCAATCTTCTGCTCTGCTTTTTTTATATTGATCCTTGACTCTTTTCTCCAAATCTTTTGGCATATTTTCGTAATGACTAAACTCTTCAGTATGAAGGCCTCTTCCTCCTGTAAGTGATCGAATTGTATTTGCATAATTATAGAGTTCTGCTTGAGGAATCTGAGCATTTACAATCTGAAACTTTCCGTCAGTTTCCATTCCCATTACCTTGCCCCTTCTTCCGGATATGTCACCCATAACATCTCCCATATGCTCTTCAGGCATTTTTACTTGAACCTTACAAATAGGTTCTAATAGACCTGGTTTGGAATTTAAAAATGCTTCTTTGAATGCATGCTTACCTGCTGTCTGAAATGCAATATCTTTCGAATCCACAGGATGTTGTTTCCCATCATAAAAATCTACCTTTACGTCCACCACATGACACCCCGCAAGGATACCATCTTCCAAAACAGATCTCACTCCTTTTTCTACAGATGGGACAAAAACTCTGTCCACATTTTGACCATGCAATGATTCAGTAAATTCAAATCCCTCCCCTCGAGATTTGGGTTCAATCCGCATCCAAACTTCTGCAAATTGTCCTGCTCCCCCAGATTGTTTTTTATGCCTGTATTTAGATTCACCTTTTCCGTGAATTGTCTCACGATAAGGAATTTTGGGTGGGATTTGATCTATCTGTATATTGAACCTTCTCTGTAAACGATCAATTGCAATTTTTAAATGCAGTTCTCCCTGTCCAGATATAATAGTCTGTCTCACTTCACTGTCTACACGATACACAAATGTAGGATCTTCCTCATGGAGAGCGGCCAAACCCATTGCAAGTTTTTCTTCATCTCCCTTAGAATGCAACTCAACCGCTGCATGAATATTGGGGTTCGGATATTGTGTTTTTGGCAGTGACACTTTTTTTGAAGAACTACAGAGCGTATCTGACGTATGTGTATTTTTAAGTTTTACCACTGCGCCCATATCGCCAGCATTTAGTTGTTGGACACTAGTTCTTTCCTTACCATTTAGAATAGATAATTGTCCAATCCGTTCACTGTGTCCTTTGGATGAGTTATATAAATCTGAACCAGCAGTTACTTTCCCTGAATAAACTCTAAAAAACGAGAGATCGCCTACATGAGCCTCACTGATTGTTTTAAATACTTGCACAACTGTTTCAGCATCATTAAGAGATATCTCCGCTTCTTTCCCTCTATCATCCAATACATCAATAGACCCCCTATCTTCTGGAGATGAACCATATTTAGAAATAAAATCCATAATTCTAGGGACACCTACATTTGTTTGAGCTGAACAGCAAAAAAGTGGAATCAATGTTTGGTTTTGAACTGCTGAATGGAAGCCCCCTCGCATCTCTTCTTCTGATAACCCTCCTTTTTCAAAAAAAGTTTCCAAAAGACTATCATCCGATTCAGCTACATACTCAATTAATTCCTCATGCAATTCAGATGCTTTTATTTCCCAATCACCATCAGCAGGAGCTTCTGAATATTTACCGGAACCATCGGTCTGATAGGTGATTATTTCTTTCCTTAGAACATCCAGAACCTGATTAAAACCAGGTCCAGAGTTAACAGGCAACTGCATAGGAAAAACATTTTTACCAAAGCGTTCTTTTGTTGCTAATAAAATTTCATCAAATTTTGTATGTTCCCGGTCCAATCCATTTACAACTAGTATTTTTGGGATACCAAATTTTGTAGCGTGGTCCCACACCTGCTCTGTCCCTACCTCAATACCAGAAACAGCTTGAATCACGATCATTGCCATATCTGAGACAGAAAGAGATCCTAATGCTTCACCTATAAAGTCAAGATAACCAGGGGCATCTATAAAATTGAATTTTTTATCGTCCCACTCTACAAAAAGTGGGGTGGAATGAATGGAAATCTGCCTGGACTTTTCACCCGGATGATAATCAGATACTGTGTTGCCAGCTTCCACCGATCCAATACGGTTAATAATATTTCCGTTGGCTAATATAGCTTCAGAAAGGATTGTTTTTCCGCATCCTCCATGCCCTACAATTGAAAAGTTGCGAATGTTTGCTGCTTGATAATCTTTCACTCTGATTTCCTCATTTAGGTAATTTTTAAGTTTAAAAAACGGACAGGATTCTATCCTATTATTCCGGTCAAAATCAAGGATTTTCCTCTATCTAGATTTCATGTTTGAATGTAGTGTACTCAGCTATGAATTTTCTTAATGCAGGCACAACAAAGACTTCCTCTAAATTTAATAAAGCAAACTCTTGAGCTAAAACACGAAGTCTCTGCTCAATAGGTTTCATTTTATTTAAAACAATCATTTTATCTTTCCTTAGGATACATCCTCCACCGCTGAAGTTACCTTTGCCATTAACAATTTTTAGACCCAGCTTTTCTGCAAGAGATTCGAAATGCTCCATCAATTTAGCATGTTTCATTTACAGCAGAACCTTATAGTCTGAATCAACCAATTTTTCAACGAGTGTTTTTATCTCTTCTACCTTTTCTTTATGAACTACCAGTGTTGCATCATCTGTATGAACGACGACCACGTTTTCAAGACCGACCACAGCTGTAAAATGATCGTTGGAATGTATAAGATTTTCCTTCCCAATTAATACCATTCCATTACCTCGGATTACATTATCTCCCCTGGACTTCGGCATTATTTGGCTAAGAGCTTTCCATGATCCTAAATCATTCCATTCAAAATCCGCTTTTACAACATATGCATCATAAGCTACCTTTTCCATAAGTCCATAATCAATGGACTCCGGCTCAATGGTCTCCCATAAATCCTCAAAATTTTCCTTATTATTCAATCTATCTTCGATTTTGTTTAAATTATTGTACAAATCCGGAAGGTGAACTTTCATCAGACCTAAAAGTATATCCACCCTCCATATAAATATTCCTGAATTCCATAAAAAATCTCCACTTTTGATAAAGCGCTTAGCCAGATTCAAATGAGGCTTTTCTGCAAAGGTTTTTAAATGAAATGCATCATTATTTTTCATGTCTCCATCTTTCGTGTATTGAATATATCCATAAGCAGTTGAGGGAAATGTAGGATTCACTCCTATTGTGGCAATGGATGAATTCTTCAAAGCCAATCGATTTGCTGTTCTCAATGCTTTTTCAAATTTCTTGTGCCCTACAATCAGATGGTCTGCTGGAAAGACTCCCATAACTGCATCTTTTTTTAACATTTTAAGGTGTAATGCTGAGAGACCAATACATGGAGCTGTGTTTTTACCGGTGGGTTCTATAATGATATTTTTTCGTGGAATTCCTTTAACAGATTTATTGATTTTATCTACCAGATCAGACCGTGTTACAATAAAAATATCATCTACAAATTTAATTTTACGTAGACGGTCGACAGTTATTTGCAACATGGACTCATCACCTAAAATATTTAGTAATTGCTTCGGTTTGGTCTGACGGCTGAGAGGCCAAAACCGTGTTCCGCTTCCACCTGCCATAATCACACAATACATTGTTTACTCCATTCCTAGGATAATGTTTTTCATTTCAAAATCCCAGTTTGCTCTAATATCAATTGTGTCTGGATAAACATGAAACCACTCTGAAGGCTTAAAAGGTAAAACTTCACCATAGCTGTATTGTTGATCTCCATCTGAATCTTTATAGAAGAATAATGTGTATTTACTTGAGGGTATTGTATTTATTTCAAATGTGTAGGGGAAATTTACAACTGCGGGGAATCTGTCTGAGGAATTTTCAATAGAGATTGCATCTACAGATAAATTCGGAATATTCTTTTCGGCTATATTTCCTATTAGGTTTCCATAACCAATTCTGTCTTCGGTGATAATATTGAGAGTAAAAGTCGTATCTTCAAGGGATAAATATCGGAGAGTATCCAGCGACTCAAAAGCAAGCGAATAGTTTGAATTATCTTCCCATCCATCTATCGGTAAAGCTTTAATAACCATTGGGTTTTCCCGAGTGATACTGAGCGGAATCGTATCAGTTTTATCCTTTATTAAATAATAATTAAAAATTGGTCGGGCACTTTCAATAGGTCTGGTTAAAATAATATTTACAGGTGGTCCGCCATTTCTATCAGGATTAACTGTTATCTTTTTTTTAGGTTCCAAAATATTTAGAAAAGTTGTATCTGGTTCACTTGGAACTTTTGTTTTAACCCGTACCGAATCCATTACAACTTTATATTCATCTATAATTGGTTTTAATTCAATTATAGTTTTTACATCACTTATTAATGAATCCAAAAGAAAAACCAATTTATTCTCATTTTGTGGATCTTGAAAAATTTCCGGATCTAGTCTGATACTATCCTTTTGAATAAATTGAATCGATCTATCTAAAGAAAGTCCCTTTACTGATTTGTTGAACATTAACCTTCCCCAGCGATTATCAACTATCTCTGCACGGGTAAGTTTTAGAGGAGGTTCAATTAATTTCATTTTAATCATTACATTAGTGATTGGTTGTTTTTCTTGTATAAAAAATGATTCTTGCGTTGGTACCCCTATCCTTAAAACAGATGGTCCAAGGGGTTCTCCTGCACTTTCCCTGCCTACAGCTAAAATGCAATATCTCCCCGGTGACAAAAACTGAAACAAAAATTCACCATCATCTCCTGCATCTGCTATATATTCAGGATTTTCTATATATACAGAATCTCTATAAACATCATCACGCCACTCCCAGAGATGAACAGAAATTTTTTCAGCATCAAAAACTTTTCCTGAGAGCTCACCAGAGTAAATTGTATTTCCGGTACTGAAGGCTATTTGAAATCCTTTTCCAATTGGAACACCATGTTCATCCTTTAGATCACGATTTACGGTTACAATATATGTTCGGTTTGGTTCAAGTTCACTCTGAATATCAATTTCAATCACGTCACCTTTAAAATCCAGTGACCAATCCTCTTTCAATTTTGGTGAAATGGCAAATGCTTTCTCAATGCCAGATTCACTCATATATTCTGAGAAATACAGGCTTATTTTTCCACCTGTCCATCCTGTAGCTCCTTGAGGTGGTTCACTTCTAATCAGCTCTGGTGGGATTGTGTCCTTTGGCCCTCCAGATGGTGCTTTAATTGTAGCACAGGACTGTAAATTGGTAATAACAAAAAATAATATTATGAAAAAGGGAAAGAATATCCAATCCCCTGATAATTTATTTATGATGAGCTGAAATGTTTTTTTCAATTTTATAGGGCCAAATTTACAGGAATTTCCCGTAAAAAAGTGATGGACTTCAATGAGACAGAACACGTAATGCACCAAATATTAACTCCGGCACTTTTTGCAGCAACAAGTGCATTTCCAAAATTAGGATCTCTATCCCACATAGGTTTTAATTCATTTGCATCCTTTCTCTGACATACAAATATAATGCCCGCCTCCTGACCCTGTTCCGCTAGGCCTGCCAAAGCAAGAGCATGACGTGCCCCTCTTTCAGTTACAGCATCGGGAAATTGTGCAATTCCATTATCAACAAATGTAACAGATTTTACCTCAAGATAAAATGGCTTCCCCTGAGGAGTTTCCAGAAGAAAATCAAATCTGTGTTTACCAAAGGATACTTCTGTCCGTAAAATTTTATAACCTTTGAACATCGGTAATATATTTTCTTCAAGAGATTGTTTTAAAAATTTATTAGGCAGAATAGAATTCAATGAAATGAATTGTCCATTATGACAAATCATGACCGTTGTAAAGCGTGTTTTCCTTGGTTTATCTTTTGGAACAGGCCGTAAATACAATTCCGCCCCCGGAATCAACAATTCCTTCAGTCTACCTGGATCAGGCAAATGGCTTTTAAGCAAATTTCCATCTACTTCAACGATAGTTAAAAACCGGTTGGGACGGGAGTGAAACCTTCCCTGAATGAGAGGTCCTTCAATCTGCACCCATGAATTTAATTCAGATTGAAAACATGAACCAATCTCACCGGAATTTCTATATCAATAATAAATAATTAGCTAAAATCAGTGATGTTATTTTTTTAAATTACGCGACATGAATTATTTTATAATTTCTAATTTATAGATTTGCATGACACCTTTTGTAAAATCATTTATATTCTATTTAGCGTTTTTGCTAACCAGCTTAGCTATATTGAGCTGTTCAGATTTAGGAGACGAAGCATTAGCTATTGAAAATGAAGGATGCACCGACCCTCTGGCATGCAATTATGATGAAAGCGCTACATTGGACGATTATTCCTGCGCATTTGAAGAAGATATTTGTGGAATCTGTGGTGGAGATGGTGTTGTAGCGGATGACTGTTGTGATGAGGGTGAATTCACAGATGACTGCGGTGTGTGCGGCGGAAATAACTCAAGCTGTGTGAATTTTACTGATGAAATTTTACCGATTTTCGAAAACAACTGTACAGGCTGTCATGGAGGTGCCGGAGGGCTCCATTTAGATTCATATGAAAATGTGATGTCCGGAGGATCTAATGAAGGAGTGGTTATCTCTGGTAGTAGCTCAGAAAGTTTGCTTTGGCAAAAAGTAAATAGCGGTGAAATGCCTCCAACCGGAAATTTATCACAAAATGAAATTGACTTGATTTTTCAGTGGATTAACGAAGGAGCACAGAACAATTAAATGAAACATATCCTTTTCTCAATCATTTTCTCACTTCCACTTATTGCAATCCCACGATTTTCAGTAGAAAACGGAGCTTCATGCAATCTTTGTCATGTAAACCCAACCGGAGCGGGGCTTAGAAATGATTACGGTACATCCCTCTTTTCCACGGAAGAGCTTCCTATGGAGAAAGGAATGAAATTAACAAACGAGGATTATACCGGAATGATAGTGGACCATCTCCGCTTTGGTGCTGATTTACGGTTTCAGGTTTTGTCTCACACTGATAATCAAGATGAATCCCTCACTGCCTATTTTCCCATGCAGGGAGATCTTTATGGAAATCTATCTGTCAGTAAGGGTGTAGAAGTGTATGTTAAACATGATTTATTGCGTCAGGAGTCTGAATTTTGGACTATCCTTCCTCTTTTACCAAATGACGGATACCTCCGGATTGGTAGGTTCATTCCTACATTTGGACTTCGTTTGGACGATCATACCACATTCACCCGCGGAGGTAATTTGAGACTGTCTCATGGTCTTCAGAAAGAAGGAATGCCATTTTCACCTTATGCCGTAACACCCGGAATTATAGAGGCTGGAATGTATATTTCAGATGTATTTGTAACACTTAGTACATCAAACAAATTTGCAACTAGCAGTGAAAGCGGATATGGTTTTTCAGAATCTCTGGATGAAAAGAACCTAACATTCAGAGGTGAATTTTCCGGAAGCGTTGGTTCATCAACTGTTATGCTGGGATATTCTTTCATGAAAGAAGGTGACTTCCAACTTAGTGGTATATTTGGTGGAGCATCTTTTAATAAATTTACTTGGATTGGGGAAGTAGATTTTGCAAATAGCTGGATAGCTGAGGACGCAACTTCAGTGGCAAGCTTCAGCGAACTATCCTACCAGCTAATTCAGGGGATTCATCTGACCACTCGCTATGAGTTGTTTGACGAAGACATTGAACTAAAAGAAAATGCTCTTTCACGGCTCACCTTGGGCACAGATATTTTTCCTTTCAGTTTTTTTGAAATTAAACTGCAGGGAAGATTTACAACTATAAGCGGGAGTAACGAAAATCCCAATCCTGAATTCATTTTGCAATTTCATACCTGGTTTTAACTGGAGGATTCATGAAATATTTAACACAAATTACCATTTTTATTCTTTTTATGAGTATAGGCCATAATCAGGAATTTGAAAATGTCCAGGTACTTACTTTTGAGAAAAAAAAGGATCTAATGAAATATATGAAAAAAACCGTAAATAAGTCCTTGGGAGTTAATTGTAAGTACTGTCATAATATTAAAGATTACGCCGATGACAGTAACCCACATAAATTAGTTGCCCGTGAAATGATGCGCATGGTAGAATCTATGAATACACATTTAGATTCAGCATTTGTAATCGGTTTAAAGGCAGGGATGAAACATATTCCAGATATTCCTAAAGTGGACTGCTGGACGTGTCATCAATCCTCTCCAGAAGTTGAGTTTAATAATCCTGATTAAAATTAAAAAATAATTTCTATTTCGTAACTCAGCCCTGAGTTAATAAATTATCCTTCAATAATATTAATTTTTTGAAAAATAATTCATAATTATTTTTCAAAATAATAAACTTGACTGAATGTCACAAATTATTTGAATTAATGAAAAATCTTTTTTCAATCTGGTTTTTTTTATTAGCAGTCATAGCATCGCCTGTTAAGAGTTCTGAATCCTATCACATCGAACATTTAGAGCCTCCATTCTGGTGGGCAAATATGACAGAGAGCGGACTGCAGCTAATGGTTCATGGCAAAAATATCTCAAGTTTGGATCCAGAATTAATTTACCCCGGAATAAAAATAATTCAAGTGCATAGGTTAAGTAATCCTAATTACTTATTCATTGATCTGTTTTTATCAAAAGAAACAATGCCCGGAAAATTTGAGATAATCTTTACTAAAAAAGGACAGATCAAGACAAAATATATATATTCACTTCTAAAAAGAGATCGGGGTTCAGCTTTTAGGAAAGGGTTCTCACAAGAGGATGTAATTTATTTAATTACGCCTGATCGCTATGCAAATGGAGATCGAAATAACGATTCAGTTCCAAGTTTAAAAGAGAAACTAAACCAAAATAATAAGGACGGCAGGCATGGCGGTGATCTCCAAGGCATTATTGATCGTCTTGATTATATTGAAAAAATGGGGTTCACACAGATTTGGTTAAATCCAGTTTTAGAGAATGATCAACACACTTTTTCCTATCATGGATATTCAACCACAGACTACTATAATATCGATGAAAGATTTGGTACCAATGAGCTTTATAAGGAATTATCAGAGATTGCAAATAGTAAAGGTATTGGAATCATAATGGACCTTATATTGAACCACATTGGTTCAGAGCACTGGTTGATGTATGACCTTCCATCATCTGACTGGATCAATCACAATGGAGAATTTGTCCAAACTAGTCACATTCATGAATCTATTTATGACCCATATATTCCTCAATTTGAAAAAGATCTTTTCACAAGCGGTTGGTTTGTTGAGACAATGCCTGATTTAAACCAGTCCAATCAATTCCTTGCCAATTATCTGATTCAGCTATCAATATGGTGGGTCGAGTATGCTAAACTAGCTGGATTTCGAATAGATACATATCCCTATATAAATAAAGATTTTTTAACCATTTGGAGTAAAAGAATAGCAAGAGAATATCCAAATTTTAATTTTTGCGGAGAGGCCTGGAATAATAATCCTTCAATGGTCGCATACTGGCAAAAAGGAAGCAAACCATATGATGGTTACATATCTTACATACCAAGCATGAAAGACTTCCCTCTACAAAAAGCACTTGTTCAGGGGTTAATGAGCGAAGAAAAATGGGATAGTGGAATTGGAGATATATATAGAGTATTGGCAAATGATTACCAATATGGAGACCCATATAATCTATTGGTATTTGCCGGTAACCACGATATGCAAAGAATATATTCTCAGCTAAGCGAGAATATGGATCTTTATAAAATGGCGATGTCTTTTATTTTAACCACAAGAGGTATTCCGCAAATATACTACGGGACAGAAATAGCAATGACCAGTACAAGAGATCATGGTGAACTAAGAAAAGACTTTCCTGGAGGATGGGCCGGGGATAAAATAGATGCCTTTAATGGAATTAAATTAAGTGGTGAGCAAAGGGAAGCTCAAAATTTCATGAGGGAGTTATTGAACTGGCGTAAATCTAGTTCAGCAATTGGTAAAGGTAGTTTGGTGCACTATCCAGTGAAAAATGGGGTTTATGTTTATTTCAGATTGTATGGAAATAACCTTGTAATGGTAATGTTGAATAACAATAAGAGGTTAATAAGAATTGATCCTGGTCGCTTCAATGAGGTTTTAGGAGAAAAAAATCAAGGTATAAGTGTTTTGGATAATAGAGTATATGATCTTACAAGTAAAATTAATCTCTCCGGTAAAAGTGCTCTAATCCTTGAGATTGACTAATACAATTTATGAATCAATTTAATAAAGTTTTTTTCTTTAAACTGCAATTTAGCGCAATCATTTTCTTTTCCTGTAACCAAATACATGAACCGGAAATAGCACAGATTGATGATAATTTTATAACCCTAAATGCCTATCTCCCACGATATCAAACTTTTCTATCAAAAACACATCAAGATGATAACCTCTCCAATCGCTATGATCTATTGAATTTATTAATTGATGAAGCTATAATAATGGAATATGCTGATGAAAAAGGAATTACAGAAAAGATAGAAAAGCTGCCCACGCTGGAAAAAGAAAAAAACCAACTTCTACTGAATGCAGTTTACAAACAGGAGCTTGATCCTGAGCTAATAGCAGGGGAGACAGAATTGAGAAGATTGTATACCTGGTCTAAATCTTCGATTCATGTTAGACATCTTTTTTCAAGGACAAAACAAGGAATATTAAATATTCGGAATCGTTTAAACTCAGGTCATTCATGGGAAAAAATTGCTTTGAGCTGTTTCACTGATCCTCTCCTCTCTTCAAACGGTGGTGACTTGGGGTTCAAAAAATTAGGAGAACTGGACCCCGCATTTGAGGAAGCTGCTTTTCAATTGACTGATGGTGAAATTTCTCCACCAATCATGACAGGGGACGGATACAGTATTATTCAACTTTTGGAGAGAGAATATAGCCCATTTCTTATAGAGAATGAATATTTGCAGATGAAAGAACGTTTAGGTATTTTGGCCAAGACCTATAAAAAACGACCCGCTGTCCGGGAGTATACCGATAAAGTATTAGATGAATTAGGATTGAAATTCTATAATGAAACAATCGAGACTCTAATTCCTTTAGTTTTATCATTAAACAAAAAAAATATTGAAATCCAGTTAGAAAATCCAAATATGCCTTGTGTTTACTCCAAATCCCAAAACAAAATGTGGAATGCAGAGAATACATTAGATATATGCAGAACGCTTTCAGATAAACAAAAAAACCGCTTTGATTCCATTACAAATGCTAAATCTATTATCTCTGGTCTGCTTGTACGGGAAGAGTTATTAAAAACAGCTTTGGAAAGGAAATTAAATACCACCGATGAGTTTATGTCCATTAATTATGAATTAAAAAAATCTTATGTCATTCAATACATTTTTGATAACATCATTAAAGTTGATAAAAAAAATGAGGAAACAATAACTGAGATACAATCATTTTTGGAAGATCTTAGATCTGATAGTCAAATATTTATTGATAGCAGTTTAGTGAGATCTTTTGTCCTCAACAAAAGTATACATATATGAAATTGTTGTTAGTTTTTTCTTTTTTTACGTCAATTATTCTGGGAGGGACTACCGGGAAATTAACCGGAAAGATCATAGATAAATCAACCAAAGATGCACTGATAGGATGTAATATTGTCATACTGAATACGGACCTTGGAACTGCATCTGATGCTGACGGGGAGTTTACTATCTTAAATATTTCTCCAGGTGTCTACTCAGTGAAAGCCATGATGATTGGGTATCAAACAGTAAATATTACCGATATTCCTATCTCAATTGATAAAACATACAGGCTGAACTTTGAATTGGATGTCCAAGCTGTTGAAGGAGATGAAATTGTTGTGGTTGCAAATAGAGATTTAATTCAATTTGATCGCACCAATTCAGAAGCTAGAGTAACGTCTGAAGTATTAGAGACCATGCCCCTTACTGAAGTAAGCGATGTCATTAAGCTTCAGGGTGGGATAACACAGGACGAAGGTGGTGGCATTCATATACGTGGAGGGAGGGGAAGTGAGATAGTTTATATGGTTGATGGAATGTCTATGACAGATGTTTATGATGGTGGAATTTCGGTTACAGTTGAAAACGATAATATCCAGGAACTACAGGTTATCAGTGGAAATTTCAATGCTGAATATGGTAAGGCAATGAGTGGAGTCATTAATATGGTTACCAAAGATGGAGGAAATACATTTGAAGGTTCACTGAATTATTTTTCCGGAGATCATATGAGCTTTAACCCTGCTTTTCGAAATCTGGATTCCTACTCACCATTCAATGATATGAATATTGCCGGCTCATTGAGTGGACCAATATTCGGTAACAGAATAACATTTTACAGTTCTGGCCGCTTATATAAGTCCAAAGGGTGGCTGAATGGACTGGATACATTTAATATGTATGGTGATACACTGTTCATCGATGAAAATAATAATCGTGTTAGAGATATAGCGGAACCCTACCATGATGAAAATAATAGTGGTCAATATGAAGATGGAGAATTTTACGTTGATATAAATGAAAATAATAGCTGGGATGCTTCCGAGGCTACTTTACAGCCAGAGATCAGTTCAATGAACTGGGTTGATAAGTGGTCATCACAGAACAAAGTAACATTTAAGTTAAATCCTAAGTTCAAATTGAGAATAAAATATATTTTAAGTCACGATGAATATCAAACATATGATCACCACAGACGTCTTACACTTGGAGGTAGAGGTACACACTTTAGCAGTGGTAAGATTAAAGGTTTAAATTTTTCTCATTCTATCTCTCCAACATCCTACTATGACTTAAATATTTCCCAATCAAGTAAGTCCTATAATCGGTATGTGTTTGAATCAGAAAAAGACCCGAGATATCGAATCCCCGATGAGTTTTTTTTTGCATTCATGGGACAGCTTCCTGACCATCCCAATGGGCAGTGTGATGAAGGTGAAGTTTTCCATGATGAGGATGGAGACAATTATTGTGATGTCTCTGGAGGAGAATATGATGAGTGGTACTATGATCAGTCAGAGTTTAAATATGGTGATGATGTAATTAATTCAGATTATAGTCTCTTGTATTATTATCCCCAACACGCTTACGCACGGTGGGGATTGGATATGAGCAGGTTTTATAGAGAAACAATAACAAAACAAATCAAATTTGATTTCAGCAGTCAAATTAATAAATACAACCTAATCAAAATTGGTGTCGAATATCAGATTCACAGCCTTGAACTGGACAGCTATGCACTTATGGATTCTTCTGAAAATGATCAGACCTTTACCCCTATTACTCCTATGTTAGGTGATAAATTTGATTTGTCTGGAAACCCAATTCCTCAATTATCTTCTACAATTGGGACAGCAGACAATATTCCTTCCTGGGTCACCTATTTTCATCCCAACCGCTCCTATTATCTAAATATCCCAAATGAGTTTTCTGCCTACATTCAAGATAAAATTGAATATGGAGACATGATCGTTAACGTTGGTCTGCGTTACGATTATTTTGATCCCAATTCATGGGTACCTACGAATGATCATGAACCCTATATTCAAAATCCTCGGAATCCACGTTTAGACTCTCTATCAATAGAAGAACGGCTGAACATTGACTGGGGAAGCTTTTCACACTATACTATAGATGACAATACTGATGATACAACCTGGGTAAGATACAGTGATTTTGGTGGATTTATTGACAATGAACATCTTAACAAACATAAAGGCTGGTATAAAAAAACAACTGTAAAATCTCAGGTTAGTCCTAGACTAGGAATTGCCTACCCTATTTCAGACAAAGGTGTTATTCATTTTAGCTATGGAATGTTTTATCAAATACCGCAGTTTGAACTCCTATATACTAACCCCGGCTATAAAATGCCGGAAACCAGTGGAAAATTTGGTATTTACGGTGATCCAGACTTAGAACCCCAGAAAACCACTAGCTATGAATTAGGTCTTCAACAAGAAATAACCCGTGATCTGAAACTTGAAGTTACCGGTTATTTCCGTGATGTGCGGAATTGGGTTTCTACAGGTGTTCCCATTGACCTTGGCGGTGGAGCATCATATTTTAAGTATGTGAATAAGGATTATTCAAATGTAAGAGGTGTTATCATTACAGTGGATAAACAATTCCGGAATTATTATGGCTGGCACATTGATTACACCTTTCAAACTGCAGAGGGCTCAAACTCAAATCCTGATGAAGAGTTCGGTGCAATTTTGGACAACAGTGAACCAAGACGCTCAATTATTCCGCTGAATTGGGATCAAAGACATACATTGAATGCTTCCGCCTATGGCAGCTTTAGTGGTTGGGGTGGGCATATTCTCATGCAGTACGGAAGTGGCTATCCATATACTCCCTTTTATTCCAGTTCATCGCTTCAAGGACAAACTATCGCTAATGTTCTCATACAAAACAGTCGCCGGAAACAACCAACTATCAATTTTGACTTAAAGCTTTTCAAAGATATAGAGATAAGTAATTTTGCAAGTGGGCGTATTTTTCTTACAATAAATAATTTATTTGATACCAGAAATGAAATTACTATCTGGGGTGATACAGGAAGGTCCAGTGGCACTGCTGAACAGACTTTAGCCGAAGAAAATAATGATGGAAATCCTTTAAGGCCCAATACCATATCAGATTATTTTAACCGCCCCGAATGGTATTCTGATCCACGTAATATACAATTTGGATTTCAATTATCATTATGAGGAATAATTCCAAATTAATATATATTCTGTGGTTTTCATTTACTTTTGGACAATTTGAAGCGGGACAGCATACCCCTTCTGATGAGCGCGGGGATCCAAATTATCGGCGCGATACAAATATTGATGTCAATAGGGTCAGAGCAACTGTATTCAACTATGGAGTTACAGGGAGAACCGGAGCTGATCCATCACAATATCCTTTCGAATGGCCTGTAAATTCGGGGAAAATGTACATCGCCATGACAGCTTTAGCTGTTGGAGCAGAAGTTGTAAATGAAGATTCAACTCTCAAACCTTTAGTAACCATACCTTTTCGTTCCGATCAAAGTGGAAATTCAATAGCATGGCAGCCGGTACCTTCATACTTGAACCCTAACTCTGAAAAACTTGCAAGAAGTGATGATGAAAACACCTGGCCACCAAACTGGCCTGATAAAATGGATGACGAGACCGACCCGGGATGGCCCGGTTCATGGAATGGGTATTTTGGTAAAAATCAATTTAATGCAGAGCAGGAGATATATTATAAAACCTCTGATGACCAAAATTTTGAACCAGGATATACTTATGCCCCGGATACCACTGATTTTAATCGAAAAGGGGCAGGGCTTTTGACAGGTGTGCGGGTTATGGAATGGAACCAAATTCTTATTGAAGATGTGGTATTTATCCTTCACGAAGTAAAAAATGATGGAACAAAAGATTTAGACAAGGTTGCATTTTCATTGTGGCTTGCGGACCTGGTTGGCGGAGATGGAGACTCATCAGATGATACTCCTGATTTTGATCTTCTCTATGATGTTGCATGGTCAATGGATGGCGATGGAATTGGAAATTTAGCTTTTGGTGGGGATCCTGTGGGAGTGGCAGCTACATCCTTTATTGAAACTCCCGGCAACAACATAGATAGAATTGATAACGATGGTGATGGCGAGATAAACGGTCCCATAATTACTGAAGATATGATTTCAGGAGAAGAACTTGGGAATGCAATTGATGATAATGGAAATGGATTAATTGATGAAAATATGACCCATGTTCCTTTTGGTGATGAGGTAGGAGTAAGCTATGCCGACAGAATTGATAATAATGGAAATGGCGAATCAGGTGGTCCTATTATAACTGAAGAAATAATAAGTGCATCTTCAGGGGATTGGTCTATTTGGCCTCCTTTTTCCATTAATGATACCATTCAGGGAAACTCTATTCATTTAATCGGAGTAGAAGACAATGACATTGGAAGAGTTTACGCAGATGGTGTTGACAACAACAACAGTGATGACTATCCTTCAGGAACAGGAGCAGAGCTTAATTCCCCTGTAATTGATAGTTCTATTATACTATCAGCAGAAAATGACTCATACAAACGATACAAAGTCTCAGGAACAGATATCATTCTATATGATATAGGTTGGGAAGATCTTGGTTTACGCTATGCAGATGGCATTGATAATGATGGTGATGGTGCCATTGATGAGGGAATTGATGAGGGAATCGATGAAATGATAGATGAATCTCGGGATGATTTTGTTGATAATGATCATGACTGGGAGTGGACTAACGACGATGTAGGATTATATGGAGATGGATCTGGAGGAACTGATGCAGGTTCCTATGATCAAGCACCCACCTCAGGTTCAGGGTCCGGTTTCCCGGGAGAACCAAATATTGATAAGACTGATGTATCAGAGTCAGATCAGATGGGATTAACATCAGTGGGATATGCACCAGCAGGTGGCATTAATATAAACAATAGCTCTAATTTATGGAATACTCTAATGAAACCAGGAGACTACTGGGATGGCGTAATTGTTTCACCAGACAATGATCTGTTTGTTACATCCGGATATTTCCCTTTGAAAGCAGGGCAAACTGAGAGAATTGCTATGGCAATATGTATGGGGAATAATGAGTCTGATGCCCTAATGAATAAATCGAACGCACAAACCGCATATGATTTTGATTATCGATTTGCTAAATCACCAAATCCTCCAAACGTCACTGTAGTCCCTGGAAATGGTAAAGTGACACTTTACTGGGATAGCAGTGCTGAAAGTTCTTACGATGCATTTATGGATGAGATCGGCGGAAACCCCTATGACTTTGAAGGATATAAAATCTACCGAGCAACAGACTGGGAATTTAACGATGCCTATAAAATTACTGATGGTGATGGGAACCCAACCTTTTTTAAACCTTATGAACAAAACGGTCAGCTCGCCCGATGGGACAAAATTAACGGAAAAACAGGTTGGCATCATTTAGATCTAAACGGCGCATTATTCTATCTTGGGGATGACACAGGACTCCAACATTCATATGTGGATCATGATGTGGTAAATGGACAGACTTATTATTATGCTGTGGTCGCTTACGATTTTGGTGGAGACGAAACCAATAATATTATGCCCAGTGACTCTCCCATGAGAATCAGACTGAACTCCCTAACAGGTGATCTGGAGATGGGTCCAAACGTGGTGAAAGCCACTCCCACACAACCTTCTTCCGGATATGTCCCAGGTCATATTGAAGATGACTATATCAAACATATAAGCGGTACATCTACTGGAGGAGTCCTCTTTGAAATAATTAACCCGGCGCAAATTATTAATGAACAAAATTATCGGATCACGTTTACAGATACTCTTCTACCTGGGAACCATGAAAATTTGCAATCTTATGATACCCTCACTACACAGTTCTGGTTTTTGGAAAACACAACAAAAGGAGATACTCTTGTAAAGCCTGAATTCCTTATCCTTGATTCCCTTTATACCTTTGAACCATTCCTTGATTTAGGAAATGGAATATGGAACGAGGGAGAATCTTTTGTTGATCTTGATAATAACGGTGTGTGGGATGATGCAGAAGAATATGAGATCATAGATGGGAATATAATTCAATTTACTGATGAAAATGGCAATGGTATATGGGATGACGCAGAAGAATTTACGGACTCCGGTAATGGTGTTTGGAATCCTGCTGAAACTTTCAATGATTTAGATAACGATAATGTTTGGGGTCCAGGAGAACCATGGGAGGATATAAATAATGATGGATATTGTGGTGTTGATATTGACTACGATGATATCATAGGTGATGATCTGAATGGTGATGGTTTTTGTGATGGAGAAGTTTGTAATGATATAAACAATAATGGTTGTGACCCAAATGATCAGCCCTATTTCGAAGTTAATGTTAACGGCATGTGTGATTGTCCCGAACCTTATATGGATTTAAATGATAATGGTTTATTTGAACCTCCAGAACAATTAAATGATCTGAATGGAAATGGTATATGGGATGATGCAGAAGAGTATTTAGATTTAAATGAAAATGGAATTTGGGATGCCAGTATACTTGAAACAGTTGTGGATACGTCTATCTATCTTAATCCTCTTCCAGAACACAATGACTTTATTGTAACAGAAGGGTTCCGCCTTCAATTTCAGAATGAGGATAATATTTCATTTGACAAAGAATCATCATATTGGAATAATGATTCACTTTGGGATTTTGATGTTAGAACATATGTGAGCAGTCAAGGTCAAGGAGCAGCTCTTCCAAATGACTACAGAGTCATATTCCTTGACGATCAAACATACCAAAGCGAGTGTTATTGCTTTTCAAGTGTAGGTGGTAATCCCTGTGAATTAGATATACCAGCATTATGTCAAACAACATACTTCTCTTCAAAACCCACTAATTTTAAAGTTCAAAAACAAGTCTCAGTTTCAGAAAATGAAACTATGATTTGGGAAGATATCCCATTCGCTTTTGGGGATTTTTCTCCATATGATTCCACAGATTTCCTATCTCATCCTGATGGTAATTTCAATGCCGACTGGCGCGAACAGGACTGGATAATCTTTCTTGATCATACAGATGAAAACGGAAACCCATCAGCAAGTTGGCTATTCAGGCTAGCTTACCCGGGCAGTATTTCTTCCTTATCTTTATGCTGTAACGAACCACAAAATAGTGACACAGCTTTTGTATTTATCAAAAAACCGTTCTTAAAAGAGGATGTATATGAATTTACGACTATTGCATCAAGAATTGATCCAGTAAAAGCCAATCAAGATAGATGGAAATCAAAAATAAAGGTGGTTCCCAATCCTTATTTTGCTGCATCTACATTTGAGCAGAAAAATACGTTTTCCTCCGGACGGGGACCCCGTGAAATTCAGTTTCGAAACCTTCCTGCTGAATGTACCATCCGCATCTATAATATTGCTGGGGAATTGGTTAGGAAGATTCATCATGATCATTCAGGTAACATGGAAGATGGATCTGAGTCCTGGGACCTTCTATCCAAGGACAATCTCAGTGTTTCATATGGGATGTATATCTTCCATGTGGATGCACTAGAGCTTGGTGAACATGTGGGGAAATTTGCAATTATCAAATAGATTATGAAGAAATATAAATTAATTCTCTCTATGCTTCTATTATCACAATTATTATCTGTGGATAAATCTGGTACCACTGCTGCTAAATTCCTTTCTATAAATATTGGTGCACGGGCCGTGAGCATGGGAGGAGCGTTCACTTCTGTGACAAACGATGCCTCTGCCATGTATTGGAACCCGGCCGCTTTGTCACGACTAAATAAAATTCAGTTTTATATTAATCATTCCAACTGGATAGCCGATATATCACACGATTATATTGGACTAGTTTTTCCTCTGAGAAAAAGTCAGGCTTTAGGTTTTAGCATCACAGCAACAAATATGGATGAAATGGAGGTAACTCGATATGGAGATGAAAACACAGGTGAAACATTTAAAGCAGGCAACTATGCGCTAGGTGTATCATATGGTCTTAATTTGACAGACCGATTTTCTATCGGTTTTAACGGAAAGCTCATTAGAGAAAATATTGCAAATACTTCAGCTAATGGCTATGCGTTGGATATCGGAACATTATTTGATACTCCCTATGGATTCAGGCTTGGTACGAGTATCACTAATTTTGGACCAAAAATGAAAATGGCAGGAGATGATCTTCTGATCCTTGCTGATATAGATGAAAATATAGAAGGGAATAATGAAAGCTCAACGGGGTATCTTACCACTGATAAATTTGACCTTCCTTTATCGTTGAGAATTGGTGCATCAAATACACATGTGTACAATAAACTGTCTTTTACCTGGTCTGTGGATACAAATCATCCGAATGATAATGAAAGCTATATTAATGCAGGTCTGGAGCTTAGCATTTTAAATAATCTGCTGGTAATCCGAGGAGGCGAACGATTTCTTACATTAAATAAAGAAGCTCACAGGGAACCGCAATTTTCCCTTGGGATTGGAATTAATCCAATTTTAAATACTTGGTACAAAATAAAAATTGATTATGCTTATGAAGCTTTGAAGTATTTAGGCGGATCTAATCAGTTCTCTTTTATTATTAATTTTTAACGAAAATATTTTACTCTGCCATTTTTTAGTGTTTAATATTTTTTGATCAGTTCAGTTACAATTTGTAATGAATGCAATTGAAATTGTACATTCGGATGTTATGAAGTTCTTTTTTGAATTAGTAACTCAAAAAAGATATACCATTATTTTAGATAACCTAGAAGGAGTAGATATGTTTTCAGCAATTAAAAATTTATTCTTATTATTTTTTATTAGTTTTTATTTAATAGGTCAGGTGGACTACAGCTCCCAGGTTCAACCAATATTTGATAATAGCTGTACTGGCTGTCACCCAAGCTCAGGTGGATTAAATCTGTCTTCATATACTGAACTAATGGAAGGAGGAGATAGCGGTGATGTTATTTCTCCTGGAGACCATGCTTCAAGCATATTATATGATAGAATAACACGCCCAGAATCAGCTCAAGGTGACATGCCTCCTTCAGGTAGTCTATCACAAAATGAAATTGATTTAATTGCTCAATGGATTGATGAGGGAGCATTAGAAACTCCTGCAAGTAACGAAGTTACTGTCACATTTCAAGTAGATATGACCTATCAGGAGGTTTCAGAGCTTGGTGTTCACGTTGCCGGAAGTTTTCAAGGATGGGACCCATCTGCCAACGAATGTACTTTAGTCAATGACAACATTTATTCTACATCATTCACCTTGACGGCAGGTGATAATCACGAATACAAATTTATCAATGGAAATGCATGGGGAATGGATGAAAGCGTTCAACGTAATATAACAGTTCCCGAGGTCGACACCGTTTTGGATCCAGTATATTTTAATGACTATGTAGATGTGGGAGGAGATTCAGTTTTTGTTACATTCAATTTAAATACATCAACTGGTCCCGGGCTCACAGATTCAAGTGTAATTGTATTAAGAGGGAGTTTTAATGATTGGGCAGGAAGCGATTGGCAATTACTTAACACTGGAGGAGACTATTGGACCTTCACAAGCCCAACACAGGTTGAACCTGGAAATTATGAGTATAAATATGTACTAACGGATGAATTCGGTGACCACTGGGAAACACTGGAAAATCGTTCCCTCATTGTAGATGGATTATCGGATGTAGATTTACCCATGGATTATTATGATGCAGATAGCTCCCCGTTTACTCAAACGGATTCTCTGGATGTATGGTTCCGTGTTAGTACGGCAGGTATACTTGGCTATAGCGATAGCACTATGTATATCGCAGGAACTATGAATAACTGGATTGGTAATTCTCTTACTCGGGAGAGCGAAGATTCAGAATTCTGGTCGGGGCAATATTCATTTGCTGAGGGAGGAGAAGTTTCCTACAAATTTCAACATGGTGACGGTGGATGGGAGTCAATAAGTGATAGAACGGCATCTATTTCAAATGATACAACTCTTGCTTGGGTTTACTTTAACAATGAACCACCGTCTGAAGAGGAAACGATTAGTGCTGAGGTTACATTAACCTGTGTGGTTGAAAATAATGTTTATGATGATGTAAGAATCAAAGGACAGTTTAATAGCTGGACGAATGAACTTATGACCAATGATGGAGAAGGTAATTGGACCTTCACCACTGAATTACTTGGGCCTGCTTCTTATGAATGGGGGGCTGTTTCTTGTACGCCTGAGACTTGTGATCCCGGTGGTGGTGATTGGCTTCCTGCATACGCAGATTTTCCACCATTTGTAAATCCAACAGTCGAAATTTTAGAAGATGGCTCTGTATCTGGAGATCTTTCTTTTACAGTTCCATACCTTGGTGAGATCATAACAAACACTATTATCTTTTCCGTAGATATGACAGAATGGCTGGATGAGCCTGGAGCTGAAGGGATGCCTCTTTTCAGTGTGGAACGGGGAGACAATATGCAGGTTAGAGGTGGGTTTAATGGTTGGAGCGATGCAAACCCTGATATAAGTCTCATGGTGAGAGAGCCCGGCACAAATATTTTCACACTTCCAGTTTCCGTACCCAATTATCAAGGGTCAATTGTTGAATATAAATATTACATCCAACATAGCGAAGAATCCATAGCGTATTTGGAAAGTATTTATGGTCCGCTTGCAGGAGGCTGGGAAAATTCCGGCTGGGAAGATTCTCCTCAATTTGGCGGAGGAAACCGCTCATTTACTATGACCATGAATAATGGGAGTGTCCAACAGTTACCCATTGCAGGGTATTATGACCTTCCAGTTGGAGCTGTAGTACCAGAAGGACAATCACTCACCCTCACATTTTCCGTAGATATGACAAATGCAACAATAGATGATTGTGCATTTGTTCCTGGGGACCCTGTTAGTCTTAATCTTAAAGATAGGTGGATGCACTACATTGGTGGAATCCCCCATGGTACAGATGGATCTCACTATCCTGCCACAGATAATGGCGATGGTACTTACTCAGTCTCTGTTACATTAGATGGTCCAATTCCCTGGCATATGATCTATGCATGGGAATTTGAAAATGCTGATTGTGGCCTAAATCAGGAAGGCGGTGGCTTTGGATTTGGTCGTTTTCGGGCTCGATATTTTCATCAGAATGAGGATCAAGGCTGCTCCTGGACAGATTATGCGTATCCATTGGACGAATGGAAAAAAGACCCACCATTGTTTGTAGAAGAATGGGATCCAGATAATATCTGTCCCGGGTCATCTCTTAGTGTAGTGGTTGATCATTTAGAAGGCTGGAATCTTGTGAGTATACCTTTGGAGGTATTTGATCCAACATATACTTCAGTATATCCTGATGCTGTTTCAGGTACTTTGTATGGTTTTGATGGGACTTACAACAGCACCGATATCCTTGAGAGTGGTAATGGTTATTGGCTGTTTTTTGACTCAAGTGGTTCCGATAATATCGCGGGTAGTCCTGTAAATCAAGTTACTGTCTCTCTTTCTGAAGGCTGGAATCTTTTTGGAGGGTTATCTAGCTCTCTATCTACATCATCAATTAGCGACCCTGAAGGTATCATTATTTCAGGTTCTATTTATGGTTTTGAAGGAACATATCAAAATACCAGTACAATTGACCCTGGGAAAGGATACTGGATCAATGCTTCCGGAGCTGGCGATATTAGTCTTTCAACCGGAATTGCTGCAAGAGCCACTGAGAACTTTAAGGACTATACCTCTAAGGCTAATATCATACGGTTTAACAACTTTCCACTTTACTTTGGTGTTTCACTTCCAGAAGGTGAAAGTATGAGATATCAATTGCCACCTAGACCTCCTCAAGGTTCATTTGATGTCCGCTTTGCTGGAGATATGAAATTAATCGATTCTGATGGAACAATTGAATTGATGAATTCATATGAAGAAACGATTATATCATATCAAATAAAACACAGAGCAGAAATGGGTTTTACTTGGATACTTAAATCTTCTGATGGTAAAGAGTATCCTTTAAATCAATCAGGGGAATTTTTAGTAAATGGAAACAATCAGGAATTTACTTTAAGAAAAACATCCGCTATCCCATCAGATTTTTCATTATATCAAAATTTTCCAAATCCATTTAACCCTGTAACGACGATAGGTTTTTCAATACCAGAAAATGCAAATATTTCTTTAAGCATTTATAACGTATCTGGAGAAAAAATCATTGACTTAGTTAATAGTCAAGCGGAAGCAGGATACTACTCTGTTAGTTGGGATGGAAAAAGTCATTCTGGTGCTCCTGCATCCAGCGGATTATATTTTTACTCTCTTAAGTCCGAATCATTTTCCACAGTAAAAAAAATGATATTGATGAAATAGTCAAAATTTAAAGAAGGGGGCAATGCAAACTATATTTATTCTACTCCCTTGAATTAAGCATTGTCTCCTTCTTCAATTGATTCAATCTTTTTACAGCTACTTGATAATCCCTATATCTCCTCCGTTTTTTCAGTCCATTCGATAAAATAGATAGTTTTTTCAAAAGCATTACCTTCGCTGAATACAGTTGTGATTCAGTTAGAAAACTACTGACTAATATTTTTTCTAAAGACTGAATACGATATTGTTCAATTCCCTCGGGAGCCCTAGACAATTGATCCTTATGACCACCATATTTCTTTATTAATAATTCATCTAAAAATAAAATGGGATATTTGGCAGTAATTCGAAGCCATAAATCATAATCTTCGCATACTCTCAATGATTCATCAAATAAACCTACGTCTTCTAAAATCGATTTATGAAATAAAGATGAGGAGGGTGATATCCTGCATATATCTAAACATTTATCAAAAATATAACCCCCATACTTTTGATGTTTTTTCCCCTGATTTACTCTAACTCCTCTTCTAATCCATATTTCATTGGTATGACAAAATAAATACTCTGAATATTCTTTAAGGGATTGTACCTGTTTTTCAAGTTTATCTGGGAGCCATTCATCATCGGAATCCAATAGTGCAATCCATTGTCCCTTTGAGTTTTTTATCCCTTTATTTCTCGCTGAACTAACCCCTGAATTGGATTGTTTAATTAATCTTATATTTGGATAATCAGACTCTATCCACTCAAAGGATCCATCTGAAGAACCATCATCGATTATTATAATTTCTGAAGGTCTGTAGGTTTGGTTAAGAATTGAATCTATGGAGCGTTGTAGTGTGTACTTTCGGTTATATGTTGGAAGAATTACCGAAATTTCAAAACTATTTTTCATTCCCAACCCTGTTAATTTTTTTTATTCAGGTTTTTCTAGAATCAATTCAGTTGATTCACCCTTATTCAATAAAATAATATTTCGGGATACTCACCTGCTTTGACTAATTTTTTTATTTCTTGTTCAACAAATGGTTTATCCTCTTTATAAGTAACCCCAAACCATTTTGCATTGCTCCTCAGTACATGCACGGGTTCTTTTCCGCTAATTATGAGATCATTCACCACGTTTGGAATCATAAATTCACTTTTTAATTCTGTACCTCTCTCTACCAAAAAATCTGCAAACATCTCCTCTAAGTATTTAAATAATTGAGGAGTAAATCCCCACATATTCATTGAAACAGGCTCACTCCCATTCAAAAATATATCTCGTTCTGAAGAAATACCATTTTCTGTTTTTTGAAGATTATTAGTTTCAATAACTGTATCTAAGTTGCTATCTTTAACTGTACATAGCCCTCGGGTCACTCCACCAAATTCGGATAATGTTTTATCTAATCGGAAAGCAACCATAGAAAATGATTTATTCCCAGATTGAAAATATTGACCTATCACCTTAAAAGATTCTCGCCCATAAAAATCATCACCATTTATAACAACAAATGGTTCGTTGATCAATTTAGACGCAGATAAAATAGCATGCCCTGTCCCCCAGGGTTTTTCTCTGCCTTTTGGATTTTTATATCCTATAGGGAGATCATTGAGATTTTGAAATGCAAACTCTATCTGAATTTTCCCTTCATATTTTTCTGTAATTGATGCTTTAAAATCTATTTCAAATTCTTTTCGTATAATAAAAACAGCCTTTGTAAATCCTGCTTTTATGGCATCAGAAACTGAATAATCAATGATGGTTTCACCATTTGGTCCTACGGTATCTAGTTGCTTAAGTCCGCCATATCTGGATCCCATTCCTGCTGCCATAATAAGAAGAGTAAGGTTCATAGTGATTGTTTTATATTATAAATTCTGAGGTTAACTGTTCCGAATCAGATTGGAAATTACAAACTGCAATTCATAAACAATGAAAAGAATAAAAATTGACTGAGTAAAATCATGAATAAAATAATTCTATTTTTGTTCATTCTTTCACTAAATAAAGCATTTTCAAAATCTAATGTTGCCGAAGAAGCAGGATATATATTAGCTCAACAAGTTGCATTTACAGGTTTGAGTATTTTAGCAAATAAGCAAAGCTATTATGGTCATATCATCGTAGGTGGTATTGATTTATTTTTTTCCTATGCGGGGATTCAAAACGGGTTGTATAAAGACCTCCAAATACAAAAGACAGCCTATCTTTTACTTTCTTCGGGGTTTGTAATGAAAGCAGCCTACTCCATGCATTTTGGTAAAAACCATGCGGATAATATTCGGTTTTGGACAAACTTTATAGTTTACAACGTGCTGGTCTACTCCGGTTATTATTTGGATACACTAATCGAGACACCTACCAATTAATTTATTTGTGTCCCTTCACTCGGTTGAATAATATATGCTTTCCCTTGAGCTAACTCGATAGCATTTGCCACTTCTTCTGGATTTTCTGGTGCATAAGCAAACATACATCCACCCCCACCTGAACCATTAATTTTTCCGCCTAGAGCACCTGCATTTAAAGCAGCATCCAGCAATGATTCTATTTTGGGTGTGCTAACCTTTAGAATATCACGCAATACTTGGTGATGATTGGTTAGCAGTTTCCCAATAATTTGATGATTTAAAGTCTCTTTTTTTAATTCTGAAAGTGCTCTACTTAAGAGGTCTCTGTTTTTTATTGTTCCGCGAAATAGTAGTAGCTCATCTACTTTCAAAGTTGAAAGATCCATTTTTTCATCAAATGATTGAACCCTAGAATTTGGGTTGTTTCTTTTCAATTTCTGTATAAGATCTAACCGTGAATCACGACAGCGATTCAAGATTCCCATAGTATCTTTAGGTTCGCAGGAATCACCCAAGACAAATGTCCCAAGGTTTGAATGTAACGATTGAATTATTATCTCTGGTTTGGATTCTAAATAGATTAACCTTCCTACAGCAGTTGTGTACTGGTCCATCATCCCTCCCGACTCCTTGAATTCCAGTACTTCAGCTACATAAGCAAGTTCCCCGATTCTTTGCTGACTCCAATCTACGGGCTCATCCGCCATTTGAGATAAAAAATGGATCCAACTAACCAAAACTGCCGATGAGCTGCCGCACCCGGCTTTTATGGGAATTTGGCTGGTTATCTCGCAATCAAATCCTGCGGAAAATGTGAGCCCCTCAAGTTTACACACATTGATTCCACTTTTGAAATAATCCCGCTGTTTGGTATATAACAAATTATCCAGTGAAAATGATTCAGTCTCGCCCAAATCGGGCTTGTTGATTACAACTTTTTGATCTTGTCTTTTTTCACCCTTCAATGTTAATCGCAGAGGTATAGCCATGGCAATGACCGGCAGTTCCAGATAATCCTGATGCTCACCAAAAAGGCAGATTCGACCTGGAGTACTTATTTCCAAATTTTAAATAACCCTATTGAAGAGATTACAGCAATAATGATAATCAAAACCCCGGACCCATTATTACCGTAAATCAATTGCCCAACGCCAAGTAAAATTCCATATACAGCCAAACACCCTAATAGCATGGATAAGATTCCTCTGGGCACAGACCACTGTTCTGATGATATACCATCCGAATATTTCTTCCAGCCCGGTCCTCCCGGATTTACTTTTTTTACAAAATTTTTCAATGTTTCATCATTGTCCGGTGGCGTAAAATATGTGGCAGTAATCCAAATAATAGTTGTAAGAACTGCACCTATAACTATCTTTTGCCACCCTTCCAATTCCATATCACCAAAATTTAAATATCCTGCAATAATAAGTGAACTGAACATTGCTATGATTTCAGTATATGCATTAATGCGCCACCAGAACCAGCGCAGAATGTAAATCAGTCCCGTTCCTGCACCAATCATCAGCAGGAGCGTAAATGCCTGCCCGGCACTAGTAAGCAGTAGCCCCAACCCACCACCAAAAATAATTGATAGAACGGTAAACATCCGTCCTGCTCTGACAAGATGTTTTTCGGATGCTTCTGTATTTATGAACCTGTGATAAAAGTCATTCACAAGATAACTTGCACCCAAATTCATTTGGGTTGACATAGTGCTCATAAAAGCTGCTATAAGGGAGGCTGCAACAAAACCCAGCAGCCCGGAAGGAAGCAGGGTGAGCATGGCCGGATATGCTACATCATGTCCCAGTTTATCGGTAGGTAAATTTGGAAATGCACTTTGAATATCCTTTAACTCCGGAAAGATAACCAAAGAGGAAAGCGCTATTATGATCCATGGCCAGGGGCGCAGTGCATAGTGAGCTACATTGAACAAAAATGTAGCCCCAACAGCATTGGATTCATCCTTCGCTGAAAACATTCTTTGCGCAATATAACCACCTCCGCCAGGCTCAGCTCCGGGATAATAACTGGCCCACCACTGTACCGCTAGCGGCACCAGCAACACCGGCACCCACAAATTTGGATCGGACAAATCAGGGATTAGCGCCAATCTATCTGAAACATTTTCGTGGGCGATCAATTTTGAAAGACCGCCAATTTCCGGTAAACCTAAAATATAAACCATCCCCCAGAGAGAACCAATCATGGCCAATGCAAATTGGACAAAATCGGTAATAATCACCGCTTTCAAGCCACCTAAAGCTGAATAAGCTAATGTTATAGAACAGGCAATTGTAAGCGTAATCCATCCTGGCAATCCAAGCACAATTTCTCCAAACTTAACTGCCGCCAGGCTCACGGCTCCCATCACTAACACATTGAACACCAATCCCAAATACAGTGCACGGAAACCCCGCAGAAACGCGGCTGCTTTTCCACTGTACCTCAGCTCATAAAATTCAATATCCGTGAGGACACCAGATCTCCTCCACAGTTTCGCGTAAACAAAAACGGTCAGCATTCCTGTAAGTAGAAAGGTCCACCAAACCCAGTTCCCTGAGACGCCATTCTGACGCACCAGATCGGTGACAAGATTGGGCGTATCGGTAGAAAAGGTTGTGGCTACCATGCTGACCCCTAGTAGCCACCAGGGCATATTGCGCCCTGCTAAAAAGTATGATGCAGTATCTTTGCCGGCTTGCCTTGATGTCCACAGCCCTACTGCGAGAGAAAGGGCAAAATATGCTCCAATAATGATCCAGTCTAAACTCGAAAGTATCATTTATATATGATCATTTAATCCAAAAATCGGCTTATTAGCTTTCCATTTCCCTCGTGTAAAGTCAGGAATCTTTACAGCTGTACTTCCAAGCTTGATAGATTTTTCCGAAAGTGGACTAATGACGCTCATACTCACAGAATCATATACATCAATTACAGGTTCTGCACCTTTCAATGTCTCTATAAAAGCTCTGACAATGAAAAAATCCATACCACCATGTCCCGATCCTACCGCTATATCTTCAAACTTTTTCCACAGTGGATGGTCATATTTTTTAAGATATATTTTATCAGTCTCCCAGCGGTGTGCTTCCGGGCTCACTCCCTCGATATATATGGAATTGTTATCTACCATCCAGATACCATTGGTTCCCTGTACCCTAAAATTCAGCGAATATGGTCTTGGAGAGTTGGTGTCATGGCTTAATACAATGGTTTGTCCATTGAAACATTTAATCACGGTCGTCACAACGTCACCCAACTTAAACTCTACATCTGCATTGGGATGACCCTGCCCACCCTTACCTATAATATACTTATGAAGGCCCCGCGACTGGCTTGCCGTAGAGCTTAGATGCACCATTCGGTTCCCACGGTTGATGTCAAGCATTGTGCTTACCGGTCCCAGTCCATGTGTGGGATATAAATCACCGTTGCGATCTACTGAATGCTGTGTCCGCCATTTAGCCTCTGAATATCCCTTTTCACCAAACTCCACACCGCCACCATACGGTTGTTTACCATCATTGAATTTCACGTGGCGCAGGTCATGCTGGTATCCACCCTGACAGTGCAGCAGCTCACCAAACAGTCCACGTCGAACCATGTTCAGGACGGCCATCACATCCCTACGGTAGCAGACATTTTCCATGATCATACACAATTTTCCGGTTCTTTCTGAAGTGTTTACCAGGTTCCAGCATTCCCTCACGGTAAGAGCTGCCGGAACCTCCGTTCCGACATTGATACCATTTTTCATAGATGCAATGGACATGGGATAGTGCCATTCCCAGGGTGTGGCAATATATACGCCATCTAAATCTTCATTCTTTACCATATTCCGAAAATCTTCATCGCCGTTCTTGTATATATGAGGCTCTGGCTTTCCCGCATCCTTCAGGATCTTAAGAGCACTATTAATCATTCTATCATCAATATCACAAATCGCCGGTATGTCCACTTCCGGATATTTTGCAGCCAACCACAATACCCATTGACCACGTAAACCTGTACCAATGAATCCAAGCTTTATACGTTTTGTTATTTGTGATGAGAATAATGATTTAGGCATCAGAGAAATGGCTGCACCTGCAGCTGATGCTGTTTTTATAAAATTTCGCCTGTTTACTTTTTTAGGCATAATGATCTCCAATTATTATAATAAATTAACCTGTTTTACTTTAAAATACACTCGATACCATATTGCATAATATTTCTGCTCCATAATTGTAAAATATTGCTTCCCAATAACAAAAATTATTTAAAAAATAGAAGTAAAAAAAGACTTCAACCAGATAAAACAGTCAGCCCAATATAAATCAGGACAGTGGTGCTCATGATTGCCAGAGATGATGTTTTTGCATAAGCCCAGGGAGTCATATCAACCGGAGCAGGACCTCGTTCATCACTGATAGCAATCTCTTCAGACGTTTTGGGTTTCAGATATCCAATGATTAACATGGTAAAAACCGAAGCTATAAAACTGATGAAGTAGCCGTGTAGCCAGTGGAGGTCACCATCACCATCAGCAAAGAATTGTGGGACGTTCTTAATGTTAATAAATGTAAAAAATGCATAGAAGGCTATGCCAATTATCATTCCGTTTTTTGCAGCCAGTGCAGGTATATGTTTAGTTGTAATGCCTAGTAAAAATATTCCAATAATTGGGACACTATACAATCCATTTACTTTTTGCAGGTACTCAAAAATAGACTGCATCTGATCCAATAATGGAGTAATAAAGATCGAGGTAATGGCCAAGGCAATGCCAAACTTCTTACCCGTAGCTACTATTTCTTCTCCGCTTGCATATTTATTGATATATCCTTTATAGAATTGCAAAGAAAATAGTGTGGATGCGCTGTTCAGCGCAGAGTTAAATGAACTTAAAATGGACCCCATCAAGACGGCAGCAAATAACCCCAGAGACCAATCTGGTAATACATAACGAACTATAGCACCATAGACCTGATCTTGTTTTTGAATATCAAGGTCAGATAAATGAAGTGCAATTATTCCCGGCAAACATAGCATGATGGGCCCAACCAGCTTCATTGCTGATGCAAATAGTACGCCCTTTTGCCCTTCTGCTAAACTTTTGGCAGCCATAGCACGCTGTACGATCACCTGATTTGTGGACCAATAAAACACTTGGATAAACATCATTCCGGTGAACAACGTCGGCCAGGGAACAGAAACAACCTTATTGTCCATATTAGTTTGAGTCATGACCGTTAGATATTCCGGATTATTTTTGGCTAGTTCTCCCAATCCAGTAAAAAATGAACCATCTCCCAAAGCAACTAGGGCTAAAAATGGAATAGCCAAACCTGCTATCAGAAGACCAATACCATTAATAGTATCACTCACTGCTACTGATTTTAAGCCCCCAAAAATGGCATAAGCACTCCCGAATATTCCAATCATAGTCACAATAAACCACAGGGGTAAATTGAGGTCAAAAATTCCTATCAGTGCCAAGGAGCCTGTATATAGCACAACCGGAAGTAATACGGTTATATATCCAAACAAAAATAGTCCGGATACCATGGCCCGAGTTGTTTTATCGAACCGTTTTTCTAAAAATTCAGGAGTGGTCGTAAAACCATTAGCGATGAACTGTGGTAAAAATACTAGGGCCATTGCGATCATAGCAAATGCGGCCAGTGCTTCCCAGGCGATTCCCACAAGGACTTTGTCACCAAATACTGCACCGTTCAATCCAACCAACTGCTCTGTAGATAAATTAGTTAGCAGGAGTGATCCTGCAACCACCGGCCAGGCTAAAGCACGGCCGCCTGTAAAGTATTCTTCTGCTGCATTATCCGACCGTTTCATCCGGGAAACAATGTGGTAGGTAAAAAATGCTACAGAGCCTGTCGCCAGGATAAACGATATTATGGAAATGGTATTCATTGTTTATTTCTATTTTGAAATAGCAAAGAGATCTTCGCCTACCTCAAAGGGAATCATCTTATAAACTAATTCGTGGTTTTTATCAGGAAAAATCATATACTTATTGTGTGGGAGCGCTCCCCAACTATTATCACCACCTATCCCCATCTGTTTTGTGTCAATTAACCAATTCACAATATTTTTTGGTTTAAGGTCAAGCTTTCCATGCTTCTGCCTTTTGGGGGTATAGTCCAAATCATCATACGGATATTGATGCACACTCCCATCGAAGAGAGGTTCTCCTTTAATCATGAGCCCTGTTTCTCCATTATTGAGAGCCATCCACCGAACATCAGTTTTATTTCCAGTTTCCTGGGGTCTTACATATTGAAATGATTGACCCCAGACAGAGCCGCTGTAGAGATCAATTGGAGCAGAGGTCTTTCTATCAATATATGTTTCATGTGGTCCCCTCCCAAACCAGGTCACTTGATCATAATCACCTTTCAAATTCATTTTAATCCCAACCCTGGGAAGTTCTGATAATGAATTATCCATGGAATGCTGATGAGATACTTCAATTTGACCATTGCTGTATATCTTATAAATTGAATAAACCTCCAGGGATAATTTTGAAAAACTCCTTTTCACACTAATACTGACACAATTCTCCTCAACTTGCACATCCATATAGTTCGTGGTCAAACTGTCTCCAGCTGTCCTCCATACTGCCGTACGTTTTGGCATGTCATTACCTAAATCATTATCATTGGGAGCCCTCCAATAATGTTCTACTGAAGAAGAAGTAATAATCTCCTGTTCCTTATATGAATACTGACTGATGTGTCCAGATTTTCGATTAAAATATATTGAAAATGAATCACCTGTGATTTGAATCCCTTCCTCAGTTTGGCTGTAAATAGGCAATGGTCCATTTACAAGAGCTTCAGACTTTTGAAATAAATTAAAATTTATTTTATCCTGTTGCCATGCTACCACATGACCTTTTTTCAAAAGTGGAAGATCTTTATTTATCCTAGCTCGGATAGTAAAAAAATATTCTATTCCCTTTTCTGGTGTTAACCCTTCAAGATTCATTGTTAAATATCTTTTACTGCCCGCGGGAATATCCAGTTGACCTATTTGTCCCTCCATTACTGTTTTCCCTTCAGACTTTACGAACCAATCAAAATTTAAATGATCGAGGCTGATAAAATCATATTGGTTAAATATCTGAACACTTTCTGACAGCAGATTTATCTTAAATTTTATTGGTTGGTAAACTTTCTTTACTTCATTCATATGGGGATTGATGGATCTATCTGCTGCCACAAGACCATTGGCACAAAAATTTGAATCATTTTCTGTAAACTCATCCCCAAAATCACCTCCGTAGGCCCAATATTCATTTTCATTTATATCTGTTTTTAAAATAACCTGATCTACCCAATCCCAAATGAATCCTCCTTGAAGAACTTTATATTTCTCAAATGTATCCCAATAGTCCTGTAGGTTGCCTACACTATTTCCCATAGCGTGAGCATACTCACATAAGATCAATGGACGGTCTTCTATTGATGGAGTGAGATGTTTTTCCGCATATTCAGTTATGAAGTCTATATTTTTATACATGGGAAATATTACATCAGTGTGATCTTCATACCACGCTGGCTGGTAGGCAACTGGCCGTGTGTTATCCCTGTTTTTTATCCATTTATAAAGTTTGACAAAATTCTCACCGTCTCCCGCTTCATTACCCATGGACCACATAATGATGCTTGGATGATTTTTATCCCGTTCCACCATTCGCTTACCCCTGTCGATCCATTGGGCCTCCCAGGAAGGATTATCGGAAATGTGGCCATAGCTATTCTCATGAAACCTCATCCCATGGGCTTCAATATTGGCTTCATTAATCACATAAAGTCCATACTCACTGCACAGCTCATACCATCTCTCCTGGTTGGGATAATGGGCTGTCCTAACCGCATTTATATTGTTTTCTTTCATTAATTGTATATCTCTGACCATGGACTCTTTGGTGATAGATCTTCCCCGGACTGGATCCCATTCGTGGCGATTCACACCCCTGAACATGATGGCTTTGCCGTTGACCAGCAGCTGTCCCTTTTTGACTTCAACCCTCTTAAAGCCAACCTGATGGATAAATGATTCAACTATTACACCTTCTTTATCTAGATGTGTCACATACAGAAGATAAAGATCTGGTCGCTCAGCTGACCATGGCTGTACATTTTTCAATTGTTCTTTAAAAGTGATAGTCTGATTTAGATCATTGGAAATTTCTTTTTTAAATTGGAGGTTTTCACCGTGCCCCTTTAATGATATCTGAATAGAGTGACCGGAAACTGTGTTGAAATTTTTTACATTAACATCAATCGCAAACAGTCCATTATTGAGCTCTTCATCTAGTTCCGATTTTAGAAAAAAATCTGCAATCCGTGTTTTCGAAGAACTATATAAATAAACATCCCTTTCCAGCCCGCTCACACGCCATGTATCCTGACATTCCAAGTAAGATCCATCAGAAAAACGATATACCTGAACCGCTACTCTATTTTTTCCAGAAATAACCTTATCGGTAATTTTGAATTCAGCTGGGGTCTTTGATCCCTGGCTGTAGCCAATAAAATCACCATTAAGCCAAAAATAAAATGCTGAACGCACTCCACCAAAATGGATGAAAATATCTCGCCCATCCCATCCTTCATTTAATTCAAATATTTTGACATAAGATCCTACTGTATTAAAGCTATGAGGAACAAACGGGGGCTCTGGGGGAAATGGATATTCTTCATCCAAATAGATCGGTACTGACCATCCTTGCATTTCCCAGTGTCCGGGGACGATAATATCATCCCAATTGGACACATCGTAATTGACCTGTTCAAAACCCTCTCCTTTTTGAGAAGGATCTTTGGCAAGTTTAAATTTCCAAATACCGCTCAATGATTGAAAATATTGGGATTGAGATTTATCATTCGCAAATGCTAAATCTTCGGACTCAAAAGGGAAAAAATGAGCCCTTGGTTCTTCTCGGTTAATTTGAAAAACAGTCTCATCTTCCCAGTGGTTCCTCAATTGTTTTCGCGTATTATTTGTTATAACCATCATTATTACGATAATAATAATAGATACACTCAGTACAATGATATTTTTCATAATTCAGATAGGGTTTCATTTAGTTTGTTTACCAGTTTATCTGCATTTTCTTTATTAAAAACCATGGGTGGTTTGATCTTAATTACGTTATGGTCAGGTCCGTCAGTACTTAATAACACTCTTTTCTCTTTCATCTGATTTACTATTATGTGAGCTTCTTTTCTCGCCGGTTCCAAATTAGAGTTTTTGACCAGTTCAATACCAATAAATAGTCCCCTTCCACGAATATCACCGATAATACCATGACTTGCATGTAATGATTCTAGTTCATCTAAAAGATAGGCTCCTACTTTTGAAGCATTGGCTTGCAACTCCTCATCCTTGATCACATCCATGACCGCCTGTCCCACAGCACAGGAAACGGGATTTCCACCAAATGAATTAAAATATTCCATCCCATTATTAAACTGTTCAGCAAGCTCTCGGGTTGTGATCACTGCTGAAAGTGGATGACCATTTCCCATCGATTTTCCTAGAGTTACAATGTCTGGAACAATACACTCTGAATCAAAACCCCAAAAATGGGATCCCATTCTTCCAAATCCAATCTGAACCTCATCTGCAATACATAGACCAAATGATGACTCTACTAGTGCAGTTGTCTTATGAAAAAAACCTTCTGGAGCTATTAACTGTCCACCACATCCCATCAATGATTCAAAAATAAATGTAAAACCAGTGTCGCTTCTCATTTTGATCTTGTTGATCTTTTTTTGGACCTCCTGAACATAATTCTCTGTACATCCTTCTCCTCTAAATTTTCCTCTGAAAGAATCAGGCATGGGAATCACATGGACATGGTCCGGTGTTCCGTTTCCACCTGGACCGTTGTGTTTGTAGGGACTAATCTCAATCAATGATGAAAGGTTCCCGTGGTAGGCTCCATCCAGAACGATGGTTTCATTATTTTTTGCTGAATTTCGGGCAATGCGTAGTGCCAAATCGTTTGCCTCGCTACCGGAGTTAGTGAAAAAACAAATATCCAGACCATCGGGCATTGTTTCTATGATATCTCTAGCATAGCAGATAATTGTTTCATCAAGATAACGAGTATTTGTATTCAGTTTTTCGTATTGATTTTTTGCTGCCTCCACAACCTTTGGATGACAATGCCCAACATGCTGGATATTGTTAACACAATCCAAATATCGTTGCCCATCAGTTGAAAACAAATACTGACCTTTTCCTTTTACAATATGTAAGGGTTCAGTGTATGAAAATCTTAAGGATGGGCCTAAATATCTTTGACGAAGCTCTGTTATTTTATCATGATTCACAGTCACGTATCAATTTATTACACCATAATTCCATATCATCATTCTTTATTTTTTTTAAAAACTCCCACGCATCATTTTGAGATACAGACAAATATTTATTTTCCGGAAATAGTTTACTCCTCCAAGAAGACATAGTGACTGAAATGCACAAACGAATACATACCAAATATATTAGAGATTTTAATTCAATTACTGATAATGGAAAAACCGAACAGTAACCAGTTAAAACCTTATACATATAATTCATCGGGTCTTGTTTCCCCAATGCTACATATGCCATAGAAACCGCAATTTCTGAACATTGATAAGTATACACCATATCACCAAAATCAATGATGCCAGTTGTCTCTCCTGTATCATTGACTAACAAATTTTGATCATTCCCATCATTGTGTATGACTGACATTCGAAGTTTGCTCTTTATCGGCAATACCTTAGACTCATATTTTTTAAGAAAATATTTAATAGTGTTTCGTTCTTCATTTGAGTTAAGATAGTTTAATCTTTTATAGATAAGATGAGTTGAACGAATATCCCAATCAAATTCCCGGTCAGCAGCAGAATGATTAAATCCAACTAAAGAATAACTAAAACTCCCCAGAAATTTTCCAAGCCTTTCATAGCTTGGCAAATCAGGTTTTGAATTATTTAAAAATGTCCCATCTAAGTATTCTAATAATCGTATATAATAAATTGTTCCGTCACTTTCTATTGAACGAATCCCATCTAATTGAAGTGGTACTCCAATATCAGAATTATTTCGTTTAATAAATTTAACGGCTTCGTTCTGCATTTCTAAAACCAACTGTTTTTCTGCTGGATTAGAAATTTTTAAGATGTATTTTTTTTTATCTGAAATACATAAAAAAATTTGGTCTCTATCACTAACTAAATCATGGGTGTAAATATTAATATCGAAGAGATCATTGGCAATTTGAGAAGCTTCTTCTTTTGAAAATTTAGGAGGAGGAGTATTAAAAACTGATTTCATATTTCAAAAATTGAACGAAGAAGGATTATAAAATATAATTTGATTCTATCAGTAGGATTCTCTCCCAACGATGTCTTCGATATCCGCAATTGTTTTGGGAATGGTCTCACTCAAGTTTATACACCCATTTTTTGTAATTAATACATTATCCTCAATTCTTATTCCACCAAAATTATTAAAAGATTCCAGAAGTGAATAATTTATAAACTCTTTATGCATCCCCTTTTGATTCCATTGGTCAATTAATGTAGGAATAAAATAAATCCCAGGTTCTACTGTCAAAACATTTCCACATTCGAGTGCTTTCCCCAATCTCAAATAGGAAATTCCAAATTGAGATCTACGGTTAGTAACCTCATCATATCCTACATAATCTTCCCCCAATGCTTCCATGTCGTGAACATCTAATCCCAGCATGTGTCCTAACCCATGAGGGAAAAAAAGAGCATGTGAGCCTGATTCAAAGGCATCTTCTGTATTCCCCAACATAAGTCCAATTGACTTTAGTCCATCAATGCAGATTTTTGATGCCAAAATGTGCATATCCACATACTTAACTCCTGGCTTCAGTTTTTTGATAACTTCTTCCTGCATATTTAATACAAATTCATAAATTGATTTTTGAATCTTTGAGAATTTTCCTGAAACCGGAAATGTTCTGGTAATATCAGTTGCATAATGTAGTTTAGATTCCACACCTCCATCATGAAGCAATAACTGTCCCTCTCGTAAAATATTTTGGTGGGAATGATTGTGAAGAATTTCTCCATTCTCAGTTAATATCGTTGGATAGGCAAATCTCAATCCAGCTGAATGAACAACTCCAAGTAATTCACCAATAATATCTTCTTCTTTTCTCCCAGGATATGCAGTCATCATTGCCAACTTATGTATAATTTCAGTGACTGACATAGCATTTTGTATTTCAGCTATTTCAATATCTGATTTTATTGAGCGCTGCCTAACCACCGCTTCTATTAAATCAAATGAAATATGATTTTTCCAACTTTTTCCCAATAACTTCTCAAGTAAATATTTTAGATCAGATCTATATTGAGGGAGAATATGAATGGATTCATTTTTTGTATTTATTCGTTCTATATCCTTAAAAAGTGAATCTGATTTTTTAACTATTTCTATTCCTGACATCTCTGCACATTCTTTTAAGGAAAATGATTCCCCTTCCCAAATAATATCATTGACTGATTGATCGATTCCATATAAAGTAGTTGAACCCGTATTAATATTGATTAATATATTCAAATCTGGAAGATCAAGTCCGCAGTAGTATAAAAAAGAGCTGTCTTGAACAAAAGGAAATGTATTCGAAAGGTAATTCATGGGAACATTATTATTCCCTAATAAAAGTACAAATCCTTTTTCCATTTTTGTGGAGAGTGTCGATCTTCTTTCTATATAAACTGAAGAATCAAACATAGTTAAACATATCCAAATTCTTCTATTTTCTTCATAATATTCAGAACCAACACCTCTGGTTCTTTTTTGCTTGAATCTATATTGATTTCTGGTGAGACTGGAGCCTCATAGGGATCGCTTATTCCTGTGAATTCTTTTAATATCCCCTGTCTGGCTTTTGCGTATAATCCTTTTACATCTCTTCTCTCGCAAACTTCTAGTGGAGTGGATACATAGATTTCAATAAATCCCCCATGCTTACTCACCATTTCTCTAACTGAATTTCTATCAGCTGAGTACGGAGCAATAGGAGCACATAATGCAATCCCTCTATTTTTTGTAATTTCACTTGCTACAAATCCTATTCTTTTTACATTGATGGATCTATGTTCTTTTGAAAATCCTAACTCACTTGAAAGGTGAGTTCGTACTACGTCTCCATCAAGCAAAGTAACAGGACGACTCCCATTTTCTAAAAGTTTTATCAATAAACCATTAGCTAATGTGGATTTCCCTGAACCAGATAAGCCTGTAAAAAATACAGTAAGTCCTCTTTCTTTTAAAGGAGGACGAGAGTTTTTTAACTCCACCAATATATCAGGATAAGAAAACCAATCTGGAATTTCCTGATCTATATCCAATCGTTTTTTTAATTCAGTTCCTGATACTTCCATTTTTGTTTGGGAATCCGAAACTTCATTAATGGGGAAATATTTTTGTTTTTCCTTTACATAAACCATCATTTTAAAAGGAACCATTGTAACACCAATTTTTTCCTCATACATTTTTAATAACTCCTGAGCATCATAAGGTCCATAAAATGGATTCCCTTCAGAATCTTTTCCAGGTCCTGCATGGTCTCTGCCTACAATTAAGTGAGTACATCCATAATTTTTTCGGATGAGGGCATGCCATAATGCTTCTCTAGGTCCTGCCATACGCATAGCCAAAGGAAGTAATGAAAGAATAGCTGTGTGTTTTGGATATTTTTTAATGATCAATTCATAGCATCTAACCCGTGTAAAATAATCAAAATCACCGGGCTTTGTTATACCTACTACCGGATGTATTAGAAGAGATGCATCATGTTCTTGGGCAGCATGTCGAGTTATTTCTACGTGTGCCCTGTGCATTGGATTTCTGGTTTGAAAGGCTACTATTTTTTCCCATTCTAATTCTTTGAATTTATTCTTAACCTCTTCTGGTGTCATCCGAAGCGACTGGTAATCATAATATTTTGGAAGGGACAATCCTTTGACTTTTCCACCTATGTAAACCGGATTTGTGTTATGTTGTAAATAATTTACTCCCGGATGAGTTAAATCTGTTGTTCCAAAAACACATTGTGCTTCATAAGCTTTTTCCAACTTCCATTTTGATTCAACTTTCATAATTGCCAATGCAAATCCTTCTTTATCACGCAATGCAATTTTATCACCAATAGAAATTGCCTCACTCATTTTATCGGATATATCCAAATTTATAGGGATGGGCCAAACTTCACCGCTTGATAACCTCATTTCATCTAAAACTGAGTTGTAATCTTCTTTATTTAAAAAACCGGTTAAAGGGTAAAAACCACCATTTAATAATAATTCTAGATCACATATTTGTCTGTCTGTAAGTGTCAATGAAACCATTTTATTGGTATCATTTTTTAATTCCTGTAACTCTTTAATGTCAACTAATAGACACATTTTCTTCCTTTTTTAATAAAAAATATTCATAAATATTAAGACATTCTTTATAGATAATTTTCCATTGATATGGAATGTCTTTTCTACTCTGAGATAATGGTAAAAATTCTGTTGAATTTTCAACGCTTTTATACCAGTGTTTTGCCCAAATTCCATCTGAATCTCTTTTACCTTTTTCCCATGATAACATAGAATCATAAAATTCAATGTTTAAATTCCCACACAATTTCTGCAGCTCTTCTTTTGGGTTTTTTGTAATCTCCTGAGCTTCAATGATTAGTGGCTTAAAATCTGTTTCCCTAGATAACCAATCCCATAATTTCTTTTGTTGGGGATATCCTAATTGTTTAGTATCTGTTAGAATAAATTTATTAGTAAAAGATAGAATCACATCTTTTGGATGGCGGATTAAAAAACAATTTTTCAGAGCTTTTATCCAGCGAATATCATCCTCATCTAATAGATGATGCGCCATATGTTTTTGATACCAAACTGATTTATCCCCCGGAATATCACTGGTCAACCAGTTGGTTATTTCTTCCCATTTAGAATTTTGAGATTGTATTATTTCATCTCTGCCAGGATGTTGGTAACCAGTTTTTTTAAGAAAATAAGCATAAAATGGTTCATCAGTTACATATGTGTCTGATCTATTTTCAAATGATCTCATTATGGCTGTCGAAATATTTCGTGGCCCTGACCACATAGCAATTCGGGTTGCTGTCAATTTATTATTGAGGGTAAAGAAAATTGATTTTCTCTTTGTACAAATTAAAAAGTGTCTTAGTCATCTCCCCTCGCTTACCATCTGAAATAAATTTACCATTTAAACTCGCCACTGGAATTACTCCGGCAAAAGTCCCTGTAACAAATGCCTCGTTAGCTGTTGATACATTTTCTAGTAAAAAATTCTTTTCATAAACGGGGATGTTATTTTCTTTACACAATTGAATTATCTTATTTCGTGTAATTCCGGGGAGACAGAATTCTCCTGTGGATGTCCAAACTTCTTCATTTTTTACAATAAAGAAATTTGTTGAATTACAAGTAGAAACATACCCGTTGACATCCAGCATTAATCCTTCGTCTGCACCTAATTTATCAGCTTCAATGCATGCAAAGATGCAATTCAGTTTACTGAGTGTATTCAAACGGGGATCTTGTGTGTCTGCCGTTCCTCTTCTAGTTTGAACAGTTGCTAAACTAATTCCATTTTCATTGATGGATATATCAGCTTTTTTATATTCTGGTATTATTACGATTGTTGCCCCGCCCTCATTCGCACTTGGATGTTGATATGGAGTTTTCTTTAGCCCTCTTGAAATAATCAATCGAATATGAATATCCGTGGCCATATTATTTGCTTCTAAAACCTTATAAACAATGGTTTTTAGTTCTCTTTTTGTTATACCTATATCAATGTTTAATTTTTTAGCACCATGGTATAATCTGTAAAAATGCTCTTTTTCAAAAACCAATTGACCATGATGTAACCGAATCCCTTCCCACACACCATCACCTAGTAAAAATCCGCTGTCAAAAACAGAAATTTTCGCTTCATTTCTGTGAATTATTTCTCCGTTTACATATATTTTTATGTTTTTGTTTCTGGTGTCTTGAATATATGTATGAGTACTCATGGATATTTGTTAAGTGACTTTTGAAAAATGAAAATGAATTTACCTGATAATGATCCCTAGAATTTAATGTTTAAAATCTAATCATGGACACACGCACTAGGCACTTTTGTTCCATCGGTTAGTATGGCCCATTTCCAAATGGGAACCCGTATTTTTAATTCTTTAATAAAATTGTCCATGGCTTCAATGGCTTCTTTTCGATGCTTTGACCAGATAGATACATGTAAACTCGTTTCTCCAATTTCAACCCGCCCCATACGGTGTTTGCAGAACAAATCGCTGATAGGAAATTTTTGACACATTTCACTTGCTAGTTTTGTGAGTTCCGCTTTCGCCATACCTTCATACTGTTCATATTCCAAAGCGTCTAAATCTCTACCATGCTCTGTATCCCGAACACGTCCATTAAAGGTCAATTCGGCACCATCCTGGTTCCGGTCATCATTCGATGGAAATGGTGTCAATGGTCCTTTAATAATTTTGACAATAATCATTTAGCCCCCTTGCACCGGTGGGATGAATGCCACTTCATCACCATCCTTCAGCTCTATACTACCCTGAACATATTTTTGATTCACCGCCACCCTTAAGGAGATATTATCCAATTTTCCTTCGACTTTTTCAATTATAAAACTTTCCAAATCTGAAGTTGTTGATCCAACTTCAATATCCATAATGATTTCATCTTTCCCCATTGCATATCTCACCTGAGAAAAACATTTTATTTTAATTTTGATCATAATTGAATGATTTCTGTTTTGTGGTTCTTTCCATCATAGATTAGCAATTTACCAACCAAATTGGGTTCAATACCCACAATCAACTTCACTGTTTCCAAGGCTTGGATATTTCCTATAATTCCCGGAAGCATTCCCAACACACCAGCATCTTCGCACGTATTTCCGCCGGTAAGTTTTGAAGGAAATAATTCTGAATACCCGGGACTCCCATTCACATTTAATATGGATACCTGTCCTTCAAATCGAAACAATCCCCCATGGACCATGGGAATGTTTTTCTTTTTGGAGATGTGGTCGATTAATTGCCTAGTTTCAATATTGTCTGTTCCATCAATAATGACATCCACAATTGACAGCAATTTTTCAGCATTATCTTCATTTAAAAATGTGTCTGTAGCCCGAATAGAAGTTTCCGGATTCAGCTCTGCCAATTTTTCTTTTGCCACAACTACCTTGGCCCTATGCACATCATTATTTCTGTAAAGTGGTTGGCGGTGCAAATTTGATAACGAAACTTCATCGCCATCAATCAAATGTAAATGCCCCACTCCAGCGGTGAGCAATGATTGGGCAGCAGGACAGCCCAGGCCTCCCATACCCACAATAGCTACTTTTCCATTCAATATTTTTTTTTGTCCTTCAATGCCAATCTCCGGTAATACAGTCTGCCTAGACCAGCGACTCAAATCCTCTTGTTCTCGGCAAAATTTATCCCAGGCCTGGGCACCACCCAAAAGACTGAAGGCATTTTCTAATTCTTTCTCAAGAATCATTCCTTCTGTCACAATCCCGAATTGACAGACCAATACCTGCTTCCCATCCATTTCTGGAACTAAATCGTTGTTCAAAATAATTGAATCTAGCCCAACCAAAGGGAATTCCAACCGCTGGTCTTCTGGACGAATATCAATGACGGTAAAATCATCTAATTGCTCTTTTAATTCTTTGGGTGTGATAATCAAAAAATAGTCTTCCACGGTAAAACATTTACCAATATTTTGTCCCCTGCATTTAAAATTTCATCTCCCGGTTCAGAAGATAAAATGCAATTGGCACCCAAAGCAGATGTAAGCATGTGAGAACCCACCTTAGATGCGGAACGGCACACAAGTTCCCCGTTTTCGATCCATGCATTCCCAAAAAGAAATCGTTTTTTTACCGATTCCCTAGGGAAAGATTCCGTTAACGTTCCAGACAATATTTTTGAACTTTTTTTCCCCATCATATTTTCCAAGGTGGGCCAGACCCATTCCATAAAACCGATGTAGGATGAAACTGGATTCCCAGGTAAGCCAAAAATCAAGGTGTCCTGACCTGTTCCAAAAAAAAGTGGTTTACCCGGCTTTTGGGCTACTTTCCAAAAATGTTCTTGAACACCCAATTCCATGAACACATCACGCACATAATCATACCGGCCCATAGATACGCCCCCTGAAGATATGACCATATGACTGGTAGCCAATGCTCTCGATAAAAATTGCCGCAAAGAATCTTTTTCATCTTTGAGCACGTCTCTCATAATCACTTCTGCTCCGACTTTTTCTGCCAACGCAGCAAATATGTATAAATTAGAATTATATATCTGTCCTGATTTTAATTCATTCCCAGGCTCTACCAATTCATTACCTGTTCCAAAAATAGCGATCTTTGGTTTTTGAGAAACGGTCAATTTTTCATATCCAAAGGTAGCGCAGGATCCAATCTCACTAGCAGCAACTAATGTCCCTTTCGAAATGAGTAGATCCCCTTCTGATAATTCTTCTCCTTTTTTTCGAATGTGTTTACTTTCATGAGCTTCCAAAAATATTTGAACAATTTTGCCGTCTGAAAACCCACTGGTGTCTTCTACCATAACGATTGCATCTGCACCCTGGGGTATGGCAGCTCCAGTCATGCACTGAATACATTCACCAGGACCAATTTCATCAGCAGCAGGCGAACCCGCAGAACTTATACTTATTATTTTCAATGTAACAGGGTTCTTCTTAGAAGCGCCTTTTGTATCAACCGCACGGACGGCATATCCATCCATGGCAGAATTATCAAATCGCGGTGATGGTATAGAAGCAGTCACCTCTTCAGCCAGAATACGTCCGCTAGATTTATTCAGTCCTACCGTTTCATTCCCCAACTGAAATAAATGCGATTCAACAATATTTTTTGCTTCATTAAAGGGAATCAAATCACACCCCGGATGAGAAAAATAATGGCCACAATAATAATAGCCCCCATAATCTTTTGAATGGTTTTTGCATTGTAGCTTACAGATCCAAAATAAGAACCGGTACCTCCGCCTAATATCACTGCACCGATCAGAGGAATAACAAAATCAGGGTCAAAGGTTCGTGCCTGAAATCGTGCAATAAAACCTACCAGAGAATTCACCCAAATGAACATTGCTCCTGCCGCCGCTGCTTCTTTAGCGGATCCCAAACCAAACATTATTATTAAAGGGACTAAATAGATGCCACCACCAATCCCAACAGCACCAGCAATAAATCCAAGGACAGCACCTAACCCAATGATAAGGACCCATTTTTCCCCCTTTGACAATTGAAATGAAAGTGATAGTTCGTTAATGATGTAAATCCGAACCACCACTAAAAACAGGGTACTGATTAGGATGATTTTAAAAATATTTTCTGGTATATACAGTGATCCAGCCAGATAGGCCATCGGGATAGATGTAAAAAGGAATGGCCCTACCAAATTAAATCGTCCATGACCTCCCCGCCAGAAATTGATCATACCGATGAATGTTACTACCAAATTCAATGTCAATGACGTTGTAGGAATTACTGTATAACTGATACCTAGAATTGCCATAAGTGCAGTATAAGATGAGCCGCCGCCCAGCCCCACACTGGAATAGATAAACGCAACAAAAACAAATAATATGGGTAGTAAATACTCCACCTAATGCTGCTCCCCCTGCATCATATGGAATGAATGAAAGATAGTCGGAATCAATACCTGAAGAGCATCCTTCGCCGCCCCAGGACTTCCGGGAAGACAAATAACAATGGCACCATTCACAACACCAGCGGTTAATCGTGAAAGCATGGCTGTTTTCACCTTTCCACGTCCATAGGTATGGAGCGCTTGTTCTATTCCAGGTAATTTGGAATCAAAAATTTGATTCACCGTTTGGATGGTTAAATCCCGTGGACCTAAACCTGTACCACCTGTAGTCAGAATCAATTCTATTCCCAAATCAATCCATCGATGAATCGTTGGAACTAATTGATCAGATCCATCTTCTAAAACAACCTGATTGACTACATGGCATCCTGCATCCTCAAACCCACGCTGTAAAATCACACCGGATCTATCTTCAGTTTTTCCTGCCGCCACTCCGTCGCTTAATGTGATGACACTAACTTTGGGCCTGTATTCAGATGCATAATCTGATTTGCCGCCTTTTTTTTTCACCAATTTGATTTCACCGATTTCCATGGTTTTATCCACCGCCTTGCACATATCATAAATGGTGAGTGCAGCAGCGAAAACCGCTGACAGAGCTTCCATCTCTACGCCTGTGGCTTCTTTTATTTTCACAACTGATTGTATTAAAATCGCTTCCGATATCATTTCAAATTCAATATCTACAAATGACAAATTCAGTTGATGGCACATGGGGATAAGTTCTGCTGTTTTCTTGGCTGATTGAATGCCGGCAATTTTTGCTGTGGTAAGAACATTACCTTTTGGTAATGCATCATCTTGAATAGCAGAGAGTGTCTCCCTCTTCATAGATATTTTCCCTTCTGCTTTGGCCACCCTTACAATGGACACCTTGTCCGTTACATCGACCATTCTTACATTTCCTTTATTGTCTAAATGTGAAAATTTGTTCATAATTTATCCCCCAATTTGGGTCATGGATTCACGATGGGGATCATTGTACTGTTGTGCATCCCAGCCATCCATATGTTTGTTTAGAAATGTTTTTTTAATCAGGGCTTTGATTCCACCATCAGAAGACCCCTTTCGCATTAGATCACGCAGATTGGCCTCTTCTTGACTATATAAGCAGTTCAGTAGTTTTCCATCAGCGGTAATTCGGATCCGGTTACAGGTACCACATAAGTTTCGTGAATAGGCTGGAATTACTGCAATCTTTCCTTTGGCGTTTTTCATTTTAAAAACATAATGCTCTGTACTTGATCCTGCCACTTCCTGAAGCTGATTTGCTTGCGCCTTCAGATCATTTACGATATGTTCTGCCCTATAAAATTTCCCCGTCTTCCAGATCTGATGGGCGTCAAACGGCATCAATTCAATGAACCTAACAGTTATATTGTAATCCATGGTCAATTGAGCAAAATCCAACAATTCATCGTGATTAAATTCCCGCATGACCACCACATTTATTTTTACAGAAGGGATTTGAGATTTGATTGCTAGATGAATGTTTTCTATCACCTGCTCTATCCCGATTCTTCGTGTGATGAATTGGAACCGATCTCGCTTCAATGTATCGAGACTAATATTAATTCCCGAAAGTCCAGCATTTTCCAATTCATCAAGATATCGATGGATCAGGATTCCGTTAGTAGTTAAATGAACATAATCAACATAGGTAAGGTTTTTTGCATATTTCACTAATAATGGAATATCCTTTCGCAGTAATGGTTCGCCACCGGTGAAACGAATCTTGGACACACCCAATTCACTGGTAACGTTTAAAAGTCGTTTTATTTCATGGGTTGTTAAGAGTTGACCCTTTTGTAAAAAATTTACCCCTTCTGCTGGCATACAATAGATACAACGCAGGTTACATTGTTCATTAACTGCCATTCGGAGATAATAAAACGTTCGACCGTGTCGATCGATAATGGTCGGATGCACAGGTTTTTTCCTGCCATCCTTGGATGGAAAAGGTTGTGTTATATTTTTCATTCTAATTCCAATTCATCCCAATTTTAAATTGGGAATCGGGAGCTGATGATTTCGTTTCCAATATCACCGTACCGGCCTCAGACCATTTCCATTGGAATTAGGTCAGTTGGCTAAAAAAAGAGGTCAAATTTATTCTTTTTTATGAATATAAAACTGATTCTTTTGGGGCGTCAAGGGGCGACCCATCCATAAGGGCCTGCGCAGACCACCGGGATGGGTTTCCCGTTCCTTGGCCCATTCATTCCATTCCTTGAAATGTTCAAATGATTTATTTGTATCTACAAAAATATCGCCATATTTCTCATCAAAACTTGGTTTAGATATACTCACCTTCTGTAACCAACAATGGGCTCCGGAAATGGGATCGGGATTCGCTGCATGGGTAATATTCTGATGGACACCTCCATCTCGCCACCAGATACGGTTTGTATCCGGATCCTTTGTCTTCCATGGCTCGATTCCGTTCACCGTTTTCATTTTCCATTTTCCATCCCCCAGATTTTGGATATCAACCGTATTGGTCATAAAGCGGTTCCCTTCATCCTGCTGGCGGCGCCATCTGCCAATGTGATGGGAGCAAGCAACAACCCCCGGTTTTATGGCTTCAGTCACCCAAACCTTATCTACAAACCAGCCGATCTCTGTTGTGATTTTTAATAAATCTCCATTTTTTACGTCGAGCCGTCTTGCATCTTTTGTGTGGATCCAGATAGGGTTTCGATGGGCAATTTCTGTGAGCCATTTTGCATTGGCAGATCGGGAATGAATATGTGTCGGCAATCTGAAATTTGGTAATAAAACACACTCACTTTTGCTTTTATTCATTTCATCTGGATGCACATGACTTTTAATCCGATATCCCGGAGTGGCATGCTCTGGATAGCCAAAATCCACCATGGTTTGAGAATAAATTTCTTGTCGTTTGGATGGTGTTGGGAACCCACTAAAATTCTTTCTATCTACTTGGATGCCAACAACATTTCCATCTTTTTCGATTTGACCATTCTCTTTAACTATAGCCCCATTCATCGTTTCATTGTTAACAACATCTTCATTTTTAACATAAACTTCCGAATCAACCAGGAAAGCGCCATATTTTCGCATGTATTCCAATGCAGATAATCCTTCTTTCTCTGCCGCTTCCGGCAAGCCATTCGTATGTTCAAAAATGTATTGATAATATTCATCTATATTAATTTTTTTGCCATCGCGATAGGGACTCATAAAATGTTCTCGAATTCCCAAATCGCCATCTTTGTCAATGCTCCAGGATAACTCAATCCAGAATTCATCTTCTTCCCAGACTTCGCCAGGATTTATCTCATAAGTAAATTCCACATCTTTCCCATCACGGCGTGCTTTTTCCCGCAGAACAGGTTGACGGAAAGCAATCCAAACCCCGGCCTGAGTCTCGTAAGAATTAATATCATGGCGCTCTGAAGCATGACCCATTGGCAAAACATAATCGGCAAAAAAGGCCGTCTCATTCCAAGTAGGCGTCAAGGCAATATGACAGCCAACTTTTTCTGAGTCCGATAACATTTCGATCCAACTGAATCCGTCCGGATAGGTCCAAACAGGATTAAATACACGTGTGAAGTACACATCCAGTTCGCCGCGACCATCCTTGATAAGATGGGGAAGAATCTGACTCATTTCGTAATGGGCCAGAGTATATTCTCTGGGCCAATTGAGCTCGTTCCATGCATCAGGTCCCGTGGGTTTATCAAAAAATTCCGGATGGAATTTATTCCAAGCGCTTGGGGATGTTCCACCTTCTGTTCCTATAGAGCCAGTCAACACATTTAATAAATGGAGCGTCCTGGCCACTTGCCATCCTCCGAGATTTCCAATGGACGCACCGCGCCAAACATGAGTAGAAAGTTTGCTTCCTGCTTTCCCAACCAGGCGTGCTACACGAACAATTTGGTCCGCTTCAATTTGTGCTTCTTTGGCAGCGTATTCTGGTGTGTATTCAGCCCATTCTTCTCTCAACCGCTTGATGAATTGATCAAATTCAATGGGATCATCCGGGTGTAAATTTTTTAGATAGTCATCCCAGTTCACCCAATTTTCCATATAATGGCGATCATACATGCCTTCATCTAAAATGATCTTGGCCATGGCCAGATAAACTGCTGATTCACTGCCGGGATAAGTGGGCATCCATTCATCTGCCATGGATGCCGTATTGGACAGGCGGGGATCGATAACAATCAGTTTGGCACCCTTCATCATGCCCTCCATGATCCGCTGGGCATGGGGATTAAAATAATGACCCGTTTCCAGATGTGATGACGCCAACAAAATCACTTCGGCATTGGTATGATCCGGGCTTGGCCGATCATATTTATGCCAAAGGGAATAACCGGTTCGTGCACCTGCAGAACAAATATTGGTATGGGAATTGTGCCCATCCACACCCCAGGCTTTTAGGACGCGCTCGGCATAACCTTCATGTCCGGGACGGCCCACGTGATAGACTACACCATCTTTCCGCTTTCGTATAGATTTAGCAATTTTTTCTGAAATTTCATCCAACGCCTGATCCCAGGTTATGCGAGCCCATTTCCCTTCGCCACGTTCGCCAACACGTTTTAATGGATATAAGATCCGCTCCGTATCATTGATTTGATTAATAGTAGCAGGACCTTTAGCGCAATTTCGTCCACGACTTCCCGGATGGTGAGGATTCCCTTCAAACTTTCGTACTTCATTTAAATCTTTGTCAATATAGGCCAAAAGTCCACAAGCCGATTCACAATTGAAGCATGTGGTAGGCACAATAGAATAATGTTTTTCTTTTTTCTCCGGCCAGGCGGCAGGATCCAATTCGGTAAAGTCATCCCACTCGCTAGGGTCAGGATATTTATACAATTCTCGTGGACCTTCCATAGCAAATTCTTCGGACCAATCGGGACGATCCGAAATTTTTGGAATTAACCCCAATGATTCTGAAAATGTTTCTATCCAACTACGTTTCATATTTAACTCAAAGGTATCATTTGGGGTACACGAATGCGTACAAATTCTGTTAAAAATATTCCGACTAATGCTAAACCACCAGCAATAATTGCCATCCCAGAATAAACATTTAAAAGGACTATGGGTGCCAAATTTCCAATCACAATTCCAGCCCAAAAATATTTGGAATAATATCCTTTTGTCATGAGCTCAATTGCTTTCTTTGTATCGGGTGTCTCATGTGAGAATAAAAATTCTTTAGCTATCATAACCACATTTGCAACGATTCCCCAAAGCAGTATATTCTCCATCCATCGGATTGATTCCGGTGCAATTATCATCATGACCACTGAACCCGCTATGAGTGAATGAACCAACATATGAATAGCCGATTGAATGGGTGTTTGCCAAAGATCTCGGGCTCGCGCTTGATTAAATAAGAATGCTGTATAGACCGCACCTAATACTGCAAATACGAATCCAGGAATCCACAACCAATCGAGTCCCAACTGGAAATAATTATCCAATAATTTCAAGGATACCAATCCGCCAAAGCTAGTAATAATATAAGCACCACGCACCAACCAAGACTTCCATTGAGGGCGAAGCAATACATAGAGAAACCGATCAGGTCGATCAATATCTTTCACCAACAAGCCACCAGTTAATCCCATGAATACAAGTGTTATTATGAGTCCAGCCATTTCCGATGATGAGTCTAGTGCTCCATTGAAATACTGCCAAATCGATATCATGATAAATGTCCCAGTTGCAATGGCTTTTGTCCATACATAGGCCGGAACTTCCCAGCCCCAAAGGACACCTTTACTGGGGGAATCATAGACTCGTCTTGCTTTTTGTCTGTCCACATTTTGTTGGATTTCTTTCGCAACATCATCAATAGCACGCCTATCGATAGATTCTCCTGTTCGTGAAGAATTTTCCATGGCCAATTGAATAAGAAGATTTTCGGTATCGGATTCTTCTAAACGTTGTTCCGCATATTTGGCGTAGTGCCCTACTCCTGCTGATTGCTCAGAACATACATATTTTTGATTTTGTGAAGTAGCGTTTGGATCCAACATTTCCTTTGTCCCATTTACATAATATAAATTGGGAACCGTCATTTTTTCAGGTTTCCGGGTCATGGTTTCTTCGCTTGCCACCAATTGCGCGATTTTTGATTTGGGGTCATCTAAATCTCCAGATACAATGGCTTCTACGGGGCACACGACCACACAAGCTGGCTCATATCCACCATCAATCTTATGAGCACAATAATTACATTTTGCTGCTGTGTTGGTCTCCGGATCGATATAAAGTGCATCATAAGGACACGCTTGCATACAAGATTTACATCCAATACAGCGGTCATTATCAAAATCAACAATACCGTCCGCTCGTGTATAAAGTGCAGTTGTAGGACATATTTCTACACAGGGCGCATCTGCACAATGGTTACATCTGTGAACGGAAAATTCTCGGGTAGAATTAGGAAACGTTCCTTTTTCAATATATTTCACATGAGTGCGGTTCACACCAATGGGAACATCGTGTTCACTTTTACATGCAACGGTACAGGCATGGCAGCCGATACACATACGGTTATCAATGACAAATCCGTAATTCAATATCAGCCTTTTATTTTATTATAGGCCACAGCCGTACATTCATTTTTTCCTAGATCCATAACATCTGCTTCATCAAGCTTCACATCTAACCAACCGGTATTTACTCTACGTATTTCACGATATATATCCGGCGACTTTCTCATATTATCTTTAATAAATTCCGTGAATTTTTCTGCAGAATCCATATTGTATACATGGACATTATGCTTAATAATATATGCTAGTTTTTCTGAAAAAATTAGATCTGAATTGGCTTCATTCCAGTCCATATAATGGCCGGGCAGTACATCCAGGTCTCCATTCAGACCCATTATCTTATTGGTCAATGTATCGTACAACATGATGGACCATTCCTCAACTTTTCCCCCAAGATCCGGGCGGCCGATAGACTGAATAAATACAGTATCGCCGGAAATTATATATTTATTATCAACAATGTAGCTAGTACTTCCGGGGGTGTGCCCCGGTGAGTGAAGGACTCGAATTTCCGGTCCATCTTTCCCTACTGAATAGGATTCTCCATCATTTACAGTACTGTATTGAAAGGATGCTTCTTTGAAATCGCCATTATGAGCAAAAATTTCTGCACCGGTTTTATTTGCAATCTCTTTTGAACCACTGATGTAATCAGCCTGGAGATGCGTTTCAAATGTTTTTACAATTTTAGAATTTTGTGATATTGCAAATGATTCATAAAACTCAATATTTTTACTTGGGTCAAAAATAATCATCTCTGCATCATATATAAGTCCATAATTACAGGACGCTTTCCCTGGACGGATGAATTGAAATAGTGCATAAGAATCAGATTGAGAATTGATTCGTTTCGGTGCCAGTAAATTTCCCCAGGTTTTGATTCCACCACTCAAATAGGATACATTCTCAAAACCATGATTAACAAGAATTTCTCCCACGTATTGTGCCGAACCTTCCTTCGCACACACAACCTTGATGGGTTTGTCTTGCGGGACTTTTGAAACGGACACGATCTCCTCTTCAATAAAATCAAAATAAGGGATATTCATTATATCAAATTGAAAGGGGCCCTCCACATTAAACCGGCTGAAATCTTCCTTATTCCGAACATCCAGAATTATCATTTCATTCTGATTCGTCAGATGATCAAATAGGTCTTTAGCTGAATAGGACTGTAAGGTCAAACTTGACTATCGATTACACAAATAGAGTGATGTCTGCAGTAGCAGCAAATTCTAGAAAAGATGCTGCACCAGCAATATCAGTTCCTCCAACAAATTGTTCCTGTTCAAATCCAAATACGTCCATGGTCATTTGGCAACCGAACATTTTTACACCTGACTCAATACAGATTGCTCTTAATTCCTCTATGGTAGCAACGCCCTTGTTTTTAAAGGTTTTTTTCATGAATGATGTGGCCATAGTCTCAAACCCAGGGACATTCCCCATAAGAACATTTGGGATAGGCCATTCAATATTTTGGAATCCTTTCGGACCAAACGGCATTTTCATAGGCATTGCGGGATTAGTATGGGGGGCCACCTTTGCATCAATCTCTTTGTTCAATAATGTAAGCCCATAAAAGGTAAAGAAAACACCTACTTCCATATCCATGGCTGCAGCAGTGGACGCCAAAATGAAAGGTGGATATGCCCAATCAAGGGTCCCTTTGGATGCAATCAGTGCCATTCGCTTCTGATCATTGTTGTTCATAATTTATCTAACCCTTTTTAATAAAGTAAACGAAGTCAGTCCCATCATTTTCAGCTGCCAGAATCTCATTCCCAGTTCGCTTGGCCCATGCTGTTACATCATTTTTTGATCCCGGATCAGTAGATACCATTTTTAGAACCGTACCAACGGTCATTTCATCTATGGCTTTTTTTGTCTTTAATACAGGCAAAGGGCAGCTTAGCCCCCTGCAATCCAACTTCTGATCAAAATTAATATCGCTCATAGTTGCTCCCTCTTAGTTGTTATTAAAGTTTTCCAATGACCACTCCCCTCTAGAAATCATTTCCTGTGCATCAGACATACAACTCAATATTTTAAGTATAAAATCATTGGCTAGAGAATAATAGTATCGGGTTCCTTCCTGTCGGTATTTGACAATGCCCCGATCAAGCATTATTTTTAAATGCTGACTCACAATGGGTTGGATCAAATCCAAATTTCGCTGAATTTGGCTCACTGGTTTTTCACCATCTTCCAGATACTCAACAATTTTTATCCGTTGAGGATGTCCAAGAGTTTTTAAAATACGTGCCGCATTTTGAATAAAATCTGGGGATATTTTAGTTTTACTAGTCACCGTAGCACATAGAATATATAAATAATACTATATAAAGTAAACACTATGTATAAAGTAAAATAATTTTAAATTATAATATGATTAACGCTTCAGCATTTATACTAATCGGTGGTATGAGTCGCCGCTTTGGATCACCAAAATGGAAAGCGGTATTGAATAATGTCAAGCTAATCGATCAAATATGGGGAATGTGCCATAATTTTGAGAGCCGGTTTGTTATTGGTAAAAGAGAACCCAAAGACCTATCCTATCCTTTTATTGCGGACACTTTTGATATACAAACACCATTGAATGGAATTCATACCGCTTTACTTAACTCAAAACAAGATTGGAGTTTTATTATATCCTGTGACTTACCCCTAATTGATCCATTAATTTTTTACCGTCTTGAACAATACATTTCTAAAAACAGAGACGCTGTTCTACCCATAGCTAATGACAAAATACAAGTAGCTTGTGGCTTTTATCATAAACGAATTATATCAAAAATTGAAATGGACCTCGTAAAACAACGCTATAGTATATTTAAATTTGTTGAAAAAATAAATACTACATTTGTCAACTTTAATGAGTGCAAGTGTTTTTGGAATATGAATACAAAAAGGGATCTTCAAGAAATAGTTAATTATTGTGCCAATAAGGATAACCAAAAAGATGAAAATTATAAAATATAAATCGCTTAAATTTCTTTTATAAATTATTAATTATTTTTTAAACCAAGTCTCCCAAAAGGTATGATTAATCTATTCTCTAAGCTATTTACTAGTATCTTTATATGCAGTGTTTTATATGCGCAATTCACACTTAAAGATGATACTCCGGAAAAAACTAATATCCAGTTCCTAAATGAGGAAACAATTTTTGAATCTCAAAATAATTTTATCAAAATCATTTCACCTAGTGGAGGAACTACAACAGATTATGGTCGTCCAGAACTTCCACGCTTTTCCACCCTTATTCAAGTAGAACCAAATAAAGAATATTCTGTGACATGTAATATTATAGAATCTCATACAATCACTAATATTACAGTATTTCCATTCCAAAACAAGGACAAAACTGAAGAACCGGGTTTTATTAAGTTTATGGATTCCTCATTTTATGAAAAGGATACGGTCTATCCTGAATCCATTCTTGAAGTATCAGATAGATTGATTATGAGAGATCTTCATTTATTGAATGTAAGTGTAGTTCCCTACCGCTATAATATTTCCCAGAAAACTTTAGAGGTCTTAGACGAAATTCAAATTGAAGTGATTGAAACAGGAGATAGGGAAGAGGAAAATAGGGTTCAAAGACTTCCATCAAAAATATTTGATAAATTATATTCCACGTTGGTTCTAAACTATGAAGAAAGGAGTAGAAATACAGAATATCAGCCCCCATCAATTTTATATATTTGTGGTGGAAACTCTGAAATCAATGGTAGTTTTCAGCAATTAGTTAATTGGAGACACAAGCGGGGGTATGTTGTCTATACAGCATCCTTGAATGAAACAGGAAGTTCCTCTAGCTCGATAAAAAACTACATCTTAAATGCTTATAATAGTTTGAGTATCCCCCCTGAGTATGTAGCTTTAGTTGGAGATGTAGGAGGGTCATTTAGTGTCCCTACATTTTATGAAAGTTGGGGACACAATGACTATGGAGGGCAATGTGAAGGAGACCATCCATATAGCCAATTGGAAGGGGCCGACTTACTTCCTGAAGTACTAATGGGTCGAATTTCCGTTAGATCTACTACCGAATTGGCTATAGTTGTAAATAAAATTATTCATTACGAAAAAGCAACCTTTGCATCAACTATGTTGCCTTATTTTGAAAAAGCGGCCTTGATTGGAGACCCCAGTACAGCTTCCGGCTATTCAACAGTGATTACAAATGAATATATTTCTGAAACTATGACTGCTTATGGTTTTGAAGACGTGCGTCTTAAAATTTCGGGTGGAGGTTGGTCAAGTTGGATGGAATCCCAATTAGATGAAGGTGTCCTATTTTTTAACTATCGTGGTATTCAAGGAGTAAGTGGATTTGACAATGGGAATATTGATGATGCAAACAATGGCTATAAACTTCCTTTTGCTACAATCATTACTTGTGGAACAGGCTCATTTGCACAAGACCATACTAGTATGTCAGAAAAATTTTTAAGGGCGGGCTCTGTCTCAAATCCTAAAGGAGGGGTTGCAGGAATTGGGACAGCAACCTGGAACACACATACAGCATTTAATAATATTATTGACATGGGTATTTATGATGGAATTATTACAAAAAAAATAGAAACAGCAGGTGGAGGCCTTGCGCATGGAAAACTTACACTTCTTAACACATACCCAACCAATCCATACAACTGGGTCAGTGCATTTACTCAATGGAATAATTTAATGGGCGATCCTGCTACTCACTTATGGACTGATACTCCTGGAAATATAGCTGTCCAATACATATCTGATATCCCCTTTGGAACAAATTTCATTGATATACATGTAGAAGATTCAAATGAGACGCCTTTGGAAAACGCTAGAGTGACTTTATTAAAAGGTAATGACGAAATATTTCTCAATGGGTTTACAAATCAAAATGGAAATGTAACGTTCGATTTAGACTATATTAATGGTGGTGATGTAAATGTTACTGTAACTAAACAAAATGTAGTTCCTTTTATTGGTGATTTTGAAATAATAACGGATGGTAAATTGATAAATATTGATACGTCACAGGATATAATTATTGATGATGGAGAAGGTGGTAATCAACTTATAAATCCAGGAGAAACTATAAATATACTAATCCCTTTAAAAAATTATGGGATCTCCAATGTTACAGGAATACATGCCATTCTTGAATCTATGTCTCCACACGTCACAATGCTTATAAATGAAGATAATTATGGAACGATTGCCCCTGGAACGTCTTCATTTGGTGAGGGGTTCACCCTATCTCTCAATCCCTCTGCAATAGATGGGGAAGATTTAAGCCTCCGCATCCATATTACAGATGATTCTGGAGAAAATTGGACAGGTGCTGTTCCTCATTTTGTTTTTGGCGGACACTTGATTATTGAAAACAATGTTTTTGTAGAAAAAGACCAAACTTCCAATATTCAATTGACAGTTCAAAATTTAGGCACTGTCTCAGTCCAAAATGTTTTTGCTGAACTGATATATAATGATGAGTATATAGAAATAATTGATGGAGAAAGAGAAATTGGTACAATTCAACCAAATGAGATTATTACCTGTTTAGATTGTTTTACAATTTCTACAAGTCATAATGTGGTTTCCGGAACAATCTTATCTCTGCCAATTCGATTTTATAACGCTAACGGCTATGATAACCTACAATCTCTAACTCTGAATATAGGTGAAGTTTCTTTAAGTGATCCACTTGGCCCGGATCAATATGGATATTACATTTATGATATGTCAGATATAGGATACAATATAGCACTTGATTATGAGTGGATTGAAATTGACCCTGATTTCGGAGGCACCGGCACAGATTTGTATTTATCAGATAATGGAAACGGTAACTTTTCAAATTCATCTGTTATTGTTGAGCTTCCATTCTCTTTTCAGTTTTATGGAATAGATTATGAAAATATGACTATTAATTCCAACGGATGGATTGCCATGGGGGAAACCAACATGGAATCATTTCGAAATTACCCTATACCTGGAGCAGGGGGACCTTCACCCATGATTGCTGCATTTTGGGATGATTTAAAAACTGCTTACAGTGGAGATGTAATTCTATTTGAAGACCCAGACAATCAATTTGTAATTGTTGAATGGTCTAACATGCGTACTCAGAACCAGAATTCAATTGAAGCTTTTCAGGCAATTTTATATAATTCCCATGCTGCTCCTTACGGTGATGGATATATCAAAATTCAATACAAAACGTTTAATAATACTTCATCCGGGAATTATGCGGGGAATACACCTATTCACGGAGGGTATTGTACAATTGGTATAGAAAACCACATGGGTAATGATGGTTTGGAATACACATTTAACAACATATACGCTCCTGCAGCATCAGAGCTAGAAAATGGTTCAGCATTATTAATTACAACTTCTCTTTTTGAAAACCCAACCGCTTCGTTTGATTACGAAGTAAATAATTATTCTGTTTTTTTTACAGACCTTTCATCTGAAGGAAATTTTATAGAACTGATGGAATGGGCATGGGACTTTGGTGATGGGAATACTTCTAATGAACCTTCCCCAAATTATTACTATTCATCTCCGGGAACTTATCTGGTAAGTCTGGTAGTAACCAGCAGCGCGGGGTTAGAAAGTACATTATTTCAATCAGAGATTAGTATCGAATCCTGTACAGAACAGCTTGATGACTGTGGAGTATGTGGAGGAGAAAATCTGTATATGGACTGCAACGGTCAATGTGGCAACTGGACTCCTATTTGTTCTGACGAATCTTTTGATGGATTTATCGGACCTTCTGCATGTGAAGGGTACATAGGTATTGGATCTGATTTTATTTTTTCAGATAGTGGAGGACTAGATGATTGCGGTATTTGTGAAGGTAATAATTTAAGCTGCACCGGCTGTACTGATTCAGAAGCAAATAATTATAATTCGGAAAATATCTTTGAAGATGGTAGCTGTACTTATATTTTTTATGGCCCCGGATTTGCTTTAAACTTTGACGGGGGAAATGATTATGTACAAATCATGGAGTATGATTTAGATGGTGTTTTTGATGGAGGTTCCAATACATTTTCATTTTCAGCATGGATTTATCCCTATGACACAGAAATGAACGCTGAATCTGGTGCCCTTGTTTATCATAAAGATACTTTTGGAAATACAAATTTTTCTCTCGAAATTAATTCTGATGGCAATCTTGAGGTATTTATTGAAAATTTATGCGGAGGAAACGAGCTGGTAATTGGAAATGGAGAACTTCAGCCCGGAGATTGGCATCATATTGCAATAACTTATGAGTTAGGAATTCTTTCAGTATTTCTTGATGAGAATATTTACGAAAATCAAACTTGTGGATATTCTTTGACTGAAATAAATGAACCTATTTTATCATTTGGTGGAAATTCGAACAACAACACCAACTTAAATGGAATTATGGATGAGGTTAAGATCTGGAATTATGCCCGCGATTGGGAGGACATATCAGAGAATATGCACGATGTAATTAACCCTGAGATCGAAGGGTTGGTAGGATATTGGAGATTTGATGAAACTGAAGGGGAAATAACTTTTGATGCGACATCTAGGAATAACAACGGTCAGCTAATAGGTGCAATAGAGAGGGTAGAATCAACAGTACCTTTTACATTACCTCCATTTATAAATTTGACCGCATTTGCAGATACCGCATCCTGGCCGGTAGAATTAATTATTGGATTGTTCCCAGATGCAACCAATGAATATGATTTCTGGGTAGATCGTTATGCTCCTCCGCCTCCACCACCACCAACATGGGACGTAGCATTATTTAATACGATTATAAACGATAGGTTATTTGTTGATATTCGCCCTATACCAGATAATGGTGAAATTACAGAATGGGCAATTGATTTTCAGCCCGATATTGGAACTGAAGAGATTACCTTGTCATGGAGCATAGATGAACTAGTGGAAGGCGATTTTACGTTGTCGGACCCATTTGGAGGTGAGATGTTTTCAGTGAATATGAGGGAAACAGAAAGTTATAGCTTTAATCCTTCATTCACGCGGGTAATAGTTAGGCATAGTGTTAATAATGGACTATTGATACCCTATTCTGATGGTTGGAATTTAGTTGGATTACCGCTTGGAGTACAAAATTCATCTTATGAATTCTTATTCCCAGAGTCAGTGGAGGAAACTTTATATTCCTATGATGATGGTTATCTTTATGAAACTAGTCTCACGCCTGGGGAAGGATATTGGTTGAGGTTTTCTAATGATGGATATTCTGAAATTACCGGATTACCAATTGTTGAACTAAATGCCAATCTAAACGCTGGCTGGAATTTAATTTCAGGGATTTCATCTCAGATTTTAATTACCTCAATTATTGATCCTGAAAATATCATCGTGCCAAATACTCTTTTTATGTTTACAGGCTCTTATACAGAATCTGAATTATTAGAACCCGGTGAAGGATATTGGTTAAGAACATTTCAAGAAGGAGAAATTATTTTCCTTCTTGACACTGTGTCTTCCTACAGAAAAAATGAAGTTTGGGAAAATCCACTTGAAAAGATTAATACTTTAACATTTAATAACAGAACTCTTTATTTTGGAATAGACCTCCCAATAAAAGATAAGCTTACCTATAGCTTGCCACCGAAACCACCTTCAGAATATCCTGACAATATTTTTGATGTCCGTTTTAAGGGAGGATGGGAAATCACCAAAGACAGCGGAATAATAGAAGTAATGAATTCAAATAAAACTCTTTCTATTTCGTACAATATTATAATTATGGCAGGAGAGAATCAAAGCTGGGCTATAATCTCTGAATCAGGAGAAGAGTACACCTTCGAGGGAAAAGGTGAAATAACAATTCCTTCAGAATCAATTTTTACTCTGATCAGAAAACCGCACACTCCAATCACTTTTGAATTACACCAAAACTTTCCCAATCCATTTAATCCAACTACAACTTTAAACTATGATTTACCTGTCGATGGTTATGTTACAATCTCTATAATGGATTTACTTGGGAGAGAAATAATCAACCTCATGGATGGTAACCAAAAAGCAGGATTCAAATCAGTTAAGTGGAATGGAACTGATTCAATAGGGAGACAGTTAGGTGCTGGAATGTATTTATACCAATTAAAAACTGATGGTTTTGTAAAAACAAAAAAAATGGTATTAATCAAATAAACTTCAATATATAGGGATGAAAAATATAGATCAAACTAACAAAAAGAAATTTATGAGGAGAGCCATTCAGCTTTCAAAAGAAAAAATGCTTTCGAACAAAGGAGGTCCTTTTGGAGCAGTAATTGTACAAGACGAAGAAATTATTTCTGAAGGATTTAATCAAGTAACTTCACTTAATGATCCCACAGCACACGCCGAAATTATCGCTATACGAAATGCGTGCAGAAAATTAAATTCATATCATCTAATTGGCACAGAAATATATTGCAGCTGCGAACCATGTCCTATGTGCCTATCTACGATTTACTGGGCACATATAGAAAAAGTTTATTATGCAAACTCAAGTAAAGACGCGCAGCATATCGGATTTGATGATAAACATATTTTTAATGAATTAACTAAAGATAAAAGTCAAAGGGAAATACCTATAATCCAAATCTTACCTGAAGAAGGAAAAGCTGTTTTTAATGCATGGATAGAAAAACTAGATAAAACTCTCTATTAATTTCTTTATCACTTTATAATCAATAAAGTAAAAGTAAATTTTTTTAATTCTCAGACATACAATGTTCTCGATTATTTTAAATTATTTTGTGTAATTTTGTAGCTCTTTTATTGAAAACAAACTGATTTATTTAGCCTTACAAAGGGCCCTTAGCTCAGTGGTTAGAGCAGCGGACTCATAATCCGTTGGTCCGGGGTTCGAATCCCTGAGGGCCCACTACCGAACTTAACAGATAATAGGAAAAAATAATGAACACTAAAATATATTTTCTTACCATAACAATTTTAATGATTGTGATGGGGTGTCAAAACGGAATAATGGAATCGGTTGGTAAGTCTGATGCAGAATTAATTGAACAAATCAGAAGTGCTAGCAAGGTAGATATATCAATGAATGAAATTCCTTCTCAGTCACAGATCTTTTTAGAAAGTGATAATGAATATGATGCTCTAGGTGCTAAAAAAGCATCCGGATTGGGTTATGAAGTAGAACTCGCTGGTAGCGGATCTAGATTCGGTAACCGCAAAGAATTTTATTTTAACTTGGAAGGCAGAAAACTTGATCCTTATGATTATGGTAAAGGTAAAGATGAATGGTATAGAGACAAGGATGATTGGGATAGAGAAGGCAAAGAAGACAGGAAATGTTTTGATCTGGTTCTTCCTGTCACCTTTATTATGCCGGACGGTTCTACTGTAACAGTTGCAAGTGATGATGAAGTTAGCTGGGCAGAAATTAAGGCCTGGTATATATCAAATCCCGATGCGGACGAAAGGCCTGCGTTGCAGTTTCCGGTAGATATCTCTTTCGATGAAGACGAAACAATGACGGTCAATAATGAAGAAGAAATGCGGGAAACCTATGCCTCCTGTAAAAGTGATAAAGATTATTGTGGTGAATTAATCTATCCTGTAACCTATGCGATGCCGGATGGAACCACCATTGATGTTGCAAGTGATAATGAGGATAGTTGGACAGAGATTAAAGAATGGTATGAAAACAACCCAGATTTTGACGGCGAGCCAACAATTCAATATCCAGTTGATGTAACTTTTAGATATGAAAATAGTGAAGTCTCCATAACAATCAATAGTGATGAAGAATACAGTGACGCAAAAGTCCAATACTGTTCTTCAGACAGGGATTAAAATACCTTTTGATTTATATATTTATTTAACAATGTAAACATTAAACCCCACGAATGTGGGGTTTTTTATTCCACCTCCTTGTAAAAAAGTGGGGATGGGATAAACTTTATTAAAATAATTCATAAAAAATAAGAATGATTAGAATGTAAATTCACATCCTAATTTATTGAAAAGAGAGATTTTGTGACAAATTTGCTATTAATTGGGATTATTTTAATGAGTTCATGTAACCAACCACCCCTACCTCCAGACGCTGAAAAAATACCATATGAAATGATCATTCATGGTGATACTCGAGTGGATAATTATTACTGGATGCGTCTAACTGATGAACAGAAATCTGCAAAGCAATATGATGAAAAAACCATACAAGTAGTTGAATATATAAATCGTGAAAATGAATATACCCAGTTAAATTTATCTCACACAAAAACATTCCAAAATAAACTGTTCAATGAAATAGTAGGTCGGATAAAGAAGGATGATAATTCGGTCCCATATTTTGAAAATGGGTATTATTATTATTCACGTTATGAAAAAAATAAGGAATATGCAATTCATTGTAGAAAAAAAGGTTCACTTGCTGCTAAAGAAGAGATCCTTATTGATGAGAATAAATTGGCAGAAGGATATGATTATTTTTCTTTGGGGGGAATGGAAATCAGCCCGAATAATAATTTGTTAGCATATGGAATAGATACTTTAAGTCGGCGGTTTTATGAAATTCATTTTAAAAATTTAAAAACTGGAAAAGTGTTAAATAAGACTATCCCAAATACTACTGGCAGCATTGCATGGGCTAATGATAATAAAACTGCATTCTATACTTCAAAAAATAAAGTTACTCTTTTATCAGAAAAAATATATCGACATAAAGTTGGCAGTAGCTCTGAAAATGACATTATGGTATATCAAGAAAATGATGAATCATTTTATATCGGTGTATATCGATCTAAGTCTGGGGAATATATTATTATTTGGAACAGCAGTACTCTGGTTAGTGACTACCATATTCTACGTGCAGATAATCCAGAAGGTAATTTTGTTAAGTTCACCCCAAGGGGAGAAAACCATGAATATTCCATTGAACACTTTAAAAATAAATTTTTTATTGTAAGCAATCTAAATTCCAAAAATAATAGACTTATGGAAACTAATGAGAAGGAAACTGATATATCCAACTGGAGAGAAGTTATACCTCACCGAGATGATGTACATTTGCTTGGAATTGAAATCTTTGAAGATCATCTTGCACTAAATGAAAGGAAGGATGGATTACGAGGGTTAAGGATCATTAATCAATTAACAGGTGAAGACTATTACATTGATTTCGGGGAAAATACCTACACTGCTTGGATTTCAGTTAATAAAGAATTTAGTACAAATATTCTTAGATATGGCTATAGTTCATTGACAACACCAAACAGTGTCTACGATTATAATATGGACACTGGAGAAAATATTTTGATGAAACAACAAAAAGTTATCGGTGGCTATAATCAGGATGCATATAATACTGAAAGATTATATGCGGAGGCAAGAGATGGTAAGCTAATTCCAATTTCTATAGTATATCGAAAAGATTTGAGATCTAGTATCCCCCAAAATTTATTACTGTATGCTTATGGCTCCTATGGCGCAACTAATGATCCGTACTTCAGTTCAACCCGACTGAGTTTACTAGATCGTGGTTTTATATATGCTATTGCACATGTCCGGGGAAGCCAGATTTATGGTCGCCAATCCTATGATGATGGGAAGCTGCTAAATAAAAAAAACACCTTTTACGATTTTATTGATGCAGGAAAATATTTAATTAAACAGAATTACACCGATTCAGAACATTTATTTTGTGAAGGCGGCAGTGCTGGAGGATTATTGATAGGCGCAGTAGTTAATATGGAACCAAATCTCTGGAAAGGCGCTATCGCTGGTGTGGCGTTTGTTGATGTTGTGACAACCATGCTGGATCCAACCATCCCGCTTACATCTAATGAATGGGATGAATGGGGCAATCCAATTGAAAAAGAATTTTATGACTATATGTTATCTTACAGCCCATATGATCAGGTTTTAAAACAGGAATATCCAAATATGTTAGTGACATCTGGATTTTTTGACTCACAGGTCCAATATTGGGAACCATTGAAATGGGTTGCTAAACTCAGGGATCACTGGCAAGGCAATAATAAACTTTTGCTTCATATGAATATGGATGCTGGACATGGAGGGAAATCAGGCCGATTTCAGCGATACCGTGAAACAGCCATTGAATATGCTTTCTTGTTGGATATTTCAAAGATTATAGAGTAACCAGTATTATATTTAAATCAATAAAGTAGGTTTAGACCATTAGGATTATATTATTTCATGAGAATATTTTTATTATTACCGATAGCTATGCTGATATTAGGATGTCTTCCTTTACACCTTTCCCAATCCATGAGCAAATCTCCCAAAAATGTTGAAACCTTTCCAAAACTAACGGAGCGCAACCGTCTGCTTGGATCATTATCACCAGAACGAATTTGCTATGATGTCCAGCACTACGATATCAATATTGACATTGATGTAGATAAAAAATATTTAAAAGGATATGTTAATTTCACTGCTGTTTCTGTCAATGACTTTACTGTTCTACAATTTGATCTGGCAAAGGATATGCATTTAAACGGAGTCTATTATCTAGGAAATAAACTAGAAACAACACGTAAAGAAGATGCTGTTTTTGTGGAATTCCCAAAAATTAACCGAGAAAGAATGTTTCAATTTCGTGTCTACTATGAAGGGAAACCTCAGGAATCTTTAAACCCACCATGGAGTGGAGGTTTTGTATGGGAAACAGATAAAAAGGGCCGTCCATTTGTCTCTGTCGCTTGCGAAGGAGATGGTGCTGGTTTATGGTGGCCTTTAAAAGATCATATTTTGGATGAACCAGATATAGGTGCAAAAATGACATTCACAGTTCCATCGGAACTATTTTGCGTTAGCAATGGCCAACTTTCTAACACGAATGAAGATTTAAAAAATGGGAAAACTGCATATACATGGGAGGTTAATAATCCTATTAATAATTATAATATATCTGTTCAGTTAGGACATTATGTCCTGATTCAGGATACCCTTCATCGAAACGGAAAAGTTGAATCATTAAATCATTATGTGCTGGATTACCATCAGGAGGTTGCAAAAAAACATTTTCAACAAGCTAAAAAAATAATCCGTTTTTTTGAAAAGTATTTTGGGGATTACCAATGGTGGGAAGATGGTTATAAGCTAGTAGAGGTGTCATACTTAGGTATGGAGCACCAGTCAGCAGTTACCTATGGAAATATATGGAATAATTGGGGAGGCCCTCGCCAATGGACACAGGCATATTACGGTATAATTGATGGTCTTTTGTTTCATGAGACTGCTCACGAATGGTGGGGAAACAGTGTCACTGCAGCAGATCCAGCACATATGTGGATTCATGAGGGAATGGCTGTGTACAGTGAATCGATGTTCATTGAAGATCAGCTTGGTTATAATATTATGATTGATTTCATGTTGCGTAAGCGGATGAGAATTCAAAACAAGCTTCCGATTGTCGGACCGGAAAACGAAAACTACTGGGCTTTCGGGGATTCATATAATAAGGGTGCATGGGCAGTACATACCCTGCGCCATGTGATTGAAAATGATAGTCTATGGTGGGGTATCCTAAAATCATTTGCAGTTGAGAATGCACGTAACCATGTTAAGACAGGTGATTTTCAAACACATGTGGAAATCAGAACCAATCGCAATTTAGATTATTTCTTCGATCAATATTTTTTTGATAATAGAATTCCCAAATTAGAATATTATCAAAACGAATCTAAACTATTTTACCGCTGGGCTGAAGTAATACCAGATTTTCAAATGCCGATAGATATTAATATAAATGGGACAGGAAAACGTATCTACCCAACGACCTCTGTTCAAACACTTGAAATACCGGAATGGGCAGTAGTTATTTTTGAGGATTGGAAGTTTCTCATAAATGTTAAAGAAAATTCTAAAATTAATGTATATTAATTCTTCTGTTTAAATTTTGAGAATCATTCCCACCTTTTTGTAAAAAAGTTCTGATGGGGTAAATCGAAGTAGCTGATGAGGAGTGGTGTACATCAAAATAATATGTGGGACTGTCATAGTTAGATTAGTAACATTATTTAAAAAATGTAAGGAAATAAATGTCAAATATTCTCATTATAAGTGCAACATCAAAAAATAACCTAAAGCTAGCTGAAAAAATTAATAAAATTGCAAAAGAAGAATACTCTAATGTAGAAATCATCAACGTAGAACAATTTTATATTCCACTGTTTACACCAAATGAATATAAAGTTGGCATACCCTCAGATATAGAACCATTAACAAAAAGATTTCAAAGCGCAAACGCTTTCATTTTTTGTGCACCAGAATACAATGGTAGTATTCCTCCTATAATTTCAAATCTCATCGCTTGGATATCAGTTTCAACAGATCAATGGCGGGAAGTGTTTAATGGGAAAGCAGGTCTTATTGCGACTTACAGCGCAGGAAATGGTCAAAATTTCCTTCGGTCAATGAGAATCCAAATGGAGCATTTGGGAGTAATTGTTTTACCTAGAACTATAGTTGCTTCAAATCAAGTCGAATTTGATTCCGATTCATGTAGAAGTAAAATAAAGCAACTTGTACGTTTGATTAATCATTAGCCAAAATGATATATTCACCGAGCTCATACATTGGAAAATTCATTTCTTAGTCGTAATTTTTTTATTGAGGGTTATCAAATAAGAGCTAAATATGTCTATGCCTACTAAAATTACGTTGCACCATAAAATAGGATTTATATATATCTATTTTTCCTCTTCCACTGATGATATGCTTTCAACTAATGAACTTAATATAATCCTTGATAAGGTGGATTTAATTATTTCTACGGATGAACATAATTATCGGCAAACTTATCATGTAATGACAGATGTACTAAATTGGTATATGACTTTAAACTTTGAAGATAGAAAAAGTGAATTTATAAAATTTGTAAATGAATTAAGTTCTGAACTACAGGAAAAAAATAAAACAGATTGCCTTAAAAATCTGAAGACTCTCTCTGAAGCTGATGGCATTAATACCAAAGAAGTTTCCCTAATTGATTATATAAAAGCAACCTGGCTATAAAAACATGCCCTTTTTGTCACAGGGGATTGGCAATAAATTGAAACTTTTTATAAGTTTGGTATTTATTTTTATTTATACAAGTCCTCTATATTCAATAACTGGTTATGTTCGCTATGCTGATGCTTCATTCTGTATGGATGACTGTTCAATATATTACCTTGAAGATGAATATGGAGAATTTCTTACTTGGATCACTCATTTGAGCGATGTTGACATGCTAGCTGTTTTCACTAATAGATTTGTCGAGATTGAAGGTGAAGAGGTCTGGTGTATAGAATGTGGAGCGATTGATGTTGAATCCATCGAAATTTCGAATGAGTGTGAATTCCCGGTTGATTGTTTCGCCGACCCTTGCACTGTAGAGTTCTGCTCTGAATTTCCGGAAGCTGAATGTGTCCCGAATTATTGTGATGGATGCTGGGCAGATTATTATCTAAATGAAGAATTACTGGATTGTAACATTCAAACTGATTGTATTGATTTAACTGAAATTGACTTTGGTGATTGTGATATGGTTTTAGGAATCGGATGGATAAATGAAAACTGTGAATATATTTCAGGTTGTGATTGGGTAGCGGATGGTATAGATTATTCAATTGCATTCTATGATTCAATGGAAAATTGTTCCGAAGCCTGTGAAAACGCACTTGCACCTGAGACTGTTACTTACACTTTACAACCGGGTTGGGATTTAATAGGATTACCAGTAATTATTGAAAATTCTTCTTACCAGGTTTTATTTCCCAATTCATTTGGGGAAACATTATTTTCATTTAATGAGGGATACTTACAAGAAGAGTTTTTACAACCTGGAGTCGGTTATTGGCTTCGATTTCAGCTGGATGAAATGATTGTAATTACAGGAACTCATTTAGATGAGTTAACAATAACCTTATCAGAAGGTTGGAATTTAATTTCAGGATTAAACCAAATTACCAATGTGAATAATATTATTGATCTAAATAACATTGTTATTTCAGGAACAATTTTTGGATATATGGATGGTTACCAAAATGTTTCTCAATTAGTTCCAGGGAAAAGTTACTGGGTAAGGGCAAACCAATCTGGTACAATCCAAATCTATATTGAATGAGATAAGAGTTTTGATTTTTAGGAATTAATATCTGTCTATTTTTTTTCAGAACCTTACATTATATTCTCATTTCCTTATTAATGACACTTTAACAAGCGATTAACTATATTTGAACATTATTCTCTTAGAACCTTACTTTACCGGTTCACATCAGTCCTGGGCTGAAGGTTATAAAAAATACAGTCGTCACAATATATTTATTATGTCTCTTCCTGGTAGATTCTGGAAATGGAGAATGCATGGAGGAGCGGTTACATTCGCCCATAAATTCAATAAATTAAAGAAATCATTCGATTTGATTTTAGCAACCGATATGCTGGATCTAACCACTTTTCTTTCTCTTACGCGTTCATCCACTTCTTATATCCCCACCGCAATTTATTTCCATGAAAATCAATTATCTTATCCCTGGTCACCAGATGATAGAGACATCATAGAAAAACGAGATAAACATTATGGATTTATTAATTATGCCTCTGCTCTGACAGCAGACCATTGTTTTTTCAATTCAGATTATCATCGTTTATCATTTTTATCTGAACTACCAAAACTATTGAAACATTTTCCTGATTTTAATGAAATTGATAGTATACAGAAAATTGAATTAAAAAGCTCTGTTCTGCATCTGGGAATTGATCTAAAGCGATTCGATAAATACAAAACAGATAAAAATACTATTCCTACCGTTGTTTGGAACCATCGCTGGGAATATGATAAAAACCCGGATGAGTTTTTCAAACTTCTTAATAAAATGAATGATTGTAACATAGATTTTAAGGCAGTGATTTTGGGAGAAAACTTTTCGAAATCACCATCCGTATTAAGAAATAATATAAATAAATTAGGACCAAGAATCATCCATTCTGGATTCGTAAATTCGTTTCAGGAATATGCAAAATGGCTTTGGAAGTCCAGTATAGTTCCAGTTACAAATTTACAGGATTTTTTTGGGGCTAGTATAATTGAGGCAGTCTATTGCAATTGTATTCCTATTTTACCCAACCGCCTTTCTTATCCCGAATTATTCCCTCCAGAAGTATTTTATAAAAATGAAAAAGACCTATACAATAAAACAAAAACGTTATCTACTAACAATAAACAAAGAAATGCAATGCACTATAGAAATATTGTTTCAAAATATGATTGGAGTATAATGGCACAAAAATATGATGTTGAAATGGAGAAAATAAAAATTGGCATTTAAAATGATACATATTTACCAGAGAAATGAAAAACCATGTTTACTAAGGGCGAGGACATTGATAGATTACATATGAAATTTGTAGTCCCGTTTAATTTTAGAATAGATTTATAAAAATATTTACCATTTTATAGGTTGGTCCGTACCCATACCAGGACCTAAAAAAAGAGCATTTAAAAACATCCGCTCTGTATTATGAAAATATCCCCGGAAATTTGGATCAGTGGCAAACAATATAACCTGTCCATTACCGTAATCCTCTCTGGATGCATAAACTGTTTCTGCCCACCGCTCTCTTGCCTCTGGCCATAGCAGTCCAGATAATCTTAATTCATTTTCTTCCGAAAATCGAGCTACAGTTGATACACGGTCATCACCAACAAGAGCAACAGATGTGTTCACCATTGGGATTAAATATTCGCCGCATCCAAACGATAGCCAGTGTTCTCTATCTAGTATAGCTTTCATCAGCATTCCTCTTGGTGCCAGCTTTCTGGCAATATCATCTTTCTCTTTTATTTCTTCAATTGTGTATTCAGATATTTCTTGTTTTGAAGAACTAGTTACAATCTTACCCTCCCAAACAGAAAGACTATCTATATCAGGGTTTTCAGCAGATTTAAGGTAATTCAGATAGTTTTCATAACTAGTTAATTTGTTTAAAATCTGATGTTTCTGTCTAACGTTTGATATAGCAATTGAAGAATCTGTTAAAAAGTGGGCGCCGGAACCAAGGCCGATTGCTGTCCCTCCATCTTCAATCCAATCTTTTAATTTTTCAATTCCACTTTCTCCAAGAAATCGCTTGTATTCACCTGTACCACCCCAAGCCGATGGTATAACAAGTACATTGTATTTTCTCAAATCGACACCAGAAAATCCTCCTACATCTAAAATAGAAAATGGTGTTGACAGCCTTGAGTCCAGTAAATGCCAAACGGCTCCAAAGCTATAATACGATATTGGAGAACCACCTAATACTGCAATCCTAGGTTTTTCAAGCAGATGAAATTCACCCCCACCAAGATCAGGACCTGATTCAGACAGCCCTGTATTGATTCCATAAATATCGGTTCCATATTCCATTGATAATTCCTTTATAAAGTCGGCTGTAAGATATGGATTAGCATTAAGCCTTAATAATAAGGAGCCTGATTGAAAATTATATCCTTCAATTTGAAATTGTTTGTTTGCCACCCATATCTTTAAATGATTTTCTAGAAGAATATTTAGTAAAGCATAACAATTTTGATCCTCAATTGGTATAATATATCCGAATGTGGGTTCAGGGTTAAACACCATTCCAGGAGATTGATGGGTGACATACTTAGTTGTTACAATTGGGGGAAGATCTTCTGTATAATAACCTTCTATACCATAAGCCAAAGGAAGAGACCAGCCTGTGGTTTCGTATAGCTGACTTTCACCATGTTTTAACCGTTGTCGCTTTTCGGTCTTCAAAAATGAATTATCTAATCTTATATCAAAAGTGAGGATTGCATTAACAAGAGCGTTGTTAGGCTGATCCAACCTTACCAGCATGGAACCTTTCGGAATGATAGTTTTAAATTCTGTTTTCCCATCAGATGTCACCGCCCGCTTCAGTTTTTCAGTTTGTAAGGTTTGACCGACTTCAATCCCCTGTCGAACTAATGTTTTAGCAAACTGTTTTTCAAGAGTTGTATTTTTTGTTTTTGGAAAAACAAATGCTTTTAAGCGGTTAGACTTGGTATAAACTGATTTATGTTTTTCACTATAGTAATCCCTTAACAGATCTTCTCTGTTATCTGCAACTGTCATAAGATTTGCCATAGAGCTTATAAACTGATGGTGAACTGTTTCACGATAGGTTAGTACCGTTCCATCATGTTGTAGAACTTGTGAGCCATCTACACCTGCCTGTTCGTATAAAAGACCTACTGCACCAGTATAAATAGACCATGAACTTCCATAACCAGGAAACAATTCCTCATTCCACTCACCTGTGTAGTAATTCCACCCTTTTTGGTCAAATGCCGCTGAATGCTCTAGGCTCATGATTTTCCACCATTTATAAATCAGCTCAGGCATAAACGGATTAAAAGGTTCTCGGGGTGGATTAAAGAGATAGGTATCTAAAGGACCCATCTCATGCCCATCTACAAATAATTGCGGGTGCCACTCTATAATGGATTTAACTCTACTTTTTGATTCTGGATGCACATGTGTAAACCAGTCACGGTTTAAATCAAATAAATAATGATTTCCCCTTCCCCAGGGCCAATTCCCACGGTGGTGCGTACTTTGAGTATCATAATTTACCACTGCTCCGTTCCATTGAGTCATCTGTGCTAAAAAACGAGTTCTCCCATCAGGATTCTGTAATGGATCAATAATAACAACCAGAGAGTCACGAATCAAACTGGAGTATGAATCTGTTCCTGCTAACAGCTGATATGCCAACTGAACACCTGCATCTGCTCCTGAAAGTTCATCCCCATGTATAGAGTAGGCCATCCATGCTATTGCAGGGGTCTCAGCCATAATTTGTTTCGCCTCAAAAGAGTTAGATAATTTTCTAGGGTCAGACAATTTAGAGATATTATTTTTGATTGTATCCAGTCTACTATAATTTGTTTCGCTGGTAATTATAAGATAAACCAACCTCCTTCCCTCGTAAGTCTTTCCATAGTCATGTAGCCGTGCATTTGGAAAAGTTTTATCTAAATATTCAAAATACGAAATAATTTCATCGTGACCTGCTGGCTTTGCTCCAAGTGGGAATCCCCAGTGATCCCCAGGAGAATCGACATTCGATAAATATTCATCCATTGGGAACAATTGTTCATGGTAATCTCCTGTACCATGTTCAGGATGAACTGAATCAGTTTCACCATAAATAAAGAGGAAAGGAATAATAAAAGATAACAAAAATAAACGGTTCATAAAATCTCCAATGGATTTAAATTAAAATAATAGAAACTGGGAAAGTTAAATAGGGAAATTGGTAATATGTATTGTGAATGATTAAATTTATCTTTTATTTTATTTGAGGTGAACCATCAAAACTACTATTGTAAATTGGATGTAGTATTAAAATTGTGAGAAATAAATTTAATGAATGATATAATTTATAAAATAGGGAAAATAGTTAATATGTATTTGTGGAAGAGATTTTACCTTAACTATATAATATTCTAATGAAATTCAATTTTTGGTTCATTTTAGCTTTGATTGTCATTCTCGCATATATTAAATACAGAAAACGCCTTAAAAATCTTTCGGATTAATTATGGATAGTACCTATAAAAATCAGAAAGTTGCAGTCAATGACTTTGTAAAACGTCAGACTGAAGGTTCTGGAAAGTCCTATTCTTCTTATCTTACTTTTGAACAAATAGCCAGACATGCAGAGGAGCAATTACATAAGGGTCAGTTTTTAAAGGGATACCGAGAAGGAGTATTGATCGTTGATTCAAATCCATCATATGTAAAATATTTTAAATGTCCTTTTGTGAAAATAGATAAAAATACAATATTAAAAGCTGAATGGATCCGCCGAAGGAGCGATGAGGAGCCATACATTCAAATCAGGGCATTAAATGGTTCTCCTTTAAAGGCGGGTAAGGTAGTATTTATTCTATATCATCACGATGTTTTAGATGAGACTAGTGAACAAACTACAAATGCTGATTGGGAACTAATCAGTATTCATGCCCTTCCTGAAGGAATTGAGAAATTACCTATGGGCCCAGTGACTATGATGCGAAACCAACTTGAATTAAAAGGGGGAACAGCTGCACAATATCCTTCAGAAAAATGGGCTGATTCTGTACAGTTTTGGCAGAAATATGCTCCTCTTGCAACAGAATAACGGATAAATAATGAATAAATTACAATTTTGTGGATTTAACATATACTCTATTTATATTGGTAATGATATTGTGAATTCAAGTAAAATCCTTTCCGAGTTTTATTTGCAAAAAAATAAACATTTATATTCTCACTATATAAATAATCGATGGGAAAATATATATTTGACTCCTATTCTAGTTCCATCTGTTCTTCCATTACTAACCTTTGCAACTTCATTTGCAAAAAAAACATTTAAACAAAAATTAATCATTCCTCATGAACTGTACGGATTTGAAAAAAATGAATTCTGGTTTAATATAGCAAAACCTGGTGAGTCAACAGAATTACACAATCATAAAGCGAAATCTTCTATTTCAGGCGTATTCTATTTAAAAGTCCCAGAAAATAGCGGAAATATAATTTTCACAAGTGGAAAGAAGCATAAGTTTGAGATTGAGGCAAAGCCATCGAATATAATTTTATTCCCCTCTTTATTAAATCACTATGTCCCTAAAAATCGAAGTTGTCTTGAACGTATCTCACTATCATTTAATTGCTTTAAGTTTCCTTTAGATAAAAGTCAGATGGCCTATGGATATGAAAAATCTAAATATTTCAGTTTATAGTAAATAGCTTGAAAATTAAAATTAGTAATTTTATTTTTATTGCTTTCCTTCTAAACTCATTCACTTTTGGAGAGAACAAATACCCTATAGTTTTAGTTCATGGATTCCTTGGATGGGGACCTGAAGAAATGGGAGGATATCCTTATTGGGGTGGTAAATTGGATTTTGAAAACTACTTAAGATCATTAGGATATGAAGTAATTACCGTTTCGATAGGACCTGTTTCTAGTAATTGGGAACGCGCAGTGGAAGTATTTTATCAATTAAAGGGTGGACAGGTAGATTATGGGTTGGCCCATTCTGAAAAGTGGGGAATCATTCAAAAACCACCAAATAAAAACTTTAAAGGATTGCATACAGAATGGGACGGACATCACCCGCTCCATTTTATTGGACACAGTATGGGAGGCCAGACTATCAGAATGCTTGCGTATCAATTAAAAAAAATATTTTATTCAGATTTGAGAGAGGAATATGTAGAGGAAAGCACTCTCTTGGGGAAAGAACACACCGGATGGATAAAATCTATCACTTCAATTTCAACACCGCATGATGGTACCACACTTTCAGACTTAGTAAACAGAACAGTTCCTTTTTTACAAAATTTTATTATTTTGGGTGCAGCTATAGGAACTGATTTTTACGATTTTGATCTACAGCACTGGGGCTTCATTAGAAATAAAAATGAAAGCTGGATCAGTTATATAAGACGTATGAGAAATCACTCCGCGTGGAATACAAAAAATATATGTGCTTGGGATCTAAGTATTGACGGAGCTCAAGAATTAAACACTTTTCTTACTGTACAGTCTGATATCTACTACTTTTCCTTTACAACAAGCACAACATACAAAAACAAAAAGTCAGGTAAACATATACCCGATAAAAACACAAGTATGTTTCTTAAAATACGTTCAAGAATTATTGGATCTAAAACTGTACAATATTCAGATGGAACTGAAACAGATTCATTGTGGTTTGAAAATGATGGTGTAGTAAATACGATATCACAGAGAGGACCAACTACAGGATTTTTTGGATCTGATCCAATTGCATCTTATAATTACAATGAACCATTAATTCCAGGGCAGTGGTACGAGATGGGGAAATTAAATATGGATCATTGGAAAATTATAGGTCAGGCTAAAATGAATAATATCGAAAAAGAATATATATTATCTATTTATCGTGATCACTGTCAAGTATTGTGGGAAATTTCTGAATAAAATACATTTAAATTAATACAATATTATTTGTATATTACAAGTATGGAATGTGGCGAACTCATAATACAATATTTAATCAGCCTTCAAGCTATATTCAGAAAAAATACTAAAGAGGGAAAATACACCTTATCTCAGGTTCTTATTTTAGCTATCATTCCAGATAATGGAATGGATATGACCACATTATCTGAACGTATTGGTGTGGATAATAGTACTACAACTAGACTCATTGGTGGAATGATTCAAAAAGGTTTGATCCAAAAGAAAAAGGGGGTAAATGATAAACGAACCACTATCATTACATTAACAGAAAAAGGAGAACTTGCTTCTGAAAAGATTGAATCTAAAATAGACCACATTGGAGAAGAAATATTTAATCATATTCCCTTTGAGAGCCAAGAAAATATAAAAGAAGCACTTATTTCTTTTAACTGGTCTCTTATTAAATATAACAGTTCTAATTAAACTATGTATTATACAAATAATACCTCATCTCTTCTGTTAAACTGGTATGAACAATCAAAGCGTAATCTTCCCTGGAGAAACACTAAGGATCCATATAAAATTTGGGTGTCTGAAATTATGCTTCAACAAACTCAGGTTAATACTGTAATCCCTTATTATAAAAAATGGGTTAGTGCCTATCCTACCATTAATTCTCTTGCAGAAACTGATTCAGATTCTATATTAAAACTATGGGAGGGACTAGGATATTATAATCGTTGCCTTAATCTTCACAAAGCCGTAAAAATAATTGTTTCTAATTACGGTTCATCGCTACCTAAAAATCCAAATGTTTTTAAAACCCTTCCGGGGGTAGGTGAGTATACTGCTGCAGCGGTATACTCAATTGCTTTTTCAGACCAATTACCGGTTTTAGATGGTAATGTAAAAAGAGTACTCTCACGTATTCTGAAAATATGCCGGTTTACTAAATATAATAAAAACAGAATTTTATCAAAATTAAAATCTTGGATTGATAAAAATAATCCTGGTGATTTTAATCAAGCAATGATGGAATTAGGGAGTACAGTTTGTTTGCCAAAGTATCCTAATTGTAGAATGTGCCCCCTTAAATCAATCTGTAAAGGATTTGAAACAGGCAGGCCTGAATCATATCCTTTACCTAACAAACAAAAACCTATACCACGGTATTTAGTTCTGACCGGAATCATTTGGAAAAATAACTCCTTTTTAATTTTACAGCGTACTGGATATCGTCATTTAACAAATTTATGGGAATTCCCTGGCGGTAAAATTCAATCAAATCGGAATCCAAAACTTCAATTAACAAAGATTTTAACAAAAAAATATAATTTAAAAGTATCAATCCAAAACAAGATCGGATGTGTTAATCATCAATATAGCCATTTTGGTATTAACCTTACTTGTTTTAACTGCAAGGTTGAAGATGGATCAGTACCAATAGGCATCCAGCCATATCGCTGGATCAAACAACATGAGATAAATAAATTCGCCTTCCCAAAGGCTAATCACAAACTGTTTGATATTATGAAGGATAATTAGGTGTTTAAAACATTAGCTTCATTGATAATTTGGCCCTTGTCATCATTCGTTTTTATAGTTTTGATCCCTATTTATTTTTTCTTTGCCATATTTTTCCCACCTGTAAAATTATACAAACTGGCATCAATTTTTTGCCGAATCATATTATTCTTTGGAGGGCAATGGCTTAAGATAAAAGGAACGCCTCCATTAAGAGATGGACAACCTTATCTTTATCTTTTTAATCACGCTTCACTATTCGATGCATTCATGCTCGCTGCTGCTATCCCTCACTATTTCACTGCTATAGGAGCAAATAAACAATTTTCCTGGCCAATTTGGGGATGGATTGTGAGACGATATGGTGTAATACCAATCAAAAGAAAAAAACTCAAAGAAGCAATTTATAGTCTTGATCTTGCAGAAGATTCCATTCGAAAAGGGACTTCCTTTATTATATCACCAGAGGGAACCCGCACCTTGACTGGCGAAATGAATGCATTTAAAAAAGGACCCTTTCATTTAGCAAAAAATACAGGCGTTACAATCATTCCTGTGGGACTTTCAGGCGCTTTTAAAGCAAAAAATAAACCAGATTGGAGAATTAATCCAGGAACGCTTACTTTAACTTTCGGTAGACCAATTCTTTCAACCGATTATGAAAATTTTCCGTTAGAAAAATTAAGAGACTACGTCCAAAAAGAGATTGTTCGATTGGTCAAATATTAAAAATATTTTAATTAATTTAATTATTTAGGATAAACCATGAATAAAACTGCAGATAAAGTTTGTATACCCTGTCATGGTGAAATACCAGCTTTAAAAGATAACGATTTAAGGTTACTTAAAAAAGATTTAAGCAAAAAATGGAATATAGTTAATAAGCATCATTTAGAAAAAGAGTGGACATTTGATGATTTTAAAACAGCAGTTAAATTTACAAATAAGATTGCAGATTTAGCTGAAAAGCAGGGACATCATCCTGATATCTATCTTGCATGGGGAAAAGTTAAATTAAAAATATGGACACATAAAATAGATGGACTTTCTGAAAGTGATTTTATCTTAGCTGCAAAAATTGATAGGCTTAGCTTGACTAAAAAATAATCTATATAATTGAAAATATTGAATAATATAATTTATTTTTATTCAATTTTTTAGTAAATCTCTCAAAGCATAAATCAACAAATCCAAATCCTGTTGATCATTATACACATTAACCGAATATCTTAACAAAGTTTTTCCTTTCCATTTGAAAATAGGAACCTCAATAGAAAACTCCTTCAGCAGAGTGTCTTTTAATTTTATTTCATCCTCGGTATTAATTTCAATACTCGCCATCTGACCCAACCATTCTTCAGTATTTGGACAAAGATGATCTAAATCAAAATATTCATCCAAACGACTTCGTGTTTCCCTCACCTGCCATTTACTTTTTTTAATTAGTTCATCCCAATTATTTTTCAATTGAAATTCTATAGCGTCAGGAACAGATAAAAAAGCACTCAAGTCTCGTGTCCCCTGCCATTGATTTTCAAGCAAAAAAATAGAATTAGACGGATCACTACCCTCGTATCCCCAGCTGGTTATTAGTGGTTTAATTTTTTCTTGAAATGATTTTCGCACATAGAGAAAAGAAGACCCTTTGGGAGCACAAAGCCATTTGTGACAAGCACCTACATATACATCTGGGTCAAATTCTGAAATTGTTAAAGGGATATGCCCCGGGACATGTGCTCCGTCTATGATAGTAATAATCCCATTTTCTCTGGCCTTCTTACAAATCTCATAAACTGGAAAAATCAAGGCTGTGGAACTGGTAATATGACTCATAAATATCACTTTTGTATTTTGTGAAATTCCACTCATAAAATGATTAGTGAACTCCTCATGGGTTGAACAAGGCAGAGGGATATCTCTTTGAATAAAATGGGTTTTTGTTTCTTGAGCAAACCTGTTCCAACCACGAATCAATGCTCCATATTCGTGGTCTGTAGATAGAACTTCATCTTTCTGATTTAAATGAAGGCTGTTTATTACTGTATTTATACCAGTGGTGGGGTTGGGAACGAAGAAAAGGTCATCCCCTTCACAACCAATATAAGTTCCCAATCTATTACGGGCAGTTTCTAAATGTGCGTAAATATCCTCTGCCATGAACTGAACCGGCTGTAGTTCCAATTCCTTTTGCCAATGCTGATATTTATCAAACACAGGCCTGGGACATGCACCAAATGATCCGTGGTTTAAAAAGGTTACATCTGGGGAAAGCAAAAAAGATTTTTTCATAAACTAAATTATTTCGCCAAAGCCCCCATGGGATCCCAAGGAGGCAGTTTAATTGGTTTTCTTTTATATATTTCTATTTCTGCATCGGTTAAGAATTGTTTATGAACCACTACCTCATAATTGTATTCATCAAACCATTTGTCTGTCATAATATCATATCCCTTATTGCTTCGTTTATTGCCCCAACTGTTTTCCACTCTCCATTTTCTAGGGTTATTTTTTGAATCTAAATCCACCCCGGTAAACAGCATTGCATGGGTCATTTGGCTATCTCCATATTCAAGGCGATCTGCTTTTGTCATTGGAAAATCTGTTCCATAAAATAGCTCAAAATCAAACAAGTCTATATCCATTACCCCAAGATTTCGATGAAAATGTTTTCCCACATCACATCCAAACCAAACTGGATTATCATCTTTGATGGATGCAACAGTCGTTTCTTTTAATCGCTTTGAAGGCAAGTTTAAATACCTAATTATTTCACCATCTGACACATTGCCAAGGTATTCAACCGTATAAATTTCATTGTATTTTTTATCTGACATAGGACAATTAATCAGGCAAACATATTCATTTAAATTCAGGGCTACATGTTCATTGTAAAATATTTTTGGTGTAATATCTTCAAATCTGATAAAATTCTTTTTTTTATCTCTTATCTGCCAATCAAAGCTTTTGGGAGGGTTCCCCAAATGTATTGTAAGAAGGCGGTACACAGTTTCTAGCATTTTAGTTTTAAGTAAACGAAGTTCCTCCAAGATTGCTCCATTTTTAGAAGCATTCCTTAATGTTATAGCAAACTCACGGAGCTTTCGTGTTATCATTCGATTCATTCTCATGGATTTACTACTCTGAAATGTTTCAGGCATTTCTGATTTTGGGACTACACCGTACTTATGAATTAGATTAATAAACATATGCCATTGACCTCCATCCTGAATCGGATTAGAAACAAGATGCATCAATAATCTTCCGTTTCTTGGTTCATTGACGGTTGTAATAATATTCTCTAAAAAATAATTGGATTTTTCAAGTTTATCCCAAAACATAAAATAGCTCTGACTGAATTCAAAATTTTTCAGATTGTATTTTCTGCCTAGATAAATACGTAATAAATTTAATCCGGCAAATCCCCAGCATCTTCCACTAGATTTTTGATTGGTTACTGGCATTTCTCCCGAAACTATCTCTGAAAATGTATGATCAATTTTACGATATATATCCCAATCTATGGCAAGATCCTCTATATCATTTCGGACTGTAGTATTTCTTGCTAAACGAAGAAGTGCGTCATTTTTTGATTGTTTACTAAATTCCTTGATTAACTTAGCAGAAATGTTTTTTTTCATAAATCAATTCCTAATTAGTTTTAAAATTTGAAATGAAAGATTGAAGATAATTTGATAATTATTACTTTTGATATATTTTAAAGTACCATTAAATCTCTAGAGGTCTTGTTTAATATCTCACATCCATCATTTTCAATAATAATATCATCTTCTATTCGAACTCCACCCCATCCAGGGAGATAAATCCCAGGTTCAACCGTTATTACATTATTCTTTTGAAGAGTTTGATTACTTAATTTACTAAGTCGAGGTTGAGTGTGAATTTCCAACCCCAACCCATGCCCTGTCCCATGATTAAAGTAATCTCCGTAGCCTTTATCTCCAATAATACCCCTGGGTATAGTATCCATCTCCTTGCATGACATACCTGCTTTTGCAGATGAAACTGCTGTCTCTTGAGCCTCCTTTACAATGCTGTAAATCTCTTTATGTTTTTCAGTTGCCTCACCAATCACGGGTGTTCTAGTCATATCTGCATGGTATCCAGAATATTTAGCGGCAGCATCAATAACGATAAAATCACCTTTCTTAAATTCACGGTCAGATGGAATGGCATGGGGCAATGCACTGTTCGGTCCTCCAGCAATAATTGGAGGGTAAGCTTCTCCATCAGCTTCTCGGCGATAGTACATAACAAGTTTGTTTGCTATTTCTTTTTCAGTAGTTCCTATTTTTAAATATGGGATAATATCCTCATAGGCTGCATCAGTAATCTCCACTGCAGTTCGAATGGCATTTAATTCTTCTTCATCCTTTACTGATTGCAAGTCTTCCAAAATTCCTTTTGTATTAACCCAATCTGTTTTAGAAAAAAGGTCTAGTAATATATGATATTGTGAAACTGATAAATGATCTCCTTCAAATCCCAGTTTCAAACCCTTTGGAACAAGGTTCCTTTTTTTTGCTCCCATAAGCTCAAGATGGGATAAATTTTCAATTATACAGGAAAAACCAGAGACTTGATCTTTCGATTGTTCTGCATACCTTCCATCTGAGATGAAATATTGCTGATCTGGAAGAACAAGGCAGGTAGCAGCTGAACCTGTGAATCCACATATGTATCGAATGTTTGTCAAATTTGTAATCAAGATTCCATCTAAACCTTGGCTGTTCAACACAGATTTTAAATTTTCCTGACGGGTGGAGTATAGAAATGAGTTCATTTTTTTAAAGTTTAGTTATTTGAGTGAAGTTTTTCGGAAATTCTTTTTTGATATTTTTCTATTCTATTATTATCTGATTTTTTTTCTCTAAGTATTTCCAATATATCTATAGCCTGGAGATAAAGCCCTTGATTTTCCAAAATATCTACTAGGGTGAACGTTGCTAATTTAGAACTAACATTCAATGGTCTGAATTCAGAAGAAGAAATCACAGTACTGCTTTTTTTTGTTTTGCTTATCTTCTTCCTTGTAAATGTTTTTTCCTTATGAGATTCTGAAGAAAAATCAAACTTTTTATATTTTTTTCTTGTTGCATTTATTGTATTGGAGGATCGGTTTAATACTTCTTGGGTTTTTGTCAATAGATTTAATCCTTCAGGGTAAATAGAGTGAAACTTTAGTACATTTTTTAAAATATTTTCAGCAGATTTAGTTTTTTTTAATTTCATTCGAATCTGAGCTAATATAAAAAGACCATCTGGGTGATTTGAATAGTGTTTAAGTCCATTAGTACAAATCTCTTCAGCTTTTTTAAAATCTTTATCTTTTAAATACAAATCCGCAATTAAAGGGAATTGAACTGAACCCGGATTTTCCTCAATAAATTTATTCATCTCCAATTTATTGGAAATTTCCATTATCTTCTATTTACTTCTACCCACTCAGTGATGTATTCTATAGTATCCTGAACGGGAGTTCCTGGACCAAACAATTTTCCAACCCCACCCTGGTACAAAAAATCCATATCTTTGGGGGATATAATGCCTCCTCCTGTCAAAAGTACATCTTTCAATCCCTTTTTATCCATTAGTTTTTTTACACGTGGGAAAATAGTCATATGTGCATTATTTAAACTTGAGATAGCAATGACATCTGCATCCTCCTGCAATGCAGCAGAAACAATCATTTCTGGAGTTTGGCGAAGTCCAAGGTAAATTACTTCCATTCCAGCATCTCTGTATGCGGAGGCTAACACCTTTATTCCCCGGTCATGTCCATCTAATCCAGGTTTGGCCATTATGATTCTGATTCTACGTTTCATCTACAAATTCAATTGAATTTAATGTTAAAATTACAATGAGTTTCTTAAAAAATAAAAAACGACATAGTTTTATTCTGAATAATGCAATTACTTGCTATCTAAAACAAATGTCACAGGTCCCTCATTAACCAAGCTGACAGACATTGTAGCTCCAAATTTACCTGTTTCAACAGGGATACCCTTTTGGGCTAGTTCTTTGATAAAATACTCGTAATAATGTTTTCCTGTCTCAGAAGATGCAGCGTGAACAAAACTAGGACGCCTTCCTTTTTTCCAGTTGCCGCAAAGTGTAAACTGACTTATAACTAAGGCGGAACCGTTTACATCTTTAATGGAAAGATTCATTTTCCTGTTTTTATCGTTGAATATTCTAAATCCTGTTATTTTATCTGTAAGATATATAGCATCCTCTTTTGTATCATTTTTCATTACTCCTAATAGGATTACCAATCCTTTTTGGATTGTTCCTGATACATTCCCATTTATTTTGACCTCTCCGCTAGATACTCTTTGTAAAACTGCAATCATTCTAACCAGATATTCTTCCCGCCGAAAATATCTTTCAATTTTCTATAAAATATGCTATCAGTAGAAACACGGATATTATGGGCTAATATTTTTTGATATCTTCCATTTTTTGCGATATGAAATAGCAAACGTGTATCACCCTGATATTTTTTTGCTATTTGGTAAAGCTCATCAATGTTTTTAGAATATATAATATCAGGGTCTATCAAAATATTCAAATTTTTAGAAAACTGTTCACTGACTTTATCCAGAGACACAATTTGTTCAGCAAGCATTTTTATGTTTCCTTTTTCTGAACTATCCTCCGGATTTCCTGAAACAAAAATTATATTTCCTTCTTGAATCAATTCTCTCTGTCTAGAAAAAATATCATTAAAAACAATAATTTCAGCTTGTCCTCCAATGCAGTCCATTTTCAACCGTGCCCATTCATTACCATTTTTATCATAATTACGGTTAACATTTTCAATTAACCCTCCTAAGCGAAATGATTTTCTTAAATTCCTCTTTATCTCTTCTGTAAAATCAAAAGTTGCATATTTCTCTATAATATCTGCATGTCTTAACAGTGGATGGCCAGACACATATGTCCCTAATACATCTTTTTCAAATGTTAATAATTGTCTTTCAGTCCAAGGGTCTTTTTCTTCAAGTTCTGGTTCTTTTATAGTTGAATTAGATCCATCAGTTCCGCCGAAAATATCCACCTGATCCATATTTTTGTTATCTTGTATTTTTTGACCATATTTTATGCAATCATCAACTGAGGAAAATAGTTGAGATCTTTTCCCAGGAAAACAATCAAATGCACCTCCCTTTATTAGGCTTTCAATCACTTTTCTATTTAATCCAGCTGATCCAACTCTTGAGCAAAAATCAAAAATTGATAAAAATTTTCCCTGTTTTTCTCTTTCAGATATAATTTTATTCAAAGCGGATGATCCCACATTCTTTATGGCTTTCAATCCATAGGAAATACTTTGACTATCAATAGGTTTAAATTCAACTTCAGAGATATTAATATCAGGAGGATGAACTTGAATGTTTAATTTTCTACACTCATTTATTAGTCCAACAATCCGATTTGTATCTGACATAAAACTTGTAAGATTTGCTGACATAAACTCAACCGGATAATGTGTTTTCAGCCAGCCAGTTTGGTAAGCAATGTAAGCATAAGCTGTTGAATGACTTTTGTTAAATCCATACTCAGCAAATTTCTCTATAAGAATGAAAATTTCTTTTGCTTTTGAAATGCTTATTTTTTGTTTTTTTGCACCATCAATAAAATCTTTTTCCATCCTTTTCATCAATGATGAATCTTTTTTCCCCATAGCTCTTCTCATCAAATCCGCATCAGCTAATGAAAATCCTGCAACCTGATTGGCAATTTGCATAACCTGTTCCTGATATACAATAATCCCATGAGTTTCTTTTAAAATAGGTTCCAATTCAGGGTGCATATAATCAATCGTTTTTTTACCTTTTTTGCGTTTAATAAAATCATTGATATTGTCCATAGGACCTGGCCTATACAGTGCATTCATTGCAATCAAATCTTCAATACATGTAGGCTTCAGTTTTTTTAAAAACTCTCGCATTCCCGCAGATTCAAATTGAAAAATTCCAACTGTTAGTCCTTTGGCAAATAAACCATATACTTTTTTATCCTCTAATGAGATTGATTGAATGTTTACTTTTTTATGCATTTTTTCAATGAGTCCCAAAGTTTTTTCAATCACTGTTAGGTTCCGGAGGCCCAAAAAATCCATCTTCAAAAGCCCTAGCTTTTCCAAACACTTCATATCATACTGACTAGTAATATCGCCTTTTGATGATTTATATAATGGTATAAATTCGGTAAGATCTCCAGGAGCAATAACTACGCCTGCTGCATGAGTGGAAGCATGTCGATTTACTCCTTCTAATATCAAAGAATGTTCAATTAATTCTTTGTATTCACCGTTCGCTAATTTTTTGAATTCAGGGTTTTTTTTCAATGCTGATTTTAGAGAGATATTTAGTTCATCAGGAATTTCTTTGGCAATTTTATCCACCACTCCAAACGAGTATCCCATAACACGCCCAACGTCCTTTACAACTTGACGTGCCTTCATCTTCCCAAACGTAATGATTTGAGTAACAGATTCTTCTCCATATTTACTCTTGATATATTTAATTACTTCCCCACGCCGTTCATAACAGAAATCAATATCAATATCTGGTAGACTAACTCGTTCAGGATTCAAAAACCGTTCAAATAATAGGTTATGTTTCAAGGGGTCTATTGTAGTGATTCCTAATGCATAAGCAACTAAACTTCCTGCAGCAGAACCTCTCCCTGGACCTACTGGGATTTGATTCTTTTTTGCATATGAAACAAAATCAGCTGTAATTAAAAAATAGCCAGAAAATCCCATCTGATTTATCACTGAAAGTTCATATTTCAAGCGTTCCTCAAGTTTTGGAGTTATTTCAGGATACAGTGTGCTCAGTCCTTCCATACACTGTGATTTAAGATAGGCATTAGGATTTTTCTCTACAGATTCATTTGGGATTTTAAAAACAGGAAGGTGATAGGTATCAAAATCTAATTGTAAATTACATCGTTCAGAAATTTCAAGTGTAGCATCACACGCCTCTGGCAAATCTTCAAAAAGTTTCCTCATTTCTTCAGGTGTACGGATATAAAATTCTTTAGGTGTGTACCGCATTCGTTTTTCATCGCTCTTTAAGGAATTACTCTGAAGGCAAATAAGTGTATCATGAGAATCCCAATGAGTCTTAAGGGTATAGTGCACATCATTTGTCGCTACATATTTAATTCCCATGTGCTTAGCTAATTCAAGATTTTTCTCATAAGCATGGTCTTCTTTCATGCCATGACGCTGAATTTCGATATAAAAATCATCCTTCCCAAATATATCCAAATACTCTTCAACTGTACGTTGCGCTTCAAGATCCTTTCCATTCATATGGAGGCTAGTTATTTCTCCATTAAGGCAAGCTGAAAGACCAATAATACCATCCGAATGATTCCTTAAAATTTCTTTATCCATTCTAGGTTTATAATAAAATCCCTCTAAAAAAGAAGAGGAAGACAGTTTCATGAGGTTTTTATATCCTTGAATATTTTTACACAATAAGATGATGTGGAACGTTCTTTGGCGAAATTCTTGAGAAGCCCCTCGTACAGTTCTACTCCCTTTTCCTACTATATAAGCCTCCATACCAATAATTGGCTTAATTCCCCTTTTTTCACATTGCATATAAAAATCAACCGCACCAAACAAATTCCCATGATCTGTTAAAGCAACTGAATTCATCCCTAATTCTTCAGTTCTAGCTACCATTTGTTTTATGGGTTGAGCTCCATCCAACAAGCTGTAATCTGAATGATTATGAAGGTGAACGAAGTCAGCACCCATAAGTGGCTCCAACATGAATTGATATGATTCCCATTATAGTTGCTATTTTCAGCAATACTGAAGATTTTTTAGCTGTTAAAATAGTAGGGGAGAACATGAATGAAACTACTACTAATGCCAGAGGTAACTCAACTCCCAAGGTAAGTGGTATGAGGTAATACCAAGAGTAATAATTTATAAAATATGGTATGAGAGATAATAATCCAGTCACTAAAGCCAAAAATATTACCAATTTTATACTTCTGTTCAATCCAAAAACAATAGGCATTGTTCGCAGTCCGGATTTATTATCACCCACATAATCTTCTATATCTTTTGTTAGTTCTCTAACAAGGGTAAGAAAAAATGCAAGACTTGCAGGAATAATCATTGGAAATACATTTCCAAAAACGAACCCACAAAATAAAAAAGTCAATCCCAATAAAAATGATATTAACAAATTTCCTAATAGAGGCTTTGATTTAAATTTTATGGAGTAGAGTATCATAACTGGAATAGCAATCAATAGTGCAATTAATACCGCTTGGACAGGTAAAAATAAACAGAATCCTACTCCGGCTAAAATTAATATAATAAAATAAATTTTTGCTGACCTCATTGAAATATCTCCGCAAACAATTGGTCTATATGGTTTGTTTATTTTGTCAGTATTAATGTCATGGACATCATTGAATGTGTTAGCTCCTCCAATGAATAAAACAACTGTCATAATAGTATAGATTAAAAGAGGAGTATTTTGGAGTTCATTAAGAATATCAGCACATATCAGAACGGTAATAACAGAGATAATTATATTAATTGGACGGAGAATACGAACATAGCCTACAATCACCTTCATTCGTTCTGTGCTATGAGCACTCTAGGATGATTTGAATAATCGTTTTTCAATAGTGATTGAATATTATTTTTTTTGAATAAATCTAAAACTTTATATGGATGTTTTCTGTTTCCAGTCTCCAAAATCATATAACCCTGTTTTTTTACAAGAGAAGAAATATTTTTGGCAAAATATCTATAAAAGACTAACCCGTTTTCATTATCAGTCAGTGCTTTATGTGGGTCATGATTCAATACTTCAGGCATTAATGATTTTAGTTCATTTTTTGGAATGTAAGGTGGATTTGAAACCAGTATATCAAAGGGCTGGTCTAGCTTATCAAGCATAATATTTTTCCTCTTAAATTGAATATTTTTCAAGTTATGAAACTCTGCATTATCTATTGCAGATTTTATTGCCTTACGGGAAATATCGATGCAAGTCACAAAAGATTTTGGTAGCATTTTTGCCAATGTAACTCCAATACAGCCTGTGCCTGTTCCCACATCTAAAATAGAAATCTGTTTAAAGGAAGAAGCAATATTTAAAACCTCATCAACCAATCTTTCTGTTTCTGGTCTAGGGATAAAAACTCCAGGAGTTACATTAAAGTCAAGAGCATAAAATTCAGTATGTCCAGTTATTTTTTGAAATGGTTCCTTATTTATTCTACGGTGAATCCAATTTTTAAAAATTGTGAATTTCTGCTTAGAAATTTTTATGGAAGGACTACAAATTATTTTACTTAGTGGTAAGTTTAATAAATTAGATACCATCCAAAGTACTTCCTTGCGATAATTTTCAATACAATTACGGTTTAATTCCATTTCTCCCCAAGAAATCATTTCAGGAAGGTTTGGAGTAAAAACATCCGAAGTTTTCATTATAATTTCATTCCGGTCAATTGTTCCTGCTGTTCAGCTAATTGAAGCTGTTCAATTAGAGAAGTTAGCTCTCCATTCAATAAATTTTCAAGATCATAAGATGTATAATTTATACGATGATCTGTCATTCTGTTTTGAGGGAAATTATAGGTACGTATTTTCGCTGATCTATCTCCAGTTGAAACCAAAGAACGGCGAGTTTCTGCCCGTTCTTTTGCTAATCTTTCTTCTTCAAATGCAAGTAATCTTGAGCGAAGTACTTTCATTGCTGCTGTCCTATTCTTATGTTGAGATTTTTCATCTTGACAAGTGACAACAACTCCGGTCGGCAAATGAGTAATTCGTATTGCAGATTCTGTTTTATTAACGTGTTGACCCCCTGCACCGCTTGCGCGAAAGGTATCTATTTTTAAATCTTCATCTCGAATATCTATATCTGCTTCTTCAGCTTCTGGTAGAACAGCAACTGTTGCTGCTGAAGTATGAAGTCGTCCACTAGCTTCTGTTTTGGGGACCCTTTGTACTCTATGGACACCACTTTCAAATTTTAATAATCCATATGCACCTGCACCATTTAGAGAAAAAATAATACTTTTCATACCTCCAATACCGGTTTCATTTGCATCCAAAATGGATATACTAAGATTAGTACGTTCTGCATAGTGGGAATACATTCGGTATAAATCTGCAGCAAACAGAGCTGCTTCCTCTCCTCCTGTCCCCGCCCGAATTTCCATAATTGTACTTTTATCATCGTTTGGATTTCGAGGGAGAAGAAGAACTTTTAGTTTTTCCTTAATTTTATTTTTCAGACTATCCAAGTCAGCTAATTCCTCTTTTGCCAATTGAATTAAATCTGAATCACCATCATTTAGTATTTCTTCTGTATCTTCAAATTGTTGCACCACTTCTAAATATTCTTTCCCTTTCAAAACTAATGGTTCTAAACGGCTTCTTTCCTGAGCAATTTTTTTCATCAATTCAGGATTGTTTATAACCTCTTGAGTCGCGAACTGTTCATCAATTTGTTCGAAATGGTCAATTATTTCTAATATTTTTTCCTTCACATATACACCTTCTGAGCTCGCTTCCTCAACGTTACATTTATATAAATAAAATAACTATTTACCTTTTTCCTCCATAGATAGTACTATTAGTGGAAATTATCATGAGGAAGTTTTACCATATTTTTGTTCGAATTTTTCTATTCTTCCAGCGGTGTCAATAAGTTTCTGTTTACCAGAAAAGAAAGGATGACACACATTGCATATTTCAACTCGTTGGTCTCCCAAGGTACTATAAACTTCAAAATTATTACCACAAGCGCAATGTACTTTCCCTTTTTTGTATTCTGGATGTATTCCTTTTTTCATTTTATTATCTCCTTAATATTTTAATTTTTGTAATGCCTGTTTTACCCGTTTCATTCCCTCTTCTATAAAGTCAGATGATACTGCATATGAAAATCTTATATATCCCGGAGCTCCAAAACCGTCTCCCGGGACTGTTACAACTTTTGAGTTTTCCAGTATAAACTGAGCGAGTTGAGTAGATGTATTGAGAATTTCTCCATTGAAACGTACTCCTAAATATTCTGAAAAATCTGGAAAGGCATAAAAAGCCCCATGGGGTGTTGTACATGATACTCCTGGGATATCATCCAATAAACTAAGCATTAAATCTCTTCTCTTTTTGAATACCTTCTTCATTTCAATCATGAAAGACTGATCTCCGGCAAGAGCCTCAACTGCCGCTTTTTGAGCAATGGAATTTACACATGAAGTTTCTTGACCTTGTAATTTGCTCATCGCTTTAATTAATTTTGGATTTCCAAAGGTATATCCTACCCTCCATCCCGTCATAGCATATGATTTTGATAAAGTCATAAATGTAATGACTTCAGCATTATATTCATTTAATGACTCAATACTTTTGAATGGTTTTTCATAGACTAGCTGTTCATAACATTCATCTGAAAAAACAACCCAATCTTTTTCTTTAGCAAGTTTTAATATGTTTTTAACCGCCTTTTCTGACCAAACTGCACCAGTTGGATTTGAAGGAGAATTGATGATAACACCCTTTACTTTTAATGACATCTTATTGCTAAACACTTTAAAATTTGGTTCAAAGTTATTTTCAGGCCTTGTATCAATAATGACTGGGTGAGCATCAGTCAACTTCACTATTTCAGGGTAAGATACCCAAAAGGGAGAAAATAATAACACCTCATCACCTTTCTCAAATAATGACTGGCAAGCAAGATAAAGACTCTGCTTACCACCATTTGAAACTAAAATCTGATCTGTTTCAATCTCAATATTATTATCTCTTTTTACCTTTTCTTTTATTGCTGTCTTTAATTCAGGTATTCCACTAACAGTTGTGTATTTTGTAAACCCACTGTCAATTGCTGTTATTGCAGCGTTACAAATATGCTTTGCAGTAGGTACATCTGGTTCCCCCACGGAGAAATCAATCACATCAATACCTTCTTCACGCATACGGGATGCTGTAGCCGCCATTTGCATAGTATACGATGGGTTTAGTTTTGAAATTCTACTAGCAAGAATCATATTATATAAAGTTTAATATAAAAATTAAATTAAAAATTATGCTGTTTTTTATGATATTTAAACCTATTAAAGTTAACCTCATTAGAATTTTCTGATGTTGTTGAGTCTCCAATAGATTCAGAAAATTGTAGGTTTCCTTTCTTATTTTTTGTTTTATTTTTAACTGAATTTTTATTTTTGGATTTATTTTTACTGACTTTCTGATTTGATTTATGTATCCTTTTATAATATTTAGAAGACCTGGGTTTTTCTCTTGGTTTATAATTTTCAGATTTTTTTGCTTCATCGACTAAAGATTCTTCATCAAAGGAGAATCCTGTTGAATCAAATAATCCATAAATAGTTCCAAATCCACGGGTAATCCCATTCCCAAGTCCAATATAGCTTGGAAGAATTAAATTTGTTTTGAAGCCACCATAAAATGAACCCCAGTTTTTTTCTCCTATTGGTTTTGGAAATAAAGAAGAAAGTGAAAGCCAAGTATATACCTTTACATCAATATTTAGCCCCATTTCTTTCCCTAGAAATAAAATGTTATTAGTAAGCAATTGACTGAGGTATTTAATCCTACCTGAATTATCCAATTCCTTATATCGTTTGTTAGTGACAGGGTTTAGAGCAACCCATGGTGAAATAAATCTATATCTAACAGGTTGATTAGATAGTATAAGAATGTCTTCCTTAAGATCAAAATCAATATCATTTACTTGAAATGTGATATTGCCAAAATCTAGGGAATTAAGTTTTTCACTTAAAGATAACACGGGGTCTGCACCCTCATTTATTCCCACAATGTAAATTTGTTCATTGAGTATTTTTACCTGAACACGAGGGTATAAAAACTCTTTTCTATATTGTCCGTTGAGTAGAGGGGTAACTGAATCGTCCGCAAACTGATTCATAATTACACCCTTGACCTGATAAGGAGTTTTTTTAACAGGTTTATCAGTTACTAAGCGGGCCGTTACTGTTTGAAGCTTATTGCCCTTTTCGTTGCTTTCCTCCATAGTGTGACCTCTTTATAAATTATAAAATACATTTATTTAAAAATAAATTACTGACTCATGTTATTCATGAATTCCTCATTGGATTTTGTCCGTTTGATTCTCTCTTGGAAAAATTCCATTGCCTCTATGGGATTCATATCATTGAGCAACTTTCTTAAAATCCACATTCTACCTAAATGTTTTTTGCTGACCAATAGTTCCTCTTTTCGGGTCCCAGACCGAATCAAGTCAAAAGCAGGAAATATTCTTCGGTCACTCAGGTTCCGGTCTAAAACAAGCTCCATATTACCTGTACCTTTAAACTCTTCAAAAATAACATCATCCATTCTACTCCCAGTATCCACAAGTGCTGTTGCAATAATAGAGAGACTTCCACCTTCTTCGGTATTTCTCGCTGCACCAAAAAATTGCTTTGGCTTTTTCAATGCATTAGCATCAACACCACCAGACAATATTTTTCCACTGTGAGGAATGACAGCATTATGTGCTCTAGCTAGCCGGGTAATACTATCTAAAAGTATAACTACATCATCCCCATATTCTACCATTCGCTTTGCCTTCTGCAAAACCATATCTGCAACAGCTACATGGCGTTCTGGGACTTCATCAAACGTGGAGCTAACTACTTCCGCATCCACATTGCGTTTCATATCTGTAACTTCCTCTGGCCTTTCATCTATGAGTAAAATTAAGAGATTGGTTTTAGGTGAATTTTCTCTTAATGAGTTTGCAAGATGTTGTAAAAGAACTGTTTTTCCTGTTTTGGGAGCAGCCACAATCAAACCTCTTTGCCCTTTGCCTATGGGTGATATCAAATCCATTATTCGCATGGATAAATTTTTTGATTCTGTCTCAAGATTAAATTTTTCTTCCGGGAAAAAAGGAGTTAGGTTATCAAACAGTATTGCTTTTTTTATATCTTCAAAAGGCCGTTCATTTACTATATCTATTTTCAAAAGAGCATAAAATCTTTCCTTTGATTTTGGAGGTCTAATCTGTCCAGAAATCAGATGACCCGTCCGCAACCCAAACCGTTTAATTTGAGAGGGACTTACATAAATATCATCTGGCCCAGGCAAGTAATTAAAATCTGGACTTCGAAGAAATCCATATCCATCAGACATAACTTCTAATACTCCCTTAGCATAGAGAGAACCGTCTTTTTCTGCCTGTGCCTTTAATATACGTACAATCAATTCCTGTTTGTTTAATCCAGAAACAGTTTGCATGCCTATATCCTGCGATAGCTTTGTAAGCTCTTTAATTTTTAATGATTTTAATTCATTTACATCCATAATGGTAACCTATTTAGGTAGGAGTTTTTATACAGAATAACCTGCTGAGTGCGGGTCTCAACTTTAGCTAGAAATTACACTAGATGATACCAGAGTCAAAGGAAAAATCAAACACTTTAAAAACATCCTCTGCAATATAGTGACTCCCAAAAATAAGAGCTGGTTTGTTATATTTTACTTTCTTTTTTAATTCAAATATATTGCGATAAATATTGTCTGATGGATTATTATTAATTTCATAAATTTTCAATTTTTGACTTAATTCAGATGGGTGCCACAGATCTGCATTATCAGAAAAAACTGGAATTAATTCTGAAAATCTATCTTTTATAATTTTAGCGATTGCGTCTAGCTCTTTATCCTCCCTTAGAGCAATCAATCCTATTGGTTTTTCAGTAAACAATAACTCAAAAGTTTTAAGTACTGCTATTAATCCATGGCTATTATGTGCTACATCATAAAAAATAGGTTTTTGTCCATGCATTTTTTGGAATCTCCCAGGCCAAACTGTTTTATTCAGTCCTTTAATAATAGTTTGATATGATAAGTTTTTATCAAAAACTTCAATCGCCTTAATTGCTGTGGCTGCATTTGTAGTCTGGTGTTCACCAAGCAGAGGGATACTATACTTTTCATTTTTTATCTTAAATTCTGTATTCATGTAAACCCAATCACATTTTATGGATTTAGGTTTTTCAACACTGTAATGAGGGGAATCGTTTCTATTGGATATTCCTTCCAATACCTGAAATGTTTCCTTGTTTTGTGGGGCAATTACTACCGGAGTTTTTGGTTTGATAATACCGCCTTTCTCTTTGGCTATTTTCTGAACTGTTTTTCCTAATATGTGACAATGATCTAAATCTATCGGTGTAATAACACTTAATTCCGGCAATAGAACATTTGTTGAATCAAGTCTACCACCAAGACCAGTTTCTATAACAGCAATATCAACTAAATTATTTTCGAAATACCAAAATGCCATGGCGGTTGTTACCTCAAAAAATGTAACTGGAATACTATCAAAACTGTCTTTATATCTATTAACGAACTTGATAATTTCTGTATCTGTAATTGGTTCACCATTTACCCGTATTCGTTCATTAAATTTGATCAAATGAGGCGAAGTGTAAAGCCCTGTTCTTATCCCCCCTGCCCGAAGTATTGAAGCAATCATTGCACATGTAGTCCCTTTCCCATTAGTCCCTGCAACATGAATAGACCTAAAGTTACTTTGTGGATTTCCAATGACATCTAAAAGCTGTCTCGTGTGTTCAAGCCCAACTTTAACTCCTCTTCTTTCCAAGTTATACAAATAAGTTAAAAGTTTATCCATTTTTCATTTTAAAAATAAAATTCTCTAAAGTCAAAATATAAACTTACTTTTAGCATAAATCTGTAAAATGAAGATTAGAAACATAGCTTCCAAGAAATGTCTCCGCGATTTTACTATAAGATCTTGTTTTGTCAGTAACAAAACATTCAAGTTTTCCTAATGATTCATTATCAGATAATAAGTTATATTTTTTTAGATGTTGAAAAAATGAATTTGCTACTTCAGAAGGGGAATCAATTATTTTGACATTAGGTCCTATTATTTCAGATATAAAATCTAAAAATACAGGATAGTGAGTACATCCTAAGATTAAAGTATCAACACTTTTCTTAATCAGAGGGGTAAGATATTGTATCAATATCTGTTTGACAATATTATCTCCTACCCATCCATCTTCAGCAAGGGGTACCAGTAGTGGACATGGCTGAGAAAAAACCTTTAACTCTGTGTTTATTGAAACTAACAGGTTTTTATAGGCATTAGATTGAATAGTAGCATCTGTTCCAATTACTCCAATCCTTTTTATTTTTGATTGATTTTCTGCAGCTAAAACTCCTGGCTCAATAACTCCCATTACTGGGATTTGAACTCTTTGGCTCAACTCCTGCAATACCAAGGCAGAAACTGTATTACAGGCAACAACTATAGCTTTTACATTTTTCCTCATGAGAAATTCAGTGATTTGTATGGAATATTTCTGAATTGTAATTTTGCTTTTATTCCCATAGGGTACTCTAGCTGTGTCTCCAAGATAAACAATGGACTCATTGGGAAGTCTTTCTCTAATTGCTTTTACAACAGTAAGTCCTCCCAAACCTGAATCAAAAACTCCAATGGGTTTTTTAAATTCCTTCATCCTTTAGCTAAAATTTCTTCTTTAGATCGCTTAAACTGAATAATCGCCTCGTAAATACCCTCTGCAATTTTTTGACGGTATGATTTTTTGAGCAATAGTTTTTCCTCTTTACGATTTGATAAATACCCCACTTCCACCAAGACATTTGGCATACTTGCCCCAACCAACACATAAAACCCAGCTTGTTTTACCCCTCGATTTTTAGATTGAATTCGCTTGCCTATCTCTACCTGAATCAAAGATGCTAAATCTTCACTTTCTTTCATAAACATACTTTGTGCCATAGTTGCCATAATTAAATTGGTCCCTTCAAGTTTTTTATACGAGTTTTTATTGTGTTCCTCCAAATTGATTACAGAATTTTCTCTTGATGCAACGGAAATTGCATCCTCTGTTTTCCCTGGCCGAAGTAGGTAAGTCTCAAATCCACTTACTTTTCGATTGTGGTTAGCATTGGCGTGAATGCTAATGAATAGTTTTCCCGTTTTTTCATTTGCAAACTGTGTACGCTCCAAGAGTGGGATAAATATATCCTCCTCCCTTGTATAATATGTTTTTATCCTTGTATTTTTTTCTATTAAAGACCCCAGTCGTTTGGTAATATCTAAAGTTATATCTTTTTCCTTTGTTCCCTGCTTTCCTATTGTCCCACTATCTTTTCCTCCATGACCAGCATCTAAAACAATTGTATCCAAAAACCATAGATCCTTCATGGAGTTTATATGAATGTCGTTTTCGATAGGTGTCCTCAAAGTTATAACAATTTCGGATGGATCATTTGTTTGATATAGCTCATGTCCAGCAATTTCTGATCTTAATTTAAATGCCAATTGAGCAGACTCCTCTAGCTGGTCTGCAGTGATTTTTCTTATACTACCCCGAGTGTAAGTTTTTTCAATTATCTTAGAATCTAAAGTCCCCCCTTTAATTGTAACATAAAACCAACCGTTTTTATTTTTGAATGCACTGATATGACCTTCGGGAAATTTCTTTCTTGTTTTAATGTAAAGGATGGTTCCATTTGCCTTTTCATCAATTTCTATTTTGTTTACATTAAACTTATTTTCGTTAATTTTAAGAAAATTATTTTTAGTATCAAATACTAACCCAGGAAACAATGAAGATTTTAAAATACCCAAAAAATCATCTGCAGGGATGTGAATATCAGAATTTATGTTAACACTCGGGGATAGCATTTGATACATTTGGTCATCTACAGCAACAAAACTAGAAAAGCTAGAAACCTTTATCCTCCGGTTTTTAATATAAAGAACCATTTTCGCTCTTTCCTTTGTGTGATACATATTACATTTTAATATCCGAGACAATTCATTCAATGAACAGTAAATCTGGTTTTCATGAATCATTATCTTTAATAATTCAACATTTGATTGGCCAGAACTGATTACTTTTATTGAGCTCCCAATAACATAACTTGAAAATAAAAACCACAGGACTATTTTAAATATTGATAGTTTCATAGCAGACAAATTATTCTGTTACTCCTTTTTTATCCAAGAAAACCATAAAAAAGATGATTTAATTCAATAAGAAAGTTTTTAGTGTAAATATTAAACAACATTTTAAATCCGCCTGGAATTGAAATAATTCAATATAGGGAAAAAGTAGAGTTTAGTTTTTAACCAAATGTAAAGTGGTATTTTAAATTAATTCAGACATTAAAAATAACGGCTGAATACAGCGAATAAATAATAAAAATTCTATAATAGATCTACTTTATTAATAAAACAAGAACGCCCCGTTTCCGGGGCGTTCATCATTATGGGGTTTGGGTTATTTCTTCTGGTACCACATGTATATGATCATCAGAGCAAGGAGGCCAGCTAATCCTCCATCTCCGAACTGTCCGACAACTCGCCCTATTCCTTCAATAACTCCAAAATAGTCATCAAACAGAATACCAACGATTACGCCTACCACTATCAGTGATTTCAGAACTTCCGTAATGTCACCCAGCCATTTATTAATAAAGTCAACTGCGTTTTTCATGTTTCCTCCGTTAGAGATGATTCAAGTTCGTGGTTTCGTCCATTATACAGGCAATATGCCTATAAAAATGATACGAGGACCAGAAGTGCCAAAAGTCCGGCAAAACCACCGCTCAGAAATGAGTCAACTAAGTTTATGATTCCATAAACTGGATCAAACCCTGTATCGTATAGGATGTTCGCAAAGACGAATAACACAATAAGACCCTTTATTAGGCTTACAATTCCGCCAACAACACTCTCTACGGTTGAACTTATATCTGCCATAAGTGTACCTCCTTGGTTTAGGTATAGTAAATGAAAAGCGGGGATACATATCCCCGCTCATTTTGAAATCTATTATTATATATGTGGTTGGTGCTCAGAGTTTCTCTTAGACTATTTCCCAAATTTACACAAAATATTTTATATGTCAATTAGAATATTTTTAATGAAAATACCTTCCTTGGAGAACACAATGGAACCTTCAAATATAATTTTTCATGGCTTTGATTTATTACTGGTTCTGATTTTATAGATGTTGGATAATATTAGTATACCCTCCAATGGCCGTCTCCATGAGAATAGGGCCTGTATAGAGATATAAATGTTGAGTGAATATATTTAGGACGTGTTATTTATAGGCTTTTGATTCCAATAATAGTAATTGATGTTATTATCCCAAGACTCCAGCTGATTGAACTGCCATAAAGTCTGTCCACATTAAGAAAATATAGTTGTGTTTAGTTTTTGTTAAAAAATTTCAGAAATAAGGTTCTCAGCATTTTTTTTATTAAAATAATTATTTTTTAAAAATATTTTACGATTTATGGTATTTTTTATGCTCAGCTCCTGGTTGGCATATTCTAATACAGCTTTCTTCATATCTTCAGCAGAGTTTGCCACTATACAACATTTATCTATACCCTTATCAGTGATCATTTTAGAGTTAATAATACAATGTCTTCCATTGTATAGCGCGTTTATCAGTTTTAACTTTATTCCTGTGGATTGAGTAGTGGGTAAAATATTAATTTGCGCATTACTAATTAAGCTAATTAAATCTGAGGATGGGATGTCAGGTTCAATTAAAATATTTGAAGTTTTATTTATAGCAGCAATTAACCTTTTGGATGGTTTTCTGCCAGAAATAATAAGTTTAACGTCAATGTCATTAAATACTTTATTAACAAGATATAATGCCGCATTGTCATTCTCAGGCACAGCTAAATTCCCGTGATATAGCGCATAGCTACCTTTACCCGTTTTTATTCTCACAGATTCGTTTCCGTGGAAAACGGGGATATGAATAACTCCCGAATATATTGATGAAAAATATACTGTATCGCTTTCTGAAATTGATGCAATGATGTCAGCATGTTCCAGTCTTTTCTCAAATTCTCTCAGCTTTATATTTTCAGATGTAAAATATTTTTTCTTTAACCAGTTTTGTTCTTTTTGAGCTAATTCATTGTAATAATCGTGTTCCACATTATGAGGACGAACTATCTTTTTTCTGTTTTTCAAACGAGAGTCTGATAAGTAAAAACAGGAGTGAAGCCCCTCGAATAGAATTGGGTTATCATTCTTTAGCAGATTTCTTAGTAATTGTTTGGGAGTGCGTGTTCTAACGATAAATGGTAGTTTTGAGAAATAATAAAATGGGTTTCTATATCGGCGGTAATAATTTATTTTTGAACAAATTGATTCTAATTTAAATGACTTTTTTCGTCCATAGTAAAAACAATGTAAATTGATTTTAATCCCCGCACTATTTAAAGCTTTTATTTTATAGTATATATCAATAACACCACCGTAATCAGGCGGGTAAGGGACATCAAATGAAACAATATTAAGATTCATATCAGATCCATCTATTTTCTCTATAATATCCGTAAAGCACTTCTGCAGTATTATGGAAATCATGGTATTTCACTACCCATTCTCTACTTTTAATTTTTTTGTTAATTAATAAATCCTCGTTTTTTGTTAATTCTAATAATGTCTCTTTAAGGCTTTCTTTTGTTATCATAATAAAGGGATGATCAGGAATAAATTCTTGATATTCCTTAACTAATTCTGTTAAACAAACTAATCCCATAGATAGTGACTCAATAGAACTCATACCATATCCCCAACCACCACGATTATGTATTTGGTCAATATAAATATCACATGTTTTTTTTATTTCAATTACTTCCTCCTGAGTTTTTCCTTCGATTAAAATAAACTCTATAAGACCACTGTTTTGTAGTTCACTACAAATTTCAATAATATCATCGCTTCCTTTATAATATCTGTTCGTTGGACTATGACAAATTCTTAAAGGAGATGAAACATTTTTTCTAACCTTATATTTTTTCGTATCATAGGGTAAAAACAAATAGTTAATACTTGGATGTTTATATAACAAATCTAATTCACTTGTTAAATTTAGATTACTAATGTTATCTATATCTTTTATTACCCCTCTAGTTCGCATATCTTGCCCGTGGTATGTGCATATAATTGGCTTTCCATTTTCTGATAGTCGCTTTGCAAATCTGCAATCCCTATAAAAATCTAAGCCCCATTCAAAATGATATATATCATAGCCAAATAAGTTGTATTTATCTATAGCTGGGTTGATATAATAATGCCAAATCCAATCCCTTATTGTAAAATATACTTTTTCAAATATCGAATTAGGTTCCCATGTTGGTGGAAACCCTTCCCTTTCATTATAATCCCCTAGCTCCCCTCTGTAATATTTGTAATACTGATGTCTAAATTTTAAATACAACGAATTTGTAGATATTAGTGGGAGGTTTAGACACATACCTAAATTAGATTGGTTGGGACTGTTATAAAAAGTAATAAAGTCACATCTATTCCCATTCATCTCATGAGCTTTTTTCCATAAACTCAATGTACCAACAGTGTTTTCAGGAGAAATATAAAGAATCTTCAATTTGGATATGTTATTTAACTATTTCAAAAAACTTTGGATTGCACGAAATTACACTAAGAAAATTTAATAGATATCTACTCAATGAAACTGTTTATTATTCCTTCCTGGTATCCAACAGAGATTCATCCGGAAAGTGGGTCTTTTTTTAGAGACCGGGCATATATTCTTTATAGAAGTGAGATGGAAGTAATTATAGGAGCACCTGTTACACACTCTCTAAAAGATCTCTTTAGATATTCTCCAACTAATTCAATTCAGGAAGATTTTAATAATGGGTTACCAACATATCTCCATGAATCAATTAATATATTCCCCAAAATGGAAAAGTTGTTTTTTAAACGTTATAAAAAGTTTGCAATTAATATTTTTAATAAATTATTGGAATCTCATGGATTGCCAGATTTGGTAATGATTCATTCATCATTATGGGCTGGTGGTGCGTTAGGGGAGATGTTAAATAAAAAAAATATCCCTTTTATATTAACCGAGCATCTAAAAGAATTCTTAATACCAAATGAGTTTTCAATTTTTCAAAAAAAAATAATCCACAATACATATTCCATGGCTTCTCAAATATTGCTATCTAGCTCTCCATTAAAAAATGCAATTTCAAAAAATTTTAATACATTTAAACCTAAATTAAATCTTCTCCCTAACCCTGTTGATGAACACCTATTTACGTTACGAAAAGTTCCTGAGAGTAAATCACAATTAACAATCATATGCATTTCTCTATTCAGGCCAGAAAAACGGATTGATCTTATTTTAGAATCCTTTAAAAATTTGATTCATTCAGGCATTAAAGCTAAACTAAAACTAATTGGAGGTGGTCCCTTAAAACATGAAATAGAAAACCAAATTAAAAGGTTGAAAATTTCAGATCGAGTAGAATTAAAGGGGTATCTTTCACAAAATCAGATTGTAAAGGAACTTCACAATAGTGACCTCTTGGTTTTGGCTTCCAATATTGAGACCTTCGGTACAGTTCTAATTGAAGCACAGGCTTGTGGATTACCTGTAGTTGCTACTGACTGTGGAGGCCCCAGAGATATAGTTACGCCTGAATCAGGTATTTTGGTTAAACCCGGTTCTGTATTTGAGTTGACCAAAGCAATCAAAACACTTATAAGATCTTTTGATAGATTTAATCCATCTGACATCCGTAATTCAGTGATTAAACGGTTTGGAAAGCAAAAATATGTGGAGTCAATAAAAAATATCATCTAAGTTACTATTCTCTTCAGTTGATTAATCCGCAATATTCCTGTTGAGAATAAAATTAATGGATATAGGGTTGTATAACCAATTTTACTAAAATAATTTAGAGAAAATTGGGAAACACCAATCCAAATAGAAACGGCCACTATAGTAATAATAAATATTTTTTCCCATTCATATTCAATCGGGAAAATTTTACGATTTACTGTAAAAATAAATGCAGCCATAAAAATAAACGAAAGACAGGTGGCTGTTGACGCTCCAACAATTCCCAACGAAGGAATTAGCAAAAAATTCAGCAAGATATTTGTGATTGCACCTACTCCACGTACCCATACTATCCAACTTGACTTCTCTAGCAAAAAAACTCCCGGGATTTGGAGTAAATAGGCTGCATGAAAAATATATGCCAATGCAACGATTGGTACAATTTGTGTGGATGGCCAGTACTGACTTCCAATAAAAGAGAAACTTCCGAATTGAATTCTAACAAGATCTTCAACCCAAACAACAAGTATAATCCATAACATCCCTAATATAGCAAGGATAAGAGTTGTTATTTTCGCAATATATTCTCTCTCAGATTTCTCCTTTTTAAGAAAATAAGGCTGCCAAGCCATATTAAAACCCATAACCACTAACATCATCAGCATTCCTAATTTGTAGCCAGCATTATATAATCCTACAGTATCTAAATCGGTAAGGTACCTTAAAATATAACGATCTGATAATTCTAGAGTCATTGAAAAAATTCCAGCTGGGAAAAAGGGTAGACCAAAATTCATTAACTTTTTCCAATATTCAAAAGAAAGGGTAGAAATTGAAATGCGCTTAATAAGAATTGGGAGTGTAATAATAAAAATAATCCCTGAAGTTATAAAGTTGCTCAGCACTACTCCCAATACACCCATTTGGAGGTTGAGAACCAGTAAAAGGTTCAAGCCAAGTGATGAAAATACATTAAAAAAACTTATTAATGTGTATGAAACAGGTTTCCCTTCAGCCCTCAAAATCAGGGTGTGAATTGACCATAATACATCAAAAAATAATATTCCTCCGGCTAGAATTGATATTTGCCATAAATTGCTACCAAATAATATATTAGCAACTTGGCTCCTAAACAGTATTAAAATAGTAACAACTAATAACGTTGATAAAATAAATGAAATATAGGCATTGGTAAGAATAGATATTCTGTTTTTACTGTTAGCGGGGACGTAATGTTTTAAAAGAGATGCGTCCAATCCATAATGAAGAACTACATTCATAAATCCAAGGAAAGTAAAGACTAGTGAGACAATACCATAGTCTTCAGGTGAAAAAACATTGGTATAAAGGGGAAGTAGCATAAATGTTACCCCCTTTGCTGCTAAATTGCCTGTTCCATAAATGAGGGATTGTTGTCCTAGTTTTTTAATGGACATTTCTTTTATAGCTTAATTTGAATCGTATTTCTGAAAACACCCCTCGCCCCAAAATTTTCTTTAAATCGAGCTAAACCAAAGTTAGGCTCTTCATTTTCTGTAAATATACCGAAATCAAACACCTTTGTCTTGTTTTGAATGGCTTTTTGAAATATTTTATAAAACAATAAATTTAATGCTCTTTTCTCCTGATACTTCTCATCATGAGAAATGTAAAATGCCAATTCTATACGTTTGTTTAAAATGAAACTTAATACTCCTGCTATCATTTTATCATTAAGGAAAGCAGCATATAAAACAATCTTTTGTGGGAAAATTGTATTTAGTAGTTCTAACTCTTTTAAGCTATGAGTAGGTATAACCCCATGTCGCGTTGATAAATTATTTTTTAAAATTCCATAAAATGTTTCAAAATCTGTTGATTTTCTGACCCTTACACCCTCCCTCTCTGCTTTTCGTATGGCTTGACGGTGAGACGGCTTAAATCCTTTCATTGTCTCTCCAATTGTATCTGAAAAAAACATAATGCTAGAGACTTCTCGTTTTAAATAGGTGAATCCAATATTTAACATTGCATATTCCAAATAGTTTGAAAGAATATCACTATAACAGTCAGGGGGAAGAGTAACCCTTATTCCAAAAAAGTTTTCATTTTTAGCATAATGAACTAAAGATTGAACCAAATCAAATGATTTTTTTAAAGACGGGTTAGAATTTGTGACAAAACCTCCAATTGTAGCTCCTGGATGTGAACAAAGAATTTTTTTACTGCCATTATAAATCACTGCTGCTGGAAAAACTGAAATTATTTTTTCATTTATTTTTAACATCAGTGAATGATCCTCAATTTTTCGATCAATATGATATCCCAAAAAAGACCTTTTGTGAAACAAGGTCCCATTTGATGAGCAACTTACAAAGGTATCCCACTCCAAAGAATTAGATTCATGAAACTTATAAACATTTATTTTGCTTTTCATGCTACCAGAAAATTAAGGGCTGTAGTTTCTTTGTACAATTAAGATTACAATGCCTATTGTATAGTGTTGTTCCCAGTTTTAATTTGAATAAAATCATGGAAAACAAAAGTGTCTAATTCAACTATAGTTAATGTAACCGGAAGAGAAATACTTGACTCGAGGGGAAACCCTACTCTTGAGGTAGAGGTTACACTTGGTGATGGATCATCAGGGTGGGCGGCGGTTCCTTCTGGTGCATCTACTGGCGAACATGAGGCAGTAGAATTGCGGGACAATGATAACAGTCGTTATCTTGGTAAAGGTGTAAAAAAAGCCATTCATAATGTAAATTATGTTTTGAATAAAGCTATTAGTGGTGAAGATGCACTTGATCAAACATCCATTGATAATAAACTCATTTATATAGATGGGACAGCTAATAAAAGCAACTTGGGGGCTAATGCCATTTTAGGCGTTTCCATGGCAATTTGCAGGGCAGCAGCAAATCACAAGAAAAAACCTTTGTGGCAACATTTAAACTCTGATGGTTTTTTACTGCCTGCACCTATGATGAACATTTTGAATGGAGGTAGTCATGCAGATAATAATGTAGACATTCAAGAGTTTATGGTTTATCCAATTGGGGCAGACTCATTTAGTGCCGGTCTACAAATGGGAACAGAAATATTTCATTATCTCAAAATCGTACTTAAATCAAAAGGATTAAATACCTCAGTGGGAGACGAAGGTGGTTTCGCCCCCAATTTAAATTCCAATGAAGAAGCTATTGAAATAATTCTAGAAGCTATTGAAAAAAGCAGATATAAGATCGGACAGGAAATATTTCTTGCAATTGATGCTGCTTCAAGTGAGTTTTATTCAGAGGGTTCTTACCATTTATCATCAGAAAACATGGTTTTATCTTCAGAAGAAATGGTTAGCTATTGGCAAAAATTAGTGGACAAATATCCAATTGTTTCTATAGAAGATGGTCTAGATGAAAATGATTGGGGAGGGTGGACATTATTGAATAATAAATTGGGAAATACTGTTCAAATTATTGGTGATGATTTAACTGTAACAAATTTGAAGAGGCTCGAACGTTCGATAAATGAAAGCGCGATGAATGCCATTTTGATAAAATTAAATCAAATTGGAACTGTGACGGAAACCATTCAAGCAGTAGAAATGGCCAGAAAAAATAACTTTGGTGCAATCATATCCCATCGTTCAGGTGAAACAGAAGATACATTCATAGCCGATTTTGCTGTAGCAATGGGAATGGGACAAATAAAAACAGGATCAGCTTCCAGAACTGACCGGTTATGTAAATACAACCAGTTGATAAGAATTGAAGAACAGTTAGGAAATAAAGCAAAATATCCAGATAAATCTGTACTCGGAAATTTATGATGAAAACAAAAAAAAGGAAAAAAACTCCAAGAACTCTTCGCTACAAACGGAAGACAGAGGAATCTAAAAAACGAATATTAAAGGGGGTCACATTATTGATCAGTACCATACTAATCATTATATTTTTCTTTGGTGATCATGGTGTGTACCAATTGATAAAGATCAACTTGGAACGTAAAAAAACTCAAGAACTTATTGCTGTTCTTCGCGTGGAACTGCAAAAACTAGAAAATGAGAAACAGCTATTAGAACATAACGATGAATATCTTTTACAGTTAGCAAGGGAAAAGTATGGGATGGTTTTACCGGGAGAGAAAATGTTTAGAGTAATTAAAGAAAAAAAAGATGAATAAGTTTCACCATCTAATTTTGAGATTCGTTTGTTTGAAACTACCTTTTTATTTGTCCACCTAATATAGAGCCGGTAATTTCTTCTACATTTTTTATTTTAATATTAACTCAGAGAAATAGTTTTGTCTAAAAAAGTTATCCCCAGAAGTCAAAATTTTTCGGGATGGTATACAGATGTCATCACCAAAGCCGGACTTGCAGATTATGGTCCTGTAAAAGGAACTATGGTCATTAAACCTTACGGTTTTTCTCTTTGGGAAAACCTGAGAGACTCATTAGATAAAATGATAAAAGATAGTGGGCACGTAAATGCATATTTCCCCCTGTTTATTCCAAAGTCATTTTTAGCTCAGGAAGCAGAACATGTAGAAGGATTTGCAAAAGAATGCGCTGTGGTTACTCACTCAAGATTAAAAGCAGGGAAGGATGGGCTCATTGTTGACCCGGAGTCAAAGCTGGATGAAGAAGTTATTGTGCGGCCAACTTCAGAAACAGTCATCTGGTCTATGTATAAAAAGTGGATTCAATCTTACAGAGATTTGCCTTTACTTATTAATCAATGGGCAAATGTTGTTCGCTGGGAAATGCGAACGAGGTTGTTTTTGAGAACAACTGAATTTCTCTGGCAGGAGGGGCACACAGCTCATGCAACGGAAGAAGAGGCTGAAAAAGAAACTCTGTTAATTCTGAGCATTTATAAAAAGCTTGCAGAAGAATTTCTTGCTGTCCCGGTGTTAACAGGGTTGAAATCAGAGGCTGAAAAGTTTGCTGGAGCAGAACGCACGTACTGTATCGAGGCAATGATGGGTGATAAACGTGCCCTGCAGGCAGGAACATCACATAATTTGGGGCAAAACTTTGCCAAAGCTTTTGGTGTTACTTTTCAGACTGAAGATAATAAAGAGAAATATGTGCATGCTACTAGCTGGGGTGTCAGCACACGGCTGTTGGGAGCTGTCATAATGACTCACGGAGATGATAAGGGTCTTCGCCTTCCACCCAAAATAGCACCCTATCAGATTGTAATAGTTCCCATATTTCGAACAGATGAAGACCGTCAAAATATTCATCATTTCCTCGAGCCAGCTCTTAATAAATTCAAAAATAATGGAGTACGATATTATGAGGACTGGAGTCCTAATTCTCCTGGTTTTAAATTTAATGAGTGGGAAATGAAAGGTGTCCCTATACGGCTGGAGGTAGGTCCCCGAGATGTTAATGAAAGCAATGTTATTTTGGCGCGGAGAGATACAGGTGAAAAAAAATCATATTCCATTAATGGAATATTTTCTAAAGTCTCTGAATTATTGGAAGAAATTCAAAACAATTTATTCCAACAGGCACTAACCTTCAGAGAAAATCACACACACAGTACAGACTCTTATGAAGAGTTTAAATCTTTAATTAAGGAAAAAGGTGGATTCATCAAATGCGGTTGGGACGGCGAATCCGAAACAGAATTGAGAATTAAGGAAGAAACAAAGGCAACTGTAAGGTGCATACTTTCTGATGGTGAAATATCTAAAAAAATGTGTGTTTACAGTGGAAAACCTGCAAAATATGAGGTGATCTTCGCCAAAGCATATTAAAACATAAATGATTATCAAGACTGAAGCGATAGTGCTGAAACGTTTTTCGTATAGCGATACCAGCATTATTGCGCGTTGTTTTACACAGGAGCATGGGAAGATCAGCATTATGGTTCGTGGTGCTAAAAGAAAAAAAAATAACCATACATCATTTTTGCAACCAATTAATCATTTAGATCTAATTTACCATTTTAAATCCAAAAGAGATATTCAAATAGCATCTAAGATCTCCTACCACAAGCTTTGGTCTAAATTTCAAAATAATTTGAAACACATTTCCTATGGATTGGCACTAATGGAAATAACAGACAAAGCAATTACCAGCCATGACTCACACCCTGAACTGTTTAGTGAGCTAGTATCCGTTCTTCATAAAATGGACTCACAGGGACACAAATTGAATATCATTTTTTGGTATTATGAGATGAAAATGCTAACTCTATTAGGGTTTAAACCAGATTTAAATGGAAATGATTTTCTATACAACGGTTACAATAACCCTCGTGGTTCTTCAAATAGTTTAAATATACTGAAATCTCTTCAAACTCATTCTTTGGAATCCATGCCTAACCTCACTGTTTCAGCGCAAGACAGGAAAACGGTAGGGGGATATCTATCTGGAAACCTAAGGTATCATTTTGATTTTAACGGACCCCTTCATTCATTTGATTTTATGAGAAAACTAAAACTCTGAATATGTATAAAGCTATTACAGGAATCATTACAACTGAGGATAATACCATATTTCTCAAAAAGGCATCTGGGGAAATTATTTTACACAGTGACCAAATATGGGATGGCTATATTGAACACTGGGAAAATTGTACCGTCCACGCACGCCCTCTCCCTCAAATTGACTGGGACACTGGGAAATCCATTTATATTATTTGGCCAGCTGAGAAAAAAAAAGATACCCCATTTCTTGAACTATATTACAACGAAAGGTTGGTAAAATATTGGGCATCCACTTTTGGGCACAATGCTATTAATATTAGTGGAAACATATTTAATTTTTCACACTATATGATTGAAAATGAGGTTATGACACCAGAGGAATATTTTTATCGTCCCGCACTGGGGGAATTTGCTCCTTCACCTACCACAGGAAAATTTGCATTGAATGAAAACGGAAGAAATTATTATGATAAATTTGGTAGAAATTTTATGCGGACAATTCATGTGTTGCGTGTTGAGGGGATAGATGACAAACTACTATCAAAAATATACCGTGACGAACTAGAAGTAATAAAAAATTCTGAACCCCATCCCAAGAACTCTAAATTATATAAAGACTTCAGTTTTTTCAATCGGAGTTGTACAACAATAATCCGTGATGGGCTCAGAAAGTATGGATTCAATAAAGTTAGGGGAATATTCCCCAGAGATTTTTTTGTCCATACAGCCTGGGTATGCTCAGAAATAAAAGAACTAAAAACCAGTTTTTTTACCTTGCCTCAGCTTTTGGTTAAGGAAGCTTCTCCTAGTGTCAGCACTCCACTCATAAACCCATGCAACTATTTTCGATTTCGTAAGTTAGCATACCAAAGCACATGAGATACCAATTTCAATCTAATCAAGGACAGTTCTCCTGGAGACCTCGATATTTTACTGATGCAATAAAAGTCCTAATTGGATTAAACCTTTTATTGTTCATTTTCAAGTCTATTTCTAGGGGAGAGATAAATCTTGTAGAAATATTTGGGCTATCTCCTGAAACTATCTGGCCTCTGGTTTGGCAACCATTTACATATATGTTTATTCACGGTGACTTCTGGCACGTAGCTATCAATATGCTTGTTTTATTTCTGTTTGGTTCAGAACTGGAAACAATCTGGGGCAGACAGGGATTCATTAAATATTATATAATTACCGGTGTAGGATCAGGTTTAATATGGATTTTATTTCAATCATTTTCATCTTCCTCCGCATACCTAATAGGTGCGAGCGGAGCTGTGTATGGAATACTCACTGCTTACGGTCTTATGTTTCCCAATCGTATTGTATATATTTATTTTTTGTTTCCTGTGAAGGTGAAATGGTTTGTTATTATTCTTGGAGCTGTCGCCTTTTTCTCTTCATTGGGCAGTCACTCAAATATCAGTCATCTGACTCACCTCTCTGGAATGATCATTGGTTTTACCTATCTTAGATTCAATCGGCAATGGAAAAAAGTTGTCTTTTCTATGAGAAAACAAATTTTGGAATCAAAAATAAAACGTGAGGAAAATCTGCAAAAAAAGAATAGAAAACTTCAGGAAGATGTAAATCAAATCCTTGACAGAATCAATCAGGTGGGTTATGACGGACTATCAGATTCAGAAAAGTCTAGGCTGTATGCAGCTAGTAGAGATATTTCCAGAGAAAAAAAGAAAGATTAAACTCTAGTGAGGGGTTAATCAAATGTTCAGCGAATCAGTAAGATCTTTTCTGAAAGGACATACTCTCCGGACTCGAAACTGACATAATATATTTCACTTCCTGCTTCCCGAGAAAGGCCTGTCAGTCCGTCCCACGAAAAAGAGTAAAGTGAAAGATCCTAATCTAGGTATTTTAGAATTAAAAGCAGGAGAAAGAGCTTGAGGAGAAAATAATAAAAGTAGATGACTAATTATATAACACGGTTTTTTATGTGCTTTCATCCGTAAATATGGTCTCATACGGTATTAATATTACAATTTCTCATTAAAATAAAAATTGTTTTATAAAACAAAAAACCCCACAAAAGTGGGGTTTTTCATTTTTTCTATTTACCTTTTAGAAATGGACATTCAGCCCTAAGTTGAAGTATCTAGGTGTACCAAGAAACACCTCTGCGTTATCTGCATCGTGTGATGTTCCTCCCCAACTATTGTATTGACTGTTATCTGTAGCATCCTGAACATATACTGCATCCAGTGCATTAAATACATGTAAAAATGCAGACATTCTTGTATCCCCTATGCTTACCGGAAGATCATAATTAACATGAAGGTCAATTTTACTGTATCCGGGCGCCATCCAAACCTGCTCTGTATCTGCCTCTCCATCTTCATCAACTTCTCTATCATCAGGACTCCAATCCGCATAGTTTTTATCATACATGTTGAACAATGATTGTATGCTTAATCCTGGCATAGGTGTGACTGTTACACCTAACGCATAGGATGTTTGTGGCATATCACCTACAAATAGGTCTTTTAATGCATAATTATAGGGGGTGGTTGTTTGCCCGATTACCTGTCCCTCTTCATTGAACTCATCCTCCTGATAGTTCCCTTTTGCATCATCAACGAATTTCCAGGTTCCCATGCTTAGAGCAGCATCTAAACGTACCATATCATGTACCTGCATAGACCCTTCAACTTCTAATCCAGAGTGATTTTGGTTCACTCCTGAAAGAAATATAACATCGGTATCACCGCTGGAACCCTGACCAGAAGTAACTGCTTTTGTAAGGTTTCTATCTTTCCAATCAGTTATGTAATAGTTAGCTTTTACAGCCATATTTCCAGCTCTGTAATTTGCTCCAAACTCCAAGCTCTGGAATTTTTCATTCGAAGGGTCTGAAGCAACTGTACCATCATAGTAAATCACATTATCCATGATGGGAGGTTTTTCAACAATACCAAAGTTTGCAAATGCACTCAATTCATCATTGATATCATACATAGCACCGCCTTTAAACTGCATAGTTGTAATAGGATCTCCGTGGTCTATAACCGCATTTGCAACTGTAAAATGATCTTGATAGGTGTATGCTATGGATGAAAATCCAACCATACCATATGCGTTTATTGGCCCTGATGAATAATTACCCTGACCAAAAAATCCAAGCCAGTCCACGGTGGTCTCATTGTGATAGGCAATGATATCTCCCAGTTCAACTCTCTTCCCATCGGGATGATTATCATCAGCATAATCAACATAAAAATCGCCTCCGAGCAGGTCACGTACCTCTCTTGCGTGTTCGATTCCTGCTGTCCGCCAATCCAGTCCAACTTCCACCTTTAACTCATCACTCAAATCATAATTTAGCTTTGAAATTAAACCAATTGTATTTTGACGATTTATACTGTTACGAAGAATTCCAGTTGAAAGATTTTCTGTTGTAGACCATGCGGAATCAATGTTTGAAGAATTTTGAGCAATCTCAGCATCCCAATCCCAAGTCCAAGGAGAGCTAGCCCACCAAGCATTATCGTCAATTGCTGGAAGCCTTGAAACGCTCCCATAAGTTCCTGTCCCACCACCAGAGCCTCCAGACCAATACAAAATAGATGATAATCTCATCTGATCATTTATGGTATAGAAATGGTTTAGATTAACAAGAGGCTTGTGAAAGAAGTTTTCTCTTTCGTTTAAAAAACTTGAATCATGACGATCCTGCAAACCACCACCAAACAAGCCACCTTCACCATACATATACCAATATTGTTTTCCTTTATATGATGAACTCACAGGTCCCCAATTTTGGTTAAAATTTCTACCAGCTTCGTGTTCAAACTTTGCTCCATCGGCAAATGCTTCTTGATCAAATCCATCTATTCCTTTTGCAAAAGCCTGATCATAGGTGGCTATATTCTGTCTATACAAATTCTGACCGTGGCGCTGTGGTGCACCAATTGCATAAAGCTCAAAACGGTTTTTGTCATCCATTGCATAGCTCGCTCCCAGGTAATATGCCCAGGCATCTGTCCAGGTTTTATCAATAACACCTTTCCCTGTTTTTTTCACAAGCGTGACACTAAAAGCCATATTGTCATTTATCAACCCTGTATTATAGTTCAGGGTAGTTTTAAATAAGGAGCCTGCTCCTAACTCCTGCTTAAACTTTCCACCTTTGGAGTGGGCAGCAGGGTCAGTGATAATATTCATAGTTCCACCAATTGAGGGCGCTGCCAAGTTAACAGCACTAAGACCTCTCTGCATCTGAATCGATGATGTTGCATCACCAACACCATCCCAATTTGACCAGTACACCCAGCCGTTTTCCATATCATTCTGTGGGACACCATTTATCATAACAGCAATATTTCGTTGATTAAATCCACGTACATTGATACGAGCATCACCTGCTCCGCCACCTTGTTGGGTAGCATAAACACTTGGTGTAGTATTCAATGCCATGGGGATATCTTGGGAACCCAGCCTTACATCCATATCTGCTTTGCTTACATTGGTAAAGGCAACCGGTGTTTTCTCTCCTGCTCTCGAAGCAAGCACCTCAAGCCCAGACATCTCTACGGTTCCTCTTACCAAATTAAACTCAAGATTTGATCTTGCTGTCATAGTCTGACTTTCATAGCCTATCATAGATGCAGTAATCTGAGATCCAGAAGAGACATTGCTAATTACAAATCTTCCGCTTGAATTTGTAGCAGAGCCCATGCTAGTACCCTCTACAACAACATTAGCTCCTGCTAACGCTTCACCGGTATCAGCATCTTTCACCATACCGGATACCGTTAATGCTTGTAAACATATGGCAAAGGGTAGTGTGAACAAAAATACAGATAGCATTCGTTTCATTTTATTCTCCTTGGTATTTATGATATGAAATATATAATCCTTTCGACGGGCGCCGAAATTGTACACTTTTGTTTTGGGGTATGTGAATTCAGAAGTTTTCTTCCAAAAGATCTAGCCAAAATTCGGTTTATTTTATTTTTAAATCAAGAACAAAAAAATATTATCAAAACATTTCTAAAGTTTCTCTGTTGTTTGCGGGCAGGATGCATTCTGGAGAATTGTTTTTAGGGGAATTTACAACTGGAGATACTGGATGAATATCAAGGTCTCCCTGATATGGAACTAGAAGAGGAAGGGCATCAGAAACTGAAACTTTTTCTGTATCAAGCCAGCTAGAAAAATTTTCTTCTGTTAGTATAATAGGCATTCTATGATGTATAGTGCGGATAGTGGTACGGGCCTCTGTGGTAATAATTGTATATGAAAAAGTTTTCTCTCCGCTCGAATGTGTCCAGGTACTCCATAGCCCTGCCATGGGGAGGAGCGGTTTTTCAGATGTATGAATATAATAAGGTATTCTTCGATTTCCTTCGCGCTTCCATTCATAATAGCCGTCGGCAATAACTACACATCTATGTTTATTGAGTAGCCCCTGATATGAAGGTTTTTCTGTCAATGTTTCAGAGCGGGCGTTGATCATTTTATATCCAACTGATTGGTTTTTAGACCAGGAAGGGATTAAGCCCCATTTCATCTGTTTTACTTGCCTTCCATTGTTCTGTATCACTATCGGGGAATTTTGCCCTGGGGTAATATTGAAGCTTGGGGAATAATTTTTGGAATCTTCCCACTCATCAACTGCCAATGCTTCGATTATGGATTCCATATCTTTAGTAAGTGTTTTTCGTCCACACATTTCTAATCAAATTTAGTAATGTTCAATTAATTATTCAACTGCACTTCTTTGTGAATTATTTAATATGTTCAGATTAACTTCCAGTCAACCAACTCTTCATATCCTAAGATTTGTAAAATATGTTTTTATGAATATCGTTTAGAAAACATGTTATATTATTTCAATTATAAAACGATAAGATTTCCTTAACCTATTTACATATCTCTCGGGTATGCCCATTTTAGTTTTTTCAGGAGAGGATTTTTATCTTTAACTTTTCCAATTATTTTCAAAAGGATTTTTTTATTATGAAAAAACTAATTTTAGTATCTATTATTGTTATAACCTTTCTCACTGCTCAGCAACATCCATGGGGCGGAGTTTCTGTGGCTACATCTGATAATTTAGATGCCCTTACTCTTAATCCTGCAGGATTGGGTGTTGAAAGAGGCTCTCAGGGGGGTATGTCTTTTTTTAGTGATACAAAAAAGGATCAAACACTTTACTTCTTAAATATGGCAAACAGAGATGGTGGGTTTGGTTCCACCTTTCAACTTGAGAATAGTGAAAATTGGTCTGGGTATTATTATTCATTGGGGTTGGGATTCAATCTGGGAGAGTCCGGAATTCTAGGAGGAATGCAATGGTTCTCCAAGCAAAATTTTCGATTTGGGGCAATGATCAGACCAATGAATTCCCTATCCATTGGATTTACAGCAGATTACAACTATAAATTTGATGAGTGGACAACACTACGTTTGGGAACCGCTGTACGGCCAATGGGTCACAAAGTGACTATAGGTGCAGATTTGATTACTTATGGGACTGATTTTGATACATATAATCCCACTTACTTTGCAGAAGTACTACCTATGGAGGGCTTAAAAATAAGTTTAGGATACAGCCCAGAAGGAAAAAAGAATGAAGAAGAATTTCGTATCAGTATGGGACTTGACCTAGGTGTTGTTAATGGCTTTTTCTCATCTCAAGGGTCATCAAGTGGGTTTGGAGCAAAAAAATATACACAGACTCGCCCAACTATGTTTGAAATCAAAAAAGAGAAAAAACTAAAATATGTTGAAATGAAACTGAATGGAACGTTTATTGAGGAGCCTGTAACAAAAACACCTTTCAGCTTTGAGCTCCCCAATATCCTACCTCCTTTGTTGGGCGGAGGAGGCTCCATTAAAAAAATCCAACTCAGAAAATGGATCGATGCTGTGGATCAGCTTACCGAAGATGAATCTATTCATGGAATGGTAATCCATCTCGAAAATGTTGGAGGAGGGTTTGCAAAGTTAACACAGGCCAGAGAGGCCCTTAATCGGTTCAAGAATGCCGGAAAAACACTGATAGTATATGCCACAGGAATTTCAAATACTGGATACTATTTTATATCAATGGCAGATGAGATTTATATCCCAGATCTAAGCGGTGTAGAATTAAGAGGACTCATGATTGAAGTACGATTCTTCAAAGATCTATTGGATTCATTGAACATTGTTGCTGAGGTAGAACAAATTAGTCCATATAAAACTGCGATGGATCCATTTATTAGAAATTCAATGTCGGATGAAATGAGGGAAAATTACACTATGCTATTCGATGATATTTATGAACATTTTGTAAACGGAATCGCTGATGGTAGGGGCTGGACAACCGACAAAACAAAAGAGGTGATAAATGGCGGTCCTTATTCAACAAAAAATGCTATAAAAGCAGGGCTGGTCACTAGCTATATGTATCCTGATAAATTTAAAGAATTCAAAAAGAAACGGGATGGTAAAAAAATTAATTATGTTAGCTTCAAACAGATAGATTCAGAAGAGCACTATGTATACGACTGGGTAGAAGAAAAAGAAAAAATTGCAGTTATTTATGCAGTAGGTGGGATAAATGTTGGCAAAAGCCAAAAACAGGGAGGAGTATCCCAGGTTATGGGGAACGAAACTATTGCCAAGGCAATCAAATCTGCAAGGGAGGATGATAATGTAAAGGCAATTGTCTTGCGCATAAATTCCGGTGGTGGATCTGCGTTAGCCTCAGATCTTATGTGGAAGGAAGTTTGGAACACTACAGTTTCCGATTCAGAAAATGTAAAACCCTTTATTGCATCTATGTCGGATGTAGCAGCATCGGGGGGATATTACATCGCATGTCAGGCAGACACAATTGTGGCTGATTCAACAACGATTACAGGATCTATTGGGGTTATTAGTGGACGAATTAATTTATCAGGGCTCTGGGAGAAACTATACACCAACACAGACCGATTAAAATTTGGGGAGCGATCTGATTTTTGGGGTGGGAGCCGATTGTGGACAGAAGAAGAAAGACTGTGGTTGAGGCAGGAGATAATTGATATGTATGGGACATTTTTGAGCAGGGTCGCTGATGGTCGAGACAATCTAGATTCTCTTGGTGTTCATGATGTGGGAATAGGAAAGGTATGGTCCGGAGTGAAAGCAAAAGAATTAGGTCTAGTAGATGAATTAGGCGATTTGAATCGATCTATTGAAATTGCTAAAGAAGCAGCAGGAATCAGTTCTAATGAAGATGTTATAATTCAGGAATATCCTCAGTCAGAACCTTTTTCGTTTAAAGTACTGTTCAAATCTAACGTGAATAGTGAATTCTTTATCATAGATGGACCATTAGCTGAAGTAAAAAGATCCTTGGACGCTTTACCAAACTTTGAAAATGATCGTATGCAAATGATTCTTCCCTATGAGATCATTATCAAGTAATATTAAATGTTGATCAAAATAACATCAGAGCATAGGAACAAACCTCACAGGGAGTGTAGGTCTTGCTTTAACTGTTCCCAACATATTTTTTGTAATTACCATTAAATTTTGGTTTTCTTTTTTCTCCCCTACAGGTATAACCATAGTTCCTCCGTCTGCTAATTGATTGACTAATTCAGCCGGGACCTTTAAAGGACAGGCTGTTACCAAAACTCTATGGTATGGAGCATTTTTCTGCCAACCCATTTTTCCATCAGCATGATGAATTTCTACATTATCATATCCCAGCCTGCTTAGACGTTTTTTCGCAGTGACAGCTAAAGTTTTGTGAATTTCCAGAGAGATGACCTTTTTGGCCAGAAATGAAAGAACCGCGGTCTGATAGCCGCATCCTGTGCCTATTTCAAGTACGGTATGGTTGGGCCGAACCTGCAAAACCTCTGTCATATAGGCAGTGATGTAGGGCTGGCTGATAGTCTGTTTTTTCCCGATGGGAATAGGACCATCAAAATAAGCCATGCTTCTATATTTAAGTCCTACAAACTCATGTCTGGGAATTGATTTAATTGCATAAAGCACCTTTTCATCCAAGATCCCCCTGTTGATTAACTGAGTATTAATCATATTTATTCTTTCTTCGGATGTTTTTTCTCTTGCCATAAAATCAGGATTCTCTGAACTTCCTTGGCAAATTTAAAGTGATTTTTTTGAAAACTACCCTTATTATTCTTGTTTTATCAGTTTCTGTTTCCATTGGAAAAGAAGTAAAACCCATTTCCTTCATCCTCTCCGGTGAAGCAGGCGACAAAAAATTGGAAATGTCAGGTCTCACCTGGGCAGGAGAGACTTTATTGCTTATGCCCCAATATCCAAATCTGGCTGAACCGATTTTATACGGGATTCACAACTCTGTAATAAAAGATCGAATAAATAATCCGCAAATTCCTATTAATTCAGAAGAATATTCCATGCAATTAAATAATCTTGTTGACCTTGTCCCGGGTTTTCAAGGATTTGAGGCAGTATGTTATGTCAGAGGAAAACTTTATTTTCTCATAGAAGCAGAAGTGAACAGGTATATGAGTAGTTATCTAGTTTCCAGTATTATTAATAAAAAAGAAAAAACAATTAACTTCCTCACTGAAAAATTAATAAAAATTGATGTCCCTTCAAAAATTCACAATATGGCATTTGAATCTCTATTTTATACTCGAAAATCGCTTTGGGCATTATTTGAAGCCAATGGGCTAAAAGCAAATCCTGAACCTACCATAAATACTTTTAGTCTTGACCTAACACCAAAAACAAAATTTACTTTTCCAAATGTTGAATACCGAATCACTGACTTTACAGCCGTAGATAAAAACGGCCGTTTCTGGGCAATTAATTATTTTTGGCCCGGATATCGAAAACATATAAGCCCGGAAAATGATATTTATGTACAGAAATATGGTAAAGGAGAAACACACCAAAAATACGAACACGTGGAACGTCTTCTAGAATTTCAAATAACAGATAGGGGCGTTATACGTTCCGAAAAACGACCAGTGGAAATCGAACTAGAGAAAAATAATCCTAGAAACTGGGAGGGTCTTGTGAAGCTGGATGATTTAGGGTTCCTAATTATTTCTGATGAACATCCGGAGACCATCTTTGCTTTTATTCCATATCTCTTTAACTAAAATATAAACTATGAAAAAACAATGCATTGTGTGCTTTCTGATTTTTATATCTGTTCTTTTTGGATGGGGTAAAACAGGACACAGAATTGTTGGATACATTGCAGAAAAACATCTAACTGAAAAAGCAAAACAGGAAGTAACCTCAATTCTTGGGCATACAAATTTAGCTATGGTGAGTACGTGGGCAGATGAAATTAAATCAGATCCCAATTGGAGCCATGCCTATGATTGGCACTGGACCACAATACCGGATGGTGAAACTTTCAAGGCAGGAAAACGATCTGGAAGGGCCGTGGAAAAGGTTTTGGAGTTTCTGGAACTAATTGAATCTGGAAAAGGAACTAAAACCGAAAAGGAAGTTGCACTGAAGTTTCTGGTACATCTCATTGGTGATCTCCATCAGCCCCTCCATGTAGGAAATGGAACAGATAAAGGAGGAAACGATGTTTCAGTAAGATGGTTCGGAGAAAAAACCAATCTTCATGCTGTGTGGGATACAGACATGATTGACCACCAAAAGCTAAGCTATACTGAATACGGGGATTATCTATTATTAGGGTTAACTGAAAAGAAAATATCTGAGTGGATAAAAACAGATATTTATGGTGCTATTTCTGAATCTCAAAGATGGAGAGATCAAACCTATAATTTTGAAAATAATAATCTGAAGTGGGACTATTTTTATCAAAATAAAGTACTGCTGGAATTAAGACTATTACAAGGTGGTATTCGTTTAGGTGGAATATTGAATAGGGTGTTTAATCAAAACTGAGGTATTTCATAAAATTATCCTTTATAGATATTTCTTCTGATTTACCTAAAAATATATTACGTTTTAAACCAAAATAATTGGTATTCATGAAACATAATTCAATATTCTATTCAATTATCTTGGCCTTCAATCTCCTTTGGTGCGGTGACCTGAAAGTTAATCAGGTTGATGCAGACCCCCGTCTCTATCACTTTTCGTTTTTTGCGCCTGTGCCTGACACCCTTGATATAGAATCCTTTGTCAGTAAAATAAATGACTATGATTTTGGAAAAAATGAACACTTTATTTTTCGGGGGAATAGATATGAACGTTTGGATGTTACCACAAATGCAGGGTGGGCATTTCACACGGTTTGTCAATTATATCCGAATTTGAATGATAATGAACTAATTGTTGGAGTTGCTGAAATTGAAAGTAAAAAAGAACAATCATGTGTTTTATGGGGATTTACCAACAGAGGTAAATATGTAGGTTACATAAATAAATCTTTTATTTTCACAACAGATAATCCTCCTGAGGGACTGATAAGGTCAAACCTTCAAAAAGGACGTAACCGATTTGAATTAGTGATAAAACCTCGGGGGCTTGCAGAATTTAACGCTTATTTGTGGCCTGAAAACAGGCTTGAAATATCAGGAACAGTGATTGATGCAAATAACAATCCTATCCCATATGCAGTAGGGAGGCTATCAGACCGCGAATCCTTTTTCAGGGATATTGAAACTGACGCAAACGGTTTTTTTGAACTTGTAATTTATCCTTTTAATAAAAACAGTATTTACAATTTATTTATTAATGGTAGAAACGATAGATATTATCATCAGGTACTGGACGGACTAGATTCCGGGGAAAAAATAAAGCTTGGAAATGTCATTGCATATAAAAGGCCTTTGATCAGCGGAAAAGTTCTTACAATGGATGGGAAGGAAAGTTTATATAGTGTAACTGTTCAAATTTCAGGTATTGATGATACAGGAAAAGAAATAAAAAACAGAATATATACACAGCATACTGCGGATGATGGTTCTTTTAAATTTAATAATATTCCATTTGGTAAATATTACCTGCGTATACATCTAAAAGATGAAATGAAATATTTCATGGACAGTAATGGAAATAAAAAAGAATTTATTATTACTGATGGTGGTAAAGACTACGCAGAGCTGGAGATGAAAACCCCTCCTCTGGTCAAAGGGAACTGGGAGCAGTTAACCTATCTGAACGGCCTGCAGAGTGATTGGGTCTCTGAAAGTTTTGTGGATGATAATAATTCGCTCTGGTTTGGCACTTTTACTGGAATTTCTATTTACGATGGACAGGAAATTAAAAACATTACTAATAAGGATGGTCTCCCACAGCGACCAATCACCGATATATTTAAGGATTCTAAAGGTAGGATGTGGGCAACAGCTGGTCAGTTTGGGTCGCCTGAGGGGGGAGTGGTATTGATAGATGGAGATTCCATTAAAGTTTTTACAAAAAAAGATGGTTTAAATATCGATGGAGCTCTTACAGTTAATGAAGATATTCATGGAAATATTCTTGTCGGAGGCTGGGGAGGATTAAGTATATATAATGGAGAATCATTCAAAAATTATACATATGCGGATGGATTGGGTAATGGGTCGGTATCATCAATACTGGTTGAGGGAGAAGATATCTGGATGTCAACGTTTTGTGGATTGGTTCATTTTAATGGAAAAACATTTAAAACTTATACAATGAAAAATGGTCTTTGTGACAACCGAATTTGGGAGATTAAAAGAGGACCAAGTGGAAATCTCTGGATTGCTACTATGAGAGGATTTTCTATATTTGACGGAATCAAGTTCAAAAACTATTACCAATGGAACGGGCTGTCTCACAATCAGACTCATGATTTTTATTTTGAGGAAAACGGAGATGTACTTATTTCCACAAACTGGGGTGTTAACAAATTTAATGGAAATACCTTCATAAGTATTGATCCTAAAAAATCTAAACTGAATGTTAGTATTGGTAATTCTTTTAAGATTAATAAATCCAAGGATGGAATGTATTGGTTTACTGATTACTCAGGGCGCGGCGTTTTAAAATACGACCCTCATTCCATGAGGAATATTACAGCGAAAGACAGCTTGCCAAATACAAGAAATCATAATAAAATTATAACAGATAATAAATTGAACCTTTGGGTTGCAAACCAGAATGGTTTGGTTAAAATTAGCAATGAAAAAGTGGAAAAAATCTATAAGATGGAAGATGGACTCAGAAGCAACACTATTAATGACTTAGATGTTGATTCAAAAGGAAATCTCTGGATTGCCACACCAAACGGATTATCAAAATTCAACGGGAAGACGTTCACTAACTATACAACTGAAGAAGGACTTCCTAATAATGGTATTTGGACTTTGTGTGTTGATGAATCAGATTTAATTTGGTTTATATCACGTGCAGGACTGACGTCTTTTGATGGGATAAATTTTATAAACTATGATAAATTGGAAAATAAGATGTTAGGATCAAACCTGATAAGGTCGGGACCAGAAAAATCTATAATTATTGCAATGTATGGCACAGGTTTATCCATTTTCAAAAATGGAACATTTACAGCCTACAACACAAAGAACGGGTTAATTGACAACCGAATCACCGCTTTATCAGTAGACTCAAAAGAAACGATATGGATGGGAACGGACGGATCTGGTATCATGTCTTTTGATGGTAAAGACTTTGAGTATTATTCTGTAGATGATGGACTTGTAAGTTATGAAATCGCATGTATTCATGTGGACGAACGTGACAATGTCTGGGCTGGAACGTTCGGAGGGGGTGTTGCGGTTTATGATGGTAATACCTGGGGTTCTATAGATAAAAGAGACGGATTGGTTAACAATACCATTTTTAGTATATGGAACTATGGAAACACATACTGGTTTGGAAGTAATAGGGGTGTTTCTCAATATAAACCTACTACAAACACAGGGTTTGTAAAAATAAAGGAGGTGGTAACAGCAAATAATAATTTTGTGTTAAGCCGCTCTGATGACACCCCAGAATCAATAGTTGGTAACAGAATCAATTTTAAGGTGGTGGCTTCAAACTATAATACAATCAGTGAAAAACAAAATTTCAGATATCGTATCCCTGAATTAGGCGATGAATGGAATTTGACAACGACAGATAATGTGTTTGACTGGGTTCCAGATGTCTCCGGAAATTTTACTTTTCAGGTACAGTCTATTGATAGAGATATGAATTATTCTCCACCACAAAGCTTGAGTTTCGTAATCCTTCCACCCTGGTACACAAATCCAAAGACAGCTATTCCCTTCTGGGGGATAATTCTATTGCTTGTATCTTCATCACTTGGATTTTCCTATCGTTACTTTTCCAAGAGAGCCGAGGCAGAAAGACTCAGAGATGAAATGCTTGAACAGGAGAAAGAAAACAGGAGGAATTTGGAAGCAAAGAATACCGATCTAATAGAAGCTCAGGAAGACTTGAGCAAGAAAACAGAATTGCTTGAAAAAATAAATGTAATTGTCCAGTCTATCAACGCAGAAATGAAATCCGATGATCTGCTGAATTCGATCCTGGAAAAAACAAGGGTCATAAAAGGTGTTGAAAAGGCTACAGCCTTTGTCTATGATGAAAAAACAAATTGTTTTACCATAAAAGCAACATCCGGCTATGTCCTTGACCAGGTTGAAAATGTGAAATTGACAGAACTAGAGGCTCACGATCGATATGTAAAGGATGTGGAAGAAATATCAGAAGATGTGTTTGTCATCCGGGACACAAAAGGACGAAAGGGTGAGGAAAAAATCAAGAACACAGGTATTCCTAAATCCATGCTTATTGCCAGAATCAAAACGGAAGGGAAAGTTCAGGGCTATTTTGTGTTTGACAACCTCACTAAGAAAGACGCTTTTGACAACCAGGATTTGCAACTCCTCGAAAGCCTGAAAGAACATGTTACCTCTGCATTTGTTAAGGTGAGCATCATGGAAGATTTGACCAAAACTGGAGATGACCTGAAACGTGCCATTGAAGCAGCGGAAACAGCAAATCAGGCAAAAAGTACATTTTTAGCAAACATGAGTCATGAGCTGCGGACTCCCCTAAATGCAATTATTGGATACAGTGAGATGCTCATTGAGGACGCAGAAGATGAGAATGAAGATTTTATTCCTGATTTAAATAAAATTCATAATTCAGGGAAACATCTTTTAGGGCTTATCAATGATATTTTGGACCTGTCCAAGGTAGAGTCTGGTAAGATGGAATTATTTCTTGAAAATCAGAAGCTGAACAGTGTTATTGAAGAGGTAAGGTCAACCATTCTTCCATTAGTTGAAACCAACAATAATGCTCTTGATATTATAAATGATGCAGGGGATATAAACATATATACGGATATCACTAAAACAAGACAGATGCTGCTTAATATTTTAAGCAATGCTTCTAAGTTCACAAAAGAAGGAAAGATCACCTTAAAAGTTAGAGAATCGAGTTCTGATTCTAGCGTGCTGGAAATTGAGGTCTCAGACACAGGAATAGGAATGACGCCTGAACAATTAAAAAAGGTGTTTGACCCATTTACACAAGCGGATGAAAAAACGACCCGTAAATATGGAGGAACAGGTTTGGGGTTGACCATCACAAAGAGATTTGCAGAGATGATGGGTGGTGATATTACAGCAACGTCTGAACCAGGCAAGGGAACCGCATTCACTATTTCTATTCCCAAAAATGTAAAGGACCCAAAACAAGCTTCTATACAAACTGGTCCTATTGAAACCGATTCAGGAAAATACAAAGTTCTGGTCATTGACGATGATAAAACATCTCAGGAGCTAATGAAAAAATATTTAATGAAAAAAGGATATGAAGTTGTCCAATCTCTAAGCGGAGCAGAAGGGTTGAAAATAGCAGAAGAAATATTTCCGGATGTCATAACCCTTGATGTGATCATGCCAAATATGGATGGCTGGGAAGTTTTATCAAAACTAAAATCCAACGAGAAAACAAAAAATATTCCTGTTATAATGCTGTCTATGGTAGATGAGCAGGATTTAGGGTATTCATTAGGTGCAACAGATTATCTCACCAAACCGGTTGAATGGGACGCACTGTCCGATATATTAATCAAACTGGAGATTGAAAAAGGTTCGAAAAGCATATTAATCGTAGAAGATGATGAGGTAACCCGTGATATGCTCCGAAAGAGTTTGGAGTCCAATGATTACAATGTGAGAGAAGCAGTGAATGGAAAACAGGCATTGAAAAAAATAGAAGAAAACAAGCCCGGATTGATTTTGTTGGACCTTATGATGCCGGAAATGGATGGATTCGAGTTCTCAGAATTGTTGAGACAAAGAAAGGAATGGCTGGATATACCCGTGGTTGTAATCACAGCCAAAGATCTTACAAAAGAAGATCACGACAGGTTGAAAGGAAATGTGGAAACAATCATGCAAAAAGGATCCTACTCAAAAGGACAACTCTTAGATGAAATTAACAAAAAAATATCTGGGATAAAAACAAGGAATTAATATGGCTAAAATTTTACTGGTTGAAGATAATGAAATGAACCGTGATATGCTCTCCCGTAGATTAATAAGAAAAGGGTTTGATGTTGAAATGGCATTGGATGGACAGCAAGGAGTGGACATGGCAAAATCCCTTTCTCCTGATTTAATTTTAATGGACTTGAGCCTTCCTGTTCTTGATGGTTGGGGAGCCACTAAAGCTATTAAAGGTGATCCCAAAACCGAAAACATACCTGTCATTGCCCTTACTGCACACGCTATGGCAGGAGATAGAGAGAAAGCCTTAGAAGCGGGAGCAAATGAATATGACACAAAGCCCGTAGACTTTAAACGACTTTTAGGAAAAATAAATCAATTTTTATAATATTTATTTCGAATGCTTGATAAACGTACAGAAAAAGCATTCCTGGGAAAAGTCCGGCATAACCTAAAAAACCCGGTCAACGCAATTCTGGGATACAGTGAGATGCTAATTGAGGACTGCGAAGATCATAATAAGTCAGACCCCATTTCTGATTTAGAAAAAATCAATTCTGCCGGACATGAAATTGTTCTTCATATTGATGAAATATTCAATGATGACCGCCTTGAAAAGGGGGCACCCGGGCAAATAAAAAAATTTGGAGAAGAAATTGAAATTGCTATCCGTATTCCATTAAACTCAATTCTTGGCTATACCGAAATGCTCTTGGAAGATGGGCATACTGAAATAAAGAATTTTGTTGATGACCTAAACAAGATTCACACATCTTGCCAAAACCTTACAACTGAAATAAAAAGTGTAATTGGCACCAATCTAAAAAATATCGAAGGCCAAAGTGAGCACGCAGAGGAAATAGGAAATTTATCTATTATCCAGGAAGTGATGGGCAGTATCAAGCCAATAAAGGGTGGTGAGCAAAAGGAAACCTCCACCGGTACAGTTCTGATTGTTGATGATAATGAAAACAACACAGATTTACTTCAAAAGAGATTAGAAAAAGAAGGACACTCAGTTTTAATTTGCAACAATGGTAGAGATACATTGAATCAGATTAAGGATAAACATGATAAAATTGATTTGATTCTATTGGATATTATTATGCCAGGAATCAATGGATATGAAGTTTTAAAATATGTCAAATCAGATGAAAGATATTATCATATTCCTGTTATTATGCTTTCTTCTATGGATGAGGTGGACAGCATTTACAGATGTTTTGAGTTAGGTGCGGATGATTATGTAACTAAACCGTTTGATACCACCATTCTAAATGCTCGGATTGATAGCAATATCGAAAAGAAAAAATTAAAGGATAAAGAAAAAGTTTATCTTCAAACCATAAGTGATGAAAAAGAAAAATCAGAAAGGCTTTTATTAAATATTCTGCCAATTGAAATTGCCGAACGATTAAAAGCTGGAGAAACAACCATTGCTGATAAATTGGATGATGTAACCATTCTGTTTGCCGATGTGGTGAATTTTACAAAACTTTCCAAATCATTATCTGCATCTGATTTAGTAAATATGCTGAATAAAGTTTTCAGAACATTTGATGACCTATGTGAAATACACGGGTTGGAAAAAATCAAAACCATCGGAGATTCATATATGGCTGGTTCTGGACTACCTTTACACAACCCTAACCATGCCTTTCATGCTCTAAATATGGCAATGGAAATGATTCAGTTTACGAATCAGTTTAAAACAGGGAACAATAAATTGAAAATAAGAATAGGTTTGCATAGCGGCCCTATTGTAGCCGGTGTAATTGGGAAGAAAAAGTTTGTTTATGATTTGTGGGGTGACACTGTGAATATTGCTAGTAGAATGGAATCATCTGGAATCCCTGGGAAAATTCATGTTTCACATACTGTGATGCATCAATTAAAAACAGACTTTGATTTTATCTCCTGTAAAACAAAGGAATATAAGGGAATTGGAGAAATGAAAACTTATTTCTTAAACGTTTAACTATCAATTTTCATAGTACACCACTCCAAATCTCCTTACTACCTCTAAAAATTAATTATCCGAATTCCTACAGAGAAATAAAGTCCTGCAGGGTTGACCGAAGGTTCAACTCTGTCACTCCATACACCATGAAGATTTATTGCTTCTGCACCCTTCCCCTCTGTATATACCCATCGGTCTGATTTATCAATAAAAACATAATGGAGACCCAAAACAACATCCTTTGTTTTTGACACAAGAAATTCTGTATTCAGTCCTAGAGTGGGGGTGAACTGAAACTTATGAACATTTTCTGGTTGGTCATCCTGTCTAAAAATTAAACTTAAGGGAAGGTTTAGCGATGCTCCCAATGATATAAAACGGGTATGAATAAACCTGAAGTTCATTCCCACCATTAATGATCCCTTAAAATCTTTGTCGTTACGAGAGTCTGTTACAACCCCCAAAGCCCCACCTGCTGTGAAGCTGAATCGGCTGAACGGAAAAAACTCATATCCTATATCAAGTCGTTTTTCACTCACAGATTCGTTATACATCCCCGAAATAACCCATCCTCCAAAATACTGAGGTTTTTCAATTAATGAATACCCTTCTTCAATTCCTCTATATTGTCTGATAATGGTTCCTTCACTGACGTCATCACCAGAGTTTGCTACTCTCACCAGCCCTGCTGATTTCCCCGGTAAAATAAACTCTCTGTCTTGGATTATTTTATGGACATCTGGTTTCATTATTTCAAAAATGGAACCTTTTTTTACTCCCAGTTCTGATCCAAGCAACATGGTAAGCCTGTTTCCATCTCTTTCCAAGATTTCACTTTTTAATAAAAACATCTTTCGGAGTTTAGCTGAAATTTGGCTGCGAATTTGATTTAACACCTTTCCCAAAGATACGGCTCTTGTTCCTCCCGTATACTCGCCATATAATTTAAATGAGTGTGTGGATTCCCCTGTTTCTATATCAATTTTTCGAACTTCTGCCTGTAAAGATGTTTGAATATTATGCGGATATTTTTCTTTTGGATCATTATGTGAGAACATAGATCTAATTACACCAACTGCCAGCTCTGTTCCAACCCGTTCCCAAAACCCTTTTTCATCATCATCTTTATCTGACCTCTCCTTTTTTGGAGGCACTCCTCTCTGACCAAAGGATAAAATGGAAACAACTAAAGCCTCATCAGCAGAGGATATTTCCCCATAATTCACCACCTCATCATCTCTTATGATACCGCTCATTTGTAATTTCTGTTCATTGAGAGTTTTTTCAAGATTGTTGCGGTCTAAAATTTCAAATCTATTCAAATTTATGGCTTCTGATGACACCAATCCGGTGACAGTAGACTCAATAGATTTACGTCCTTTTCCTTTGTCCGCAGGTAAAATCAGAAGTTTTTCTTTTTCTTCGGTTACGTTATGAACTTTAGATTGACTAAATACAGCAGACAAAATAAAAATAAAGAGTAGGTTCAATTTCATTACCCTTAAATGTCCCGATAATAAAAGGGGTTCAAAATAATTTGATCAAGATTTAATCTTTTTTCCACTTTTCATTAACAGAACTGCTGAAAAAGTGAACAAAAGCGTCATTCCAACAGCCATCAAAAAGCTGACCAGCGGTGGAGAGTCACTGACACCCAGAACAGTAAAGCGAATTCCGTTTATCATATAATAGATTGGGTTGATAAAACTCAGCGTTTGTGCCCAATCTGGCAGCATTTGTATAGAATAAAATATTCCTCCTAAAAAACTTAAAGGAGTAAGGAAAAAGTTTTGCATCATGGCCAACTCATCCCAACTGTCGGCCATCTGCCCTAAAAACAATCCCATACTTGAAAATGCCCATGAAACCACCAAGAGAAACCCAAGGGTCTGTATTGGACTTACAATAGGCATTCCCACCAAAAGAATCCCCAGCAGAAGGACTAGAACTCCATTTACAAAACCTCTCACAGTACCGCCAATGATATACGCCATAGAAATCTCAAAACTGGATAGTGGGGCTGTAAGAATATCCGGAAGCTGCTGAAGCAGCTTCATCTGAAGCATGGAAGAGGAGGAGTTGGAGCTGGCATTAGTGAGTGTGTTCATCATCATAAGCCCCGGCAAAATGAATAGTGTGTAAGGGATACCTTCAATTTCTGAAATTCTTTTTTCCAATGTAAATCCAAAAATAAGAATATAAAGTGTAGTAGTAATTAGACCCGGTAAAACTGTTTGACGATAAACAGAAAAAAATCGTCCGACCTCCCGCTTAGTAAGGGTCCACATTCCTATCCAGTTCATGTCCCTGATTCCTCCCCAATTCCTCTTCCAGTTAGCGAAAGAAATACATCCTCTAATGTGATCTTATCAGTTTTTATGTTTTGAATATGACAACCATTTTGACTTAAAATATTGATTATTTCCGGTAATGACTCTTCTGGATCTTTTACAGTAAAATGAAGACGGTTATCCTCAAAAGTGTAGGTGTATAAATTAAATTTATTATGGATTGATTCGTTCCACCCTGTTAGCTGGATGGTAATTCCAGATTTTTCCGACTGTTTTGTCAATTCATTCGGTTTCCCCTGGGCAATGATTTTTCCTTCATCAATAATGGCTACATCTTCGCATAGCATTTCTGCTTCCTCGATATAGTGAGTCGTAAGGAGAATAGTTTTTCCCTCATTATGCAACTCTTTGAACAGTTTCCACATATCATGACGAAATTCCACATCCACACCGGCTGTTGGTTCATCTAATATAACAATCTTTGGGTCATGCACCAGCGCTTTTGCCAGTTGATATCTGCGTTTCATCCCTCCTGAGAGCTCTCTCAATCGGGCATTTCTCTTTGATGCTAAACCAAGGCGTTTAAGTAGTTTCTCAATGTATGGCTCAGCCGTTTTATGTGTAAGACCGTAATAGCCTGCCTGGAAAAACAGTAGTTTTTCCACTGGAAAAAACCAGTCCTGTGGGAGCTCCTGTGCTGCAATTCCAATATTGGAGCGGGTAAACCGATATTCATTCACTGTGTCTCTTCCAAAGACCTCTGCTTTGCCTTTATCTTTTAAAACTAATCCAGAGAGAATGTTTATAGTCGTGGTTTTTCCTGCTCCGTTTGGACCTAAAAGGCCAAAGAACTGACCATCATTTATATCAAGGCTTACACCCTTTAGAGCATGGGTCCCATTATAACTTTTCTCAAGATCTGTAAATCGAATTGCGGGAGCTGTCATTTTGGTTCTGTGTCAAACCCTATTTGTTTTTCAAACGGGTTGGGAAAGTCAAATCCCTCTACTCCGGGGAAATGAACAATTGAGACAATGAATCCCCAGTGGATCAGCACTGAAGCTTCTACCTCACGGGTTTTCGGCGGTTTAATTGATTTTATTTCCCCATCTGGAGCTTCTGCCACCTGAAATTTTGGGTGGTATATCCAGACACCATGTTCATCATAGCCAAGAATTTTGGCGAACAAGGATTTCTGAATAATTCCCAGATCTTTCAGGGGTTCATGGTTCTCTAATTTTAATAATACAATATCATCGATTATTTCACTTATGTTCATCATATTTGTATTTCCTATTTGTGTAGGGAAATTAACTCTACATTAAAATTAAAAAAGAGGGGTTTGATTTTACCTTAGTTTATTTTTGATGCCTGCTTCCACCAGGGCACTGTTCCATCGTCCTAATTTCTTTTGTCTATTATTCTCAGACATTTTCGGAAAATATTCTTTACGACTCGATAACCAGCTTTTAGGAAATTCTCTATAATGATTTTTGAATAATAAGCGAAATACACCCCTTGCTGTTTTATCTTTTTCAGAAGATATTATTACCGGTACATTTAGAATGTCTGCAATAAACTGGAGTAATGGCTCTCTTGCTCCTCCCCCTCCCATATGAATTGTTTTTATCTTATAATTATTTTTTTTTAAAATGAAGAAAATATCATGTATTAAAAGGCCAATAGATTCCATACCTGCCCGTATAATACTATCCTTAGATGCCCCATCTAAATTGTAAAACAAGGACTCCTTTTGTTGTATCCAATATGGAGAGGCTATACCGGTAAATCCTGGAATAAGAACACCCTCTGATTTTGTTTTTTCACATCTTTCTTCCCATTTCATATCCCTGTGAGGAATATCCAAATAATCTTCCAGCCAGTAAAAAAGTGAGTTCCCAGCATTGATTGTTCCCTCAATAAAAAATTGGTTTTCACAGTTAGATGACCAAAGTAAGCTTGATATCAATCCCTTTATAATTAATGGATTGTCTCCAGTGCACAACTGAACAGAACCTGACGTTCCTAAGTTTATGGAAGCCTGTTCAGATAAAGAAAATTCCTGTCCAATTAGAGCTGCCTGCTGATCGCCTATGACACAATTTAATGGAACCGAATAATTATCAATATTGATTTTTCCAAAGTTACGTACTGTTGGAGTTAGAGGAGGAAGACACAATGAATTCACATTAAATAAATTACACAGCTCCTGATCCCAGGTGAGGGAATCTAAAGAATACAGTTGTGACCTTCCGGCAATGGAGTGGTCAATTGAAGCAGACCCCGTTAACGCATGAGTTAAATAAGAGCTGAGTGTACCAAAATATAAATCACCACTGTGAACATCTTTCTCTAGGCTTGGGTATTCCTTAATTAGGTGAATATATTTTAAGGCACCAAAATGCCCACTTAGAGGAGCCCCGGTTTTAGTGTAAACCAATTGTTTGTATTCATTATATTTTTCAACAAGATAGTTTGCTCTGTTATCCTGCCAACTTAATGCGGGAGTTTCGGGGATTAGTGTTTCTTTATTCCAAAATAAAAACGTTGACCTTTGCACTGCTATACCCATAGCAGCAATTATCCCTTTTTCTATTTTTACCTTTTTGACAGATGATCTAATCAAGTTAAATATAGCCTCAGCTATGATAGATACGTCACACTCAACAAACAGGGGCTTAGGGTGGCTCAGCCTGTGTTTAATTTTCTCACTGTGACATACTTCCCCATTTCTATTAAATAAAAATGATTTTGTGGAGCTTGTTCCCTGGTCAAGTACTAAAAAATATGATTTCATATTCTACTGATATTTTAAAATACTTTTATTCATAATACCTATAAACCCGGTTATCATTCCACCAATACCAAATACAAGAAATACCGTATGAATTGGAATCATCTCGGCGAATATTCCAACCAGTGCTATAGAGACAGCCGTCATCCCCGAGACCGCTAAATGTACCATGGAAAACAATCGTCCGTGGTATTCGTTTGGAGTATATTTCTGGAAAATAACAGTTCTGGAAACTGTAATGACAGGAATTCCCATACCATGAAAAATTATGATAATCATAGCAACTGTTACTGACTGAACCCAGAAAAACATAGCATAGGTAAGACCGTCCCACAGCATCCCCATTAAAAGGAGAAAACCACTGTTAAATTTTTTTGAAAATTTGTACATAAATAGAGAACCTGTGAGCATACCAAGAGCCATCCCGGCTTCAATAAATGCAAAGTCAGATGCTGTACCATGTAAATAGTGTTTAACCATTATTGGTATTCCAACGATCGCAGGGCCCATGATAAAAATGTTATTTACTATTGTAAGGATTAAAATCAGTCTAATTGAGCTATGGGTTTTTAAATAAACAAAGCCAGATCTCAATTCTTGAAAGCGAGGGAGATTATCCAATTTTCTATTTACTTTAGAGTGTTTGATGCTCATAAGCAGAAACGCTGCCAATAAAAATGATATAGCATCCCAGATAAATAGTGATCCTACAGTCATAATATTTAGCAAAACTCCAGCTAAAGCGGGGCCCAGTAAATAGGCAAACTGTCCGCTGGTGGCAATGAGTGAGTTGATTTTAAGCAACCTTTCCTGAGGAATAATTTCTGGAAGAAATGCATTCATCGCTGGTGGAAATAATGAACCGAAAGAGGCACGTATAAAAGCTAGAACCCCTATGAATAAACCAATATAAAAATTAAAAAATAAAAGGATTGGAATGACAGCTACTGTGATTGCCTGAGAAAAGTTTGAAATAAGCATTAATTTCATCCTGTTATGCCTATCAGCCAGCACTCCTGCTAAAACACCAAATAAAATTGCCGGTAAATATGCACTCATAGCTACAACCCCGGTTACTGCAGTTGACCCGGTCATGTCTAATATAATCCATACAAGGGCTAATTGATATACAGCATCACCGGTTGCTGAAATAGTCTGAGCTGACCATAGTTTTATTGTGTTTATTTTGAAAGAATGATTAATGAAATTTCTCAATATCAATTTTTTAATTTATTATTTGCTTGTCCTGTTTGGACCAAGGGGAAATTTAACAAAAAATATCAGCTTTAAAACAGAAAGTACAGTGTGGTGAATTTATTACCAAAAATCTTTTTCTCATTCAGAAATCATCTTTAATTTCGGCATCTTTATTAGTAAAATATTTAGGAGTAATAAATGACTTATATTATAGCTGAACCATGTGTTAGCACCTGTGATACTGCCTGTGTTGAAGTTTGTCCAGTTGACTGTATTCATGGTCCAGAGGATAAATCAGGAGCCGGTGCCGAAGCAAAAGAACCAGGATTTGATCCTGAAGGGAAGCAACTGTACATTGACCCAGAGGAATGTATTGATTGCGGAGCATGTGAACCAGAGTGCCCTGTAGAAGCTATCTTTGAAGAGAGTGAGGTCCCTGAAGAGTGGCATGATTTCATCAAAATAAACTATGAGTGGTTCGGCCAGGAATATACAGGCTGATTTACTCTTTCCCTTATATTAAAACGGCTTTTATAGAAAACCGTTTTTTCCTATCTCTACAAATACCATGACAAAAGAACAGATTTTAAAATTGCTATCTAGAATTAACTATCCTGGGTTCAATAGGGATATTGTTTCTTTTGGAATGGTAGAGAATGTTGAATTAACTGAAAAAACTGTACGTGTTACATTGAAACTTGCGGCTGAAAAATCTAAGCAGGGTGAAGTAAAAGATTTAGTCAGTAAAACTTTAGAGTCATCTGGTGCTTTCGAAAATGTTGATGTGCAATTGATGGGTGCTCCTCAGTCAAGCGGTAGCATATCACAAACAGAAAAACCAGAAAATGTGAAACATATTATTGCAGTAGCTAGTGGAAAAGGAGGTGTGGGGAAATCTACAGTCGCAGCAAACCTTGCTTGTTCTTTGCTAAATAAAGGGTACAAAACCGGTTTGCTTGATCTTGATATTTATGGTCCTTCTCTTCCTATAATTTTGGGAATAAATGAGTCTCCAAAATTTACTCAGGATAAAAAACTTGTCCCTCTGGATTGGAATGAGATGAAAGTCCTGAGCTTCGGTTTTATCAGTGGAAATGACTCTCCAGCGATTTGGCGTGGTCCGATGGTTGCACGAATGACAGAACAGTTTTTTCGTGATGTAGACTGGGGAGATTTAGATTTTCTTGTTTTAGATTTGCCACCCGGAACTGGAGATATTCAATTAACTTTAACTCAAAAAATACAGATAAGTGGTGCAATTATTGTAACAACTCCTCAGGATATAGCTCTCTCTGATGTGCGGAAAGGAGCAGATATGTTTCAAAAAGTAAACACTCCTGTTTTAGGGGTTGTTGAAAACATGTCTGGAATGACTCTAAAGGGAACCGTCTACGATTCGGGTGGAAATCTTATAAAAAACGGGAGTATTGTTCTAAATCAAATACACAAAACACAGGTTGATGAAGGTGGATCGTTTTCTATTAATATTGATTTGTTCAAAACAGGAGGAGGGGAACAGGAAAGTCAACGCCTTGGAGTCCCTTTATTAGGGAAAATACCTTTTTCGCATACCATAATGGATGCAACTGATGCTGGCACCCCAATATCTTTTAACCTGCCTGAAAATGCTGGGACAAAAATATTTTCCCAAATTGTAAAACAAATTGAGAGCGAACTTACATTCTAAATTTTATTTTCAAGGGGGAACTGTATCCAAAAAAAATCATAAAAGGATTTATGTTTAGATATCTAATTCTAACAATTAACCTAATATGAGTAAAACAGAGCTAAGGGAAACAATTCAGAGAAATGGAAATATTCCAGAACATATAGCAATCATAATGGACGGAAATGGACGTTGGGCAACAAAACATTCATTGCCACGACTGGCTGGACACCATGAGGGAATAAACTCAGTTAGGGAAATAACAAAGGTATGTGGTGAACTCGGAGTAAAACATTTAACTTTGTACACATTTTCTACAGAAAATTGGCAACGACCCAAAAAAGAAGTTTCTGCTTTAATGAAACTATTGCTTAACACAATTCGTGAGGAAATTAAAAGCTTACATGAAAACAAAGTGAAACTGACAACAATCGGAAATTTGGATGTTCTCCCCAATTCTGCTTATGATGGAATACAGGAAGGAATAAAGTTGACAAAAAACAATAGAGGACTGAATCTTATTCTTGCTTTGAATTATGGCGCCAGGCAAGAAATCATAATCGCAATAAAAAAAATCATAAAACAGGTGGAGTTAGCTGAGATTAATATAGAACAGGTAAAAGAAAAAACTGTTTCGGAAAATCTCTATACAAAAGATGTTAGAGACCCTGATTTACTTATCAGAACTGGCGGAGAAAATCGTGTCAGTAATTTTCTGTTATGGCAGCTGGCATATTCAGAATTATATATGACCGATACATTCTGGCCCGAGTTTCGTGAGTTTCACCTTTTAGAAGCCATTCTTAATTTTCAAAAAAGAGAAAGACGCTTTGGTAAAATTAGTAGACAAGTAAAAGCATAATGAAAAAAAATAAATATTTCTATCTATTCCAGATAGTTATTTTCAGTGGGATAATATTAGGATCAACAGAAATAAAAATTCTAAATGTGGCGGTTGAAGGAAATACAGTTACAACCGATAGAATGATTCAGTATACTTCTGCGCTGAAAGCAGGAAACACTATAAATCCTGGGGATTTTTCAAAGGCAGTAAAACGTCTTTGGAATTTGGGGATGTTTGAGAATATCCAAATACGTCTGGATGAAGAGTCTGAAGAGGGAGTAAAAATAACAATTGTAGTAAAAGAATCTCCTATTCTTGGAAAAATATCCTTTAACGGAAATAAAAAAATTAAAGATTCTGTTTTGGAAGAAAAACTTATACTTGTTTCAGGGCAGAGAATTAAACTAAATACAGTTCATGAAAAGATACAGGAGTTAAAGACTATTTATGCAGAAGAGGGATATTTAATTGCTGAGATAAATAGCGAATTGACACCAGCAAAAACAGTTCGCTCTAATGATCCTAAAATTCTTGAGATTACTAATGACCTTACATTCAATATTAAAGAAAACCGAAAGGTTAAGATAGGTGAAATTAAATTTGAAGGAAACGAGTCTTTTTCAGATTGGAGATTGAAGAGAGTTCTGAAAAACACAAAACAGCAAAGATGGTATTTATTCTGGAGGTCTCATTTTGATGTTGAAAAATTTGAAGAGGATATTGAAGCTTTAAATGTGTTTTATAAAAACAAAGGGTATCGGGATTTTGTGTTTTTATCTGATTCCACTGGATATAGTAATAACAAAAAAAAGATGAATTTGTATCTAAAAATTGTTGAAGGCCCTAAATATAAATTCAGAAACTTTAGCTGGGATGGGAACTCATTATACAATGAAGAAATACTTAAGCGGTCCTTAGGCATAAATAAGGGTGATGTGTATAATGAAGAAAATTTTAACAAAGCAGTATATGAACGAATGCAAAGTCTTTATATGGATATGGGATATATTTACAGCCGTATTGAACCGGCTATAACACCTGTTGGAAAAGATTCCCTTGATATTCATTTCCAAATCACCGAAAATCATAAAGTATATGTTAGAAACATCATGATAGGAGGAAATACAAAAACAAGAGAAAATGTAATCCGCCGTGAACTAAGGATTTTTCCGGGAGATGTGTTCAGTAGAGAAAAACTTATTCGCAGCCAACAGGCGGTTTGGATGTTGAACTACTTTGGTAACGTAATCCCTGATGTTGTCCCTGTTGATGAAGATCAGGTAGATTTGAGTGTGGTGGTTGAAGAAAAGTCTGCGGATCGAGCGAATGCAAATATCGGATTTACAGGAGAATACGGCATGACTGGTGGGGGGGGCTTGGAGTTTAACAACTTCAGAGGATTGGGGCAGAGGTTAATGTTCAGCTTTAATACTGGAACAAATTATTCGATTTATTCTACTCAAACACCTTCTAAGTATAGATCGGTTAGCTTGAGTTTTACAGATCCGATGGTAAATGATACCCCTAACTTGCTGGGGTTTTCAATCTACTATTCGTTCCGCGGTTCATCAACTAATTATTATTTTCCATTGGATTATACAGCGAAAGGCGGGTCAGTAACATGGGGCAGGAGATTTCGCTGGCCAGATGATTATTTTAGGGGGAATTGGGCATTAAGAGCTGTTGAAAAAGAGTACAGTGGTGAACAGGAAGATTTGGATCGATATGTAAAGGGCCTGAACATTTCTAGAGGAATAAATCTTACACAAATTATCAGCCGTGACAGTCGAAACCGACCTGAATTTCCTATTCAAGGATCAATGTTTTCATTGGAAACGACATTATCTGGTGGGATTTTGGGTGGAAATGAAGACTTTCATAAACATGTTTTGAAGTTAGAGTTGTATACACCTACATTCTGGAAATTTGTTTTGAAGAGTTCTTTTCAATTGGGCTTGATTGAAGCTCTTTCATCACAGGAAGATGAGCTTTCTATTATCCCATTCGATGAACGGTTTATCATGGGTGGAAATGGTATCCCTTATGGAAATATGCTCAGGGGGTACCCCGACAACTCCATTGGACCGGTGACATCAAGTGGAAATCCAGTTGGAGGGAATGCAATGTTAAAATTTAACACTGAATTCAGATTTCCATTTTCTGAAAACCCAGTTGTTTATGGGTTGGTATTTGCTGAGATGGGTAATGTCTGGAATTCACATCAAATGACAGAACCACTTAATATCCCTCGTGGAGGTGCATTAACACTTAGAAAATCTGTTGGTGTTGGAATTCGTTTTTTTATGCCAATGATTGGAATGTTAGGATTTGATGTAGGATATGGATTCGATGATATAACCGGTTACGGCAGCCCCCAAGGATGGACATCAACAATTATATTTGGACAACCCTTTTAATATTTTTTAGGAGAAAATAGTGAACAAAAACATAAAATATATCTTCACAGTTACAGGCCTACTTTTCTTTCCGATAATACTTTTCGGTCAGCTAAAAGTGGGATATGTTGCATCAGATAGAATACGAATGGAGTATGAGGAATTCAAAGAATCAGAATCTCAATTGCAATTAGAGTTTCAAAAAGTTCAGTTTGAATATCAAGAAATGATAAAGGAGTTGGATAGTTTAAATCAAGCATTTGAAACACAGCGTTTAATGAGTTCCCCTGAGTGGAGAAGGGAAAAAGAGCAGGACATTAAAGATAAGGAAAATGCTATCCAGAACTTTCAAGCTAAAAAAGTAGGGCCTGAAGGAGATTTAGTAAAAAAACAATCTCAGATGGAATATGAACTGCTGTCTAAGGTCAAGAAAGCAGTGGATAATGTGGCAATAGAAAAGGGATATGATTTTATTTTTGATGGTTCAATTTCTCTATTGTATGGAAAACCCACCCACGATCTAACTGATGATGTCCTGCATGAGTTAAGAAAATTAAATAAAGATATATCAAAGTAAATAGTTTTTTGACCACACTAAACCAATTGGCTGATTTGGTCGGAGGAAAGGCAATTGGACAATCTGATCTTCCCATTTCAGGGGTTTCTGAGTTAAATGATGGAAAGCCTGGGACAATTTCATTTTTGGGTAATCAAAAATATAGAAAATTTCTAAATTCAACAAAAGCTTCAGCAGTCATTGTTTCAAGTGCTGAACTGCTAGAAGGTAGAAATGGTATTGAGGTTCAAAATCCACAGCTTGCCTTCTCAAAAATTCTCAAAATATTTAATCCAGAGCTGCTAAAACAAAAAGGAATACATCCAACTGCTGTGATTGACCCAACAGCACATATAGATGAAGATGTATGCATTGGCCCTTACGCAGTTATAGAGGCCAATTCGAAAATTGGAAAAGGGACAATAGTTGGAGCAAGTTCTGTCATATCTTTAAACTCTGTCATTGGAAAAGAATGTAGAATTCACGCCCGAGTAACACTTTATCATGATAGTTTGATAGGAGATAGAGTTGTTATATTCAGTGGTAGTGTCATTGGGTCCGATGGGTTTGGGTTTGTTACTGATAAAGATACACACCACAAAATACCTCAGGTTGGGAAAGTGATTATTGGAAGTGATGTCGAAATAGGTGCAAATTGTGTGATTGACCGAGCAACTATAGGAACAACAAGAATAGGAAACATGACTAAACTGGATAATCTAGTTCATATCGCTCATAATGTTAAAATAGGGATAGGGTGCCTTTTTGCTGCAGGAGTTGGTATTGCCGGTACAGTAACGATCAAAGACTTCTGTATTTTTGCTGGCCAGTCCGGGGTTGTACCTCATGTTACCATTGGGTCTAAAGCTATTATTGCCGCACAGTCTGGAGTCACTAAGTCTCTTGAAGGGGGCGAATTATACTCTGGAATGCCGGCTCGAAAAATTCGTGAACAGCATAGAAAAAATGCTGTTTTACAATCACTCTCTGCATTAAAAAAACGTGTTGATAAATTAGAAAACCTTGTGTTAAAAAATGAACACAACACATAGATTTCAGCGCACAATTTCAAAGCCAGTTTCTTGTACAGGTGTAGGCCTGCATACTGGAATTGAAAGTACGATAGTTTTTAGGCCTGCACCTGAAGACTCTGGTATACATTTTTTCCGGAAGGATATAGAAAACTGTCCTTCTATTTTGGCAGATATTGAACATGTTGTGGATATCTCTAGAGGGACAACAATTGAACAGAACGGAATAAAAATTTATACTGTAGAGCATGCTTTAGCTGCAGTCTCCGGTTTACGTATTGATAATGTTTTAATTGAATTGACAGCCAAAGAGCCACCAGTTATGGATGGCAGTTCAAAAGATTTTGTAGATGCGTTGTTAAACTCTGGTATTGTAGAACAAAAAAAACCCCGTCGTGTGTTAGAAATTTCCAACCCTGTTGCATATTCTGATCCCGATAGGGGTGTAGACATTCATGTTGTTCCCTCTGATCGATTCCGAGTTACCTTTATGATTGATTATAAGCTTCCATCTCTTGGCTCTCAGTACACTGCGGTTTACAATATGCAGGAAGATTTTGCCAAAGAAGTTGCTCCCGCAAGAACGTTTTGTTTTTTAAGTGAGGTTGAGGAACTACGGGAGGTAGGATTAATCAGGGGTGGGGCACTTGATAACGCGGTGGTGTTGGTGGATAAGGTCATTGATGATGCAGAGGTCGGCAGGCTGAAAACTCTATTTGATATTGAAGATGAGATCATTATGGGTGCTAATGGAATATTAAATGGGAAAAAACTCAGATACAAAAACGAACCTGTTCGCCATAAAACTTTAGATTTAATTGGAGATATGGCTCTTTTGGGGGTCCCAATAAAAGGTCATGTCACTGCAGCAAGAAGCGGACATGCGAGTAATGTCGAGTTTGTAAAAATGATTCGAAACGTTTACCCTGATTTCTTTTAGAATTATTTATGACAAATCCTTCGTTTACCATTGAGGACATATTAAAAGTTGTCCCTCATCGATATCCATTTGTTCTCATAGACCGAATTATAGATTATCACCCGGGGGATAAACTCACAGCAATTAAAAATGTAACATTTAATGAACATTTTTTTCAGGGTCACTTTCCAGGTCAACCAGTCATGCCCGGAGTGTTAATTTTAGAATCAATGGCACAAGCAGGTGCATTTTTAGTGTTGAATACCGTTGAAAATCCCTTGGATAAAAATATGTTTTTTACGGGAGTTTCAGATTCAAAGATTCGCGCACCAGTTACTCCTGGGGACCAGCTTCGTTTGGAAATGACATTAGTAAAAATGAAACTAACTGCCATACGGCTTAAGGGGGAAGCTTACGTAAAAAATAAATTGGTCGCTCAAGCAACTATTATGGCTAATATTGTTGAAAGGGTAAAGGGGGGAGATTAATTCCCACGTCAATTCATCCTACAGCGTTAGTTCATGAAAATGCTGACCTAGGGGAAAATATTAAAATTGGACCTTTTGCATGTGTTGAAAAAGATGTAACTATCGGGTCTGGGACTAGTGTTAGTAATTATGCTATCATTAAATCTGGAACATTCATTGGAAACAACTGCAGGATATTTCAAGGATCTGTTATTGGGGAGATTCCTCAAGATTTAAAATTTAAAGGGGAGTTTACTGAAACACAAATTGGAGACAACACTACGATTAGAGAGTTTGTCACGGTAAATCGAGGGACATCAGCATTAGGAGTTACTAAGGTCGGAAATAATGTTCTTTTAATGGCTTATACCCACGTTGCCCACGATTGTGTTGTTGGAAACAATGTTATAATGGCCAATATGGCAACTTTAGGTGGCCATGTCGAAATAGGTAATTGGGCATTTTTGGGAGGTGGGGTATTAGTACATCAATTTTGTAAGATTGGAGAACACGCATTTATTGCTGCGGGTTTTAGAGCCGTCCAAGATGTTCCCCCCTTTATAACCGCATCAGGGGAACCTATCAAGTACTCTGGTTTGAATACTATCGGACTAAAAAGAAGGGGATATAAGAATGAAGACTTAAACATTTTGAAACAAATTTATAATTTATATTTTCGTTCAAAACAACCTAGAACGCGAGCATTGGATAAAATAAAAAATCAATTTTCTTCAAATAAATTAGGACGTTCTATAGTTAGTTTTATAGAAAATAGCGATCGTGGGATAATTTAATTTTCACTAATTACTTTTTCTGTACCAGATATTATTCAACAGTAAAAACCTAACTAAAAAAGTTTTATCTGAATGGTTTAAAAAATACAAAGAATTAAAAATCTATGAATATTTTCAAATCCCTTAGAAGGTTTTCCAACTGTACAATAAAGTTTTTTTTGTTGCATATTCTACTAAGTTTTTGTTTTGCACAGTGGGTTGATTTCAGTCTTGCACAAGAGGAGTTTTCACAGCCTGATGTGCAAAGATTTCTTGAAGGAGTTGCTTTCACTTTATCAGAAAGCCCTTCAAATCTAATTTCTCCAAATCACAGGATGCATGTAAGTATTGGGTTTTCAAAACACCTGTGGTCTCATGCCAGTATCTATCAAAGCCAGATTTCTAGGGTAGCCCCTAAGTTTTTAGTTTCTTTTTTTCTAACTAACAACCTCACATTTATCGGAGGTGTGAGTCAGTTTCACTCTGCTAATCAAAATATACAAATCCAAAATTATGGACTTGCTCTTAGAGCCAATGAAGATACATCCTATCCATTACAAACTTCAGTTATTTTCTACAGATTAGAAGGGCCCAAAGACTTGAATCTGAGAACTGTTTCACTTAACCTGTCTTCAAAATTTCATATATTAAGTTCCAATTTACAAATTGGAATTGGAAAAGAAATGTATTCTGCTACATTTCTTATGAATGATAATAGCTTTCCCTCAGGAATGAAAGGAGAAATAAATTATTTATTGTTGGGGATGTTAATAAAAAACAATACATACGAAATTATTCCACAATTGCGCTTTCATCCCAATTTGATAGATATAACTCTAAAATTTTCTTTGGGGGTTCAATAATATATGAAAACTCTTTCAATTTTAGGTTCCACGGGCTCCATTGGTGTTAACACCTTAAGTGTAATTCAGGATTTAGAAGAACATTATAAAATAAAATATCTCACAGCAAATTCTAATAGCGAATTATTAATTGAACAAGCAATTAAGTTTCAGCCAGAAAATGTAGTTGTGGTAAATAATGATAAGTTTAAACCAGTTAAGGAAGCACTTAAAAAAACTAATATTAAAGTTATAAAAGGACGGGAAGGGCTTTTAGAGTGTGCTGGTGATTCAGAGGTAGATATTATGATGAATGGCCTTGTTGGCACGGCTGGAATGGAACCGACTTTTAGAGCAATAAGCTCAGGGGTGGATGTTGCCTTGAGTAATAAAGAAAGCCTGGTAATGGCCGGAGATTTAATAAATCGTGAAAAAGATTCTAAAAAATGCACTATTTTTCCAGTGGACAGTGAACATTCGGCGATTTGGCAGTGTTTATTGGGAGAATCTATGGACGATGTACAAAAAATAATTTTAACCGGGAGTGGCGGTCCATTTAGAAATAGAAACATTGATTCGTTTCACAAAATTACACCTGCAGAAGCTTTGAATCACCCCAACTGGGACATGGGAAATAAAATCACAATTGATTCAGCAACCATGATGAACAAAGGCCTGGAAATAATTGAAACTTATTGGTTATTTGAAATGGAACCAGAAGCGATTGAGGTCGTAATACATCCTCAATCAATTATTCATTCTATGGTAGAATTTCAAGACAGATCTGTTAAAGCACAGCTGGGAGTTCCGGATATGAAAATCCCGATACAGTATGCTTTGACCTATCCAAGACACAAATATTCCAATTGGAATTCTTTGGATCTTACTGCCATAAGTACACTTACATTCGAGCCACCAGATTTCGATAAATTCCCTTGTATGAAGCTAGCATATGATGCCTTAAGTTCAGGTGGATCTACGCCTGCTGTTTTAAATGTAGTTAACGAGTATGCGGTTTATAGATTTTTAAAAAATGAAATTTTATTTACTGATATTCCTAAAATGATTGAGCAGGCATGCGAACAACATGAGTGGGTAAAACATCCTGACTTTGAAGCCCTTTCCTATTTGGAATCTTGGTCAATAGATTTTGCTCAGTCGTTTTAGTTACAATGTAATGTTAGTCAATTTAAACTGGATTTAGTATGACAACACTCTTGGCCTTTATTGTAGTTATAGGAGTATTAGTTTTTGTACATGAGCTGGGTCACTACCTTGCAGCACGCTCCGTCGGCGTGAGGGTTGAGAGATTTTCCGTAGGTTTTCCCCCAAGGTTTATAACTTTTACTTCCCTTGAAGAGGGATGGTTATTACAATTATATTTTTACAGCAGTACACTTGACGGAAAGTTAGAGTGGCAACCTATCTGGGAAAAAACATTGGTTGTCCCTAATAAAACAGGAAGCGGAACAGAATACTGCTTAGCCTTGTTGCCTCTTGGGGGGTATGTGAAGATGGCAGGGATAATAGATGAAAGTATGGATACAACCCTTACACATGCACCAGATGAATTTATGAGTAAATCTTTTTTATCTCAGGTGTTCGTCATGAGTGCTGGTGTGATCATGAATATTCTCTTGGCATTTTTTATTTATACCGGACTCTCTTATCATTTTGGCAAACCAATAGAAAATCCATCCCCAGTCGTGTCTCGACTTGTTGATGATATGCCTGCAAAAAATGCCGGTATTATTCCGGGGGATAAAATAATATCGGTTAATGGAGAACAGATAGATACATGGAAAGATATGGTACACCATATTCACAATCTCCCTGAAAAGCTAATCATATTGGAAATCGACCGTCAGGGAGACCTCATAACCAAAAAATTTACAACCTCTTTCGATATTATTCATTCTGAAGCAGGACTAGACACAATTGGAATTATCGGAATTTACCCGGAAATTCAGTATGCTGATATTAATTTTTTGGAGGCCAGTGTAGCCGGATTTCGATCAACGACAGTAGGCTTTGGCATGATTATAACCTCTCTGAAAATGCTATTTTCAGGAGAGGCATCTTTTAAGGAATTAGGTGGCCCTATCATGATAGCACAACTGGCCGGCGAAACTGCGCGGGCTGGAACTACTTATTTACTCTCATTTATGGCAATTATCAGCATTAATCTGGCATTTTTGAATATTTTACCAATTCCTGGACTAGATGGAGGTCATATTTTTGTGGCAGTCATTCAGGCAATTTTAGGAAGGCCTCTCAGTATAAAAGCACGAATGATTTTTCAGCAGATTGGAATGGTTTTTCTTTTACTTGTTATGGTAACCGTGTTATACAATGATATCGGCAGATTGTTTACAAACTAAAAGATTTCAGAATTAACTTCATGGTTCCATATTTTATCTTTACCAATATTTGAATAGGGATTCTTCGTTTATCATCGCTAAACCATATTGTCATATCCCCTTCATTTTTAAGGAGAGAGCTCCCGTTTTTGAAAGGATTCACCACAAAACAATTAAAGGTCCCTGCCGGAACAGTTAATAGTTCAGACTTATCTACTCGTAACTGAAAGTTTGTAAAAGATCCATTGTCAAAGGTAATCATATTCAATGTCTCTCCTATAACAAGCGGTACTGTTCTTAAATAATAAAACAAAGAATACGGATCAAAAATGATGCCCCTAACTTGTATGGTGTCATTATTGACAATAGCCAGTCCTTTATCATAAAACAATTCTGTTTGTGTGGTTTTTCTGTAGCTCCCTTGTCTGACAGATTTTTTTTGGCGATGAAGATTTAGTCCTTTTGCATCAATCCAAGAATCCACCTGATCTCGTATTTTAAATAATCTGTCCCCTAAGGACCCAGTACGAGCAGAATATTGAATATGATATGATTCTATATTATTGATCGAATCAATTGAAATAACTTTCAGTGAAGCAGTCCCTGCGGGAATAAAATTGAATTTTGCAGTATAATTGAATACCTCTCCCTCCTTAAACGGAAAGTTTTTTTCAGAGAAGGCTGAAGTAGAAAAAAAATAAATAAATATCGTTAGTGTTTTAATTGTTAATTTACAATTCATCTCATTTTAATTAAAGTTGTGTTATTAAGTTTATAAATGCTTGACCCTTTCGACTGTGGTAAAACTCCTTCATCTATTAGTAAATCAATTTCATTTCTAAATTGTTTCATAATTTCATCTGGATCATTAAGGGATTGCTCTCCAGTCCTGTTTACGCTTGTAGTTGTAATGGGATAATTCAATGTTTTTACAAGTTCCTTCCCAAATGGGTGGTCTGGCATTCGGATACCAACCGAGCCGTCTGGTCCCAAAATCTGTGAGAACAACTCTCCCTTTCGTGCTTTGACTATGATGGTATTCGCACCACCAAAATGTTTTATAAAAATATCTTTTTCTTTATCAGTCAAGTCAGAAATACTAAATGCCATCTGAAGATCACTCACGATAACACTCATAGGTGCTTTTCGGTTTTTAATAAAATTAATTTTATCAACTGCTGTCTTGTCCGAGGCTTTTCCACCGAATCCATATAAAGTGTCTGTAGGGTAAACAATAACACCGCTGGAATTAATTATTTTTACTGCGGTAGCAATAGCTTCCGGAGACCCCGACAAAATTCTCTGATTCATTATTGAGGTGGCGGTGTTTTCCAACGGTTGTGCCACCAAAAATATTGGTCGGGGTGTTGGCGAATTTCATTTTCTAACATTTGAGTGTAAGCTTGTGTGAAAGTGAACGTGTCTGATATTAACTCTTTAGGGATTCTCCTGAATTTGATAAGAAATTGGTTGTGACCTTTTTTGCTACAAACCGCAAAAACAGGAATTGATCCTTTATGATGATAAAACAGAGCTGCTCCTTTTGGAGTAGAGGAAGGGATACCAAAAAACTTTACAAATACTCCCTTATGCCTGGCATCTTGATCGCTCACTAATCCTAAAATTCCTCCTTTTTCAAGCACTTTGTTGAAACTATTAACTTGATCCTTCCTAAAAACATGTTTTATTCCGCTCCACTCTCTTTTTTTAATGAAGAAATGATGAGCTCCCTCATTTTTTTGTCTTTGTGCAATACCAGTTAATGGATAATTGTTTTTTCCAAACCAAGCGATAATTCCTTCCCAAAACCCAAAATGACCTGTTATGAATAGTACTCCTTTTCTTTTACCTATGGCCTCATCCAGAATATCTTTATTTTTTATCTCCATTTTTATCTGTTGGTAGGATTCAGGGAAACCAAGAAAGAATAGAAACTGTTCCATAAAAAAAGAATAAGATCTTTTTAAAGTTTGTAACTTAAAATCAATGGATTTATTTGGGAAAGCTCTATCGATATTTTGAAGTGCAACTAATTTTCGTAAAGAAATATAGTGAAAGATAAATCCCCCTATCCTCTGTGCCCATATAGTTCTATCGCGCGGAGTTAACCTGCGAACAAAAAAACTCAGAAAAGTAAGAAGAAAAAAACAAATTCGTTCATTTAGTTTCATTGTGATGTCGTAGATTGTCAGAATCTAAGTTAAATTCTTCCATGGTAAAATTTCTTTTAATAACAGCTTAATACTTCTAATGAATATGAAATCTTTTTTATTCATTTTCTTGTCAACTTCAATATCAGTTGCAAAGGTGGTATATGTTGTTCCAATTCAGGGAACAATAGACCTTGGACTTCCCCCTTTTATTGAAAGGGTTATATCAAAAGCAGAAACTGCTGGTGCGGATGGTGTAATTTTTGATATTGATACTTTTGGGGGAAGAGTAGACGCTGCCACTCAAATAAAAGATGCAATATTGGATGCTGATCTGTTAACAGTTGCATTTATCAACCGCCGTGCAATTTCTGCTGGGGCACTTATATCTCTATCCTGTGAAAAAATTTATATAACTGGAGGAGGGACTATTGGCGCTGCAACAGCTGTGGACATGTCTGGCAAAAAAGGATCAGAAAAAGTCATCAGTTACATGCGTGAAGAGATGGCATCTACAGCAGAAAAAAGGGGCAGAAACATAGATATCGCTAAGGGGATGGTAGATGAAGACCTTTTTTTTACACACTTATTATTAGATAGTGACTCTGTATTAGTTGAAGATTTGGAAGGAAGAAAGGAAGGAAAGCTCATTACCTTGACAACAGAGCAAGCAATCAAATATAAAATAGCAGATGGAGAAACCGAAACTCTTGATAATTTATTAAAGTTGTTGGGATTAGAAGACGCAGAAATTAGAAATGTAGATGTGAACTGGTCTGAAAACATTGTGCGGTTCTTAACTGACCCGGTTGTAGCATCACTACTTATGACTTTTGGTTTTTTGGGAATTCTCTTTGAACTTCAGAGCCCTGGCTGGGGAATCCCCGGAACTTTTGGCGCTGTTTGTCTTACGTTGTCCTTGGGTGCCTCTACCATTGCCGAGCTTGCAACAATGACAGATTTACTGATTGTTTTGGCAGGGTTAGCTCTACTGTTTATAGAAGGGTTTTTAATCCCAGGATTTGGAGTTGCAGGAATAGCTGGAGTTTCTGTTTTAATATTTGGTATTTATAAACTGTTGATCCCTGAAGTTCCGGTAGGAGAGGATGTTTATTCTCGTGCATTTGATGGAATGGTTATTGGAGTAGTTGGTGGTCTAATTGCCCTTATATTACTATTCCGATTAATGATAAAAACTAAATTCTGGAACAAGCTCACTTCACCCGGTGTTCAAAGCAAGGATGAAGGATATTCAATTTCTATTGGGTTGGAAGAATTTGTAGGGAAAACTGGGGAGACAACATCTGATTTACGACCTTCAGGCTGGGTGACAGTAGGGAATAAAAAATTGTTTGTAGTAAGTGAAGGAGAGTATATACAAAAAGGAGAAAAAGTTTCTATTTTATCAGTGGATGGCAACAGAGTTGTTGTCCGAAATAATTGTTCAAATTTAAAGGAGTAACCTATGGCAACCACATCTATATTTCTGCTTGTGTTTTTATTATTGTTTCTTTTTCTATTATTTTATTTTGTTCCAGTTGGGATGTGGGTTCAAGCAGTAGTTAGTCTTGGATTAGGACGTATTACTATAATCGATTTAATTAGGATGAGATTGAGAAAAATATCTCCAAGGCTTGTGGTTGACAATGTAATAAATTCTCATAAGGCAGGACTAATTCATATAAAAACTGACATGCTAGAAACCCACTACATGGCAGGAGGAAGTATTTCAAATGTGATACATGCTTTAATTGCAGCAGATAAAGCGAAAATCCCATTGGAATTTGAGACCGCGACCGCTATTGATTTAGCAGGGCGTGAAGTAAAAACAGCTGTTGAAACAAGTGTATATCCAAAGGTGATTGATGCCCCCAGAGATGGATTTCTATCTGCAGTTGCCAAGGATGGGATTGAATTAAAAGCTAGAGCAAGAGTTACTGTTCGAACAAACATACCAGGACTGGTTGGAGGTGCAACTGATGATACGATTATTGCTCGTGTTGGCGAAGGGATTGTTAGTGCAATAGGTTCTTCTTTAAATTATGGCGCAGTTCTCGAAAACCCTGATAATATATCACGTGCTGTGTTAAAAAAAGGTCTTGATGCAGGAACAGCCTTTGAAATATTATCTATTGATATTGCAGATTTGGATGTTGGAAAAAATATTGGAGCGCAATTGCAAGCAGACCAGGCAGAAGCAGATTTGCGTGTTGCTCAAGCAAAAGCAGAAACACGCCGAGCTATGGCTGTTGCAGAAGAACAAGAGATGAAAGCAAAAACTCAGGAAATGCGAGCTAAGGTTGTTGAATCTGAAGCTGAGGTTCCTTTAGCGATGTCACAGGCATTTAGAGAGGGAAAACTGGGTGTGTTTGATTATGTGAATATGCGAAATGTTCAGGCGGACACTTCCATGAGGGAGTCCATATCTACTGGTGAAAAAATAGAAACAGAAGACCACAGCAAAGAAGAGGGCTAGTTTATGGAAGGATCAGCCTATTGGATATTTCTCGCTTTATTTTATTTGATCTCAAGTATGATTAAAAAAAAGAAGCAGAAATCCAGTTTGAAAAAGGCGGGTGAAGAAGAAAAAACAAATGGTTTGTCCTCTCAAATAGATGACCTGTTCAAGTTTCTAAAGTTAGATGGAATGGCTGAGGAAAAATCGGATCAAAGAGTGGAATCTGAGCTAGATGAAGAACTACTATATTATGAAGACGACCCTTCTCCTCATCTAGACATTATCGATGGAGAATGGAAAGATGAAACTAAAACAGATTCTCCCGAGAAGGATTTCTTACATGATAAAAAACCCAAATCAAATCTAAAGAAACATCACAGGCTTGTATTGGACAAATCATCACGTCTGTTTGAAAGGCCTACTGAATCAGTGGTTGATAGAATGAAAAGAAAGTATTTAGGAGATTCTGACAACCTAAAGTCAGCTGTTTTGCTAAAAGAAATCTTAGATAAGCCTAAGGCCCTAAGAAAAACAGCACGTTAGCTCAGTTGGTTAAATATTTCTAGTACTTCAGACTGAAGGTCTTTTTCTGTCGTATTATTATTAATAACAAAGTCTGCCATTCTAACTTTGGTTTCGCAGGGCCACTGCAAGTCTATTCTTCTTAGTATTTCTTCCCTAGCCAGATTGCCTCTTTTTATAGACCTTTCCATACGAATAGACAACTTTGCTGTTACTACAATTACATAATCTAGGTGGGTATCCAACCCAGATTCATAAATTAATGCACCATCAACCATAAAAATGGGGGCCTTGGTTTTAGATGAAACTTTATCAAATTCCTTATCAATTTCTTCAAATATATGAGGATGAATGATTGAGTTTAAATTAGACTGATGGTGTTCATCCTGAAAACTAACTCTCGCAAGTTTACCTCTATCAATTCTTCCATAATTATTCAAAATATCTGTTCCAAATTCAGCCATTAAATCATTTTGAATAACTGCAGATGTATCTAAAAGGTTTTTTGCTACTTTGTCTGCATCAAAAACATGCACACCCATATTTTTAAATAAATTTGCGGCTGCACTTTTACCTACACCTATCCCCCCTGTAAGTCCAATTTTTAGCATTATTATTTTAAGACTTTAATTATCCGTTCTGTTATTTCCGGTATTTCTCCAATACCATTTACTTCTTTAACCAGTCCGGATTTTTGGTAGTAGTTTATAAGAGGAGCTGTTTGATCCCAATAGATTTTTTGTCTACGTAATATAATTTCAGGTGTGTCATCACTTCTCCCTGAATCTATACCTCTCAGAACAAGCCGGTTGATCAGCTCTTCTTCATCGGCTGTAAGGCTAACCACCGCATTTAAATTATGTTGAATTTGATCTAGTATTTGGTTCAACCCTTCTGCCTGAGGAATGGTACGAGGGAATCCATCTAAAAGATAGCCCGGCATACAGTCTTTTTGAGATAATCGTTGTGCCATCATTTCTAAAAGGATCGAATCTGGAACCAATTTTCCTCCATCCAAATATATCTGGGCTTTTCTACCTATTTCTGATTCAGATTTCACCTCTTCCCTCAGAATATGTCCAGTCGAAAAGTGAAGGATGTTAAAATATGTTTTAAGCCGATTAGCTTGAGTTCCTTTTCCTACCCCTGGAGGACCTAGTAAAATCAGCTTCATTCTTGTAATATCTCTCTAAATAAGTATTCCAGCAATTGTTGCAGTCAGCCAAGATGCCAATGCTCCGCCAATCATCGCCTTTAAGGCAAGTCTTGCCAAGTCCTTTCTTCTTTCAGGTGCAATACTACCTATCCCACCTATTTGAATTCCTATAGAACCAAAATTTGCAAAACCGCACAGTGCATAACTTGCAATTATGGCAGTTCTCTCTGAAACTGCTTCTTCTAATCTTAAATCTTTAAGATTACTATAAGCAATTAATTCTGTAAAGATTAATTTTTCTCCCATTAAAGTTCCCATAATTCCTGCTTCTTCCCACGGAACACCCATTGTCCATGCAAGTGGTTTAAACACAAATCCAAAAATCAATTCCAATGACAACCCTGCAAAACCAAGAAGATAATTAATTAATGCAATTATGGATACAAAAGCTACAATCATAGCTGCAACATTTGCAGCTAACTTCATACCAGCAGTAGCTCCACGTGATAAGGCCTCCAGTGCGTTGTCATCTGTTTTGGGAATTGAAATATTAACTTCACCCAATGTCTCAGACTTCTCTGTTTCCGGAAGAATTATTTTTGCTATAACCATTGCCGCTGGTGCACTCATAATAGAAGCCGCCAATAAATGACCTGCAATCCCCGGGATATCACCCAATATTGTCACATAGATAGCCATAACACCGCCTGCTATTGTCGCAAATCCACCTGTCATCACTACCATAAGTTCAGATTGGGTCATCGAGTGAACAAATGGTTTCACAACAAGCGGTGCTTCAGTTTGTCCGACAAAAATATTTGCAGAAATACTGAGGGTTTCGGATCCGCTGGTACCCATTGTTTTCTGCATTATCCTCGCAATCCATTTTACTAAAATTTGAATTATTCCAAAATGGTACATTACAGCCATTAACGATGAGAAGAAGATAATGGTCGGCAACGCGCGGAATGCAAAATTAACCAATGCAGCATGAAATCCTACATCTGGAATAAAGGACTTAAAAAGGAAATCACTTCCGGCATCTGAAAAGCTTATGAGTTTTTTTACTGCTTTATCAAAAAAACCAAAAAACGGAGGACCTACCGGAGTTTTTAAAATTATAAGTGCCAGAAACATCTGAAGGCCCAAGCCCCATCCGGCAATCCTTAGATTTATATTCCGCCGATTATTAGATAAAATAAATGCAGTACCGAGGATCACAAAGATCCCAATAATTCCTACAAATTGATTCAATTAATGCTCTCGGGGTAAACATAGCAATTTCTGCATCGAGCTTCGTAAATGTCTGTTTCTCCAAGGACGATTTGTTGAGTTTCCTTTGAAGTTCTTTGAGTGTATGAGGCTGGCTTTCCACATTGGACACAGATAGCTCGTAATTTATCCAAAAAATCTGCTTCACACATAAGGGCAGGCATAGCACCAAAAGGTTTTCCCTGGTAATCTGTATCTAGTCCGGCTGCTATAACTCTTTTATTTTTATGTGCAAGGATTTTACATATATCGGTAATCTTGTCCGGGAAAAATTGAGCCTCATCAATTCCAATAACCTCTGCGTCATCTGCCATACTTATAATTTCTTCAACATCTTTTATTAAAAATGATTCTAATTTCAAATTATTATGAGATACAATGTGATTCTCGCTGTATCGTTCATCAATGTGAGGTTTGAATATTTTTGTTTGCATCCGAGCTATTTGAGCCCGGCGTAGACGTCTGATCAGTTCTTCAGTCTTTCCACTAAACATACAACCGCAAATCACTTCTATCCAACCTGATTCAGCTGATTTATTGCTCATGTTTTTTCAGCGTTATAATTAATAGTTTTCCAATTTGTCTTTACTAAATGCATTGGGAAGTAATTCTTTACTTGATGTTTTTGTTATTCCATTTTCATTGTCTATGATTAAAACCGGAATATTTTCGCATAATTCCCAGATAACCTGTCTGCATGCGCCACAAGGAAATCCTCCATTTTTACTTGCTACTGCAATTGCATTAAATGAGGTATATCCTTTTGATATAGCATTATACAGTGCAACCCGTTCCGCACAGGCAGTCAATCCGTAACTTGCAGATTCCACATTGCAACCACCAATAATCTTTCCGCCTTCAACTTCAACAGATGCACCAACGGTGTATTTTGAAAACGGAGCATACGCTTTATCACGCATTTCATTTGCAATTTTTATCAATTTTTCATTTTCCATAATTTATGCAATACGAAATGTACGAAATAATTTTTGTCCGCATACACCAGCTATGAACCCCCCAATATGTGCAAACCAGGCAACCCCACCGGTGATATCCAATCCCAGAGTTCCTAGTCCATTGCTCAATTGCATAAAAAACCAAATCCCCAATACTATTTGCGCAGGCACCTGAACGGTTGTTATAAAAATAAAAATAATAAAAACGTGTACCCGGGCTTTGGGGTACATCATCATGTACGCGCCCAACACCCCTGCTATTGCTCCGCTTGCGCCTACCATTGGAATTTGAGATGAAGAATTTATTATAACTTGACTCAACGCAGCAGCAATACCACAAACAAGATAAAAAATAAAATACCGGAAATGCCCTAATGCACTTTCTACATTGTCACCGAAAATCCACAAAAACCACATATTTCCTGCAATATGGGCAATCCCGCCATGAACGAACATAGAAGTAAAGATGTTAAAAATAGAAAAATGAGCAGGAATAAGTCCAAAAGCATAGATAAAAGTCATTCCTGATTTAGTATTTGAAAATTCTAATCCTATTTGAAATAGATGTATAAATATATTAATAGCAAGGATACCATAGGTAACATAGGGAATTAGAATTCGAGGATTGTCGTCTTTATATGGAAAAAACATAGACTCTTTTTTGTCAAATTTACTTAAGCGCCAAAGGGATTTTATAAAGAATTAAATGTAATGACCTATCAATTTACTGTAAAATGAAGCGTGAATTCCATTTTATTACCTACGTTATCTTTTGCGTTTATATTAGCAGCGTAGGTCCCGCTAGTTAATGGGCTTTGAAATCTATAAGATAGTTTTTTCTTGATTGGCTGATAGGCACAATATAGATTTTTTCCATTCAGAATTATATTCAATGCCTCTTCGGTAGGTTTAATTCCAGAAAGATTATCATTCAATACACATTCAATTGAGAGGATTTCACCAAAATCATATGAGTGGCCTTGTGATGGATAAATATTTATAATTTCTGGAGGAACTGTATCTTGTAGCACTGTGAAGACTCCAAGATCAGATGCCTCGGCAGATATTATTGATGAACCTGTTAATCTTTTTCCCTGAAATTGCCAATCACCCCTCTTGAAATTATATTTATATAAACCCAAACCAGTCAATTGGTTTTGATGTTGGTTTAGATTAACTCTTATAATCGCAGGGTTTTTTAACGGAAGATTCCACGGCTCAATTTTATAAATACTCAAAATTGGAAGTTTAAATTTAGTATTAAATAATTGTTCGTTTTTTTCTATCCATAACATTGATGTATCATAAAGAGTAGAGTCTGTGATTTGAACAGTAAATAGGCCATCATATGATTTTAAATCAGACTGTGATGTTGGGTATATGACCTTAGATTTGATTTTAAATTGATATGGGTGGGGTTCTCTTTGAATTAACACACTTTCCATGTTTTTAAAGTTTTCAAAAGGTATCAATCTACTGTAATAAGTTTGAGGAGAGCTTTGGATTAAATCGAAGCTACTTTTATCACCATTTTGAATAAAAAAAACCTCTTTAACCATATTTTTATTTTCCAAGTCTTTATATTCAACAAACAAGCCACCTGGACTGTATAAAATATTTAAGTGTGAGTAGATAGATAAAGTTGGTTTTCTGTAGAGCCAAACTCGAGAGGTTTGCATTGTTTCCCTTTCTGTTTTTCCCCATATAATTTGTCCATTTAGAGTAGAAATATTACCTGAAACATCTGTAACCTTAAGTTGGACATTGTAAACTCCAGACGATAAAGATATATGGCCTGTTTTATTTTTATTTTGTAATAAAAAAGGAGAATTATCAGATAAAAATAAGTTATGATAAGTTATTCCATCTGAACCTCCAAAAAAACGGTTTTCAACGGAATTCATATAGCCTGATTGTTCAAAGCTTAATGAGTCATAAGAAAATTCGAAAAATAAAGAGTCATTAATATATAATTCTATTTTATAAAACTGGTATCTGTTCCAGCTGTATTGAATTTTATCTTCAACATTTACTGCAATGCCGATTGTTCCATTATCACAATAGATCGCATCTCCAATCCAATGTTTTCCTGTGTCACCCTGCTTTACCGATAATTCCATTGGAATAGGAAGCCCATTTATCATAGTATTTGGCCTAAGCGGAAAAACAGTAACCCCTTTTATCTCCGGATAAACAGAATCAGGAAATGAATATTTCTGTTTTAAGGGATTTAATGTTTTACCATTTTGTTTCCTTATTTCGAAATGGAGGTGAGGAGCAAAGGATGCCCCAGTATCTCCTGTATAACCAATTATGTCACCTTTTTTAAATCGGAATGCTGTGCTATCAAAATAGCTGTTTGTATGGTATATATTTAACTTTTCTTGTCGTTTATAAAGTTCTGTTTCTAAATCTTCAGTGAACACACTCAGATGTCCGTAAACAGCAGTGCGTCCGGCTGTCGTCCTTAAATACAGGGCTTTCCCATAGCCATTGTAATTTGTGACCATTCTAGAGATGAACCCGTCTTGAATTGCATAAACTTCAAACCCCTCTTTCCCATGTGTTTTTATATCAATTCCCATGTGAAATCGATCTCCTCTAAATTCTCCAAAATTGGAAGACAGCTGACGACTGGCATTGGTAGGCCATATAATTTCTGCAGCTAGCTGTGAACCGAAAGCAACAGTGAGAGCGATTATTTTCAACAAAGTTACCATGAACGTATCTAAATTTGTTTAGAGATTAATAAGTCTCTAAAATATAGGTTAAAATGAAAGAGACTTTTGTAGGGCCTGTTTCATTCTGAATTTCTTTTTAAGTTAATAGCTAGTCTGTTTTTGTTTATTTTTTTTTAATTCATTTTTTAATGATTCAATTTCTTCCTTCAGCTCATTTAGCTCTTTTCGCAACAAGTCATCATCTAAAATAAAAAAATCTTCCTCGAACTCTCCATCAAAGTTTGGTTTTCTAAATTTTTCAACTCTTTTCTTTTTGTTAAAATAATAATCAGCAAACCTGCTGCGGAACTCAACGTGGGATGCTTTGCTCCTCTCTCCTAGAGCTATATCAATTGTTTTAACACGACCTTTTCTTATAACCTTAACTTTTATTTCATCTTCTGGCTCATATTCCCTTACGGTAGTGATCAGGTCTTGAGAATCCCAAATTTCATCTTTGTTTATTGCGACTATAACATCTCCTGCCTTTAGTCCCGCACCTTCAGCGGGACTATCTTCCACAACCTCAGAAATCAGAACTCCCACATCAGATTTTACTTTAAAATATTTACGGAGCTGGTCTGAAATATCCTCGCAGTTAACTCCAAGAAATGTAACCCCCTCATAGGATTTGGGGTAATAATTATCAAAAATGGAATCTAAATGAATATCAATGTCCAAATCATCCACCAGGCTTTTGATCGCATCTAGCTCTACAACATCCTTTAGCTCCACTTCGTAGGTGTTTATTTCCCCTCCTTCTTTAACGGTTAGTCTTAAAACACTATTGTGTATCTCGGCTTCAACTTTCCTTTGGTGTTCAGACCTATCATCAGAACTGGTGGGAACAATACCAGCAAATAATACTGTCCCGATAAAAATTATCCTTTTCATGCTTTTTCTAATATTCCTTATAAAAACAAAATTACATCTATTTAATTCCTTAGACATTAATATTTCTGTGAACACAAATCAAAACTTAGTTAATTTACAAGCATTACTAATTTCAAAATCATTTCTAGGAGCTCTCCTTATGAAAAAATTATTTCACAGTATGGTAATTTGTTCTATTCTCATTCCCTTAACCCAAACGTTTGGAGTCGCTGGGTTTGGAGTTCAGGGAGGACAATCCCTATTAACAGCTAATGCTTCCACTAATTTTTCTGAAGGAGCTACACTTAACACATCCGAATTTTCAAATCCATTCTCAGGTGGAGCATATCTATATATTGATGCGATTCCCTTCATTGACCTGGAAGCAGATTTTACCCTATCTTTAAAAGAATATACATTTGATTTTACAAATGCACTGGGGATCAGCGGTCCTTACGATTTTGGTTGGGCAGATTTTTCTGTTTATTTAACAGCTCGGAAAGAGATTATCGGGCTGGGTATTCCGCTGCTTGCCAAAGCGAAAGTCTTTTACGGTGGCGGATATAATATGCACACCGTTACACCAATGATGGACCTGGATTTAATGAAAAGTGCTTTGACAGGAGATCTAGCTGCTGACCCTACAAATTTATCTGAAAACGATTTGGTAGATTTTTTAAAAGATAGCCAAGCAAAATACAGTGGGTTCCATATTCAGTCTGGGTTGCAGTTTAAAATATTGGTGTTGGATACTTTTCTTTTTTACCGCCATACCTTCTCAAAAGATGTTGTCCCTGGTCAAGATCATTTTGGAGGTTTGAACCTACGTATAGGCTACGGATTTTAATGGTGTTAAGCCTCTACAGCTATCGCTTCAGTATAACTTATCTCAAGTTTTTGATAAAACAACAGTAAGGGGTTGGTTTAGGATTCCGTTCGCACTTTTTCAAAGGCTGAAAGCGAAGGCCTGTGAACTCTCACTAGTTTAATCTGAAACAATGGTTATTATACCGCTCGAATTTGCTTTTACCCAATAACCTTTTCCTGCTGATAGGTATACAGCTTCCTGATATACACCATCAAAACCAAAAATCGAACCATCAATAATTATTTCACCGTTATCAATTATGTTTCCTACCTGAACAGGTGAGCTTATTCCTGTCATCAAATTCCATCCTTCAGTTAAGCTGATATTTAATTCTGTTAGTGGTTCACCTAAAAATACATTTTCATTATTACCATTTATCATTAACCAATAACCGCTACCGTTTTCAAGATTTATTTCTTCTTCATAAACTAAATTATAACTGTATAACGTTCCAACCACAGCATTGAGGAATTGTGTCTGGTAATTGCTATCCTCTACTGATAGTGGCAATCCAACTAAATTCCATCCTTCATAGTACTCAACAATAAGGTTTGATTGTGGATACCATATTCGTCTGGCGAGTGTAGAGTCAAGAACAAATGGATTGGGTATTCCATCTTGGTATTCCGCAATTTTCCAAGTTCTTTCTGTCTCTATTTCATCTGCTTCATCATAGTAATGCCAATCCATCAATGTTTCCTTTTGAATCTCCCAGAAATCATCATCCGAAACATCTGTATAGATTGCATAAAAATAAAACATCGCTCTTGCTGTATTCCCCTTTTGTTCCTCTCTTGGTTCAAATCGTTCATCACTTTGATTTGGTGGATTATATTTTTCAGCATATTCATCAATAAACTCTGTTGGAACATCAGGTTGTGAGTATTCATTTCTGTACCATACATGTGTTTCCTGATCTGGGATTTCTTCAAATGGGTCGTTCCCTCTAGATGAGTTCACATTTGACTTTGTTGGAAACAGGTGGTGCATATCGCTTTTCATGGGCTCACCACTAGAACCCATACTCTGTGGGAATGTGTGTTCACAGTTAATCCCCTGTTCGTATGCATTGCTACTGGGGTCTTGTGATAAGTCAAGTGTAATTGTATATCCACTGTAAACACCTGTAAGCTGATTACCATCCTTTATATCAATCTCTGAATACATTACGTCCCTGCAGTTGGTGTATCCAAGCGTTGTGGTGGTTTTATAGTTTTCTGTAACATAGTCCCACAACTCCTGCCCAGACAATCCTTCTCCAATGACAGTTTGGCTGTAAGAAAAACTAAAAGACACAAATAGATTTAGAATATTTCTCATGATTTTCTGAGTACAATATATAGGGAAAGAGTAAAGTTATGGAAGAAAGAAAAATTAATTATCAAAGCTATCTTTAATAAAATTTGTTATTTTTTTTTCTATATCTTCCATGGTTTTTCGAAAGGAATCTAATTGACTGACTTCATATGTCCATCCTCTAAACGGATCTTCTATGCTCCAGTGGATTTTTTTCACATTGACAGGAAAAGTGGGGCATAACTGATTTGCTGAGTCACAAACTGTAATGACAACATCAATTCCAAACTCTAAATAATTGTCTACATGGTCTGAGGTGTGGTTGGAAATATCAATCTCTTTTTCTTTCATAATTTCGATCGCCATGGGATGGACATGGCTAGGGTGGGACCCTGCACTGTACACTTCAAAGCATTCTCCTGCTTTGGATCGTAAAAGACCCTCTGCAATCTGTGACCTGCAGGAGTTCCCTGTACAGACGAAAAGTACTTTTATTTTTTTTCTTTTCATATACAAAATTCATAAATATCATATATTTTAACAAGTAAAAAATATACTAGTGTAATTATCACTATATTATTCATTCTTTCAATAAATTTAGTTATAGCTATGAAAGGAAAAGAATCCCAAAACCTCCTGTTCAGTGATCCACTTAACGAATCTCAAGGGTTAACTATCTCTGAAATTAACCGTTATCTTCCCGCAGTTCGAACAGTAGATGATATTTTTTCTGATGGCGAAAAACTAGAAGACGGTTTATATCTTGCTGACGCTAGAGATGGTCTTTCGCGAGTTCCAGATAGGTCTATAGATATTGTAATTGCCTTTCCGCCTATTGACCCTATGAAAGAGGGTATAGGTACGGGAGAACAGTTCACCCTAGGTGAGTTTTATAATTGGAACGAAGATTGGTTAGCGGAGTCTCATAGAGTTTTAAGAGTGACCGGGTCAATTTATCTTTTGTGCAATTGGAAAAATTCAGGAATGTATCACAATCTACTCTCACAATATTTTCATGTTCAATCTCGGATTACATGGAGAAATCATTATGAAAATAGTGAAAGTCAGCACAGGGGATGGAAAAATGTTCATAGTGATATATGGTTTGCTACCAAATCTGAAGAGTTTCTATTTGAAGGAGATATTATTCCTTCATTAAATGAAAATTACATACCAAATAAGATGAATAATTTCTGGGGAGATGTTTTAGATGACAGCGGATCTAATCCACTGAATAATAACATTCCAGAAAAGGTTATTAATCGAATATTAGATGCAAGCAGTTTTAAATTAAGTTGGGTTTTGGATCCGTTCACCCGTTATGGATTAACAGGTGCGGTTTCAAAAAAAATGGGTCGCAGGTTCATTGGCTTTGAAACTAATCAGGACCAACTTCTCATGGCTATGAAAAGAATTGACCAAACATAAGGATTATATCTATGTATTATTACAATCGTATTCAAAATGATATGTACTCTGCTATGAAATCAGGAAATAAAGAAAAAACCGCAACTCTAAGAACCATTCTTTCAATTTTAAAATCAAAACGAATAGATAAACAAAATGAATTATCCAAGGAAGATGAATTGAAAGAGCTAAGAACATTTGCAAAACAAAGAAAAGAGGCAATGGCAATGTATCAAAATGGTGGCAGAAATGACTTGGTCCAAAATGAAAAAAATGAGCTCGGGGTTGTTGAGAGCTATTTGCCAAAAATGATGGATGATGAGTCTGTAAAACAGTTGGTTCGTCAAATCATTATAGAAACTGGTGCCTCTAAATTTTCAGATATAGGTAAAGTCATGCCTCAGGTGATGAAAGTAGGGAAAGGGCTTATCGATGGCAAAACTGCCCAGAAAATTGTAAGAGAGCTCCTTTCATAAAAGTATGACTTTTCTTGATATTTTATCAGGGCTGGTACTTTTATGGTTTGCTTTTCGTGGATTTAAAAATGGGCTCATTAGTGAAATAGGATTTGTTGTTGGTCTAGCTAGCGCAATCCTTATTTCTATGTCGTGGTATATCGCTTTAAGTGAACACCTATCAGGGTGGCTACCTTTCCATGGGTATGCTATCGTTTCAATTGCATTTTCATTTCTATTTTTTCCTTCTCTTTTTATTTTTAAGGCAATTTTTAAAGTCTTAGAGTTTTTTATATCAACTGTGGGGTTATCTCAACTAAATCATTGGCTAGGAGTAACCACAGGATTGATAAAAGGGGTACTTATTATTGCCATGGTCATCTGGAGTCTTGAGTTGTTTAATAATACAACATGGACCAGAGCTGTTCAGTCAAACTTTAAATACGCTGTTAAACTTTCAGATTTAAGAAAAAATGTTTGTCTGTATTTCGGTTGGGAAGATCCAGTGAAAAGGGGGACTGAGTTTATCGAAACTTGGCTCTCGCCAAAAACCGCAGGAGAGAGGCTTTGAATCAAATTTCTCAAGATATTATTGAGCAGGTACGACAGGCCGCAAATATATTAGACATTATATCAGGGGTTGTAAATCTTAAAAAACGAGGTCAGAATTATTTTGGGATTTGTCCCTTCCATGATGAAAAAACCCCATCCTTTAGCGTCGCACCGGCGAAGGAAATCTATCATTGTTTTGGATGTCATGCAGGAGGAAACGTTTTTCATTTTCTTATGGAATATGAAAAAATGACCTTTGTAGAGGCAGTTCAATCGCTTGGTTCGCGATATGGAATAGAGGTCAAATTTAGTGGAAATATCCAAAATCAGGAAGAGCTGCAAAGACTGCGCGATCTTCATACCTCCACATCAAATTTTTACAGGAATTTATTGAGCTCTACCGAAGGAAAACAGGTGGTTGTTTATCTTAAAAAACGGGGACTCTCTGAAAAAATAATAAAAGAGTTCCAACTGGGGTTTGCTCCAGGGGAATGGGACCGTCTTTTAAAATTATCTCGTGAGAACGGAGTTTCTGGAAATATTTTAGATAAATCTGGGTTGTTTACCAAAACTGAAAAAGGTGTGTTTGATCGATTTAGAAATCGTCTTATGTTTCCCATTCACAATTCTGGTGGACAGGTAATTGCTTTTGGGGGAAGAACCATGGACAGTAAAGATCCTGCTAAATATATGAATTCTCCAGAAACAGTCTTATACTCAAAAAGCAGGGTGTTTTATGGTTTGGATAAAACTCAAAAAGTGATTAGGCAGGAAAAGACTGCTATATTAGTGGAAGGGTATATGGATTTTCTGCAACTATATCAAGGGGGAATTAAAAATATAATCGCAGTAGCTGGGACTGCATTCACAGAAAATCACGTATATCAAATGAAAAAATTAGCACAGAAAGTATTACTAATGTATGACGGAGACAGTGCTGGAAAAAACGCGGCAGTTAGGGCGGGCTATATGTTAATGAAAGGGGGTATGGAGCCTTTTATTGTCCCCGTCCCAGATGGTCTTGACCCTGATGATTGGATTCGTCAAGAAGGGGTGGAAAACATTAAAGAAAAATTAAATTTAGGCATTCCAATCATTAATTTTCATATTCACCAGTCTAAGGGAAAAAACATGTCTCCTGCAGAAAAATCTAACTTCCTTCGAGAGGTTGTTAAAGAGGTAGCTGGAATACAGGACAGGATTTTCAGAAATGAAATGTTACGTTTAGTCTCAGATGAAATGAAAGTAAATGAGAGAGACCTGTTGATTATTGCAGAAAAAGAGAATAAAAAAGAAAAGAAGTGGAAAGTAAAAAAACATGAAAAAAATAAGAGAAAAGAGTTTTCATCTCGAAATGAAAAGGCACAGCTAGAGCTAGTAAAACTTTTAGCTGGAGAAAGTCTTGACGTACGTCAACAAGTCCGCAATTCAGTAAAGATAGAATATTTTACATCTCCCATTTTAAAGAAACTCGCACAGTTTTTTTTCAGTAATTACGAAGATTTTAATTATAGCTCTGTTATTCAGCTGTTTGAATCTAAAGAGGAGCGGGAGGTGGTAGCAGAAATACTGCTGAGCTTATATCAAACAGACGAAGTTGACAGAACAATACAAGACTGTGTGAACTCATTGAAAGTTGGTTCAGTGAAAAGAAGTATTGATGAGGCAAGAATTAGATTGCGGGAAAAAGAGAGAGAAGGATCTGATGTCTCTGGAATACTTTTTGAAATTTCTGAATTGAGAAAAAAGCTTGAAAGCTTATCCATCGGGAGTGGGTAATCACTAATAATATTTTTAATTTCTATCTATTAATTTATGGAAATAAACTTGAAATACGGATATCAACAAATTATTAATGATTCTTTTGAGGAGGTTGAACGGCGAGCACAGCATGTGCTAAGTGAAGTTGGGTTTGGTGTTTTAACTAAAGTAAACGTCAAAGAAACTCTCAAGGAAAAGCTTGATGTAAATTTCAATAAATATACTATTCTTGGGGTTTGTAACCCTAGCCTTGCTCTGGAGGCACTAAGCAGCGACAAAGGTGTCGGTCTGTTTATGCCGTGCAACGTTGTTATATGGGAGAATGACGATGGTACTACGGCTATAACTGCTTTTGATGCTACCATTATGTCCAAAAGTTTTAAAAACAATGAAATCTCAGCTCTTGCTCATAAAGTAAATGAGATTATTAGATCAGCATTAAATAAAATATAGAGCTTGATCTTATGCCTATGTATGACTACAAATGCCGCTCCTGTAGCAAGCTATTTGAGGAGCTTGTTTCTCCGAGTTCAATGCGTGACAAAAATATTACCTGCCCATATTGTGGTATGGAGAATGCGGAAAGACAAATTTCTGCTCCAGCAATTTCTACAGGAACATCCTTTGAGCCAACCTGTGAAAAGCCACGCTGTTCGACACCCGCGAGCCGTGGGTTTGGATGAGCAAATTAATAATGCGGTCGCACCAAAAATGTAAATTATATTTTATCTCGGATAATTAAAAAAATACAATGTTATGTTCCTGTCAACTTCAAAAATTCAATTTCAGACAAAACTCTAATACCCAACTTTTCTGCTTTTTGTTTTTTTGAGCCTGCACCAGGCCCCGTTATTAGATAATTCACTTTCTTACTAACTGAGCTTAAAGTTCTTCCCCCTAACTCCTCAACCTTTCTCTTTGCTTCACTCCGCGTAAATTTCTCCAAAGAGCCTGTAAACACGAATAAAACACCTGCGAGTGGTAAATTATTATCTGAAGTCAAATTGTTTTTAAAGTGTACACCCGCAAGTAAACATTCTTCAACAGCTTTTCTGTTTTTGGGGTTTTCCCAAAATTGTACTATGTGTTCAGCTGATATCGGGCCAACCTCTTGAATATTTTCTAACTCATCTAAAGATGCTAAAATAAAACTGTCGAGGTTCCCATTGAATTCTTTTTCAAAAACCTTGGAAATATGCTCCCCTACGTTTCTAATCCCAAGCGCAAAGACAAACCGAGAAAATGTTGTTCGCTTTGATTTTTCAATCGCTTTAAGTAGTTTGTTGGTAGACGTCTCACCCATACCCTCTAGTTCGACAAGATTCTCCTTCTTTAAATAATAAATATTTTCAAAAGACTTTAGTAATCCCTCATCAACCAACTGTTCCACAATTTTTTGTCCTAGCCCATCTATGTTCATGGCATTTTTAGACACAAAATGCTGAATCCTACCCTTTATCTGTGCTGGACAAGAAATATTCTGGCATCTAAAAATGGTGTCACCTTTAGGTCTAAACAGCCTCTGACTGCAGTCGGGACAGTTTTTGGGAAATATATATGGTTCAGACTCTGCGGGTCTTTTTTCGAAAATTACTTTTGCTACTTTTGGAATTACGTCCCCCGCTCTTTCTATAAATACTGTGTCCCCTACACGAACATCCTTCCTCTCAATCTCATCCTGGTTGTGAAGTGTGGCATTTGAAACTGTAACCCCACCAACTTCCACCGGGTTAAGTCTTGCCACTGGTGTAACTGCGCCAGTTCTCCCTATCTGAACACCAATGTCTATTATAGTTGTAGTGGCTTGTTTTGCCCTAAACTTTCCAGCTATTGCCCAGCGAGGAGAACGGCTTCTATGGCCTAAAATAGCTTGTTGGTTGATTGAGTTTACTTTTAATACAGTTCCATCAACTTCATATGGAAGGGTATCGCGTTTTAATTCGAGGTTATTGTGATACTTAATCAGCTTATCAATACCCTTAAGCCTCTTAGCGAAAGCACTGACCGGTAACCCCCATTTTTTTGCAGAGTCAATAAATTCCTTTTGAGATAAAAAGGATGCTCCCCTTACAACTCCTGGTTGGTAAAAAATTATTGATAGAGGGCGTTTAGATGTAACAGCAGGGTCCAACTGTCGAACACTTCCGGAGGCCGCATTCCTGGAATTAGAAAATATAGGTTCTCCCAGCTTTTCCCTTGATTTATTTAGCTCTTTAAATCCATCTTTTGTTATAAAAACCTCTCCTCTCACCTCCAAAAGACCTGGGACAGGAATCTCCTCACTTCTCAGTTTCAAAGGCAGACTGTGAATTGTCCGTAGATTTAGAGATATATCCTCGCCCGTGACTCCATCTCCGCGAGTAGAGCCATGGCTAAAGATACCATTTTTATAAACAACTTCAACTCCCAGTCCATCAATTTTTGGTTCTCCTATATACTCTATCTGTTCGTCTTTATCAAAATATTTGTTGACCCGCTCATCAAAGGCAATTAATTCTTCTCTGTTCATTGCATTGGCAAGTGATAGCATAGGAATGGAGTGGTTTATAGTTTTGAACTCTGAAAGCGGGTCTGAACCTACTCTCTGAGTTGGTGAATCCGTTGTTACTAAATCGGGGTTTTTGTTTTCTAGCTTTTCCAGTTGACGAAAAAGTGTATCATACTCGTAATCAGAGATTTGTGGTTCGTTCAGAATATAGTAACGATAGTTGTGATCGTTTATCTGGTCACGAAGAAGTAATATATCATTATGTATATCCTTCATATAGGAGGGCTAACTACTAAACACTTCTGTTTTTATAATACGAAACATGTATTCATGCTTCATGTTAGTTAAACGTGATCTTTTGATGAATTCCAGTAAGACCTAATAAATGAGGTAGTTGAAAACCGGTTGGTACCATCTACACTGAATGATGTATGAAAATAATTACCTTCCGAGTCGGAACAGTAATGAGAGGAAAGTTCCTCCTTCCTATTAATGATTTCTTTAAGTGCAAAAATAAGATAGTCAATGTCGTCATATGTGTTGTACAGCCCTACAGAAGCCCTAACCATCCCTGATTTCAGAAATATTTCTTCTTCAAACTTTTCTTCATCAACTTCTGAAGTATAATCTAAAAGGTCATCAATGATCATTTCTTTTACATATGGATGTGCACAAAAACATTCATTTCTAACGGCAATATTAAAATAGTCATTCAAAATAGCTGCGGTCATCCCGTGGTCCATTTCTGAAATATTAAATGACACAGAGCCCGCCCTAGGACAGATATCTTTGTTGGTTTCTCCATAAATATGTATTTCAGGTATTTTAATGAGTTTTTCCAATGTATAATTGATAAGCGCTGTTTCTTCCTCATGAATTTTATTCATGCCTACCATTTCCAAAACCTCAAGCACTGCCGCTAATCCTATTGAACCTGGAATGTTTGGAGTCCCGGCCTCTTCCCGGTCTGGAAATTTTTGCGTCACTTCATATCTATCAATAAAGACCCTATCCACCATTCCACCTCCAACTTCCTCTGGCTCGATAGATGAAAGAATGTCTTTACGACAGACCACTACCCCTGGGGAGCCTGGCACATAAGTTTTATGACCAGAAAACACAAACGCATCAAGATCTCTTTTTGGATTTTTATGTCCACTAATTTTAACAGGAATATGAGAGACCATCTGTGCCCCATCCACGATAATGAAAGCTCCATGGGAGTGGGCTAACTCAGCAATATCATAAATGGGGTTAATGATTCCCGTCACATTACTCACTCCTGTAACAGCTATATAATTTATCTGAGACTCATTTTCTTTTAATTTCTTTTCGATTTCCTCAAGACTTATACATCCCGCCTCTTTCCCAAAATTATTTAATGGGATGTGTATAACTTCTCCCGCATGCTTTCTGTGGGGCAAATCATTGGAATGGTGTTCCATAAGAGATACCAATACTTTATCCCGTTTTTTTCTGTGATCCCTAAATACTCTTGCTAAACGATTCATACCTGCGGTTGTACCACTTCCAGTAAAAAAGCAGGTGTATTTTTCTGAATCAGCTTGCAGAAATGAAAGCACTCGATCGTGTGCCCAGTGATATTCATGGGTTGAAATTTTGGCAGAAAAATGAAGAAGGCTGTGTGTGTTTGCATAGTGATTGTAAAAAGACTCCATTGCCTTATAGGCTGTTTTCATCATCAAGCTAGATGCCGTAGAGTCTAGATATATCCGCCGTGTTTTACCTCTGTCGACAGTTGGATATATAGTGTTTAGTCCTATAAAATCTTTTTTAAGTTTAGCTAAATGGTCCATCAATTATAAATCTTCAGTTAATTAATTATATGAAATTTATGTCTTCCTAAAAACGGTAATCCACAAAAAGAACCAACCAAAAAGTCCAAAAAGAATCACAATGATTGATATTTTTTGAATTTCCTTAGTTTTATACACAACAGATATGGCTTCCATTATATAATCATCTCCCGCAAAATCTCCAAGCTCAAACATCCACTGTAAGGTGTCGCCAGATAGGGTATCAGCATTAGAACGAGTTACAAGGCCTGGTAGAGTTAGATGAAAACTAAAACGATCGTCCTGAAGACCTGTCGTAATCCTCAATTCTTCTTCATAAGGAAACATTGCATCATCCAGGTTTTCGTAAAATGAACTTTTTACATCATTTTTGAATGGATTAAATAATTTTCTCAAAAATTCAGCCCTTTTGTCAGAAAGTTCTATAACAAGTTTTTTTGACTTCACTCTTTCAGTATAGTTGCGGACATGTGTTGTCATTCTCTCAATTAAAAAAGAAGTTAGCTCGTTTTTTGGATTTTTTTCCATATCATTGAGAGCAGAAGATACTATAAATACGAGAGCTTCAGTTATCCATTCTATGGAGTCAGAGCTAGCAGAACTATCTAGTGATTCTCCCAGACGAGGATATTTTCGATAGATTTCTCTTCCTTTAAATATGTACTTTGCGGTGTAAAGAGTGGAAATCCATCGTTTTTTAATTTCGATGGACATAGGGTGTATAAGTGCACCAAGCTCTTCATCAGAAGACATAATTTTCATATCTCTTTCTATATACCCTCTTGTCTCCATAATCCAGGTAGTGTCTTTATCTGTTCGGTCAGACCAAATATGTTGTGTCCATCTTTTACCTCCTGCTGGATGGGGAAAGTCATCATCAAAAATATCAGTAGAATCACCACGGGAAATAAATTCTAAGGCGTAAGCTCCATCCGGGTGGACATTAATAGAAATAAAGTGTTCAACACATCCAGACAACATAACCATAAAAAAAAATAAAACTGGCAATGCTTTATTCATTCTTTAGGCCAATTAAAAGTTCAAAGGTATAGATTCCCGAGCTGTGTCCGTCACCCCAAACTGGGCGTATTCCATAATATCCAACGGGTTTGATCGACATGATTCGATAGCTATTTTTATTCATTTTCTGCGGAGGGCCCTTATAAATATTGCCTAAAACATCCTTTTCCCCAGAGCAGGATGCGCAGGGACAGTTATCCCTTAATGCTGACAAAAGGATAACGGTTTCTGACTCATCTTCCCACTTGACAAGAAGAAACTCGTTGACAACTTCTGTATGTTTTATTCCGGTATTTGTTCTCGCCAATGACATTGATTTACCCTGATTCAATACGTAAATTTGCAGGAGATATTTGGAAACTCCAAAGAGAAAAGGGCGATTAGCTCAGGTGGTCAGAGCGCTGTCTTCACACGGCAGAGGTCACTGGTTCAAGTCCAGTATCGCCCACAACAGGCGAGTCCCTTAGAAACCCCCGTTTTTTGCGGGGTTTTCTTCATTTAAATAGTAGTTCAAATGAAATTATAGGTAAAAATTAAAGTTTTTGAACTACTAAGACAGGGCAAGACACTAAATTTATAATCCCCTCATCAACAGAGTCCATAATGTGTGATTTAAACAAGCTCATTTTTCTGTGACCAAGAACAATTAAATTCATGTCATCAGAATATTTTTTTATTATTTCAGAAACACCTTCACCATATTCTATAATAATATCTAAATTTTCTAGAAAATACTCAAAGCCATATTCGATAAACCTATTTTTAATATCAGTTTCGTTTATTGTTTTTTCGACTGCACCTTTTGGCTGACTTAAGGCGGGCTGATTTATATGAATTACAGTAAGACGTGCATTAAACCTTTCAGCATACAAGACGGACTGTTGTATAACCTGTTTTTCATCTCCACGAGCTACAAGTGCCACCATTAAGTTAAATTGCTTCGTTTTCATTTAGAAAATTAACTCAATTTTTATCTACAGATATACAGATTATTATGTTGTGCTTTTTAATTAAAAAATATTATTAGACCAGGCTGAATATAAAGTCTTTTTATTTATTAATAGAAAAATATATAAAATGAAGTATAAATTGACTGTTCTGTTAACACTATTGTTATTGATTAACGAAAATTAACGATAAATATTTATAGCGAATTAGATAGGAAAAATCACTTTGGCGAAAGAAAAACCCATAACCATTGATGGAACAATCAAGGAAGCACTTCCAAATTCCATGTTTAGAGTAGAAATCGAAATTGGAGGCAAAAACCATGAGGTTTTAAGTTACGTTTCCGGAAAAATGAGAAAACATTTTATTAAAATTCTTCCGGGAGACACCGTCACTCTGGAGGTTTCTCCTTATGATTTGTCCAAAGGTCGAATCGTATACCGCTATAAATAGACTGATAGCCTAATTAGTATTTTTCTACACTCTAAAGATCAAAATTAATCAATATTCTTTGTGGTCTTTCTATGTTGGCTGGTTTTTAGTTTATATCACCAGTTTCGAATCCATCAGCTGATTTCAAGAGTCTAACAAATGATCCCACTTGGAAAGCTCTCAAAAAAAGAAATAAATGATCTTCCTTTAAAATCTTACAGGGGTAAGATTTTTATAATTAACTCTCCTGAAGATGTTGAATCTGTGTGCACCTCACTACAGAAAGAGACAGTTCTGGGGTTTGATACAGAGACTCGACCAGTTTTTATAAAAGGAGATCACCACCCTCCGTCTCTTATCCAAATGGCAGGGCAAAAGGCAGTTTATATTTTTCAGCTATCTCAGACAGGACTCTGCCAACCCATTATAAACCTTCTATCATCTGATAAAATAGTAAAATGTGGTGTCGCTATCAATCAAGACCTGCGTGAATTAAACCTAGTAAAACATTTTACCCCAAGATGTTTTGTTGATCTAGGTGAAATTGCACGAAAGTCATTCATTCCCCATCATGGTCTTCGTGGACTTGCAGCTTATTTTCTTGGTTTCCGTATTTCTAAACAGGCAAGAATAACAAACTGGAATGTAGTAAATTTAAGTAAAAAGCAAATTACCTATGCAGCGACTGACGCCTGGGTTGGTCGTGAGCTGTTTTTTAAGTTTAAAGAAGAAAGTTTAATTTAAATTGGAATATATTTTTGACGAAGCTTGTCAAAGAGGATAACTACACAATTTTTATCTTATAATAGAATAAGGAGAGTGACCTCCTACTCCTTAGAAAAGCCCCGATTTGTCGGGGCTTTTATTTTGATATTCAACAATTTACTAGTCTTTATATTTATCCGCCAGTGAAACCTCATCAACTCTACCGCGAAAATATCCGCTATAAATCTCTTCGGTTAGCCATGATTTTTCAGAGTTAATTTGATCTGATGATATTTTTTTCCACCAACATTTATGTTCACTGTTCCACCTGTAGTTTCTGGATTTTAATTTATCTTTTGTTTCAAAGGGACTGTTTAATGCAGATATTTTATAATAGGGGATATAAGCGTTCTCGATAAGCTCTACTATGGGTTTGTTTTCAGGGTAGAGGCTATGCGTCAAGAGATATATTAATGCATCCACATCGTTCATGGCCCGATGGGAGTCGTAATAAAAGCCATGCCACACACACAGCAATTCCTGTTTTAGATTTGTAAACCCCCGAGAAAGCCATCCTACATCATTCACAGAACATGCCCATAATTTTTGAGCAGATAGCGGGAGTTCCCTATCCAGAAAAGAGCGATCAAAACTTGCATTGTGGGAAACAATCAATTCTGATGAATTAAATATTGACTCTATCCTCTCCCAGTTGATTGCATGGCCCTCAACCATTTCATCTGATATCCCGTTTATTGCGGATGCCTCTTCTGATATGGGAAATCCTGGGTCATGGAAAGATTCATATTGGTCTACAATAGAAATTATTTCTCCTGTTTTTTCATTTATAGAAACAGTTTTTGCAGCAAGCTCAACTATTCCATCTTCCTTTCTGTTTTTTCCTGTGGTCTCAACATCCACAAAACAGACCTGCCTTCCCTGTCCGGAAAATAGATCTGTTTCAGGGGAAAGTCTGAACTCCCCCTTGAATTTTTCTAGTGATATGTTTTCATCCTTTTGGATGAGTGATTTTACAAATGACATGGTTTGATTTTATTTAATTACCGAAAGTATATCAGATATCTTTTAAAATAATATTTGCTTTTTCATTTATCATTATTAAATGCTAAGTCAAGCTGTGTTCCGGGCTTTTCCACCCATCCTCGCTCCGTCATTCCTTTAATAATTTCTTCGTAATACGGTGTGGGGTAAACTACAACTTTGGTATCCTTTAAGTGGATTAGATATTGGTCTATCACCTTTAAGCCGTAGTATTTTTTTAGTATGTACCTATACATAGATAACTGTAGAGCATAATGAATATAATTACAGTCTTCTAATTTCTTTGCAGGTCCCATGGTGCCCATTGCACCCTTATATCCTGATTCGCGGATTACTTTACTAGTCTTCCAGTCACCCAAGGTATATTCATCGGTAGTGACATTGTGAATCAATAAATCAATTGTCCCGGCGATTTTGATCTCTTCACTGTAAAGAGTAGCTTCAGCAAGTATCTTGAAGTCCCCGTTTCCATATACTGAATCTTTTAACCACTTTACACCGTGAAGGGCTTTTGGATGTTTCGGTCGAGATTGGTTTTTTACATAAGTCTCCAGCTGTTTATGAACTTCGGTCCCATCAATTCCCGATTGTTTCCAGTCAGCTAAAAGTTCCTCCGCTTTTTTATTCTTATATTTTGGGATACTGGAAACCAAATAATCTGCAGTTTTTTCAGCATCAAAAGGTTGAAAGAATTTGTGTATAAACGCAGTCACACTAGTAAACTCCAAATCGAGTTTCGTTTTAAGTGTATACTTGTGTTCCTCCTCGTTAAGAACGAGGTTAGAATCAAACAGTTTGTTCATTATCAAATTACTTTTTCCAGTTGACAAAGGAACATGCTTCATTTTCTCTCACATATTTTAGTAATGAACTGAAAACCTTACTATTGCCAACTATATCCCAATTACCGACTCCTATAAATTTAAATTTTGCACGACTGATAGCCACATTTATTCTTCGTGTGTCTTGATAAATTCTAGGAATATCCTTATGCAATAAACATAGTGAAAATATAATTATGTCTCTTTCATCGCCCTGAAACCTATCGACAGTATCTACTATACGGTTACCTTGGTTACTACTAAAAAATGCTTCATGTAGTTTTTCTTCTATTGATCTTCTTATTTCTGCAACTTGAGCTCGATACGGGGCTATGATGCCAATATTTTCTGGTGATACTCCACATTGAATAAGATTATTTAGAATATCAGTAATTATCTCTACCTCATGCGGACTTGTTCTATCCCTAGGAACAATTGCAGACGTTTTCGTATGCACTAAAGTCATTGGTTGATTTGGATCAATAATATCTTTTAAATCCGATTGATTTAATTCAATTTTTAATTGTTGTTTTTTACAATTCTCCGATGTTTTCAAGTTCCCTTCATAAAACTCATTAGAGATGAAATTTGCAATGGGTTCCGCCATTCTATGCTGGATATCAAGCATTAATGTGACATTATTAATATTTGGGTCGTTATGATATTCATTATAGAGTGACTCAAATAATGTTTTTTCTAGGTCCTTTGCCAGCTCGCTTTGCGTAACTGGAGGAAGCTGTTTATCATCACCAACCAGAATAAATTTTTTCGCCAATCTTACCACTCCTAATACACTAGGAAGAATTATTTGAGATGCTTCATCCAGGATCGCTATATCAAATAGGTCATTCCCTTGTTTCAACATTAAGTTGTCATAGCGTCCAGATAGCCAGGCATGCGTAGTACCAATGAATACCGGCGCAGAATCGATTATATCAACCGCCTTTTTTATTCTATTACCAAGATTAACCTCCTTTTTTATTTCTTTTTCCAACAAATTGCCGGAATCTTCATTTTCATTGGCATATACCCTGCTGCCCACCTTATATAAATCTATATTCGGTGCATATTTTTTCACCTTCTTTATAACCTCATCGACTGCTCTATGAGTATAGCAAGATACAATAATTGTTTTACCTTTTTCTTTTAACTGTTCAATAATTCTAGCAATTGTTACTGTTTTCCCTGTTCCAGGAGGGCCCTTAATTAATAAGAAATTTTCTATTCCATTGGCAATTCGTACTGAATTATCTTGCATTTTGTATTCTTCAAAATCTGAAGATACGGCGATTTCTTCTAAATGGTTTGATCCTGCTTTTTTAGATTTAATTAGTATTTCCTTTAATTCGTTTAGGTTAGGATTATTAAGCAGCTCATATATTGCAGCATAATTCCTTTCAAAAGCAGTCTCTGAATCATATTTATCAATATATCTTGGCCTAAAGGTGCTTTCATCAATTTTCACTCGAGTATTTATTATTATATTGTTTTTTGAAACTGTTTTTACATAGGCTTCTATACACTCTCCGTCAACGGGACCTTTATCATCACTTATTAATACTGCATCAGACTCCCTTATCTCGGATTTATTTTCACAATATAGTATATACTCATTGTTATTATTTCCCTTCCAATTATTTATTTCCACACATTTAAGATTAGAAATTCTTTCTTCAATTTTCTTACAGAAATATTCTCCTTGTATTTCTTTTATTACTCTGTATTCTTCAGTAAGCAACTTGTTATAATTATAAAAAATTTGTTTTTCTTCGTTAGACCATTTTTTATCCAAAAGTTCATTTCTATATAATGGAAGATTATTGTTATCATGATCAATCTCAAGCATAAAAAGGTCTTTACAAATTTGTTGTTGACCGCATGGATCGCACTTTCTTGGATTATCAGTGTATTCGAGTTCAAAAAGATAATCTGCAAGTACAAGCTTATTTCTTAAATACATAACATGAGCTTTATTTGTATAATCGAAAGGGACCTTTTTTCCTAAATTGGTGGTGAAAGGATGATCACCTGAATAAAGAACGGTTGGATCTTTAATACTTTGATCATATTTATCCTCCATTAACAAAGAATAAGCCTGTGCCTGGAAAGCATGACCGTCCTTTACCTTACCGCCATAGGTTTTTCCTGTCTTTAGTTCTATTGCTTTCATACTAGCAACATTATAAATGACAGCATCAATTTTACCTTTTAACCCCAACTTGGGGTTTATAATAAACCTCTCGGATGCTATATCAATTTTTTCGGTTATGGGTTGATTTTCCACATAATCTGAGAGTGCTTCTATATGCGGTTGCACGGCTTGGACCATTGTCCCTGGATTTATTCCAGTTAAAGGAAATTCCAAAGCGCGCTTATTCAAACTTTCATTTAGGTTATCTTCAATTTTTTTTTCATCATTATTAACTAAAATAGTTTCAAATACCTCATGTATAATGGATCCCTTCATCATAAACTCATTTTGAGATTGAATACTGTAACGCTGATTAAAAAGACTACGCTCACAATAATCAAACTGGGTTAGTGATGTTACGTTTATTAACCACTCAGGCTCAATGACGAGTAAGGAATTTTCAACTAATTGGAATTCTCCCTTTTCATAATTGACATTAATAAGATTTATCTCAATCTCATCTTTTTCAATTAACATCTTCCTCTGAATTGAAAGCATTTCTAATTGTTCTACTGTTCCTTTAAAGTCAGTATTTAACCGTACCCCCTTTTCTTCTCCATTTGATAATTTTATATTTATCTTCTTTTCTTTGATTCCGGAAAAGGATCCCTTAACAAGTTTATTGAGCCCTTTCTCATAAATTAAATTATTTTCAATTTCAGTCTTTTCATCAACAATATTTTCCGTATCAATTACAACATCAACGATTTCTGTTACAGTTTCATTTTTATCAAAATTTTTCAGGTCATTATCTTCATTGTTTAATGATAAAAGGGTTGGAATTTTCCAAGCTTCATCTGTGTTAAGATCAAGCTTTTGACTTTTCATTACTTTTAATTTTTCAGTTATTTCTTCAAGTGCTAATACATCAAACCAGCCAAAGTAGGAACTTGGTAATTGGTTATTATCCCATGATATTAGGTCACTAAACGCTATTATACTTTTCGTATGTACAAAATCCATTTGAGGCGCTTTTTGAGAAGAAAAAATTTCATTCTTTCTATTATTCATATAATTCATAACTGCAAAACGTTTAGATCTCGCTTGGTTTAATGGATTTTTTCTGCCTTTATTGATCTTAAATCTATCTCCATCTTCCGGTTCACAAAACCAATCACCATTCTCTTCTCCAGTAATTTTACCTGAACCAGTTTTTAAATCAATTACAATAAGATCAGATTTTGGCAAAATAATTAGCGCGTCAATTTCTTCAGCCGCTATATAAAAATTAGTTAGAAGATGAACTTCCTTTTCTGCATTATCTGACCACTCATTTAATGTTCTTGCAAGTTCAATGATTTGTTCATTCTCATGAGCAAATTCTGAATCAAGACCAGACCATTTGTGGAAACTCATAAAATGTCCTCAGTTACTTTTAACGATAATAAACCCCGTATCTTATCTTGTCCTATCCAATTGTGAAATTTCATTTTTATACCTTACATTATTTAATAATTAATCCCCATTTATAATCTGGAAACGTACAATGTTATATCGTGGATTTCTAACCTCTTTCATTCCTTCTAAACTTATAACTAAAGAAGGTGAATAAGTAATAATCTATTCTGGTTTCCATATATATTGTACAAAATAAAATATTCTGATACCGATAACCCCACTAAAGATGCACAATTTATGTAATAATTGGAAGGATAAAGTTAAGAGAAAACTATTTGATGTCCTAAAGGGGCACTAAAGCCTATAGGTTCAATAATATCTTTAGGAACTGTGGACAGAAAATTCTTGTGTCACTGTTTTAATTCTAGTTTGTTTTATGTTTACCTATAGAATCCTGCGCTTACTCCAAATAACCAGTTCCCTGGATTGTAAAAATATCCTCCTGTTTCAATAGAATACATTTCTGACTTGAATCCTAATCCGACTCCCGTACCGGTGATTAAATCCTTTGCCACACCTGATTTAATTTGTTGGTCAAGCTTATCTGAATTAATACCCCACCGCAAAAAAACAGATTCGGTGAGAGTAAACTTTCCACTCAGGGAGATATCCGGCTGTCGGTTTCTACCTATAAATTCAAGGTCCAGGTTCAGACTTAACGGCAAATATGCCAGGTCTTTTGATATACTCAATGCTCCGGAATAGGGCAGCGTTTCTTCAGTTTTTGAATATGCTCTTATCGCTTTGCCAAAGTTTCGTAGTGCAATTCCAATTTTAATTTTTTCTTTTTCTAATAAAATCATTCCTCCTAGTGTACAGGTAAACACTAAAGATTTAGAATCAGAAAGGCGACTGTAAAATATACCGGCACTCACCCCATAGCGAAAGAACTTTGCCTGTGATGACATACTCCCATTAAGCCATGTGTCATTTGAGCTATATGGTCTAGTTGGATATCCATCTCCATCAAATCCATCAAAGTTTCCATAGTCCAGCTGTCGATAGTGAATAGAATATGTTTTGGTTTTTTGGGGAATAACCCACCCTAAGTGTTTTGAATTTATTTGAGCGGGATAGCGAATAACATCTAGGGTGATAGATTGATTTTTTTCAAAGCTCAGCAAAGCAGGGTTATACCTGTCGGCCTCTGTAGTGACTAGCAGAGAACCACCACCGGAAGAAATGGTTGCAGAGCTATACAAAGATCTAAGCCCCTGGTATTCGCTTTGTCCGCTCGCGAGACAGAGCCAACAAAATAAATGTAGAATGTTTTTTGCTCGTTGTAGCATTTTAGAGCATTGATATTGGGTTGATGTCCAATTGAATTTGAACGGAAGCGGTTTTTGCTAATTTCTTTTGTGAAAAATATTTTCTGAGATAGTGGTGTAGTTTTTCTCCGTTTGGGTCTTGCTCTTTTAAAGATTTTAAAATTATTTGGTGTCTGTATTTTGATCCAACTTTACCTCGATAGCAGGGTGCGGGCCCTAATATTTTTAATCCGGAGAAGGGTATCGGAAATTCGTTTTTTATTTTCCAGCTCGCTGAGTCTACTCTCTCTAGAGATTTTCCCGAAATTATGACCCTGCACATCCAACTGAAAGGTGGATAGTGGAGTATTTTTCGTTCGCCCATAGCAATGTTATAGTATTGCTTTAGTTCGAGGTTTGCGGCATATTTTATCACCGGATTATCTGGCTGGTAAGATTGAATCACCACCTCACCTGGCTTTTTGTGACGGCCGGCTCTACCAGCGGCCTGATAAATAAGTTGGAACATCCTCTCTCCAGCGCGAAAATCTGGCAGATACAGTCCAGTGTCAGCGTTGATTATACCAACAAGGGTTACATCTTCAAAGTCCAACCCCTTACCAATCATCTGTGTTCCAATAAGAATGTCCAATTTTTTTTCAGCAAATTTTTTCAATTGTGAGGTGAGAGATCGACCTCCTTTTACGGTATCTGTATCGATACGTGCTATATTAGCCTTAGGAAATACCTCAGTCAAATATTCTTCTACTTTCTGGGTTCCAGTTCCAAATAAACCAAGCTGTGTTCCTTTGCAGTCTGGACATTCCTCAGATATTTTCCTGTTCACAAATCTGCAGCAATGGCACCGCATTGTCAGTCCTGTTTTGTGGTAGGTCAGGGGTAGCTTACAGTGGGGGCACTCCAACATAAAACCACAGTCCAAACATCTCATGACCGGTGCATAACCTCTTCGGTTTTGGAGAAGAATTACCTGTTCATTTAAATTCAGGCGTTTATGAATTTTTTTTAAAAGCAGACCTGATAAAAGCTGGTCACTTTTACCCGTCTCATCCTTCTCTTCTTTCATATCAACCAAACTTACCTTAGGATAGTATGCGCCACCAAAGCGCTCTGGAAGGGATAGATAAACGTGTTTTTTATAGTCTTTATTATAATAGCTTTCCAGGCTAGGAGTTGCACTTGAAAGGACGACGACTGCCTTATTAATCTTTCCCCGCATTAGAGCAACATCTCTTGCGTGGTATCGAGGTGCAGGCGACTCTTGTTTGTATGCGGACTCCTGCTCTTCATCTACAATGATCAATCCTAAGTTTTTAACTGGCGTGAAGACAGCGCTGCGAGCACCAATAACAATATTGCATTGTTCTTGACATATTTTCTTCCACGTCCATACCCTAATTCCAGAGGTCATTTTAGAGTGCCATAGTGCTACCTTATCTCCAAACACAGCATAAAACCTCCCTGCAATTTGGGGGGTAAGTGAAATCTCAGGAAGTAAAAGTATGGCTGACATATTTTTCTCTACACATTTTCGAACTAGCTCTATATAAATTTCAGTCTTTCCGCTTCCGGTTACACCATGTAACAGATTTGAAATATACTTTTTCCCACTGATCTGTGGGATTAGCTCATCCAAGATGGTCTGCTGTGACCTAGAAAAGGAGATTTGTTTTTCAATAGGCTCAAAAGTAAAGCTCCCGCTGTCCGGTATGGATTCCACTTTAGTCAAACTTACCAAACCCTTTTCCTCAAGACCTCTGCATACGTTCAGTGGATTTGAGGCTAGGTGTTTTAGTGAGGCCACCGTAACACTGCTATTTTTTTGAATGAGAAAATCAAGCAGCAGTTTTTGTGAAGGAGCGCTACGAAATTCTCTGCCCAGGTTAGACATATTATGTTTTTTGGTTATCTCCACAGCCCATTTTTTGGGTGGTGTATAATTCAAAGACAGCTGTGCGGGCAGGACCGCTTTAGCCGTTTGACCGATGGGTGAAAAATAATATTTACTCATCCATTTTATTAACCTCCAGAGAAATTTATCCAAAACTGGGTATGGGTCTACAAGACTTATTATCTCTTTGATTTCTCCGCTAAATATTGGTTTTTGAGGAAAACTAACTATTATTCCTGTGGTATTCCTTTTTCCGAGCAAAACAGTTACCCTGCTACCGATTCCCACATCCTCCCTGAATTTATCCGGAACTGCATAGGTGAAAACCGTGTAACTCGAAATTGGAAAGGCTATATCTGCAAACATACTCATAATAATATGATTTAATTAGTTCACCTGTCAACAAAAACAGAGAGGGATTTTCAAAGATTTCTTTAACAGGTCGTGCTTAAATTTACTTATAGATGAACCGTCAAATCATAGCTCTGATAGTGATTTCACTAGGACTGTTAGCCATACGCTTATTCTTCATTATGAACACCATGGTCATAGATGATGAGGCCTACTATGCTATGTACTCCCGCCACCTTGCATGGGGATATATTGACCATGGCCCAGTCATCGCAATTGTTATAAAACTTGGGATATTTTTATTTGGAGAAAATGGTTTTGGTGTTCGCTTTGGTGCGCTGGCTCTATATACCTTGTTATCAGTTTTTCTATATTTTTTTGGGGAAAAAGAGTTCAATAAAAATACTGGGGTTATACTCTTTACAACATATTGGATCAATATACTTTTTCATACAAATGGAATTGTAAGCACTCCTGATGTACCTCTGGCGTTTTTTTCTATTTTTGCCATCATTTTCTATTATAAAGCTTATTTTGAAGATGCCAACTTCTTTTATTTAGGAGGGTTTATACTTGGTCTTGCACTATTATCAAAAATATCTGCATTATTTATTGCAGTAGGCTTTGGACTTTTTCCGGTTATTTGTTCTCAGTTTAGAGTCCAATTAAAGGATTTTCGGTTTTACTTTTCATTTCTTATAGCTTTTGCTATTTTTTCCCCTTTTATTATTTGGAATGTACAAAATGACTGGGCATTTGTACGATATCAGGGTGCTCATATCGCCCAAAAAGGTAGTATTTCCACATTTGTTGAGTTGTGGGCCGGGTCAGCAATCCTATTGGGACCTGTGTTGTTTTATTATACAGTGACTCTTCCGTGGAAACAGCTAAACCTTGTAAGGAAAAATAAAGTCTCTTCAACAAAAGAATTATATTTTGCTGTGGTTACCGCCGTTCCGTTTGTTTATTTTGTATTTCATTCCTTCTTTTCAAGGTTTGAGCTGAACTGGCCTGCTCCAGTATTTTATGGCGGTCTTTTTCTGTTCTCAGTTCACACAGGAAAGATTATGGAAAGATTTCCCAAACGTTTAGCCTTTCAGTGGGGATTGTCTCTGTTTTTGGTTTTGCTCATTTCTGTTCAGACTGTATTTCCGTTTCTCCCAATCAAAGGGAAAAATGATATTACCAACCGATATTTTATTTACGATGGGTTAATAAAAAACTTAGAGCTATTTTTATTGGATAAGCCAGAATTCAAAAACCACAGAATTGCTGCAAATAATTATCAGATCCCATCAATGATTAACCTTTATTTGAGGCCAAAAAAAGAAGCCGCGTGTTTATCAATAAACTATCATCAAACCCTTTATTCGTTTTTGTACCCACTTGAATCTTTAAAAAAAGACAGGTTATTATTTGTTGGAAAAGGAGATTCGTTTCCAGAATTATTATCACCACACTGGAGTCAGATAGAGTTCCTAGCTTCACTAAAAACAGAGAGAAATGGGAATTTAGTCCAAAAATACTCTCTTTGGAAATTATCTAAACCTTTTAAAGATCCAAACTAAAATTTCCTCTCCTTTAAAAAAGCTATTATAATTAAATTGTTTTAATTACGTATACTTTTACTTCTGGAGAAAGCTCTGAAGCTACCTTTACAGGGATGCTGTATACACCAAGTGATTTTATAGGCTCATCTAACTGAATGGCTTGGCGGTCTATCGTTATTCCTTTATCTGTAAGTGCTTTATGTATGTCTTGACTGGTGACCGAACCAAACAGTCGCTCTTCCTCGCCCACCTCAACTTCAATTGTCAGTTCTTGTTTTTCGATAGATTTGGCCAAGTTTATATAAGCCTTTTGAGCTCTTCCAACCTTTGCATTAATGACTCTTCTTCGCTCTTCAGCAACAGCTAAATTTTGCTTAGAAGCTCTCAGCGCAAGACCACGGGGGACAAGAAAGTTTCTTGCATAGCCGGGTTTAACTTGAACCATATCTCCTGCTATTCCCAGGTTTTCTACATCCTTTAGTAATATGACTTCCATTATTTTACCCTTCCTGATTTATATTTGTATAGGGAATCAATGCAATGTTTCGTGCTCTCTTGATTGCTCGGACTAGTTTTCTGTGCATTTTTGCGCTGGCCCCTGTCACTCTTCTGGGCATGATCTTACCCTGTTCGGTAATAAACCGCCGCAGTAGCTTTACATCTTTATAATCAATTTCAGTAATTCCGTTTTCTTTAAAATAACAGTATTTCTTTTTATTTATAATTGCCATGATTTTTCTCTACTCTTTTGATTTGTTTTCTGATTCTGATGTTTCACTTTCCTTTTCTCCAGAAGGACTATCGGTTTCTTCTTTGTCTTCTTCACTCGAGGAACTGGCTTCCATCACCAAAGACTCTTCTTTATTCCCAGCGTCTTCCTTTGAGCCTTCTTTTGATTCAAGAGTTTCGTTTTCTTCTTCAAGTTCATTAACTTCCACCACATCTGGTTCCTCATCCAATCGTACAGTTTGATATCTAAGGATAGCTGTATTCAGTTTTAAATACATTCCAAAATCTAAAAGAAATTGTATTTCTTTACTGCTGAAGTGTGCCAAAATATAATTTCCATATCTGTGCTTTTGGATAGGGTGGGCTAGTCGCTTTTTACCCCACACATAATGGTTTATAACGGCCCCCTTATTCTTTTTAAACTCTTCATTTACAGCATCCATAATTTTTCCCAACTGGTCTTTTTCTAAGTTAGGATTTACAATATACAAAGTTTCATAAAATCTCATTTTTTTCTCCTATTTAATCAGTGGTGCAATGACCAGAGACACAACAGACATTAGTTTAATTAAAATATTTAAAGATGGGCCGGAAGTATCTTTAAAGGGATCACCAACTGTGTCACCAACAACGGCAGCCTTATGGGCTTCAGACCCTTTTCCATATGTTTTTCCATCTAACTCTATTTTCTCTTCTATCATTTTTTTTGCGTTATCCCAAGCACCCCCTGCGTTTGATTGAAATATTGCCATCAATACACCAGAAACAGTTACACCAGCAAGCAATCCACCGAGAGCTTCAGCTTTAAAAACAAAACCCACAAAAACCGGAGTTAGTATAGCTAATAGACCCGGAATAACCATCTCTTTTATAGCGGATTGTGTAGAAATTTCTACACATTTACCATATTCGGCCTTTCCATCGGCTTCTTCAAAGATTTTTCTGTCCTCCTTTGACCATTCATCATCTTCTCCATATTTTTTCATAACCGAAAGAGCTGCAGAGAGTTCGGGAATATTTTTAAATTGTCGACGCACCTCTTCAATCATTGACATAGCAGCTCTACCTACTGCATTCATTGCTAAAGAAGAAAATAGAAAAGGAAGCATTCCTCCAACAAATAATCCTGCCATTACCATGGGATTTGCAATGTCAATTTTTGTGATTCCTGTTTGAACCATATAGGCGGCAAAAAGAGCTAGTGTGGTTAACGCAGCGGAACCAATTGCAAAGCCCTTACCAATTGCCGCTGTGGTATTCCCAACGGCATCGAGTTTATCCGTACGGTCACGCACCTCATTGGGCAGCTCAGCCATTTCGGCAATACCTCCTGCATTATCAGAAATTGGGCCATAAGCATCTACAGCCAACTGTATTCCTGTATTTGCCAGCATACCCAAAGCTGCTACAGCAATTCCATACAGTCCAGCAAAATGGTGTGCGCCCACAATTCCTGTGGCAATAATTAAAACAGGAAAGGTAGTAGATTGCATTCCAACGCCTAGTCCAGCAATAATATTCGTCGCTGGGCCGGTTAGTGACTGGCGTACAATTGAGGTAGTAGGAGCTGTGTTTGTTCCTGTGTAGTGTTCCGTGATCATTCCAATTCCTAATCCAGCGGCAAGGCCAATTGTAGACGCCCAAAACACCCCCATGTTAGAATAATTTACTCCGTTTAGTTCAAAAGAGCTTGGAAGGAGGTTGGTAATTAATAAATACATAACCCCAATCATAATAGCTGAAGATCCAAACTCACCTATGTTCAATGCTTTTTGTGGATTTCCACCCTCCTTAACTGAAACCATAAACGTTCCTATTATAGAAACAATTATTCCAGACCCAGCAATTAATAGTGGCAGAATAACAAAACTAAGATCAAATACCCCTGCTGCCAAAATACTTGCTCCAAGAACCATAGAACCAACAATAGATCCTACATATGATTCGAACAGGTCAGCACCCATCCCGGCCACATCACCCACATTATCCCCAACATTGTCTGCAATTGTTGCAGGATTTAAAGGGTGATCTTCAGGAATCCCCGCCTCAACCTTTCCTACTAAATCTGCTCCAACATCAGCTGCTTTTGTATAAATTCCTCCACCCACACGTGCGAACAGTGCAATAGAAGAGGCTCCCAATGAAAAACCCGAAATTACATTTAATATTTTTCCAATAACCCAGCCTTGGTTCATATAAATAATAAACAAACCAGTGAGCCCTAAAACACCAAGTCCAACGACCGAAAGTCCCATAACAGAACCGCCTGTAAATGCAACATGAAGCGCGGGGGCTAGTCCGGTTCTCGCAGCATTTGTAGTGCGATTGTTTGCTTTTGTTGCAACCCGCATACCTAAAAACCCTGCTAAACCTGAACAGAGTGCCCCTGTAATAAACGAGACCGCTGTTAGTGAGCTAGATACAGAGCTTCCTGCGTTTGCATAGGCAAGTAATCCCGCAACTAAAACAACAAAAATTGTTAAAACCCTATATTCTGCTTTTAAGAATGCCATAGCTCCTTCTGCTATATTTGCGCCAATTATTTTCATTTTATCTGTACCTTCATCCTGCTTGACAATCCAGCTTGTCTTCCATGCCGAAAAAATCAACGCTAAAACACCTGCTCCAAAAGCAAGGTTTACATACATCATCAGATTCGATTCCATTATATTTATATTCCTTTATGAATTAAACTTGTTCATCGTTTTGTCCAGACCGTTATACAAGATGGACTCCGCAGCGTCTGCTGTTAATTGGATTATTTCATCAGCTAGTGGTTGATCATTTTTCTTAAACGGTTTCAGTACATATTTTTCTGCGGGCCTTTTGTGGTCTCCTGCAGCAACTCCAAATCTAAGCCGTGCAAAGTGAGTGTTTCCTAAGTGATATATTATGGACTCTAACCCCCTGTGGCATCCGTCACCACCTTTTGGACGAATCCGAACTTTTCCTAGGGGCAGATCCACATCATCAACTATTACAAACAAATCACTCAAAGCAATATTCCATTCGAGACAGACAGTTTTTACAACAGCTCCGCTGGCATTCATTCCGGTTACCGGTTTTACCAATAGTACTCTCCCGTTTTTTTTCTGCGAAAAAACATAGTCACCCTTACCTGGTTTAAAGCTGACCTTCCACCTTCGTGCCAATTCATTGATCACCCAAAATCCAGCGTTGTGTTTTGTGTTTGCATATCTGTCTCCAGGATTTCCAAGACCTAGAAATACGATCATGACTCCTTAGATTTTTCCTCTTCAGATTCATCTTTACCATCTTCTTCTTCAGGTGCTTCTCCTTCTTCTAGTTCAAGTTCTTCTTCTGGCTCTTCTTCAACTTCTTCTTTTGGAGGCTGACAGCTCACCACAGAAATATCACCGCTGGTTAGTACCTCTAATTCTTCTGGAATTTCCAAATCTTCTACATTTAGGTTGGCATTCAACTCCAAATCTGAAATATCTACGGTAATATTTTCAGGCACATCTGCAGGGAGACAGCTGATTTCAATTGATGTCAAATTCTGCATCATCACACCGCCCTCTTTCACACCTACAGATGATCCAATCAATTCTAGAGAAACTGAAATGGTCATTTTTTCGTCTCTACGTACTCTCATCAAATCAATATGAATAACGTCATCTGTAACTGGATGATATTGAATCTCTTTTACCATCACGTACTGGGTGCTGCCCTTTAAATCAACCTTAAAAATACGATGTCCCGATCTCATAGATTTCAAAAATTCATTTTGAATTACAGTAAGGTTTATATTTTCTTCCCCTTTGTAATAATAATTTACTGGAATCAGCCCGCTGTTTCTTATAGAGCGTGCTGAACGACCACCCGTCTCGGTCCTATCCGCAATATTTAATTGTTCATATTGTTGTGCCATTTTCTATCTCCTTTTAAAAATCAAAAAGCGCGCTTACAGATTCACCTTTGTGGATCCGTTTTATTGCTTCTCCAAAAATACCTGCCACAGATACAAAGTCAATGTTTGGCAGTTTTCTTTCATTTGAAATATATATTGTGTCTGTAAATAAAATATGATCTATTTTTGAGTTTTTTAATCGATCAATCGCAGGGTCAGACAGAACCGCATGGGTTGCAACCGAAGAGACTGATCTCGCACCATGCTTTAGGGCAGCTTCAGCGGCATTTACAGTAGTACCCGCTGTATCAATCATATCATCGACAATCAACACATCTTTTCCCTCAAGGTTACCAATAAGATGCATCACTTCCGCTTTGTTCGGCGAGTATCTTCTTTTATCAATAAGTGCAAAGTGCATGCCCAATCTCTTTGCATATGCCTGGCTTATAGGAACCGAGCCTACATCTGGTGAAAGAACCACTGTGTTATCCGGGTCTTTATATCGTCCTTTGATTTCATCTAGCAAAACTATTCTGCTATATAAATGGTCAAACGGAATAGATGCAAAACCCTGAATTTGGGTGGAGTGTAAGTCCATACTTATAATCCGATCTGCACCAGTTGTTGAAAATAAATCAACCATAACTCGAGAAGAAATAGGAACTCGTGGGGTGTCTTTTCTGTCCTGCCTAGCATATCCAAAATAAGGCACTACAGCTGTAACTCTCTTTGCAGAGGCGCGGACAGCAGCATCTAACATTAAAATCAATTCAATTATATTTTCAGCCGGGCTGTTCGTCGATTGAACAATAAAAACATCCTTACCCCTGATGTTTTCTTCGTACTTTACCCAAAGTTCACCATCAGCAAAACTCCTAATGGAAATTTCACCTAAGGGAACCCCAAGATTCTGTGCAATCCTTTTTGCTAGCTGAACATTACTTCTGCCAGAAAAAATTTTCAAACTGTTAGTATTTGAATTCATGCAATTTTTATTTTTTTAGTTGATTCGTCATTAATAATCTGCTGGGGCGCAGGGACTCGAACCCCGACTGTCGGGACCAAAACCCGATGTCCTGCCGTTAGACGACGCCCCAAAAACCAGTACTATTTCCTAAGTAACCAGAAAGTTGATAAAATCAAGAGTTTGCGGGAGAGGTAACTATTGTATGGTAGGTTGATTTAAATTGTGATTCTGCAGATACCGCAGAAGACACATCATTAAATATTCCATACACAGTCGAGCCACTACCCGACAAACCGGCAAACACAGCACCTAATTCAATCAGTGTTTTTTTTATCCGACCGATCTCTGGATATGCTGGAAAAATTACTTTTTCAAAATCATTTTTAAAGATCTCTTCAGGAAAACTATTTTCCTGAAAAAAGCTGGCGAAGTTAGGGGATTCATTAATATCTTCCAACTTGTTTTTTAGTAAGCCAAAAGCTTGGGCTGTATTAATATGGATATTTGGGAAGACCAACAGAACAGTTCCGGAAGGTGGGCTTGAAAGAGTTTTTAAATCCTCCCCGATTCCTTTACCTATTTGTGTCCCTCCTTGAATAAAAAATGCTACATCTGCCCCCAAATCAGCTGCAACGTTCTCCATTTTTTTGTGGGTCATATTCAAGCTGAAAATTGAGTTCAAGCACTTAATAACTCCTGCCGCATTAGAAGACCCCCCTCCTAAGCCTGAGCCTTTAGGTATCCTCTTTTTTAACCTTATTTTCACTCCCCTTAGTTTTGAAAAACTATCCCTCATTTTTATCCATGCACTTACACATAAATTAGATTTATCATTTTTAAGCCAGCTTACATTAGAGGAAAATTCACACCCGTTATCTGATTTTACAACTTCTAAATCATCCCCAAAGTTCAGTTCCTGAAATACAGTTAAAATATTATGATAGCCATCTGACCTGCGGTTCAAAACCTTTAGACCAATATTTATTTTTGCTCCAGATTTAAGTTTCAAGGTTTGTTTTAAATTTTTCTTACTAAAGCAACTGCCTGAGCAGCCCAGCCCTGTTGTTTGCCAATATAACCTAAACGATCTGTAGTTGTCGCCTTAATAGATAGCTGTGACTCTTTTATATTCATGATTTTAGAAAGACCTCTTTTTATACTGGGAATGTGGTGTGCAATTTTAGGTTTTTGAAGCAAAATCACACTATCTATGTTTTCAATTTCCCAACCTATTTTTTTTATCTTTATAGTGGCATGTTGTAAAAATAGTTTACTTTCTACATTTTTCCATTGGTTGTCATCACTGGGGAAATAGCTTCCAATATCTCCGAGCCCCACAGCACCTAAAAGAGCATCCACGATAGAGTGAATTAATGCATCTCCATCTGAATGTCCATCTGAACCTAGACCTGAAGGGATATCAACACCACCAACTATCAGAGATCTCTCTCTGACCAGTGGGTGAGCGTCGTATCCTATTCCGACTCGCATACCGACAGAGTTACTCATTGAAACGTTTTTAAAGGTTTTGAGTTTATGATAGCCTCTGCGAACACCCAATCTTCCTGTGTTGTAATTTTTATATTAAACCTGCTACCTTCAACAATTCCAATTGAGTAACCCATTTTTTCCATTGTCATAGCCTCATCGGTTTCTAAATCGTTTTTTTCATTTAAAGATGATAGTGCTTTTTTTAGCATGTTTTTATCAAACACCTGCGGTGTCTGAGCAAGCCAAACTATATCCCTATTTAATGTAGCCTGAACAGTATTGTTTGAACTTTGTTTTACTGTGTCAGTCGCCTTAACCGCTGCTATAACGCCATCAAATTTTTTGGTTGCATGAATTGTTGACTCAATCAATTTGACGGTAACAAAAGGCCTGGCTCCATCATGAACACAGACCAGATTGCAATCTTTAGATACTGCTTTTAATCCGTTATATACAGATATCTGGCGATGTTCGCCTCCAGAAACAACCCTTATTCCGATTCCAAAATAATTGGAAAATATCCTCTTTGACTCTTTCACCATTTCGGAGGGTACAACGACCACTATTTCTTGAATTTCATTAGACCGAATAAATGGTTCAATAGAATGAAGTAAAAGAGGTTTTTTCCCTAGTAATTTAAATTGTTTTTGCTCTCCGAATCGAAGACCGGACCCCGCTGCAGGTATGATTGCTGCTGTGGGCATAAATTTACAGCTCTATATAACTAGCATGGCATCGCCATAACTTAAAAATTTATAATCCTTCTTTTTTGCTTCCCTGTAAGCCTTTTTAATTAAATCAACGTCTGCAAACGCAGAAATCATCATAATAAGGGTGCTCTTTGGCATATGGAGGTTTGTAATAATTCCATCAATCATTCTAAACTTGTAAGGAGGATATATAAATTTATCTGTCCACCCTCTTTTAGGTGTAACCTGAAAGCCAGATACCGCAACAGTTTCCAGCGCCCTAACACAAGAAGTTCCGACTGCAATTACTTTTCGGCGTTTTTTCTTTGTTTCGTTTATAGAAAGAGCTGTCTTAGGGGGAACCTCAAAATACTCTGAGTCCATCTGGTGTCGATTTAGATCTTCCACCTGAATGGTCCGGAATGTACCTAGCCCAATATGAAGTGTAACAAAATCATGCTTTACTCCCTTTCTTTCTAATTTACCTAACAAACTATTTGTAAAATGAAGCCCTGCAGTTGGAGCTGCTACAGCCCCTCGCTCCTGAGCATACACTGTCTGGTACCGAACTTTATCTTTTGCTTCTGCGGGTCTATTAATGTAGGGTGGGAGGGGAGAGTTTCCGACTCTTTCTATTACATCGTAAATGGGTTCGTCACCATGTTCAAAGCGAATTACTCTGCCACCTGATATAGTATTATCAATTACATCACAGTGAATTTTTGGTGTGAATACGAGCTTGTTTCCAATCCTCACTTTTCTTGCGGGTCGCACCATAGCTTCCCATAGATTATTTTCAAGCTCCCTTAAAAGAAACACTTCTACCTGTGCATCTGTTTTATCTTTTATAGCAAACAATCGGGCAGGAAACACCTTTGTGTTATTCAATAGAATTAAATCATTTTTACTCATATAATCAGAAATATTATAGAAAAGTTTGTGTTCTATCTTTCCGGTATCTTTGTGTACGACAATAAGCTTCGCCAGGTCTCTACGGGAGGATGGGTGTTGGGCTATAAACTTCTTTGGCAAAGGGAAGTCAAAGTCACTCAGTTTATATTTTTTTCTTTTTTCAATCATTAAAAAGTCCTTGTTGATATTTATGGTTAAGTCCTAAAAGCTGAAACGCTTTTTTCTGTGCAATTCTACCTCTAGATGTCCGCTGAAGATAGCCCTCTTTAATTAAAAAGGGCTCATATACATCCTCAACGGTAGTGGAGTCTTCGCTTATGGCAACGGCAAGTGAGTTTACCCCTACGGGGCCTCCGTTAAATTTATCTACCAGTGCCTCTAAAATTTTTCTGTCCATATTATCCAATCCGTTTTCATCAATCCCCATACCGTCTAGTGAGGCCCTTGCTACCTCTTGAGTTATAGTACCGTTAGCTTTCACTTCAGCAAAGTCACGTGTACGGCGTAAAATTCTGTTTGCAACCCTGGGGGTCCCTCTAGATCTACTAGAAATTTCCATTGCCCCCTCATCGTCAGTTTTAATATCTAATATTTCTGCTGAACGGTTTACAATATGAAACAGCTCTTCGGAATCGTAATAGTCTACCCTCAATATGATACCAAATCTATCTCTCAAGGGGGAGGTCAAATTTCCTAAGCGTGTTGTAGCTCCGGTTAACGTAAAGTTTTCAATATTTAGCTGTACACTTCTGGCGCTGGGACCTTTGTCTATCATGATATCAATAGTATAGTCTTCCATAGCGGAATAAAGATATTCTTCAACTACACTGTTCAACCGATGGATCTCATCAATAAAAAAAACATCCCTTTTTTGAAGGTTAGTTAACATTCCAGCTAAATCTCCAGCTCTTTCCATAACGGGACCTGATGTCTGTTTAATACTTACATTCAACTCTCGAGATATAATATTTGCGAGAGTGGTTTTCCCCAACCCAGGAGGGCCAAATAATAAAACATGGTCCAAGGCTTCTTCTCTTTTGTTCGCAGCCTCAATATAAAGCTTTAGGCTACCAACAATATCTTTTTGACCGATAAATTCGTCAAAATGGGACGGCCTAAGAGATTTTTCAACTACAATTTCTTCTTCTAGTGGAGCAGGGTCAGTAAGAGAGGTATCAGTCACGGGAGTAATATGAACAATAAATTGGGTACATTTCGGAGTATTAAAAGTAAGGGTTTTAAACAGGATATATCAAGGCCAGATTATCTTATTTATAGCGCTTAGTTTTTAAGCTCTTTTTTTAAAAAGCGTCCTGTGTAAGACACATTATGGTTAGATAAGTTTTCTGGTGTACCCATAAATAAAACCTCCCCACCTTCATCCCCACCTTCAGGGCCTAGGTCGATAACCCAGTCTGCACATTTAATAACCTCCAGGTTGTGTTCAATAACAGCAACAGTGTTTCCCCTGTTCACTAGCTCCTGAAGAACTTTTAAAAGCATTTTAATATCTTCAAAATGAAGACCTGTGGTTGGTTCGTCCAAAATATAAAATGTACTGTCATTGCTCGCTCGTGAAAGTTCTGTGGCAAGTTTTACTCTCTGTGCCTCTCCTCCGGAGAGTGTTGTCGCTTGCTGTCCTAGTCTGATATATCCTAACCCTACCTCAACTAAAGTTTCGAGTTTTTTCTTGACAGAAGGAATGTTTTTAAAAAAACCAAGCGCTTCCTCAGTGGACATATTTAACACATCCGCTATAGTTTTATCTTTATACTTCACTTCCAAGGTTTCGCGATTATACCTACTACCATTGCATGTTTCGCAGGTTACATAGACATCTGGAAGAAAATTCATTTCAATCTTTATAATTCCATCTCCCTCACACTCTCCACACCTTCCTCCTTTCACATTAAAAGAAAACCTCCCCGGCTTGTATCCCCGCAATTTTGACTCAGGTAGCTGACTAAAAATATCACGAATAAATGTAAATACTCCTGTGTAGGTCGCAGGGTTGGAGCGTGGGGTTCTTCCAATGGGTTTTTGGTTAATATTTACAACCTTATTTATATATTTAGTTCCCTTTATTTCTGTATAATTAAGAGGATACATGCGGGCCCTATGAAGTTCTTTTGCCAATATAGGATAAAGTGTTTCGTTTACAAGAGTACTTTTTCCGCTACCAGAAACACCAGTCACCAATACAAGCTTACCTAATGGAAACGCCACTTCAATTGATTTTAAATTATTTCCCGATGCTCCAGAAACTACAAGCATATTGCCCTTTTGTGTTCTTCTTGCCTTTGGCGTGGGAATCTGTTTTTTCCCAGCTAAATATTTTCCGGTTAGTGATTTTATGGATTTATATATTTTTTTTGGTTCACCAGAAAAAACAACTTCCCCTCCGTTTTCACCGGCTCCAGGGCCAAGATCAACGAGAAAGTCTGCCGCTTCCATTGTCTCTTTATCGTGCTCAACAACCAATATAGTGTTTCCTAAGTCTCTTAGTTTTTTTAAGGTACTAAGTAGTCTAGAGTTATCTCTGGGGTGGAGACCAATAGATGGCTCATCTAATATGTACAGAACGCCCACCAACTGAGAACCAATTTGAGTAGCAAGACGAATACGCTGTGCCTCTCCACCTGAAAGGGTGGAAGCTGATCGGTCAAGTGTTAGATAGTCTAGCCCCACATCATATAGAAAACCCAGACGTTCATTTATTTCCTTCAAGATTTCTTGGCTAATTATGCGGTCTGTTTTATTTAACTTTAGCGTTTTAATAAAACTCAAGGCTTCTTTGATAGACATTCTTGAAAACTCGCCAAGATTTGATTTTTCTATCGTCACAGAGAGACTCTCTTTTTTTAGTCTTGCTCCTCCACATGCGGGACAGGATCTCATGCTCATAAATTGTTCAATCCACTCTCTTATTCCATTGGATTTGGTTTGGTTGTAACGTCTCATTAAATTAGGAACCACACCTTCCCATCCTCCGGTATAGGTTCCGGACCACCGCCTGGATTTATATTTCATTTTCATCTGCTTATTTCCGGTGCCAAACAATAATATCTTTCTAATCTCCGAATTAATCATTTTCCATGGTGTTGTAAAATTGAAATGATAGTGACTAGATAAACTTCTAAGAATATTCCCATACCAGTTTCCCCTTGGTTGCTCTCCAAGCGGAACCAGAGCCCCCTGAATAATTGATTTCGATTTATCAGGAACTATCAAGTCTGGGTTAATATCCATATGTGATCCAATTCCATCGCAGTGTGGACATGCGCCAAATGGAGAGTTAAAGGAAAACATTCTTGGGCTTAGTTCCGCCATAGAGACATTGCAGTGGGGACAAGAAAAATGTTCGCTGAATAGGTGATCTTTGTCTGGATATTCACTAACGATAACCAGTCCTGAGCCAAGCTTTAATGCTAATTCTACTGACTCAGTTAACCTCTCCCCACAACCCTTTTCAATAATGAGCCTATCTACAACAACCTCTATTGTATGTTTTTTATTCTTTTTTAGTTCAGGTGCTTTGCTTATAGAGAGAATTTCACCATTTACTCTTGCCCTTAAAAAACCATCTCTTTTAATTCCCTCGAACACAGCCTTGTGTTGACCTTTTCTCATTTGAACTATAGGAGAAAGTAGACAGATTTTTGTTCCATTTTTGAAATCGTTTACCGCATCAACAATTTGTTGTACACTTTGTTTCTGTATTCTGCGGTCACACTTCCAGCAGTGGGGTTTTCCCACATGAGAAAATAGCAATCTAAGGTAATCATGAATTTCTGTTACAGTTCCCACTGTAGAGCGGGGATTCCTAGATGTGGTTCGTTGTTCAATGGAAATAGCAGGAGAGAGGCCTTCTATAGTATCCATTTCTGGTTTATCCATAAGCCCTATAAACTGCCTTGCATAAGATGAAAGCGACTCTACATATCTCCGCTGTCCTTCTGCATAGATAGTATCAAACGCTAGGGACGATTTCCCCGACCCGGAAAGCCCGGTTATAACTGTTAGCTTATCTCTCGGAATGTCTAAATCAATGTTTTTTAGATTGTGCTTTCTGGCACCCCGGATGATAATTTTTTTTAGAGCTTTTTTATTCATTCAATACTACATAGCTAAATCAGGACAACTATCAATTTACTTACATAAACAAATTTGTAACAAAACCGATTTTATTTTATATATAATGTTTACATGGTGTAGTTTTGATTCTAAACTTTCAGTAATTATTATTAATAATGAATTCTCTTAAAAATCGAATTCTCATTGCCATGCCGCACATGACTGATCCTTATTTTGGGAAATCCGTTGTTCTAATGTGCGACCACTCTAAAGAGGGTGCCATGGGGTTGGTCGTAAACCGACCGATTTCCGACCCAGATCTTAGAAAGTTGTTTTCTGAGGTCTACCCTGATGGTAAACGTATTTTAAAAAAAAATCCTTCCGTTTATTTTGGAGGTCCCGTTATGATTGAAAGAGGAATTGTTTTACACACTCCGGAAATTTCACTAAATGGAACCATTAGCGTTTCTGATGATTTTGCTTTAACAGCTCATAAAGAAATTATAGAAAGCTTAGATAAAGATATTCCTGCTTCAAATTACAAACTAGCCATAGGGCATGCAGGATGGACAGGTGGACAGTTAGAAAGTGAAATTGAAAACGGCGACTGGTTAATTCAGGATACAACAGGTGATTTCATATTCAACACACCGGATGAACTTATGTGGAATCAGGCAGCGCTTTCTTTTGGTATCAGCCCTTCAGAGTTTTCGGGGCATGGTGGTTTGGCGTAAACTGCCTTTATAAAAAGCAGTATAACGTTTATTTGATACCCTCTTATAATTTGTGTGATATTCTAAGTTGACTTAAGTGTGTCTCAATTCACTCTTCAAGATCATAATCATAACTTAAGACTAAACCTCGTTCATGAATTTTTTTGGGGGTTCGGATTGGCCTTTCATACCGTTTATGCGGTGATTCCCCTGTTTCTCCGTGAGCTAGGAGCTCCAAATGGTATTGCTGTTTCTGTTGGCGGTCTTTTCACTTTTTTGATGGCAGTTCCTCAACTGACCACTGCTGTTTTAGGAAGAAATATCCGCAATTTAAAGTTTGCTGTTCTGCTTGTTCACTCCCTAATATGTGTTCCACTTTTTATTATGGGGTTTGTCTTTACTTTTTTTTCTCTATCTGGTCAGTCTGCATGGATTTTCTATTTATTTCTTTTTGCTATCTATAGTTTGGGGCTTGGTATTGTCGTTCCCATCTGGGCAGATTTTTTAAATGCAGTTACCCTTCGAAAGGTACGAGGAACCTTTTTTGGGTTTTCTTTTGCGTTTGGAAGTATTGGGAGTTTTTTGGGTGGTATATTGTTAAAATATATTTTAGAGAGCAACCTTGCCTTTCCAAGAAATTTTGGCGTTGGTTTTTTTGTTTTCTTTGGCTCTACGGTAATTGCTACGGTTATATACTTTGGTTATCGTGTAAATGAAAATAGGCCCAAAAGAAAAAAATTATCCCTTGCGGAGTTTTTAAAACTTACAAAAACTGTTGTCAGGGGGCACAAAAACCTTCAAAAATATATTCTATCAAGAATCTTCTATTGTGCGTTTTTCCCTGCAGTAAGCTTATATCCTATTTACTGTCAAAATAAATTTGGATTTAAACTCGGCGAAGCTGGAAACTTTACCATTATAACTGTCATAGCATCCGGAGTTGCAAGCTACTTCGCAGGAAAAGTTGGGCAGCTTTACGGCCACAAGTCAGGGTTGGCGATCTCTTATGTTGCCCATATTCTGGCTGTTGTGATGGCAATCTTCTCACAAAACATGATCTGGGTCTATGGAGTTTTTCTTTGTGTTGGAATTGCAAACGGAGCTTTTATGCCCTCAGCCATGAATTTGGTCTACGATTTTGCAGGAGATCGGGATAATAAATTGTATATTGCCCTTATAGATTCTGTTTTAGCACCTTTTGTTATTTTATTCATTGTATTGGTGGGTATATTAACTGAATTAAAGCTGTTTTTTATCGCCCTTATTGCCATTGGAGGAAGTCTTTTTGTTGGATTTATGGTGTTGATTCTTTTTGTAAAAGACCCTGGATTATTTCCTAAGTTTAGTATTGAAAAATAAATGTTATTTACAAGTTAAATCATATTTATGAAAACTGTCATAAAAACAACCGTAAAAAAATATAATTCTTTATCTATCTGATGGCTGGGCCCGTTCGAAAACTGGCCACAATTGTATTCACAGACATCGTTGGCTTTACCAAATTATCTGCTGAGAATGAGCCTTTAGCTGTACAGCTTTTGGAAACCCAGCGAACCACCTTAAAGCCCATTGTTGAGCGACATAATGGACATTGGTTGAAAGAGTTGGGTGATGGTTTGTTGCTAACCTTTGACACCACAAAAGATGCGGTGGACTGTTCTATAGAAATGCAGCATACTGTAAAGAATGTTGCTAACCTAGACCTTCGGATTGGAATACATCAGGGAGAGGTTGTTATTCAGGGTAATGATGTGATTGGTGATGATGTTAATGTAGCTTCAAGAATTGAACCCTTTGCAAGCCCCGGCGGAATAGTTGTAACAAACCCAATTAACGCATCTTTATTGAGGGATCCTGTTTATCAAACCAAATTAATTGGTGAACCAAAATTGAAAGGGGTAAGACAGGATGTAAAGCTACATTGTATTGTTTCCCATGGACTTCCTGAAACTGACCTATCCAAAGTTTCAGCTAAATTGGATCCATCAACTACACCTGCTGTTACATCCGAAAAAACTAATAGCCAAACTCAGCCTTCAATAAAGGATAAAAAAAATCCTCTACTATTAATTTCTGGTGCTATTGCAGGGGTTGCTATCATTGCTGTAGTAGCTATATTCATGGCAGGCGGTTCTGAAAAGGCCTCGGAAGATGATTCAAATAAGGTTTCCATTGCCTGTCTTCCTTTTGTCAATATGAGTGCAGATAGGGATAATGAATATTTTAGCGATGGAATCACCGAAGAAATATTGAATTATCTTGCTAAAATAAAAAACCTACGGGTTATTTCCCGAACCTCAGTTTTTACATACAAAGATAAAAAGGACATCAGTCTTGCTGAAATAGGTAAACAGTTAAATGTGTCTCATGTTTTAGAGGGAAGCGTACGTAAGGCCGCAAACAAGGTGCGTATCACTGCTCAGCTTATTAGATCAAAAGATGATGCTCATCTTTGGTCTGAAACATATGATAGAAATTTAGAAGATATTTTTGCTGTGCAAGATGAGATTGCACAAACTATAGTCAACACCCTTAAGATGGATTACATTGGACACACTGGAAATAAAGAACTAAAAAAGACAAAAACATCCGTTGAGGCATACAATATGTATTTACAGGGCGTTCACTTCCAAGACCGAAGGGATGAAGAGGGAATGAGAAAAGCTCTAACTTTCTTCAAAAACACTATACGCGAGGATCAAAATTATGAGTTAGCCTATGTAGGACTCGCAAATACCTATTTACTATTAGCTGATTATGGATACGCTAGCTTCGATGAAAACATTCCTCTCGCTGAGTTTAATGCATCAAAAGCCATGGAGCTAAACCCAGAGTCTGCAGAGGTTCATTCTGCAAACGCATATGTAAGTCTCATGAAAAAAGAAGATCCTATTAAAACAGAATCTTATTATCTAAAAGCAATTGAATTAAATCCAAATTATGCAACAGCGCACCACTGGTATTCTGATTTTTTAAGAATGGTTGTAAAAGACTATGAAAAAGCTTTATCATATGGTAAGGCAGCACAAGGTCTGGATCCACTTTCAGGAATTATTGCAATAAATCTAGCTCAGGCACAAATAGCTCTAAACAAAAAGAATGATGCAAGCAAAACGCTTAAAAATATTTTAGAGGTCCATCCAAAGTTTTTACAGGGATATCTTGTTCTAAGTAAGGTTTATAAAACACAGGGTTTGTGGGAAAAGTCAGAACAAACCGCTCTAAAGGTAACAGAAATAAAGCCAGATGACGGCCGCTCCTGGTCAGAGCTCGCTGAAATATTAACAGCTCAAGGAAAAACAAAAGAAGGAATTAAGGCATACAAAAAATATGTTAGTTTAAACCCCTCCTCTTCTATGGCCTTGGAACACCTATCTTTTGGCTATTATTTTGATAAAAATTATGATAGAGCATTAGAAACAGTTGAAAAAATATATGGATTAACCCCCTTTGCACCTCTGGCAAATCTGGTAGAGGGCTGGATATTTTTTGAAAAAAAAGACTACAGCTCCGCATTAGATATACTTAGTGAATCCAAAAAAGGGTTTTTAGGTCTATCTGCATTCCATGAAGCTTTAGCATTATACAGTCAGGGCTTGATATATGCTCAACAGGAAAAAAGAGAAGAGGCTCTTTCGGTAATAAATGAATTAACAAAGTTTGGTGGTGCAGATGGCATAGAAAGCTTAAAAGGCATTATTCATTTATATTTAGGAAATACAGATAAGGGGTATAATGCAATTAACAATGGGATATTGGACCAAAATCCGTATATATATTTAAAGGTGGATCCTAAGCTCGATCAGTTTCGAAATGAAACAAGGTTTAAAAAACTGATTGATTTATACAAATTAAGTTAATTGTTTTTAGTTTCTCTTTCCTGAAATATTGTCGTTCTAAATAATTAACTCGTTCAGTTTTTATTTTTTATTCAACCGTAACTTAAACTAAGTTTACTGTTGACCTATGGAAGATAACTAATTAGTAGGAGGCTATATCTGATGAAAACCACCTGTAAGCTAATCCCATTTTTTTTATTGTTCACTTTTAATATATTTGGACAAACATCTATTTCTGGGTACGTTAAAAATAACAATCAAGAACCACTAATAGGTGCAAACGTTTCTATTAAAAACACAATGCTTGGTGGTGCTTGTGATGTTAGTGGATACTATAATATTGACCTTCCAAGGGGGTTCCCAACTAGTGAAAACATTACACTAACGGCAACGTATATTGGATATAAAAACCAATCCATATCTGTTGCCCTTCCATCTATGGGAGTACTTAGTAGGGATTTTGTTTTAGAGGACGATGTGATTGGCTTTCAGTCTGTTGTAATTGTTGGTTACGGTACTCAAAAAAGAGGTGACCTTTCAACGGCAATAACATCTGTAAAAGGTAAGGATGTAATTAACCAGCCAGTAGCGAATCTTGATTTAGCTCTTCAGGGAAGAGCGTCTGGGGTAAGCGTGGCGAGTTCCTCCGGACAGCCAGGAGCTGCAGTTAAAATTTTAATCCGTGGAGCAACGTCCATTACTGCAAGTAGTGAACCGCTGTACGTGGTTGATGGAATACCTATGACATCAGACAATAACTCTATACTAGAAACGGGGGGATACAACTTTAACTCTATGTCAGATATCAATCCGGACGATATTGAGTCTATCGATATTTTAAAGGATGCGTCAGCGTCAGCTATCTATGGCGCTCGTGGCGCCAATGGAGTCGTTCAGATTACCACCAAACGGGGCTCTAAATCCGGAAAAACCTCTATTGTCTTTGACCGTTATACAGGGACACAGTCTCCAGCGTATATAGTTCCAATGATGAACAGTAAACAATTTATAGAAATGATGAATGAGGCTGCGCAAAACGATGGTCTTCCTGCAGATTATTTTTCTTCAAGCGGTCCAGACTGGAATCGGATTGGCGACCCCGCTGATCCAAACCTCGTTAATACAGACTGGTATGGAGAAGTTCTCAGAAAAGATGCTCCCATTGAAAACACATCTCTCAGTGTTCGTGGCGGTAGCGATAAACTAAAATATTTTATAAATGGTTCTCTGTTTGATCAGGCAGGAATACAAAAGGGAACAAACTATAATCGATTGAGCTTCAGAACAAATATAGATGCTAAAATAAACGACAAAACGAATATAGGAACTAATGTGTATATCAGTAAAAGCGATGCGTTATCTACAATAGGTGATAACTCATATTTTGGAGTTATGATAAACACTTTAGCAGCTGATCCCACTATGCCTGTGTTTGATGAGGATGGTTCCTATTCTAATCCCTTCCACTACTATTCATGGTGGGCTCTAGAAAATCCAGCAGCGGCAGCTGATCTCTATAAAAGGAACACTTCTACAAATCGATTTCTTGGTTCCGTTTTTGCGGAATATAATATTATCGATAAACTTAAATTTAAAAACTCTTATTCATTAGATTATTCTTACCTAAAAGATGTAATGCACTATCCGTCAACTGCAGCGGAATCTTGGCAGTCAGGAGTAACCGGAAAAGGCTTATTTGCAAATTCAGAAAATCTCACATGGCTCACTGAAAATATGCTTACCTATGAAATCAGCTTTCATCAAAAGCATCATCTTAATTTATTGTTGGTTTACACAACACAAACAGCATCTAACAATGTTGCCAGTATCGCGGCACAAAATTATAGCAATGATAATTTAGGCGCTCTAGAGCTTGCAGCAGATATAGTTGACGCGTCTACCATGGGAACATCTTGGGGAATTGAATCTTTGGTCTCCCGTATAAATTATAATTTGGATTACAAATATTACTTTACAGGCTCAATTAGGCGGGATGGCTCCTCACGGTTTGGGGCAGACAGAAAGTATGGTGTATTCCCATCTTTTTCGGCGGCCTGGAGAATAACAAAGGAGCCTTTTATGTCTGATTTTAATTTTCTTTCAGATATGAAGCTGAGATATAGTTATGGAAAAACAGGGAACCAGGATGGAATAAATAATTTTGCTTCAAGGGCCCTTTGGACGGTGGCAGCTGCGTATAACGGCTCTGCTGGAATAAGCCCTAATCGAATGGGAAATGCTGAGCTTGAGTGGGAGACCACTACACAAAATAATTTTGGGGTAGATGCCAGTTTTATGGATAATCGTTTTTCTGTGACTTTTGATACATATCAAAAACTTACTACCGGTTTGCTTCTAGATTCCAACGTCCCCGGCTATACCGGTTTCACCACTGTAACTAGAAATATTGGAGAGGTTAAAAACAGCGGAACAGAGTTTTCAATTAGATCTTTCAATATTGATACTGATGATTTTACCTGGACCACTACATTTAATATTTCAACAATTAAAAATGAAATAACTAAGTTGGAACAGGATAATGAGCGCGCTGTTGGTGGAACAAATATTATGAAAGAAGGCTATCCCTTGGGAACATTTTATCTTATACACTGGGAAGGTGTAAATCCCCAAACAGGAAATTCAAACTATACAGATGTCAATGGCGATGGTGTAATTAATTCAGGCGACATGCAGCTCATTGAAGACAAAACCCCTTGGCCTGACTATTTCGGTGGATTTGGAAACTCGCTCTCGTGGAAAGGATTTGATCTAAATGTTTTCTTTCAGTATTCACAAGGTAACTACATTTTTAATCACTCAAGGTATGCACAGGAGCAGGTTGGCTGGAGCTTTAATTATGGAGGGTTTTTTATTCCTTATGGTAACAACACCGAAAGAGTTGAAAACGAACGGTGGCAAAACCCGGGAGATGTAACCGATGTTCCTCGGGCAAGCCTAGGATATGAATTTGACGAAGAAGGAAATGCAATTAGTGCTTTACAGCCTAACTGGATGGAGGACTGTGATCAATGGCTAGAGGATGCCTCATATATAAGATTGAAAACTTTTGAGTTTGGCTATACTGTCCCATCTTACTTTGCGGAGCAATATGGGCTATCTTCATTGAGGATATATATTTTAGGTCAAAACCTCTGGACAAAAACAGCTTACCTCGGCGTAGACCCAGAGGTAAGCTCAAATGGAGAAAATATTACCCGAATAGGTGAAGATTACGGTGGGTTGGGACAACCAAAAACTGTTTACTTTGGTATAAACGTAGGAATATAGGGCGGCTATAATGAAAATATTTAACACAAAATTAATTCTAACATTTTCTTTTCTTTTTGTTTCTGCATGCAGTGTTTTAGATCATGACCCACAAGATGCCATTGTCCCTAAACAAGCATTTGATTCAGAGTCATCTGTTCGGTCTGCTATTGTTGGTTTGTATCATCAGCTACAGTCCGATGATTATTATGGGGCGTCTATTCAGTATGCTTCAGATAATTATACTGATGTTTCTACCTATGCAGGTTTTAATATTGAATATCAAGAGGCAGGTGAGGGGATTATCCCGCCCACAAATTTACTTGTGGAAAAAATTTGGCTCGGTGCTTACAGGGTTATAAATGGAGCTAACGAAATTGTTAGCGGCGTTCCTGGGGTTGATGACATTGGGTTTACAGAAGACGAAAGGGTTGCTGTTATTGCGGAAGCTAAATGTCTCAGGGGTCTAGGATATTTAGACCTGTTAGTCCATTTTGGAGAACATTGGAACCTAGACTCTGAATATGGATTGCCTCTAGTAACACGATCGACCAACAGCGATTATGCAAATGTAGAAATGATTTCAAGAAGCACTGTGCAAGAAACCTACGATTTTATTTTGAATGATTTAGAAACTGCTGAAGCGGGCTTGCCTAATAGTGATAACAGAGCTGTGGCTACCAAAGCTCTTGCTCAAAGTCTTTTAGCAAAAACATACCTTCATATGAAAGGTTATGAGTCTGCAATCAATTACTCTACTCTTGTCATTGACAATGCCAACTATTCTCTTAATCCTTCATTTTTAGATATCTTTCAAAGTGAATTAACAAACGAATCTATTTTTGAGCTTGTTTCTAGCTCTCTTGATATAAGTAATTTAGCTCTTTGGACAGTTCTACGTGATGAGGTCCTCCCTGAAGAAAGCTTAATTGCATCCTTCTCTGAAGGTGATCAGCGGAGAGAACTCATTGGAAATGTAGAAGGAAAACCATATGAACGTTTTTTGAAGGCAGAAGACTTTTCAAGTCACGCCAATCCGGCATACATAATACGGATTGCTGAGTTATACTTTTACAGAGCTGAGGCAAATCACTTTTTGGGCAATTCTAATGATGCTCTTGAAAATTTAAACGCTGTAAGGACCAGGGCTGGTCTTAATCCACATGCTGATTCAAATAATTTTTTGGATAAATATATAAATGAAAACAAATGGGAGCTTTTTGCAGAAGGAAAACGCCTCCACACATTAGTTAGAATTAATAAAGCTGAGGAGATTTTAGAGATTGAATCTTTTAGAAAAATATATCCTATCCCTGCCAGAGAGTTCGAAATAGATGGAAATCAATTGGTACAAAACCCCGGATATTAGATTTAGGCCTTAAGTCTTTTTATAACCTGAGCAATAGGACACCAATTCAGCGTCTAAAAAAAACTAAAAAAATCTACTTAAAGCAATATTAAGTTTGCTTTTACACCATTCCTGAACGGTGTTCTCCTCCGTCACAGTAAATGATGGAACAATTAATGAAATCTGCCTCTGGTTTCATTAAAAGTGATACAGTATTTGCAACATCTTGCGGTGTTGTTGTTCTTCTCATGGGGTTGCGTTTTTTTGTGTTCTCTACCCAGTCCTCCCATCTGTCAGTTATTTTTGTCAGTGCTCTTGTGGGGGTCACTCCCGCCTGGATAGCATTTGAGGTAATTCCGTATTGTCCTAGTTCCCAGCCGATTTGCCTAATTATGGCTTCCATGGCAACTTTTGCAACACTAACGGGTCCATAACCTTCCATTGCTACGTAATTACCTTCGCTTGTAAGTCCCATAATTCTAGAGCCCTTTGCTATTAGGTCTGCTTTAAACAATTTTTGTGTCCAATATAAAAGTGAATTTCCCATGACATGAACAGTCATATCCATTTGTTTTTGACTTACAGGCTTGTCACTAAAAAAGTTTGTGGTGGTTCCAAAGGCTATAGAGTGAAGCAGTAGTTTTAGTGGTGTTCCCTTGGTTATATCTTTTATCTGTGGAATATATTTATCCATAGTCTCCAGTGAAGCAGCATTGGTGTTCCAAAACTCTACCATACCACCATTTAAATCTGAAATTTCTTCTTTTGTTTTTTCTGCTTCTTTTTTTAGTTCCCCTCTATCAAAGTGAAAACCAACGATTCCATATCCTTTACCTGCGAGTTTTTTTGCTGTAGCTCCCCCGTGACCAGTGGAACATCCTAATATTAAAGCCCATTTAGACATAATAAATCCTTATGATTATTTTCAAAACCAATTCTTATCTAGAATTTAAAAATTATGTGTATACAATCTCTGCTGATGTGTCTGTATATCCATCGTAAATTTAAAGATTATCAAAAGTAAATAATGAAACGTAAATCATCTTATACTAAAGAAGACATCATTGAGGCCTCTAATGGTATTATGTTCGGAGAAAAAAATGGAAAACTACCAAAACCTCCTATGCTTATGGTGGATAGAATTTCTCATATTTCAGACAATGGAGGAAAGTATAAAAAAGGAAAAATAATCGCTGAGATGAACATAGATCCTAACCTCTGGTTTTTTAAGTGTCACTTTGAAAATGATCCTGTTATGCCTGGCTGTCTTGGGCTAGACGGACTGTGGCAGCTCCTTGGCTTTTTCCTTTCGTGGACTGGGGGAAGAGGAAGAGGAAGAGCGCTGGGTGTTAAAGAACTAAAATTCAAAGGACAGGTTCGTCCATATCACAACTCAATAATCTATACAATTGATGTCCGTAAGTTAGTTTCTAGGTCTATGTATATGGTGTGGGGAGATGCAGTGGTAAAGGCTAACAAAAAAGAAATATATTTTGCCAAAGATTTGCAGGTGGGGTTATTTGATAAACTGGTATGGGATACCGGAATGGACCCCCGTTTAGATCCTTTTTAAATAAAATAAATGCGCTGTGGAATTATTGGCTTACCAAATGTAGGTAAGTCCACATTGTTTAATGCTTTGACTGCTTCTTCAGTTCCTGCGGAAAACTATCCATTTTGTACTATTGACCCTCATGTCGGTGTTGTGCAACTTCCGGACTTAAGGCTCAATCGGTTAAGAGAAATTTTTAATCCTGAAACTGTGACTTCGGCTACAGTTGAGTTTACTGATATTGCTGGTCTGGTTAAAGGCGCCAGCAAAGGAGAGGGGTTGGGAAATCGTTTTTTAGGGCAGATTAGGCAGGTTGATGCTCTGGTACATGTGGTGAGGTGTTTTGAAAATAAAAACATAACCCATGTTGATGGCTCAGTCAACCCCGTTCGAGATGCAGAAATTATTGAAACAGAACTTCTTTTGTCTGACCTGGAAACCATACGGAAGAGGTTGGAGAAAACAGAAAAGCTAATAAAAACTGGAGATAAAAAAATTAAAAAGGAGTATGGTTTTTTATCTAAACTAACCAAACACTGCAACGAAGGACATCAAGCTAGAATGATAAAAAGAGATAAAGAAGAAAACATTATACTTCGTGGGCTCCATCTTCTTTCTGCAAAACCTATTCTATATATTTCAAATGTAGATGAACAAGAAATTACTTCAAAAGAGAGAGGGGCCATTGTTCAACAACTTTTTAATTTTGCAAAAAAAGAAGGAAACACCGCTATCAGAATTTGTGGACAAATCGAACAAGAAATAGCTTCCTTACCTCCAGAAGAAAAAACTGAATTTTTAAATGAGTATAGATTAAAAGAAGCAGGGTTGGGCAAGGTCATCCGCGCATCTTTTGATCTTTTGGGGCTGCACACTTACTTTACAGGTGGATCAAAAGAGGTGAGAGCTTGGACTATAAAAAAAGGATTAACTGCTCCTGAAGCAGCCGGAGTTATTCACTCGGATTTTCAGAGAGGTTTTATTAAGGCAGAGGTCTATAAGTATAATGATTTAGATCAGTTTGGATCTGAAAAGTCTGTAAGAGACCGTGGTTTAGCTAAAATGGAAGGGAAAAATTATATTGTGAACGATGGGGACTGTATTTATTTTCGATTTAATGTTTAAATTCTACTGTATTAAAGATTAAAATGGAAAATAACCAACCCAAAATAGGCGTCATTGGAGTGGGGCATTTAGGACAGCACCATGTTAAACATTTAGTGGAAATGGACAATCTTAGTTTTTCCGGTATATATGATAAAAACAAAGCTAGATCCGAAGAAATTGCTTCTACCTATCGCGTTAAGTCTTTTTATAGCCTAGAAAAACTTATAGATAAGAGCGATGGTTTAACTATTGTAACGCCAACAGCTGATCATTTTCACACAGCCTTGGAATGTATTCAAAAAGGAAAAAGTGTTTTTATTGAAAAGCCTATTTCTCATTCTGTACAGTCTGCGGACTCTTTATTAAGTGCTGCAGAAGAAAATAACGTGTTTATCCAGGTTGGACACATTGAGAGATTTAACCCTGCTCTTTTGGCAGTAAAAGACTGTCAACTTAACCCAAAATTTATCGAAGTTCAAAGACTCGCGCCCTACACCTCCCGTGGAACAGATGTTCCTGTGGTTTTAGACCTTATGACACACGATATAGACATTCTACTAAGTTTTGTTGATTCGGGAGTAAAAAGTGTTGCCGCCACAGGTCTATCTATTATGACTGACTCTGTAGATATCGCACATGCAAGAATACGGTTCGAAAACGGTACTGTTGCCAGCCTTACATCCAGCCGAATCGCAAAAGATAAGGTGCGAAAAATAAAGCTTTTTCAAAAGAACATGTATGTAACCATTGATATGCTTTTAAATCTCACGGAAGTGTATCAGGTTGTTAATAAAGATAGTACTCACACTGAATTGACAGCTCCCTTAAATTATAAGGGAACACAAAAAGAAATCGTTTATAAAAAACCTACGGTTTTACACAATGACGCCCTAAAAATGGAGCTAGAAAACTTTGCAGATTCTTTAAGGGGAAATTCAACTCCAGCAGTAACAGGAATATCTGGGAGAAACGTTTTAGCGATAGCAGAGCAAATTCATGATTTAATTTTGGAAGATCTCCACTAATAATTATTTATGAATATCCGGAACACATTTTTTAAATACAGAAGCTTTACACCTATTCCTCTTGCCTTACTAATTATATTTTTTGCTTCACCAAACCATTCGTTTTTGAGTTGGGGTATAGCTTTATTGTTTTTGGGAGAATCTATCAGAATCTGGGCAGTTCGATATGCTGGAGGAGCCACACGCACAACAAAGGTTGGCGCACCTTTTCTGTGTACGTCTGGGCCGTATTCAAGAGTGAGAAATCCTTTGTATATAGGAAATATGATTCTCTATACGGCTTTCGTTTTTATAGCAGGAAATGAAAACCTTTGGGTAATGGTGAGTGTTACTTGGTTGTTTTTTATTGTACAATATAGTTTGATCGTGTCTCTAGAAGAGGAATCTTTGTATAAGCTTTTTGGTAAAGAGTATATAAAATATAAACAAAACGTACCTTCTCTTCTTCCTCGAGTGAGGCCCTGGAAAACCGAAAAACCTATATCACCCAAACCGATTTTTGATACACTAAAAACAGAAAAACGTACCTTACAGAATATCGTTTTTGTTCTATTGCTGGTTTTTATTCGAAACCAAATATAACACAAAAATATGACTGATTCTCGCGCTCTGACTTTTTTTGTGGTTGCTGGAGAAGAATCTGGAGACCTTCATGGGTCTCGACTAATGCGATCGTTAAAAAAGATACACCCCTCCTCTCGGTTTATTGGACATGGAGGAAATAGAATGAAAGGGGAGGGTCTCCAAATATTAAGACATGTGGACTCTCTTTCTATGATGGGATTTTCAGAGGTCTTAAAACACCTACCTTTTATGATAAAAGTTATGGGAGAAACAGTTAAGGCTATTGAAAAACTGAGACCTGATAGGGTTATTTTAATTGACTATCCTGGGTTTAACCTTAGACTTGCAAAGAGGTTGAAGATGAGCTATATCCCTATTACCTATTTTATTCTTCCACAGGTTTGGGCTTGGAAAGAAAAGCGTGTCGAAATATTAAAAAAATATGTAAATCAATCTCTGTGTATTTTTCCGTTTGAACAAAAATGGTTTGAAGACCGTGGGGTTTCCGTTCACTATCCAGGACATCCCTTTTCAGAACAATATTTTCCAGAAGAAACAAAGGATGCGTTTTTTTTACGTCACAACTTTGAGAAATCAGACCCGCTGCTTGTCCTTCTTCCGGGAAGTAGACAGCAGGAAGTTGACCGCCACTGGAGTGTTTTTTTGAAATCCGTTGAGTTTATTAAAGCAGAAAACCCAAATGTCCAGTTTTGTGTTGCAAAAAGTCCGGCTGTAACTTTAAATCCAATTCCGAGTTTTATTCGAACAGAGAACAAGCTTACAAAATGTTCCATACTCTATGCTGATGCCGCTCTATCCTCATCGGGAACAGCGACACTTGAATGTGCGGTTCATGATACTCCTGTCGTTGTATGTTACAGGATGTCTTGGTTTTCATGGCAGATAATTAAACATCTTACCAATGTTCCTTTCGCGTCTATGGTAAATTTAATTGCAGGAAAAAAAATAGTGCCTGAGTTCTTACAAACAGCCATGAAACCAAAGCTCATTGCGGGCTCTGTTTTAAATCTTTTCAATCGCTCTGGTGAACGCAAAAACATGCTGCTTCAGTTTGAGGCTGTAAGACGAAGTTTGGGCCTTCCTGGAGTATATGATAGAGCTGCTGAGGCTGTTTTAAATAAACATTTTTAATGTTTACAAAAATGAAGTTAAAATCCTTGTTTAGTAAATATTTACTAAAGTTTCTTTATGGTACATGCCGATGGGATGTAAGGGGGCGCAAACAAATAGAAGAGCTAACCAGGTCAGGAAAAACCGTTATTATTGCCATCTGGCATGGTAAGGTTCTGCCTGTTTTTATGGACCTAGCTTCTTATAATTATTATGCCTTGGCCGGAATGCATAAAGACGCAGAGCTTATATCTCAAATTGGAGCACAGGTGGGCTGGAAATTGCTTCGAGGGTCCAGCTCTGACAGAGGAAAAGAGGTGTTTAAAGAAATGATCACTGTTTTATCTAGGCCCGGGGAAGTTATTGCTATGACTCCAGATGGTCCAAAGGGCCCTGCAAAAATCCCAAAACCAGGTGTAATACGAGCTGCCCAAAAAACAGGTGCGATTGTGATTCCCGCAATTGGCCAAGCAAAAAGCAGGTGGGGCTTTACCAATTGGGATACATTTTATGTTTCTAAACCTTTTAGTAAAATTGTCTTGCGTTATGGAAACCCTTTACGGTTTGATACGTCTGGTGATTTTCAAGAATGTGCAGACACACTAAAACAAGCGCTAGACTCTCTTGAGCTTGAAGTAGATATGATTCTGGAAGGCTAAACTAGCTTGAATAAATTATTTAGATTTATTCTTTCTCCTATAGGGGTCATTTATAGAATTGTTGTAAAGATACGAAACATATGTTATGATTTGATGATATTGCCTTCCTTTCGTCTTAAGTGTAAGGTCGTTAGTGTCGGAAATATTAGTATAGGGGGGACAGGAAAAACCCCAGCTGTGATTGCCTTAGCAAAATATTTCCAAGATAAACATATTTCAGCTGCAATACTTAGTCGGGGATATAGAAAAAAAATAAAAGGAACCGTTCTTGTCTCTGATGGTAAAACTATTTGTTCTGATTGGCGGTCTGTTGGAGATGAGGCGTTTTTTACAGCACACTCTCTTAAGTCTATTCCTATCGTAGTTGACCCAAACCGTATTAGGGGAGGTCAATATCTAATTGAAAGGTTTAATCCCGATGTTATTATTCTAGATGACGCCTTTCAACACCGTCGGATCAAACGAGATCTTGACCTTGTGCTTTTAAATTGCTTAGATAGTAGAGAAAAATATCGACTAATTCCTTTTGGTAACTTAAGAGAACCTTTATCACAACTAAGAAGAGCTGACCTGATAGTTCTAAGTAAGTCAAATTTGGGAAGTTTTCCATCTCGTTCAGTTAATGTTGATAAAAGATCAAAAGCCAATATTTACAAAGGCTCACTTAGCCCAACCGGTTTTCTCTTGGACAAAAACGGAAAAAATGTCTCAATTCAAGAAGTGCGAGACAAGGTTGGTGTGCTGGTCTCTGGTGTTGGTAACCCCTCAGGGTTTTTAAAAACTGCTGAAAGTTTAAAATTAAATATTTCAATCCACCTGTCCTTTAGAGATCATCAGATATATACAAAAAAGATGATTGAAAATATTATATCAAAGGTAAAAACAAGTGGTAGCGATTTCATCTTAACAACAGAAAAAGATATGTTTAAACTGACATCTTTTTTGAATAAAACTTCTGATGTTAGTTTTCCTTGTGAGGTTTACAGTCTCCCTGTTTATTTTATATTTACAAAGGACGCTTTGGATGAAATTTACAGGTCGGTTTTTTGAATTTATTAGACACCCCTTTTTTTGTGCGAATTTTTCCCTTAACTTTTACAAAATGAATTATCAAAACTTTAACCATAAAAACGAGGGGCAACATGCAAAAAGGAAGTGTAAATAAGGTCGTATTAGTAGGTCATATGGGCGCTAATCCAGAAACAAGGTTTACTCCATCAGGAACGGCGGTAGCTAATTTTAATATAGCCACTAATGAATCTCGAAAGAATGCTGAAGGAGCGTTTGTAGATCATACAGAATGGCACAGCTGTGTATTATTTGGAAAGCGAGCAGAGTTTGCTGGGGAATATTTAAAAAAAGGGCAACTAATTTATATAGAAGGAAGACTTCAAACTCGATCTTGGGAAGACGACAGTGGTACAAAAAAATATAAAACAGAAGTTGTTGGCTCTGAGGTAACCATGTTGGGTAAAAAAACTGACGTAGGGGGTGGCTCTAGAGAAGTAAATGATAGCTCCGATGACGATCTCCCCTTTTAAGGCGGTTTAAGCTGTTTTTAGTTTCCGAGTTAGGCTTTTATTTATCCACCCTGTCTCACTTAAAAAATAGACAATCCTAAAAAATACCAGTTTTTAAATAGATATTCCCCGAGACCAAGGTGGGTTCGTTACCTTTTGGGTTTTTTTTCAATGTTTATTTGTAGTCTGGGAGCAAAAATAAAGGTGTATGGAAGACACAATGTTCCCAAAAATGGTCCTTTTGTGGTTGTTGTAAATCACTTTAGCTATATTGACCCTCCTTTTGTTATTCATGCTGTTCAGAGGCCAATTAGTTTTTTAGCAGCCAGCGACCAAGTAATTACACCTCTATATCTTTGGGCACCCTTTCTGTATGGTTTTATTCCCACAGACCGTACCAGACTAGCTCCTTCTACAATTAAAAAATCAATCCACGCTTTAAAATCCGGTGACATCTTGGGAATTTTTCCAGAAGGAACATCTCTCTCTAGGGTGTTGCGCCCAGCAAAAAACGGTGCTGCCTTTCTTTCTGCTGCGGGGAACACCCCCATGCTTCCTGTAGGAATAGTTGGATTAGAGGATGGCTTGGATGGGCTTTTTAGGGGAATACGTCCGAAGGTTCAAATTAACATTGGGAAGCCTTTTGGGCCTTTTTCAATTTCAAAGGCTAAAGAAGAAAAAGAACGTGATTTAAAAAGAGTTGGTGAAGAGATTATGTGCAGAATTGGAGCTTTGCTTCCTGAAGAAAGGCACGGACATTTTATGGGAGACAAAAGGATTAATCGTTTTCGGAAGCAAAATGGCTTTCCTGACTTTTAACTCCCAGAATAAATAGTCCTGTAATAGTAATAACACCTCCAACTAAAGTGTTTGTTAGTGGCTCTTCCGAAAGGAATACAAGCGCCAAAAATGAAGCGATAAGCGGCTCGCCCAGGGGAATCGATATAATTATAGATGGGCGGAAATATTTGATAAAATAATTAAAGACAACGTGTCCAAAAATTGAGGGGAACAGTGCTAATAGAAAAAACAGGAAAAAATCCTCCCCTGAAAAACAAAAAAGAGATTTATTCCCTAATACTGAAATGACCGCCAATGTGATAGCTGCCCACATAAACAGGTGCCTACAATAAACAATAGTTGAGGTGTGTTGTCTGACCTTTTCTGCAATAATAAATACAAGGGCGATACATAGGGAGCATAAAATGGCAAATAGATTCCCCTTTGACTCTTCTGTATTAAAATCAATTGAAAAATCTTGAACAACCAAAACACCAAAAAATGCTAAAAAAACACCAAATATCGTGACAACAGGAAATTGCCTCTTTAAAACAAATATTTCAATTATAAGAGAAAATAGGGGTGCAGTTGTTCCTAATAGAGTTGCATTAGAAATAGTTGTGAGTTTGACTGCTGAAAAAAACAGTCCAAAGTGAAACCCAAGAAATATGCCTGCAATGATAACAGGCTTTTTAAATGAAGAGTTTAAGTGTCCCTGCCTTTTTACCCCACTATAAAACCACAGCATAAAAGATGACAGAGCCATCCTCCAAAAGGCAATTACCTCTGCAGAGATGCTCGGAAGAAAACGTACTATAATTGAAGAAGAGCTAACCGAAAAAAGAGCTATGACCAGCCAGGCTAGATTAGCCTTCTTAATGTTTCTCACGATAAAGAAAGATTATTAAATCGACTTCCTTTGGGTAAAATTTAAATACTTTCTTTAAATTAAAATTTATAATAGAATGCTAAAAAAGGTCTTTGAAAGTGAATTCCTATTCTGAAATTCTCACTTCGGGCATAAATAAAACCAAAATCAAAATCTATGTCAGAAATTTTTTCTTCTTCCATAATTTCAAGCATTGAGGCCCAATATGGATCCCAAAACACTTCAAAAATCAACTTAAGACTTTTTCTGGCGTCCGCGCTGACAGCATAATATGCGCGTGGCATTGTGTCATAACCAGGATAAGAGGTTATTGTAGCTCCGATGGTATGGTTAATCCGTCCCTGCCCGGACTTTTTTAGATTAGAAACAGTATAGGCAGCAAAAAATTCATACCACATGCTTTCTTCGTCTTCACATTCTGTAAACTCTTCCTCTATAAAATTACATTCATCGCCAACCCGCACCCACTCTGTTCGTATACCATCACCATTAGTGCCGCTCCAGTTGTTTTCTTCAACCTTCTTAAAGTTATGTTTATTGGGATATCCTCTTAAATGAAAATGCCCTCCAATTGAAAGTGCCTGTTCAGATTTTACATCCCCCTTTTTAAATACCATATATTTTGGACGAAAATTTAAATCTCCAAATAAATATCCTCCCCATTTTGACATAATTTGAAATCTGTCTGTAAGCCCATATCCCCAAGAGAGACCACTTAAATATAATACATTTTCTTTTAGGGTATACCCTGTAGGGTCAAAAAATATATCGTTAAGCCTTTCCTCTCCGTAATACCAGCGTCCAGAGTCTTCTTCTCCTGGTTTTGATGTTCCCTCGGTTCCTTTTGAGAGGCGAGATATAAACTCAACTCTATCAACCTTTGTCCGCTCTATAAACAATTCTCCAAGCTGCGATTTAATTCTAAATCCATCATTGCTCTCCAATATCAAGATACCCTTTACTTTATCTCCAGATTTAAGATATATCATTACCTCATCTGGCTGGATGTCCGCCTTGTTAAGTGTCACCGCACCAAATGTCGTTTCAAGGGTATAGGTGCTGTCAGTTTCGCTTGAAACTGTACCCGAAACCCTGTCACCACTTTTTAAATAAAACTCTTTCGTATCTTGAGAAAAAAGAATTGCTATGTTAAGGTATAAAAAAGCCAGAATTATTTTTTTCATTTTACCCTCATTTTTTTAATGTTTATCTACGGTAAGTTTAGTTATTATAGCCCTCGTATCCTAAGGCTTGCACTAATAAATTAAATTATATAAAGTCATTATAAAAGGAAATTAATTTTACACCATCTCTATGTTAAGATACCCTAAGGTAACAACACTAAAATCAGCTCTCTCTTTTTATTTGATTCTTGTTTCTGTAGTTTTAGGAGCGAAACCTGATGAAGCAGAAAGATATGCCTCTCTCCAGTCTGTGTTACCTTTTATAGAAGAAAAAGATATCCCCTTGAGTTATGTTATTGATTTGTTCAGCTCCGACTCCTTGGAGCTATATGAAGATATTCCGGATAAATTTGAATATGCCTATGAAAAAAAGAATTATTCAAGTTATAAAAAACTATTTGTTACAAGAAAAAGAATAAATGACGGCGTGGCGTTTTATAATAAGAATGTTGAAATAATTAAGGCTGTGTATGATAGTTTAGGGGTGGACCCTTTTTTAATATTAAGTATTTCTGGGATTGAGAGTAACTTTGGAGCGCACCCTGGAAAATATGAGGTGTTTAATGCACTATACACAATTGTTTCATCTATTCCAAAAAGAAAAAACTGGGCCTCAAAAGAGCTGGCAGAGTTTATTGACTATTGCTACCGTGACAATGTTCAGGCATATTCTGTAACCGGATCATATGCTGGGGCTTTTGGTTTTGGACAGTTTATCCCCTCTAGTTTTAATCGATACACTGTTGATTTTGACAGTGATGGTGTCCGTCGATTTAACGAGTGGGGAGATGTTTTAGCGAGTATATCAAATTACCTTTTGAAAAATGGCTACGAAACAGGTGGTCCCTTTACTAAAGGCTCTAGAAACTGGAAATCAGTCTATGCATACAACCATAGTGAAAACTATGTGAGGGCTGTGCTTGATCTGCGTTTAGAATACAAAGAAAGAATCACAAAAAATTAGGTTTTTCAGCTATACCAATATCTAAAAAATCTCTTAAACCATTTTTTAGTATGGTCTGACACTGGAAACCACCATGGCTCTTTTTTTAATCCTAAGCGGTCCTCATAAACCGCTTGAACCCGGGAAAAGGCCTTCAGCCCCTCCTCTCCACGAACCCTACCAATTCCAGAGATTCCAACACCTCCAAACGGTAGTGACGCACAGCCATAGTTTGAGTTAACATCATTTATACATACGGAACCCGCTTTTATCTGTTTAGCTATTTCACGCCCTTTTCGTAAGTTTTTGGAAAATACTGATGCACTTAGTCCATAGCCACTGGAGTTTGCTTCTGAAATAGCTTCACGCTCTGAGCTGACCCTAAAAACAGTAATCACAGGGCCAAATATTTCAGATTGCATAATTTTACTTTTTCTGTTTTTTTCTTCAATAATTGTTGGGTACAAAAAACAAGAACTGTCTTTTGTTTTCTGATTATAGTCTAAATGAAAAGTGGCTCCTTCTTTTTTTGCCTCATCGATGAACGATATAACGGTTTCCTTTTGCTTTTGGTTAATCATTGAACCAATGTCAGCAGATTTTTTGTCATCAGAAATATTTAATTCTTTAGCTCTTTTTTTGAGGAGCTCTAAAAACACATCAGCAATAGACTCCATTACATAAATTCGTTCTACAGCAATGCAGGTTTGTCCGTTGTTTGAAAGCCCCCCCCATATCGCAGCAGAGACTGCGCGGTCTATATCCGCATCTTCTAATATTATCATAGGGTCGTTTCCTCCCAACTCAAGAATAGAGGGCTTAAGTTGCTTGGCACAGTGTTCAGAAATCAGTTTTCCCACCTTCACACTTCCTGTAAAACAAATGATATCAGATTGTGGGCTTTCAACTAACTTAGACCCTATATCTCCGTATCCTTGAATTATTTGAAAAACACTTTCGTGGACCCCCCCATCCAAAAACAGTCTGTGTATTTTATCTCCTGTTATTGGTGTGACCTCTGAAGGCTTCAGAACAACGCTGTTTCCTGCAAGGAGAGCTTCTACCACAGGAGATATAGCTAATATTAATGGGTAGTTCCAGGGTGAAATAATTCCTGCCGTCCCATGAGGAAAATATTGAACGTAACCTCTTTTGTGAACAAGAATTCCTGTTGGTCGTTTCTCTCTTGATAAAATAACAGGAGCATGGCGGCACATATATTTCAGGTGTTCCGCCACGGTCATTACCTCTACAAAACTATCCCAATAGGGCTTGCCTGTCTCATTTGATATAGTAGAAATAAACTCATCAGACTTTTTGACTAGATTTTTTCTGATACCATTAAGTATTTCCGCCCTGTCTGATACTCTTAGTGTGCTCCATATCTTTTCACCCTTTTTACTTCTTTCAAGAACATCTTTTAGTTCCTCATCGGTTGTCAAGGGCACCGTTCCCACAACTTCTTGTGTTATAGGATTATAAGATAATAGTTTATCAGTCATTATCGTGAAGTTAACTATTAATAAATAAAAATATTAGAAATAATTCAAAAAACACTTTAATAAAAGAGGTTATTATGGTTTATATAGATTGATTGTCTCATGTTTGAAGTATTAGATATTGGACATCAAAATAATTGTTTGGATACGGCTGTTTCTGTTCTTGAAACGGAGGTAAGCAGGTTACAGTACGAAGGAAACACTCGCTGTATAAAAATAGTTCATGGTCACGGGAGAGGAAAACTAAGAGAAGCTGTGAGAGACTGGTGCCGTGAACATGAGGGTCGGTTTCAGGCGGTCGTTTTTGGTGAAGATTATGATATTTTTCATAAAACCTCTGTTTCTATGAGATCAGACTGTGGAAACCCTTATGATTTAGATTTGGGACGTAAAAATCGAGCTATTACCTATCTCTGGTTTTGGTAAATTTTTATACTTAAATATTACCTACCTTTGTTAATATTTTAGCGAAAGTGTTTTAAAAATTTTCTTGACACTCTTGTATGTTTCGAAGTAATATTTGAAAATGACAGGAATTGTCATTATATAGAATATCCGAGGTAAAAAAATAATGGTCAATTCAAATAAGCGTTTCAGGAATGTAAACAATTCTAAAGGAAACGATTTTTACTGTTTTTTTATGTATCCTTTCTGTTTTTTGTTTAGGTTATGAAAAAATATATGTTCCACTACAAAAACATATTGAGATGTATATGGCTTACATGAATAGTTTTGTGGGTGAGTTTGTTCGGTATAGGAAAAAAATGGGAATCCGCATCCCCCTTACCTCAGATCTTGACCTAAACCTTAAATTCACCCACCAGAAATTATTATATAAAGTACTTTTCACTATTAGCTGTATACTAAGCAGTGCATTGTTTAAATTGAGGTATATAATTTCAAAGAAAATTAAATATTTTCAGTTTTCAAACGATTATTAGTAAATAGAATGAGATTTTTTTAAAGGAGTAACTAGTTTATGGATATTGCAACGTTAATAGGTATTCTTTCGGGCCTTGGTATGATTGGTGGTGGTATATTTACTGCTGCTGCCGCGGCTGGCGCAGGGACAGGTGTCTTTATTTCGCCTAGTAGTTTCATTATCGTATTTGGGGGAATGATAGCTTCAGTCGCTGTTGCTTTTCCGTTGAATGATGTTTTACAATTGGGGGCAGCTATAGGTGCTACTTTTAAGGGAAGTGGTGACAAATTAGGGACATATGTTGACGAAGCTGTAGAGGTTGCCGAGGTTGCTAGAAAGGGAACGACAGAGTTAGAGGGAAAACTTGGCACTGTAAAAAACTTCTTTTTTCGGGATGGTCTTCAGATGGTTGTAGATGGATATGGAGAGGATGAAATTTCAGATATTCTTAATACTAGAATTGACTACAGGGAGGTTAGGGAAAAAGCGCAAGCAGATTTATTTAAAACAATGGGAAATATGGCGCCAGCCTGGGGTATGGTTGGTACACTAATCGGTCTGGTTATTATGCTTTCAGGTTTTGGAGGCGCTGGTGGTACAGATGCGCTAGGCGCGGGTATGTCAGCTGCTCTTATAACTACCTTTTATGGTTCCGTTTTAGCTAACTTATTTTTCCTCCCAATGGCTGCAAAGGTAGGAAGTCGAATCCAGTTTACCTCCACTATCCAATCATTACTTGTAGAAGGTGCCAAGCTGATTCATCAGAAAAAACATCCTATTATTGTAAGGGAAAAACTAAATTCCTTTATTCCTCCAAAAGAGTGGAAAAGGGAGGGATAGTTGCCAAAAACCTTAAACTTTAAAAAAGGATTCAAAGCCGGGGTAAGCTCTGTTGATGAGGGTCTTCCCGGATGGTTTGGAACCTTCGCTGATATGATGACCCTTTTGATGGCGTTTTTTGTGTTGCTCGTAGCAATGTCCACTTTGGATCCTGTGAAACTGCAAGAAATGGCTGACTCTATGGGAAAATCTGTGGGATCAACAAAGAAAATGGAGGGAGCAATGGACCTGGCTGATATAAAATCTGAGGTCGTTGCTATGCTTGAAGAACAAGAAAATGAAGCAATGAAAGAGCAGATGGAAGTTTATTCCTCCCCAAAAGGTTTGGTAATATCTATTTCACAAGAGGCCAGTTTTGATCCTGGGTCGGCCACTCCCAAAAAAGGGTTTCAATCTATTTTGGATAAACTTGTTCCCATTATTAATGCCCCTAATAATTATCACCCTGTGTTAATTGAAGGGCATACCGATGACAGGCCTATTCCTAAGCGGCTTCAAAGGGTGTTTCCTACTAATTGGGAGCTATCATCTGCGAGGGCTTCTTCAATTGTTAGAAAACTTTTAACCATGGAGGTAGACCCTTTACGTCTTGAGGCCACAGGTATGGCTGAGTTTTCCCCAAGGAAAAAGCCCCCTTTTCCAAGGTTGTTAGACCAGTCGTGGATAGCTGAAACCAACAACAGCCCTGAGGGAAGAGCAGAAAATAGACGTGTGGAAATTGTGTTCCCTAAAAAGACCATGAAAGATCAAATGGGACCAAAAGTTGAGGAGGTTATAGAAACCGCCTCGTCTGAATAAAAGCTTCTTTGTTATAAAAACAACTTTAAAAAACCTTAATTGTTTTGAGGTTTTTTTATAACAATATTTAAATTAGTTATATATTGTGTTTGTTTTATTCACTGATGCTCGCTTGGGCTGCTGCGAGCCTAGCAATTGGTACGCGGAAAGGAGAACAGCTCACATAATCTAGCCCGTTTTCTTTACAAAAATGAATTGAAAAAGGATCTCCACCATGCTCGCCACAAATTCCAATCTTTAATCTCCTATTTACACCACGCCCCTGTTTCACTGCCATAGATACGAGCTTTCCTACACCATTCACGTCCAAACTTTGGAAGGGGTCTCCATCTAATATATTCCTGTCCAAATAGTCTGGCAGGAAAGAACCAATATCATCTCGACTGAAACCGTAGGTTGTTTGAGTGAGGTCATTGGTTCCAAAACTAAAAAACTCTGCATGTTGGGCAATCTCATCTGCCGTAAGGCAGGCTCTTGGCAGTTCAATCATTGTTCCTACCATATAATTGAGTTTAATTCCTTTTTCTATTTCGACCTCTTTTCCAACTGCTCGAACAATAGTTTCTTGATCTATATATTCTGTGACAGTCCCCACCAGTGGAATCATAATTTCGGGAAAAACAGAGATATTTTCTTGTGTCAGCTCGGCTGTGGCTTCTAAAATTGCCCTTGCTTGCATCTCCGTAATTTCTGGATAGGCAATCCCTAATCTACATCCACGGTGTCCCAACATAGGGTTCAGCTCGTGAAGCCCTGAAATTCGTTTTTCTAGTTTTGATATTTCCAGACCCACATGGGTTGCCAGCTCTTTAACTTGACCATCTGTTAGAGTCATAAATTCATGAAGAGGTGGATCCAAAAGACGAATAGTAACAGGCTTATCCTTCATGGCTGTTAAAATTCCCTTAAAATCTTCTTTTTGAAATGGAAGTAGCTCCATAACAGCCGCCCTGCGATCGGATTCATTGTCTGCCAAAATCATTTTTCGCATCGCAAGAATTCGTGTTTCATCAAAGAACATGTGCTCTGTACGACACAGCCCAATTCCTTCGGCCCCAAACCGGATTGCCTGTGCAGCATCTGCCGGACTTTCGGCATTAGTCCGGATTTTCATAGAGCGAAACTCATCTGCCCATCTCATTAATTCTTTATATTCTCTGTGAGTATCCGGGTCTGCGGGAATTAAATCCAGCTGACCTATATAGAGGTGTCCCACTGTACCGTTCATAGTAATCCAATCACCTTCTCTTAAAACAGAGTCGCCAATGGAAACCTCTTTCGCTGGTGCATTTATGTGTAGGTCGCTACACCCAACGATACAGCATTTTCCCCAACCACGTGCAACAAGGGCAGCGTGGGATGTCATCCCCCCTTTTGCTGTGAGAATAGCTTCTGCAGCGTGCATACCGTGTACATCCTCGGGCGAGGTCTCTTCTCGAATTAAAATTACCTGTTCACCATTCTTGTGCCACTCTTCAGCATCATCAGCCGTAAAAACAACTCTTCCTTTGGCTCCACCTGGACCCGCAGGCAACCCTTTAGCAAGCAGATTGGCGGTTTTTTCTGATTCACTATCTAACATCGGATGAAGCAGTTCGTCCAGCTGTTCTGGTTTGACCCTCATGATGGCCGTCTTTTTGTCAATTAAACCTTCGTTAGCCATCTCCACAGCCATTTTAATCGCTGCGCTACCATTTCGCTTTCCAACTCGTGTCTGAAGCATCCATAGTCTGCCCTCTTGGATTGTAAACTCAATGTCCTGCATATCTGTATAGTGTTTTTCCAGATTAGTTCGGATCGTATCCAGCTGTGTATAAATTTCTGGCATTGATGTTTCAAGTGATGGGAGATTTTGGGTGTCTGCTGTTTTTGTTGCCTCATTTAGAGGGTTTGGTGTTCGCAGACCCGCCACTACATCCTCTCCTTGGGCGTTGGTTAACCACTCACCAAAAAAATTATTTTCTCCTGTTGCGGGGTTTCTGGTAAAGGCAACACCGGTAGCAGAGCTGTTGCCCATATTCCCAAACACCATGGACTGGACATTAACGGCCGTCCCCCATTCATCGGGAATGTTTTCGATGCGACGGTAATTAATAGCTCTTACTCCATTCCAACTTTGAAAAACAGCTTTAATTCCACCCCAAAGCTGTTCCATAGGGTCATCTGGAAAGTCAGACCCCAACACTGTTTTTATTTCAGATTTAAATACTTCGGTTAACCTTTTCCAATCATCGCCCGAAAGGTCTGTATCATTTTTGTAATTATTTTTTTCTTTATAAACATCAAGGATAGACTCCAGTCTATGCCGAATGCCGTATCCGTCTTTCGGTTCGACCCCTGTAGCCTTTTCCATAACGACATCAGCATACATCATAATTAACCGCCTGTATGCATCATAAACAAACCTGGGGTTATTTGTTTTTTTAATGATGCCCGGTATGGTCTCCGTTGTTAAACCAACATTTAATACGGTTTCCATCATTCCCGGCATCGAAGAGCGTGCACCAGAACGAACAGACACCAAAAGAGGTTCGCTTTTATCTCCAAATTTTGTGCACATGATTTTTTCAGTCTTTGCTAGTGCCTCGTTTACCTCCTTCTCTAGTTTTTCTGGTAAATGGTGGTCATTGCTATAAAAATGGGTACACACCTCAGTGGTTATTGTAAAACCCGGCGGAACGGGGATATTTAAATGATTCATTTCAGCCAGATTGGCTCCCTTTCCCCCTAATAAGTTTTTCATATCAGCCCTGCCATCAGCTGTTCCATTTCCAAAAAAGTAAACGTATTTGTTCATAGATATCCTTTAATATTACATAAAAATAAGGCAGAAATTTAAGGTGGTCAAATAATCATAATTACGCGTAAAAGGTGCTCTTTCTCTTTTATTAATGCGTTTAGAGTTAGCTATTTAAATATCGTATTTTTGTAACATCATGTGTGTTAATTTTCGGGGCGTTGCCGCTGTTTCGATTTTATTTGTTTTTGTTGGGTGTAAAAACTCTGTTCCCGATAGCAGCCTCCAGCTAGCCCTTTCCGCTGATATTCGTGGGTTTGATCCGGCTCTCGCAGTAGATGTAAGATCCGGCAAATTAATTTCTCTTGTTTATGATAATCTTGTTCATTTTGGTGACTCCACTGAAATATTACCAGGAATTGCCAAAAGCTGGAGAATTTCTAAAGATGATCTGGAATATAGATTTACTATTAGGGACAGTATTTTCTTTCATGATGGAAGCTCCCTAAAAGCTCAGGATGTAGTTTATTCGATTAGTCGCATTTTAAGTCCTGAGGTTTTGTCTCCCCAGTCTTGGATGTTCTTAAAGATTGATGGGGCTGATGCTTTTATGAATAAAAAGTCTTTATCTGTAAGAGGCCTAACAGCTAAAAACGATAGCACCTTAATTATAAAACTAAAAGCCCCTTTTTCTCCCTTTATTCAATATCTTGCAATGCCTGCGGCTTCAATTATAAACCGCAAAATGGAAAAATTAATAAACGAACTTCCCGCAGGAAGCGGCCCCTGGAAGCTTTTAGGTTGGAATAGAGATGGTGAAATTAACCTTGTCCGAAATGAAAACTATTGGGGAGAAAAGCCCTTAGAAAATACACTTAGGTTTAGAATTTTATCTGAGGCTATTACTCAGTCCGCTGAGTTTGAAGCTGGAAACTTGGATTTTTTATCAATACCACCAACAGAGATAAATAGATGGAAACAAAAAGATAAACACAAAAATCATATAGAATACTCTGATGAATTAAATATTTGGTATATAGGATTAAACTGTTCAAGGCCTCCCTTTGACGATTACCGTGTAAGGCGGGCTATGAACCTATCGCTTGATAGAGAAAAACATCTTCACCTGCTTATCCCTGGTGGTGAGCTCTCTTCAAGCGCAGTTCCGCCTTCTCTATTGGCTGGCAACCATAAAATTAATCCATACCCCTATGACCCTGAGGGCGCTATTGGTTTATTGGAAGAGGCTGGTTTTGCTGGTGGGTTTGATACTGAGCTGTGGGTTGGGGGTGGCTCAGAAATGTTTCACGTTCTTGAAGCCTTTCAGGCTGACTGGGCCTCTATCGGGATAAATGTGAGCATTCTTCACAGTGATTGGAATGTATTTAAAGCTTCCGTTAGAAATGGAAGACCTCCTATGTATTACCTAAACTGGACGGCAGACTATCCAGACGCAGAAAACTTTCTTTATCCTCTTTTTTTCTCTGAACAATCAATGAAAAAAAGGAACCGCTATTCCAATCCAAACCTTGATGAAATTATTCTAAAAATACAGTCCTCATCACATGGCCAGGTTCGGGACAAGCTTATTCAAAAAGCGTGTCTTCTTTTACACAACGACGCTCCCTGGATATTTCTGTGGCACAAGGGTAGCTACACTCTCACTCAAAGCTATATCTTTGGATATAAACCTAAACTTGTTTTTAATGCTGAGCGTTATATTTATTGGGAGAAGAAATCCGTTGGGTAAGTATGTTTTAAGCAGAATTTTTCAGACCCTTCCCGTTATTTTTGGGGTCTTGATAATTTCCTTTTTTCTTATGATCGTTCTTCCTGGAGATCCGGTTTTATCTATAGTGGGAGAGAGATATGATGAAAAAACAGTAGAGATTATGAGAGACAAATTGAATATAGATAAACCTCTTTCTTTCCGGTTTTTTCATTTTATTAGCAATACCGTTAGGGGAGACCTGGGAACCTCTTTTATAACAAATAGGCCTGTATTAAGTGAGATTATGGAAAAATTCCCAAACACACTTATTCTCGCAGTTTCGGCAATGTTTATAGCTGTCTTGGTTGGGGTATCTTTGGGGGTTTATACTTCGCTTGTCCCTGGGTCGTGGATAGATAAAGCGGTAATGGTTTTTGCTTTAGCGGGAATATCTTCTCCTGTTTTTTGGACGGGGTTGGTTTTTGTTTTAGTTTTTGGTGTACACTTAGCCTGGCTGCCGCCCACCGGATACGGAGGAGTTGAGTACATCATTCTTCCATCTCTAACGCTTGGGCTTCGTTCTGCAGCCCAAATCACCCGGCTTACCAGGGCCTCCATGTTGGAAACACTAAACCAGGACTTTATTAGAACGGCACGTGCCAAGAGGCTACCTCGCTGGAAAATAATAACAAAACATGCGCTACCAAACTCCTTAATTCCTGTTTTGACCATCATCGGAACGGACTTTGGAAGCTATCTTTCTGGCGCAGTTCTCACAGAATCAATCTTTGGTTGGCCGGGAATAGGAAGGCTGGTCCTTGAGTCTATTTTAAAGCGAGACTTTCCTGTAATTCAGGGGACAGTTCTCTTTATGGCAATAATCTTTATTTTGGTTAACTTAATTGTTGATATACTATATGGAACAATTGATCCCCGCATTAGGGCCGGAGAGCGCAATTGAGAATAACAAAAAGCAAAATATATTGTTCAATAAACAGCTTGCCTTTCTCTGTTTGGTTTGGTGTTTTTTTTATCATATTACTTGTTCTTCTGGGTTTGTTTGCCCATAAAATTTCTCCTGCCCCTCCAAACTCTCAGGTTTTGGAGTTTAGAAATAAACCTCCTGGTTTTAGAGGTCAGGTAATCCGTTTTCGGCACCGTAAAAACCTCCCAATACAGACAGTTGCAATAGAAACATATCAAGAGTCTCAAGAGGGTGTATATTACGATGATTTAATTGGAAGGCAGTTTTTTATATCTAAAGAAAAGCTTGAGAGGGATTGGATTAAATCTTTTACTTTTATATTGGGGTCAGATCAGTTTGGAAGAGATGTGCTGTCTAGGGTTTTGTTTGGGACGAGGATATCACTTGCTGTTGGCGTATGTGCAAGCACCCTCTCTTTGCTGGTTGGTGTTTTATTGGGGGGACTTGCTGGCTACTTCGGGAGGTGGACAGAAACTATTATTATGCGTGTAACAGATATGATGTTTGGGTTTCCTGTTTTGTTGTTTTTAATTGCAATTACATCAATTTTTGAGCCAAGCCTTTTGGTGGTGTTTATTGCTATTGGGTTGGTTTCTTGGCCTGGCATTGTTCGGCTTGTTAGAGGTCAGGTTCTCTCTGTAAAACACCAGGAATACGTTTTAGCAGCACAAACTATAGGGCTGAACTCAGGTAAGATTTTATGGAGGCATATTCTACCAAACTGTATTTCTCCTATTGTTGTTACCTATACCCTAGGAATCGGCTCGGCCATTCTGGCGGA